>ERZ506979.100-NODE-100-length-74616-cov-11.930165_pt1 | contig 74616 bp, 60 predicted proteins | sample MGYA00512887_ERZ506979 | MGnify/ENA metagenome assembly ERZ506979 | reverse complement strand
CATAGGGCTTTGCCCGCATAAGCAAAACCACCCGCTTGGCGGGTGGATGCTTATTATGCGGCCGGTACAGCCGAGGGAGCTTTTGATGAAAGTCATTGACAAGTGGAGAGGCGCGGTGTATACTCACTACGTTAGCCGCGGGGCGGCATGAAGTAAATAGGATCCGGAGAAGTCGTGTGGCTGTCCGCTGTAAAGACCAGAGATCGTTGGTCAGGCGGCAGTTCAAAAGGAAATGGGACAAAACCCACTGCGAACGGCACTGTGAGCGCAAGGATGCACCGAAACAGCGAAAGCTGTGTGACGAAAGTCAGCCATTGGGCGTAAGCCTGAGAAGGTAGGCGGCAGACGGGGAGCGAGAGCTCCGCGGCGCGAGGCAGGAGAATTGCACGTCGGAGGATCAGGTACAGCGGGCGTTCTCTCCGTATGGGACTGTTTGTGAAGGAACCACGCTGTTTTTGCATTGCAAAAGCGGCGTTTTTTTCTTAAAAACGCGCGCCTGTTTCCACGGAGGACAGGCACTGTTTTTTATCAAGCCGGGACGGCATACGCCGTCTGCCTTCCATAGTAGGGCGGAAGGAGATCGTTGGTCTCTTTCCGCCCGCCTTTTTACAGCGCACACAGAAAATTGAACATAGAGAAGGAGAAAGAGACATGAAGAAACGAGTGGTATCTCTGCTGCTGGCGCTGGTCATGCTGACCAGCCTGCTTCCCACAACGGTGTGGGCGGAGATGGCGGAGGCGGCTGCGCCCGACACCGAAATGCAGGACATTCGGCAGGAGCAGGACGACGAGGCCGAACAGAACGAAGAAGTCAAGAAGACCGACGAGGCCGGGCAGGAGGACAAGGCCGAGCAGGACGAAGAAGTCAAGAAGACCGACGAGGCCGAGCAGGACGACGAGGCCGGGCAGGACGACGAGGCCGAGCAGGAGGATGATCCCGCGCTTGCGGGACAGCCTATGCTGTCCGCCGTTATGCCGGCGGCGGTGACGCTGAAGGGCAGCGGTACGGAGGCCGATCCGTACCAGATCGGCTCGGCGGAGGACTTTGCAGCGATTACATGGCAAAATTCCAGCGGGTATTTCAAACTGACCGATAATATTACTGTGACAAAACCGTGCGATGCCACATTCAAGGGTACCTTCGATGGTGACGGCCATACAGTGACGCTGACGCTGAATGTTACCAGCGGCAATGCGGGCCTCTTTGGAGAAACCGGTGGTGGCGCGGTTATCAAAAATTTGACCGTAGACGCGGATGTGACATCAACGGCAGGCAGCAACTATGCGGCTACAGCTGGCTTAGTCGGCAAGGTGAGTGGTTCGACCACGGTGGAGAACTGCGGCGTGACCGGCACAGCCAGCAACACGAGCACGAGCAGCTCCCCTGTGTATGTTGGCGGGCTGATTGGCTATTTGACCGGCAACTGCACGGTCACGAATAGTTACAGCCAAGCGACTGTAAGCAATACCAATTCGGCATCGTCTTCCAGTACGGGCGGATTTCTGGGAAAAACCAGTAACTATTGTACGCTGACGGTCAAGAACTGCTACAGCTCCGGCGATGTGACCGCGAATAAGGGCTATGCCGGCGGCTTCACGGGGTATGTGTATTGCAGTTCAAGTTACAAGCACATCTATGAAAACTGCTATGCGGCGGGGACGGTGCAGGTGACCGGTGCGTCAAGCAACGCGTGCGGTTTTGCGTATAGTTACGCATATTCCGGCTACACCTTTACCAACTGCTATTACAACAACAGCGCCAATACGAGTGGCTGCAACAGGTCTGATGCAGGCATCGCCGGCAAAACCGCCGAGGAACTGAAAGGGCTGGCCGAAAAACTGGGCGAGGCGTATCAGAAAGATGCAGCGAGCATCAATGGCGGCTATCCCATTCTGACATGGCAGTACAACGATCCCACCGCCACACCCACCGTGACTGTCACGGTGATGCCTACGGATGCCAAGCTCATCTGGGACGACATGGAGCAGACCGGCGGCGCAAATGGTGTGTATACGCTGACGGATCAAACGCAGGGCCAGCATACCTACACGGTCAGCCACGAGGCGGGGGACTATGCCGCCCAGACCGGCACCATCACAGTGAAGTCTTCGGACATGACGAAGACCTTCACGTTGGCGCTGAACCGGCATAAGCTGACCTTTAACGTCCAGCCCGAGAACGCGGAGCTGACGGTCAAGAGTGGCACGACCGAGCTGACGGCGGAGAGCGAAAATACCTATTCCGTCGTAAACGGCACCTACACCTACACCGCCGAGCTGTTCGGCTATAAGACCGCCCAGGGCAGCGTGGCCGTTGACCGGGCGGACAAGACGCACACCGTGACCATGCAGGCCGAGCCTGCCGTGACGGTGACCTTCGCCAATGCGGACAAGGGCCAGCTGACCGTCGTCACCGGGGAGCGGACGATGTCCCCCGACAAAAACGGCGCGTATGCCCTGCCTGTGGGCTACAGGTACGACTGGACGTTCAAAAGCGCCAATTACGCCAAGCAGACCGGCAGCATCGACCTGACCGGCGTCACCGAGGACGGTACCCGGACCGTGACCATCCCGCTGGCGGAAAAGACCGCCTGGGGCGGCGCGGACGACATCGTTGCGCCGACCAAGGTGGGCGACGTGTACCAGATCGGCAGCGGTGGGGAGCTGGCCTGGTTTGCGCAGGAGGTCAATGCAGGACGCGGCGCAGCCTACAACGCCGTTCTCACCAAGGACATCGACCTGGGCGACGAGCCGTGGACCCCCATCGGAAAGAGCACCTCCTATGCCTATAAGGGTACCTTTGACGGACAGAAGCATACCGTTTCGGGCCTATATATCTCGGGCAGCGCCTCACAGAACTGCGGTCTCTTTGGCTATGTGTCCGGCGGCACCGTCAAGAATCTGACGGTGGAAGGTACGGTAATAGGCGGAGAGTGTACGGCGGGCATCATAGGCGAGCAGAACGGTACTGCTTGTGTGGAGAACTGTGTGAACAGGGCGACAGTCAGCGGCACGAACAACGTGGGTGGTATCGCGGGCAAGGTTAACGGTAGCAGCGAAAAGTATATCCGGGCCTGCGCCAACCTTGGCAACATTTCCGGCGGCAACAGCGTCGGCGGCATCGTGGGCTATGCCTATTACAAGGTTACTGTTTCCCACTGCTATAACCGCGGCGCGGTGACAGCCTCTGTCAGTAAGGCAGGCGGCATCGTGGGCTACATGAATGACACCGGCGCAAAGTTTTCCAACTGCTATACCACCGGAGCCGTTACGGCGAAGAGCGATTATCATCCCGTTGTCGGTAAAAAGTCCTCCGGCAGCATCAGCGGCTGCTACTATCTGGATACGCTGGGTGCCGACAGCAACGCCGCAGCCAAAACCTCCGATGAGCTGAAGGCATTGGCGCCCACGCTGGGCGAACCCTTTATGACCGACCCGGCAGACGTCAACGATGGATACCCCATCTTTGCGTGGCAGGTACCTACCTATGCGGTGACATTCCACACCGGTGCGGCGGGGGCTTCCGTCACGGTCAACGGCGTCAGCGGTCAGGCGGATGCGGACGGCAAATACACCGTCAAGCTGCCGGATGGCACCTATAAGTACACCGTATCCGCCTTTGGCTATCAGGCTGCGGCGGGACAGGTGACCGTCAACGGCAAGGCACAGTCGGTGACTGTGACGCTGACGCCGGTGGAGAAGCGGACAGTCCGCTTCAACGTCACGCCGACCGAAGCCAAGGCCGCCGTCACGGTGACGTGGGACGGCGACGGCCATACCGTTGCAGCGCAGAGCGACGGCAGCTATCTGCTGCCGGAGGGCGCATACACCTATACCGTCAAGGCCAAGGGCTACGCCAAGGTTGTTGAACCGCTGAAAGTGGCCAAGGATGAGACGATCTCCGTCACGCTGACGCCCTCCACTGCATGGGACGGCGCGGAGCGGGAGCAACCCGACGGAAGCGGCACGAAGGCCGCCCCCTACCAGATCGGCAGCGGCGCGGAGTTGGCGTGGCTGGCGAATGCGGTCAACGACGCCTCCAGCGGCACAAAGTTCTATGTGGTGCTGACGGACGACATTGACCTGGGCAACCAGCCGTGGACGCCCATCGGCAGGGATTTCCACGAGTTTTCCGGCGCCTTTGACGGCAACGGCCATGTGGTGGAGGGACTGAAAGTATCCAATGTGGCGGATGCCGGACTGTTCGGCGCGGCAAAGGGTGCGGCCATCAAGAATTTGGTGGTGCGCGGCAGTGTTACCGGAACAGACAACGCCGCCGGTATTCTGGCTAAGGCTAAGAACGAGGCTTGTACCATCGAAAACTGCGGCAACGAGGCTGCGGTGACTGTGACCAAGAGCGGCGGCGGGAATGCAGGCGGCATTCTTGGAATCACATTTACCGACGTACAAATCGCGAGATGCTATAACAGAAGTGCTGTGACCTCTACCGGCAGCACTTACTCCAGCCGCGCAGGCGGTATTGTGGGATACATAAACGGCAGCAACGGGGAGGCAAAGGTCAATACCTGCTACAACACCGGAAACATTACCTCGGACAGCTATGCAGCGGGCGTTTTCGCCGGCTATAGTCTTAGCTTGACCGTATCGAGCTGTTACAACACCGGCAAAATCAGTGGTAAGAACCTGTCATATACAGGCGCGTTTACTACCGGTAGCAGCGATACGGCAGAAAACAGCTTCTATCTGGCGGGCAGCATTCCCACAGGGGCAAAAACCAACGCTGCCACCGCCATCTCCGATGGTGCCGAGCTGCTGGAACAGCTGGAAAAGCTGGGTGCGGGCAACTGGAAGACCGTTCGCGGCGTCAACAACGGCTATCCCGTGCTGGCATGGCAGACGGACGAGACACCTGCCGCGGCCGTGACCATGGCGAAGAATATCCGCTTCGCCCGGGAGGAGTTCGACACCGACGATGGCGATGTGGCCTCCCTGCCTACCGGCTTGCTGCTGTGGAACGCGGAGTCGGGCAAGACCTACACCGTTACCCTTTGGCAGATGGTGCGGAGCTGGATGCCGCTGGATGCGGACGGTCTGGCGGAGTATGACGCCATTGACGGTGCGGATACCGGGTTCCCCAGCTTGGAGAAGCTGGAGTATGTGAACACAACGGCGGTCATCGGCCGTATGAGCGAGGAGCAGCGGACGCAGCTTGCCAAGCTGGACGCCGCTGTGCAGGCAGCGGAGAACGATCCGGAGGACGTGACGGGTCTGGGTCTGTATCAGGCCATGGAACGCCGCGCGGCGTTTATCGTCAGTCTGGCCGGGACGGAGGATCTGGGCGTCTATGAGTCCCAGCTGACCTTCGTGGAGGATATCTCCAATGTTTCCGCTGGGAAGTACGACTTGTCCGGACGGTTTGCCGCACGGGGCGACGGCGTGTACTACGCCTCCGTGGCGAAGGAGAAAGATGGCCAGCCGGTGTGCTGCGACATAAAGACGGCGGAACGGAGGATCGTCGGCGATCAGGAGCCTTACAACCGCATGACGGCGGTGACCGGCCTCCGCTGGGAGGGGACGACGGCCAAGTGGAACGGCCGGGAGAACTTCAGCGGCGCCTATCGAATTGACCTCTACACGGTGACGGGCGAGGGTACAGATGCGGTCTACACCCACTTCAAGACGTTTGCGCTGTCGGGGAACTATACCTCCGCCAACTTCGCCAACGCCTTTGCGGCGGGGAAGAAGTACGCCTTCACCGTTACGGCCATCGGCGACCAGAGCCTGCTGGAGGAGCTGGGTCTGACAGACAGCATCACCTCTGCGTACAGCGATGTGTACGACCCCGACAAGGACAAGGAGGACCCCAGCACCAAGGAGTGGGTGGACATCTCCAGCGCGGCACAGTGGATCGAGCTGGCCAATGTGAAGGACGAGCCCACCGGGGGTACCGGTTCCCCCAACAGGCAGCAGGTGGCGTGGGGCAAGAACTACCGCCTGACGGCGGATATTGACTTCTCCAAGCTGACGGCGGCGGAGCAGACCAAAACCAAGTCCATCGGCAGGATCACCTATCCCTTTATGGGTGAGTTCGACGGACAGGGGCATACGATCACCGGGCTGACCCTCAGCAACAATGACAGCGGCCTGTTCTGGTACACCGGCGCCACGGCGTATATCCACGATCTGACCATTGACGGCGCCAACGTGCTGTTCTCCGACAACGCAGCGGTGCTGGTGCATAACAACTACGGCCGCATGGAAAAGTGCGCCGTGGTGAACACCAATATCACCGCCGACACCGGCGCGGTGCTGGGCGGTATGGTCAGCCGCAACTACGGCATCATCCGCAGCAGCTATGTGCAGGGCGGCACGCTGACCTCCAACAGCCTGACGGCTACGGGGCACGCCGGCTTTGTGGGCGCCAACGAGGCCGGCGGCCTGATCGAAGGCTGCTGGACCAGCATGGCGGTGAATACCACCAGTGAGTACGCCGGCGGCTTCGTGGGTCTGGGCTACGGCGGTACCATCAAAAACTGCTTCGCGCTGGGTAATGTCAGCGCCAGAGGCTACTCCGGCGGCTTTGTGGGCCGCTCGGTGTACGGCGGCAACGCCTATGAGAACTGCTATGCCGCAGGCGTCGTTACCGTCAGCGGTGAGCAGGGCAACGGCTTCATCGGCGGCAACAAGCCCGATTCCGCGTTCCAGTACGACCAGTCCAAGGGCGTCACGAACTGCTACTTCAACAGTGCCTCCGCGTCTGCTGAGGCTTACGGCGCGGTGGGCAAGTCGCTGGATGAGATGAAGACCGACACCTTTCTGACGGACATCTCCGGCAGCGACAGCGGCGTGTGGGCGCGGGAGGCGGATAAGAACGGCGGCCTGCCCTATCTGCTGGGCGTTGCCGTGCCGGAGACGGCGGTGACGGCGCAGATCACCGTCAAGCTGGCCATCGCCTCCTACGACAAGAACAGCTACACCTTCAACCGCATGGGCGACGTGATCACCGTCACCATGGACAGCAACGGCAATACCCGCCTGGTGGATCTGATGGACGAGGCGCAGCGGCAGGGCCTGCTGACCTACAGCTATGCCACCACCAGCACCTTCGGACGGTTCATCCACACCATCAACGGTCGTGCGGTGGACGCGCCGGACGGCTGGATGTTCACCGTCAACGATACGCTGTCCAACGTCAGTGCATCTCTGGCCACAGTACAGAACGGCGATCAGGTGCTGTGGTTCGAGGGTACCACCGAGAACCGCTTCCAGGGACCGTCCTGGGAGGAACTGACCGGTACGCCTGCCGCTATCAGCTGGGTGGATATCGAGACGGTGGACGACCTGCTGGCACTGGCGAAGGCCACTGATGCCGAGACACTGGGCAAGAACTACCGGCTGAAGGCCGATCTGAACCTGAAGGATACGCCGTTTAACGGCATCGGCAGCGCGGCCCGGCCCTTTACGGGAAGGTTCGACGGACAGGGACACACCATCTCCCATGTGACCGTTAACGCGCCGGAGGGGGAGAACGCAGGCTTCTTCAACGTCATCAAGGGCGCGACCATCCGCGATCTGAAGCTGGTGGATGTGGAGATCACCGGCAAGACGAACGTGGGCGGACTGGTAGGCAGCGCCCGGGTGCAGCTGGACAGCAGCGATCTGTCCAAGAACGTGGCAAACCTGATTGGTGGCTGCTCGGTAAGCGGCACGGTCACGGGTACGAAAAACGTGGGCGGTCTGGTGGGCCTGAACGAGGGCAAGACCGATCCCCAGACCTTGTTTTCCATTGCCAGCGCAGTGGACAAGTGTGCTGCCAGCGTGACGGTCAACGGCAAGGAAAAGACCGGCGGTCTGGTGGGCAAGAACGGCGGCACGATTACCAAGTCCTCCTCCGGCGGTACGGTCAAGGGCGACACGACCACCGGCGGACTGGTGGGCGACAGCAGCGGCGACATCTACGACAGCCATACCAGCTGCACTGTCGCCGGCCGCAGCCACACCGGCGGCTTTGTGGGCTTCAGCGACGGCGCGGTGAAGAACTGTTACAGCATCGGCGGCGTTTCCGGCACGGATTACACCGGCGGTTTTGCCGGCGTCATCAGTAGGGCGGAGAATGTCGTCAGCGCGGGACAGGTGACCATCGTCGGCACACCCACGCAGGGCTATAACGGCGGCTTCGCCGGAAAGCTGTACGGCATGGTAGCGGGTCTGGACAACCAGATCACCGTGAAGAATGTCTCCGCCAATTGTATGCAGCCCAACGGGCCGGATCTGCCCGTCGTGGGCAATGCCATAGATTTCTCCGGCGATGCGCAGAAGGAGGCGCTGGAGAAAATGGCGCTCCGGAGCAACGCGGAGGTCAACGCCGCGCTGAAAAAGCTGTTCCCGGATCCAGTGAAGGTAATGGATACCGTTGCGGCGGCCAATACTGAACGCGCTGCCGACTGGTGGGCGATGGATATGGGCGCCTACGCCAGAGCCTATCCTGATAAGGGCGTGGCGTTGACGAAAGCGGCCAAGCAGAATTACATCAACGCGGCGATCACTGCCATACAGTCGGCGGGAGCCACGGATACGACCTACGACAAGGCGATCCTGGCGCTGACCGCTAACGGTGTGGATGCGACCAAGCTGTATCCGACGGCCAACAGCAGTACGGCGCTCAACGCCATCACGCTGCTGAACAAAGCCGACAAGAGCGCCAGTGCGTGGAGTGCGCCGTATACGCTGGCGGCCTACAATCAGGCGGACTTCACAGGAACACAGAACTACGAACAGCAGCTGGTGGAAGCGCTGCTGCGTGCGCAGAAGGCGGACGGCAGTTGGGATGAGTGGGGAACCATCGACACCACTGCCAACGTGCTGGCGGGACTGGCGTTCTATGCCGGCGACAGCCGGGTGAAGACGGCCATCGACAAGGCTGTGGACTATCTGGCCACCCAGTTGGGCGAGAGCGGCATTTACAGCGACGCCTTCTCCGGCCCTAACGCCAACTCCACGGCCATGGTCATCATCGGCCTGACGGCGGTGGGCGTGGATCCGGAGAAGGATGCACGGTTCAGCAGGAACGGTCTGTCCGTGGTGGAGGGCCTGATGTCCTTTGCTCTGGCGAACAACACCGGCTTCGGCTTTACGGACAATATTTCCTATAATGACGCTGCCACCGAGCAAAGCTTCCGGGCGCTGATCGCGCTGACACAGTTCCGGGCGGCGGGCAAGGCGTTCAACGTCTATGACTTCAGTGCGGGTAAGACAGAACCCGCTTACGCCTCCGGCACCGGCGAGACGGAGAAGCCCCCGGAGGAGCCGACGCAGGGCGAGGACATCACGGTTACTGTGACCATCTCTACCCCTGACGGCACTTGGCTCAGCAAGAGCGTTACAGTCAAGAAGGGCAGCACTGTCTATCATGCATTTGCCAAGGCACTGGAGGGCAGCGGCATTACCGCTGTTGGCGCAGAGAGCGGCTATATCCGCTCCATGACCAAGGGCGGCGTCACCTATGGCGAGTTCACCTCCGGCCCCAACTCCGGCTGGCTGTACAAGGTCAACGGCCGCCTGCCCAGCCTGCCGCTGACGCAGCAGGCCGTGGCTGACAAGGATTACGTCCTGTGGTACTACACCTCCGATTGGAAGACCGATCCGGACGCCGGGAAGATGGGGGATGAGGAGGTCACCGCAGCCGATGTCATCAAGCTCATCGACGCCATCGGTACCGTGAGTAAGAACAGCGGCAACGCCATCGCCGCCGCACGCACAGCCTACAACAAGCTCCCTGCCGACCAGAAGAAGCTGGTCACCAACTACGACAAGCTGACGGCGGCGGAGGCGGCCTATGCGGAGATCCTCAAGGCCCTGCGGGAGGATGAGACGCAGACGGGAGACGTTACCGGCTGGCGCAAGACACACAGCGATATGCTGGATACCGTCAAGACCGATGAGTTGACCTTCGGCAGCGAGTGGCTGGTGATCGCGCTGGCGCGCAGCGGCCGGGATGTGCCCGACAGCTACTACGACAGCGTGGTCAAGGCGGTGCAGAGCGCCAAGGGGCAGCTCAGCGATAAGAAATCCACTGAGTATGCCCGCACCATTCTGGCGCTGACGGCCATCGGAAAGGATCCCGCTGATGTGGGAGGCTACGACCTGCTGGCCGGATTGGCCGACATGGACGATGTGACGTATCAGGGCATCAACGGCGCTATCTTTGCCCTGCTGGCGCTGGACAGCGGTAAGTATGACGTGCCCGCTGCAGCGGAGGGCGGAACCCAGGTCACCCGTGACGGTCTGGTGGCGTACATTCTGGCGCAGCAGCTCTCGGATGGAGGCTGGGCATTGTCCGGCACCAGCGCCGACCCGGATGTGACAGCCATGGCCTTGCAGGCGCTGGCGCCCTACCGAACCGGCGACGAGACGGTGGACGCCGCCGTGGACAAGGGCGTGCAGCTTCTGTCCGATATGCAGCTTTCCGACGGCGGCTACAGCAGCTGGGGCACGCTGAACAGCGAGTCCTGCGCGCAGGTGCTGATCGCACTGGCAACGCTGGGTATCGATCCGGTCAGCGACAGCCGCTTTGTCAAGAATGGACTGACGGTGCTGGATGCTCTGCTGGCCTACGCCGTGTCCGGCGGCTTCCGTCACACGGTGGACGGTGAGGCGGACGCCATCGCCACCGAGCAGGCGCTGTGCGCGCTGGCGGCTTATGCCCGCCTGCTGGACGGCAAGACGGCACTGTACGACATGACCGATGTGCTGGGCGGCCAGATGCCGGATGACGCCGACAACGATACCAATGAACAGCCTGCGAAGACCACGCCTGTGGTGATGTGGATCGTGCTGGGTGCGGCGGCCGTGGCGGGCAGCGGCGCACTGGCGCTGACCCGCCGTCGTAAGGTCAAGTGACCGCAGCTGCGGGCAGTATATAGCTTCAAAAAAGGGTCATCCCTGCGGGGATGACCCTTTTGCATCGAGTTCTCCGCGCCCGGTCTGAAAAACGGAGGGAGAACGCGCGGGAGCGACATTTTGGTGGAGACGGCGGAACGATGGGCATACGCTCGTCTTTTGCTGGACTTGCGCCGCAAAATCATGTACAATGGGAGCGGGAATTTATAAAAGAGAAAGGACGAACGACCATGACATACACCTCTGCACAGGCCAATAAGCTGCTGAAAAAGCTGCGCGACGAGCACGCCGCTCTGCTGGATCGGGAGAATCGCAGCAAGGATTTCCGCGCCGCTATGGGCGAGGACGTGGAGTCCGTGCGCCCGGCCTACGACTATGGCGACACCCAGAACCGGCTGGCAGAGCTGGAGCAGCGTATCCGCAAGGTAAAGCACGCCATCAATGTGTTCAACGCCACCCATGTTATCCCCGGCTTCCACATGACCATCGACGAGATGCTGGTCTATATCCCCCAGCTTACCCAGCGGAAGAACAAGCTGGCGGATATGAAGGCGCGGCTGCCCAAGGAACGGGTGGAGGAGCAGTACGGGCGGCAGTCCAACATCATCGACTACACCTACGCCAACTACGATCTGGCGGCGGTGGAGGCGGACTACGAAAAGACTGCGGATGAGTTGTCCCGGGCGCAGCTGGCGCTGGATGCCGTGAATCAGCGGGACACCTTTGAGTTGGCGGAGTAACACCGTTCCGTCACGCTGTTTGCGCCTTTTTATAAAAAGCAACGACCTCCCACCGTGTTCAAGGTTGCGAAGGAGGCGGGTTATTCTTTTTGTTATTGGTTATGCGGCCCCTGTTCAGTGTAGCGGGCAACAGAAATAGCCGGCTGCGGCAGTGTGAAAAAACTTTCCCCGGAGGTCAAAGTACGGGTATAGACCTCCACATTTATAGGAAAAGCGCGTGCGAGCATCGCACGCGCTTTTGCGATGGCTTTCGTGAAAAATAAGCCTATCTCGGCATTTTTAAGACAATTCCTCCGCCGGAAACTGCCGGCCGGTGTGGTCGATGGTGTAGGGCGGGTGGAGGATGAGCTGGGAGATGGGGAGGACGGTGTAGCCGTCGTTGATGAGGTAGGTGAGGATAGCGGGCAGCGCCTCCGGCGTGTGGAGGGCGGCGTTGTGGAACAGCACGATGCTGCCCGGCTGCACCTTGGAGGTCACCCGCTGGCAGATGGTGTCCGCGTCGTAATCCTTCCAGTCGAGGGAGTCCCTATTGGCAAGGACTTAAAGCCGTTGCGGCGCAAGGGCTTGCGGGTTTGACAGCTGTGCGCATCAGGCAAAAAATTGACCTGTAAATGGGGCGTTTGGCGGGTGATTCAGGCGCGGGAGAGGTCAAAATCGAGGGGGTGTGCGCAAGGACGGGAGGTGGTTGAAAGATGAGGGCGGATACGGTATACTAAAAATAGGATAGATGAGCTGGTAGCAGACGTGAAACGGTTGAAAAGCCAAAGGACCGTAAGGAGAGAAATATGCCAGAACAAGGAGTCAAGTTTTTATGTAAGCGGGCAATCGAAAATGGACAGCGCCAGTTAACACCAGTGGAAAAGGAACTATTGAAAAAAGGAATTGATGATGCAAAAAACTTTCAAGATTTTCTTGCGGTGGCGTTGGCAGCAATGATGGCTGGTTAGGCGAATTGTATATAAGTCTGCAGTTATATCCATTTTAGGGTTGAGCAAAACGCGAGTTTTGCAAAGCTGAGTCACAATATATAGGGCTCAAGCGAGCCGTATAGCACTATTTATTGCATAGTCTTATGAACAAATCGGAGTTTTGCTCAACCATAATATCCATTTATTAAAAGAGGTGATGGTTTTGCCAAAAATGACTGTGGCACAAAAGCGAGAATTCCTTGTTGAAATGTGCAATTGTAGAGAATATTTGAAGACGGATGTAGAATTGAATAAAGCCGTTTTGAAAAAGCATTTGAAATTCTTGCCACAACAAAAGCTATATAAATTTCGTGCGTGTATCGAACGAGAGTTCCGAATGCTGGAGGAGAATTGCATTTGGATGTCTTTAGCAAGCAGTTTCCCGGATCCCTTTGACCATACAATAAATATCGATCTTGTAAAAAACAGGCGAGAGGTTAAAGAGTGGCTGGGGAAGAATGGATCTTCACTTTGCTTTGAGGTGGTTAAGAGGCTCTTTGAAGAAAAAGGGCTTGCTATTCCTTACACATTTTCTGATTTTGAAGACTACATGAAAACATGTTTGGACGAAATCGGAATTCCCATAAAAGATAGGGAACGAGCATTCCTTGCTGCGCACGCCACTCCAGATGAACTTTCCCAAATGGACAGCATTATTCAACAACTTGTATGTGCCAGGAAGCGATTTGCGGGCATTGAAGAACAGATGACTAAAATGCTTTTTGAGATTATCGATCAAGTTAGAAGAGAAACAAGAGAAAAGTCGTTAATCTATTGCATGACAGAACGGTACGATAATCATACATTGTGGGAAAACTACGCGCAGAATTATACAGGATTTTGCATTGAATATTGTTTTCGAGATCTTGATGGCCGTGAATTTGATGATTATGAGAGCCTCGTATACATGCTTCCGATAACATATAGAAAAGAAAAACCATATTTTGACATCGTGCGGTTTATGGATGGAGCGTATAGGCAGTTTATTTATAAGGATGCTAGTTGGCAAAGGGATCCAGAGCTTGATGCCGATTTGAATATGCAGTTGCTTTACAAAAATTCAGATTACGCCTATGAACACGAGTGGAGATTTTCAATTAAAGCAGAGAATCCAAATAAGCAGCGATTTCCATTCATTAGTGCCTTATATGCAGGCAAGGATACAACAGATGCCAACATGACCCGCTTGGTTACAATCGCAACAAACTTAAAGGTTCCTGTTTATCGCCAAATAATAAACTCCGAATACAATAGGTTTTCTTACGTCTTGCTGAAAAAATGAAAAAGAATGCGTGACAGTTGCCGACATTGCTGAAGTTTGTGTGATAGCTATAAACCGTGTTGTTAATCGTAGTAGAGGCTGCGGTATCAAACAAATAAAACTGTTCAGGGAGGATATTGCCGTGCGCTTCTTTATTATTTCTGATTTGCACTTGGGTGAAGAAACCGATATGCAGCAATTGTATACTAGGACAAGAACATTATGCAGAAAAATACGAGAAAGTACTACGCCAGGAGAGCAGATTCCTATTATTCTTTTGGGAGATATTGTTGATTGTGGAAATCCAGATGCGTTTTGTGCAGCGAAGAAATTACTTACGAAAATAGAGCAGGAATTAAAAGACTACTCAACGACATTTGACTTTGTCCCCGGCAATCATGATCTACACGGGACGGATTTAGCCGCATTTGATAAATTTATTTCCAAATATGGAGTGCCAAAGTTCTCCGAAAACAGAGCATATAATCGTCAATACGGTGGAGTAAATTTTATCTTTGCCGATTCTAATCTCAGCAGGGATCACAGAGCGTGTGGAGAAATCGATGTGGCTGCAATAATTGAGCTTGTCAAAGGCGGAATGACAAATGTGCTCCTATGCCACCACAGCTTTACGCAGGAATATGGGGATACACACGATGTGATAAATGGTGGCGAAAAGTTTTTAGAAATACTTGCGGGGCATGAAATCAAATTTTTAATACATGGACATACGCATCGTGCTGCAATAGATGTACATCCGTATACGGTGAAAGAGATCGGATGCGGCAGTTTCTCAAAGGACTCTAAGGAAATGGGAAACATCTATAAGCAATTTACAGTCGGATGTATAAGGGAAGGTACCATTGTTTCCATTGAACGGTGGATAGATACAGATGATGGAGGGGAGCCCTTTGCCTATACGCAGCTCTTTCCTAAAGAACGTCAATTTAAAGACCCAGACAGCGTGGGGAAACAAATATACGATGATGTGCCAGATTACATTTCTCGCAGGGTAGTTGTACACAATGCAGAAGCCGTTGATTTAAACTCGCTTACTGCGATTGCGGATGTTGTGAAAAAACAGGGATCTAATGTTTTAGTAATGGGTGATGCAGGTCACGGGAAAAGTGTGGAGATGCAACATTTGGCCGCAGAGCTTGGGAGAACGGCTAAGTTTCCGTTCTTGTACTCGCTTAAACAATACTGTGGACAAGCTATTGAAGATCTGTGCCCGGAGGAATATCGAGATTTGTTGCCGAGTCGTCAAGTATTAATTTTTGATGGGTATGATGAGTTGGGTACATATATAGATGTTTTTGATCGAAATTTGAGGGCGTTTTGCAAAGATTTCCCCAGCGTTTGTATCGTCATATCGGCGAGAGGAAATTTTTGCCAACATAAAATAAGCCAAGAGAACGTGTTCGCAAATTTTACTGTTTGTAGTTTGGAGGAGCTTAACGAAAGAGATATTGTGCAATATATCTCTGCACACCGTATTGACTCACAGGCATTGATAGTGGAGGCGAAGGAAAAGGGACTCGCTGATCTTTTAAGAAATCCCTTTTATTTGACGCGAGTAGTCAATCTCTATCTCAAGTACAAACAACTGCCACCTCGAACCGAACTTATGGATAGTCTGATAGAAGAGTGCATGGAGCGTGATGAAGGGAAGTTTTCTGAAGATTTAGAGGAAAATCGGAAAAACAGTTTGCAACTGCTTGGTAAGGCGGCGACAGCCATGTTGCTTTTACAAAAGCAGAAATTGGAAAACACGAAAGAGTATCAGGAACTTTTTCAACTTGAAGAACGTAATTTAATGAATTTCAGCGGTCTCTTTCACAGAGAGAACAATTCGTGGAGTTTTACCCATAACAATTTCAAGGAGTATCTTGCTGCAAGATACATATCACAGCTATCAAAAGAAGATGCACTGGCTTTGATCTCGGATGGATACGGAATAATGCCTACGTGGTTAAATGCGGTCGGCTTTTTACTTGGAATGAATACTGACTGGGATGTACAGCAATGGCTGCTTGAGCACGAGCCGGAAGCCATTGTAAAATATCGCCCAGAGAGTATGGATAGTACGGCTCGCAGTTGCCTGTTTCGGGAGATATTCGAGCATTATGAGGGAAAACGGTTATGGATTGACCAAACAATAATCTCCTATAAAGATCTTGCTGAGTTTTCAAGTAGTGAAGAGAGTATGCGTTATTTGCTTGACAAAATTGAAAACCCCGCTTGTTTTATATCGCAAGTATCTGCGATTTGCTTAGTGCAGTACTTTTCTAACCTGTATGGAAATGAACTTGCAGTATCTCAATTGTTATTGCGGTGTTGCATTTCAATGCCTGAAAGCGAGGAATCTATAACGATTGTGTGTAGAGCTCTGCAGGCGATATATCGGCTTGGAATGCTAAATGATTTAGTAGCAAAAGAACTCGTGACACGCTATTATTCTTGCGAAGTTAGCCGTGTCCGGGCGGTAATGTACGAAGTGCTTACTGCTATGCATTTTCAAGACGAGCATGTGCAGTTCTTTTTGGACGGAATCTCATATTTAGGAGGAAATGGCCGTTTTACAAATGAAACGATTTCGTTGGCGGATGGATTGAAGGAACTAAATTGTGAAAAGAGCATAAAGACTGCCATGAGCGCCATTTCTAAAGGGGAAGTGCGGTTTTACGCTGATTCAAAGGTTTATATTACGCTGTGCCAAAAGGCAACGGAATTACATAGACATGAAGTTGCCGATTTTTATGTTTTCATGTTGGATTGCTTTGCTAACAATGCGGAGAAGGTAGATAGAGCAAAGTCGATGGCGGTCAAGACCTTTTTTAAAGAAACAGGAACTATTGAAGAGGCAACTATAGATTTGTGCAATCGATTTGGCGAGAAGCGCCAATGCTACCTGTTAGATACACTATTTGATGACCCGGCGACTCTTGAAAAGGTAAGAATAGCATATGAAGACGGGCGTTTACTAAGCGATATTGTTCTTTATGACATTGCATGTCGTTATGGAAGTGATGCTCAATATATTGCCTGCAGCAAGAGCGTCTATAGTAAAGGGAAAAAGAGTTTTCCGCCAAGAGAACCACGCGTAAATTACGAAGAATTACGAGCAGCAAGTGATGCTAGTTATTTTGCAATGCTATTTGACAAAAAGGCTGCTAAGCAAATGCTCGAAGACCTTACGCGATATGCAGGCAACCCCAACGTCACCGTTGAGGAACTCTGGGAAAATAAGATTAGTGCAGAAATCCATTGGAGTTCACCATTGATGTATCTCCAATACAGCATATACAATTATGTAGAGAACAAGAATTCGCTAGTGATAAACTTCTTGCAGTGTGTTCAGTGGGAATCGTTTGTGCTGCAGGAAGCACAGCATATGCTTAGTAATACAAAAAATTTGAAAGTGTTTGCATGGCAACGGGATACGCTGATAGACATAGCGCAAAAAACTGTTGAAGGATCAGATATTCTGGATGCAGTGAAGTACGATAATGATTCAGTTGAGGTATGCCCAGATGTTGCTGCGGCAATATATCTAATCTCTTATTTCGAATATCCCATAAATATCGATTCCATGAAGGAACTTGTCTCTTTCCCTGAATATGTATTCTGTGGCGAGAACAATGGTGAAAAGTATGAATATCTGAGTAAATATGTTCCTGTGGGCGATATTCTCGCAGAAATTGAGATGGATTTGAAAAGTGGCACTGTGTGCCGGAGTACGGTTAGGGATCACATCGAGTATTGTGAAAAAAAGAAATATCGAGGCATCAAGGATATCGCCGTGATGTTATGTACAGATGAGTCGCAAGATGAGTTGTTGCAGAATTATGCTCTGAGATATTTATATGAAGTCTTTGGAAGTGATTGTGTCAGAAATGAAGTAGTACCATTTGCAAGTGAACAATTGCTCCTCCAGATATATCATGTATGTAGAGATGTCCCAAAGGAGCCGCTGTGTAAAGTCATGCAGGATAAGTTTGCGGAGTCAAAGAGTTTTAAACTAATGGCACCGCTAATTATACTTGGCAGTGAACTTGCGCTGAAAGAGTATTTGCTATATGCGAAAGAGAACCATCGGATACCTGAGCGTGTCGATTCTTTTGATGGCCCAACGGAGGCAATATCTAAGATAAGTGATCCCCAAAAAATAGGTATACTTGCAGAACTTCTGCAGATTGCAATGGAACCAAGCTTTAGGGATGGAGATTTTTTCACTTTGCGCAGCGGGGTAACAAATGCATTGGTCAATTGTGGGAAGGAAAAACCGGAAGCTGTGATAGCCATATTTGAAAGGCAAATTGCTCTCGAGAAGCAAGAGATAAATATTCGTTGCTGCAATGATGCAATTGAAAGAATAGGTCAACTTACGCGAGGAAAGTTCAGACAACCAATGTCACTTAGGGACGTGAAGACTGTTTTACAACGGATGATTTCGTAATATTTGTCGTCACAGAGGAGCTTTTTGTGAGATAATGATGCTGATAGATGCTGATAGTGGAATCATTTGAAAAAGAGTAAGTATCTAAGCAAGATTCGCGATTATGCTTGGTAAAGGAGGTTAGTTCAAGTTGTAGTGAAGAGCACGTAAGACTTGCCCCCGATACAGTAAAAAATAAAGTGTGCAATGATTGCACACTTTATTTTTTGCCCCATAAAACGCATCCAATAGCATTTCTAAAAAGAACGAAAAATTTGTCCTGCAAAGGGGGTTGACATGATCAGAAAATATGGTATCGTAGAAGTATAATTACGAAGTATTTTTATTACAAGGGAGAATCCGTATGGATTTCCCGAACCAAGTCACCATCTATGAAATTAAGCAGAACTATCTATTTGGATAGTTCTGCTTTTTTCGTAGAAACATTGGTTTTCCATATGGTTTCCACACTGCGGGTGCGGGTTGGAAGGGAGGAGAAGGCGCCAATATAAACATCATTTTTGAATTTACGGAGAGATTTTTTAATGCCCAATTTTGTTTTGAGCTTTAGATGGTTTCAAAAAGCGTTAAAGCTAAAAGAAAAATTGGAAAAACAATATATACCACGCAACTAGCCTTCCCCTCCTGCGGCTGCACCGCATGAGGATCTAAAATCCAGAACGAACTTTAAGAGCCACTTTCAGATCGACATTGGAATCATGCGGATGTGATGCGGAAGAGATCCGTTATCTATGCGGCAACGCACCCGAAAGCGTATTCGCGCGGAACTACTGTGCGTACGACGATCCGCGGGAGCTAGCAAAACTGGCCGCAGTGTTGGAGCACTATATCTTCTCGTTGGTAGGCATACCCTGTGCGGCATTTGATTTCAAAATCAATCGCAGTGGTGAAGATCACGCTATTGTGGCTACACCTGGTGGTAGAATCAGCGGCGATTTGACTGTAGATCTCAGTAAGATTTCGCATGGCAACCTCGAGACTGGAAAGGATCTGATTATCAACTTTAAGTCAAGTGACAGCATTTCCATTACGACAAAACTGAATTTGGAGGAAAATTAACATGGTGTTTAAAACTGACGAAGATATGTCCCTGGATAAATATTGGGAAAAGCACTGCATTTCTATCGCAAAAGATCGTCGCTGGGCAATTCAGAAGGGAGACCAATACAGTTTTGAAAACTGTGCGACGCTGCGCCAATACGATGACTACATCAAAAAGGTTGCAAGCTATCTGGATATGTCGATCTCCGAAATTACTCCGGCAAATATTCTGCACGCCGTCTCCAAGGTCGCCAAGGCATGCCAATACCAAGAAGCCACCGTCAAGACGATCATCTCGTCATTGCGGGACGTCTTTTCCTACGCCGCTACATGCGGACATGCTTACAACATCCTTTCAAAAAATCGTGCGGGAGAAAAGTCAAATAATCTTACGACTTTGATGATGCAGAGGATATTAGTCCCGGCAGTGGCAAACGCGGAGCTGAGCGATAATTGCCCGCGAGCCTTGACAATCGGGCAGCAGGGACGTCTGGCGCTGTATGCGGCGGAACATGTGCTGGAGGATGGTCGCTTCTGCGGCATTTTGATCTCATTGTACACTGGCATGCGCCCCGCGGAGTGCCGTGGACTGCGGTGGAATGATTTTCGCTCGTTCCCAGATCATCCAGACCGTCACTACCTGAAAATTGATGAAATTTTGAATGACAAATTGGAATATAGTAAGCAGGTAAAGACGAAAAATGCACTGAGGTGCGTCCCCGTTCACATTGAAATTGAGGATGCTTTGCAGAAGCGAAGGGAATCTGTGCAGCAGAACATGGGCGCGAACAAGGATATCGGGGAGTTACCCATCGCCTGTTTTGGAAATCAGTTTAAGGACCCGTGCCGCGGGTCTGATTATTCAAATTTTTCCTTCAAATTGTTGAAAAAATTTGGAGTTTCCAGCGAGCAGTTAGGCTTTTTCTTGCTCGACGAATCCGATAATTTGACACCATCGGATTCTCACCCGCCCATGCGGATCTTGCGCCGGAATTTTGCAACGGTAATCCAGGCGTGTACAGACATGTCGCTGGAGGAAAAAGAATATATTTTCGGCCACAGGATCTCCGGTAAGGATGGTGCGAAAAAGCGCATTGAGTACAGCCGTAACATGGATCGACTATGGCGCATTGCGCAGAAGCTGGACAAGGCGCCCTTTTGCAAAAAGCTCTATGAACTTCATTTTCCTCAGATTATCGTAGGTGACGGTATCGTAGTACAAGAAGGCCGTGGGCAGGGAACAATCAGGATTCCTTGGAAGTCAGCCGTGTATGGGCAAAAATTACATCTGCATTTTGAAGGCGGCCCAAATACGTCTGTAAGCATCTCAACTCCGAACGCCGTGCGTCCCTTCGGCGGACTGCCGGTCGAGGTAAAGATGGCTGACGCACCTATCTCCTGGGGTGACCCTTTACCGCCGATCAACGCGGAGGCGATACATTGGGAAGCGGCGAAGAAGGTGCGGTATTTGAAGAAAAATGATAAATAATTAATGTAAGAAGCCGGCGCAGGAAATTCCTGCGTCGGTTTCATACACTATTGCGTTTAAGTTGCAGAATCATCCCGCTGCATGGCTTCATCAATGGCACGGTTGATATAGGCATTGACGGATTCCCCCTGCTGCGCCGCATGTGCCTGAATAATGTCTTTTTTTCCTTTGGGCATTACAAGATTGACACGATCATAATTGCTTTTCATGTACTTGTTTACCGCTTTTTGCTGTGCTTTACTTGCTGGAGACATGGCAGAACCTCCTGATGCTACTGTGTATTATAGTACCATAAAGCAATATCTACGCATATATACAAATTGTACATATTTGCGCAGATACATTTGGTAATTGCGTTAATTTATATATCTGCGCAGATATGCTATTCTATCAATAGAAAAAAGAACAACGGCAGCTTTGAGGAGCGCCAACTCCTCAAAGCCTGCGCAGGTGATCTCAGCACCTACACAACGGACAAATCCGCACCGCATGGGGTTATTATACCCGTTTGACCCCGATTTTGCAAGCGGAATCTGGTCTATTTGTCATACTCATGACACCGTGTAGTGCCTCGGCCTGCACGGTGTTTCTCTTTTCTCATTTCATTGAAAGGAGGAAAACGCATGAGTCAAGATCGTATTCCGTTTCCCGCATCCCCGGCATGTTCTACGTCCCCGGCTCATAGGCTGTGGCGAGGGGGAATGAACGTGGAAGTCAAGCACACCCATCCGCAGTATGAGGATCCGCAGGCGCGGCAGCAGCAGATGAAGGACGCCTACGCCGCCTGCATGGCGAAGCTGCGGGCGCTGCGGGCGGCCCAGCGGGAAAAGACCGCATGAAAACAGACGCGGTATACGCCCGCCAGTCCGTGGAGAAAAAGGACAGCCTGTCCATCGCGGGGCAGATCGACCTGTGCCGCCGCACGGCGGGCGGTGGGGAGCTGCGGATCTACAAGGATGCCGGCTACTCCGGCAAAAACACCGAGCGCCCCGCCTTCCAGCAGCTGATGAAGGACATCCGCGCCGACCGCATCGGAACACTGTACGTCTACCGGCTGGACAGGTTCTCCCGCAGCGTGGCGGACTTCGGTCAGCTGTGGGAGGTGCTGCAGGAGCACCATGTGGAGTTCGTGTCGGTCAACGAGAACTTCGACACCAAGACACCCATGGGGCGGGCCATGCTGCACATCATCATGGTGTTCGCCCAGCTGGAGCGGGAGACCACCGCGGAGCGCGTGCGGGACAACTATTACCGCCGCGCGGCACTGGGCGCATGGCCGGGAGGCCCAGCACCCTACGGCTTCGATAATGGCCGGGCCTGCGGAAAGGATGGCCGGGAAGTCCCGTCCCTTATCCCCAACGACAAGGCGGCGGTGGTGCAGCGGATCTTTCAGGAGTATGCCGCCGAGGGTATGTCACTGGGGCTGCTGGCCCGTAAGCTGACCGCCGAGGGTATCCCCGCCCCCAAGCGCGCCACATGGGACAACGTGACGCTGTCCCGCCTGCTGCACAACCCCGCTTATGCGATGGCGGACGAGCAGGTGCGGCTCCACTATCTGGGGCAGGGCGTGGAGGTCACCAGCCCGCCGGAGGCATTTGACGGCGTACACGGCGTGCTGCTGGTGGGCAAGCGGGAGGCCAACGCGCGGAAGTACACCAGGACCGAGAACCATCGGGCATCCGTGCTGAACAGTGTGGGCGTCGTGCCGTCGTCGCTGTTTCTGGCGGTGCAGGCAAAGCTGGCTCATAACCGCCAGGTGGGCAACAGCGGCAAGGGTAAGCACACATGGCTATCCGGCCTGCTGAAATGTGCCAAGTGCGGCTACAGCCTGTCCGTTGTGGTGGACAAGCCCTATCGCTATCTGGTGTGCAGCGGGAGGTATAATGTGAACCGCTGCGACGCCGCCATCCACGTCAAGCTGGCGGAGCTGGAAACGGTGGTGCAGACGGAGATGGAAAAGCTGCTGGCGCAGTGTCCCCGGGAGCCCGTTGTGCCGAAGCCGGAGGATAGCTACACCCGGCGGCTGCTGGAGCTGGATCGCCGTGCCGAGCGCCTGATGGATGCCTTTGCCGAGAGCGAGGATCTGCCCGCGTCCTATCTGCAGAAAGCACTGGGGAAGATCGAAAAGGAGCGCGAAACGCTCCGGCAGGCCCAGCGGCGGGAAGCTGGCCGCGTCCCGCTGCCGGAAAAGTTGGTGTTCGGCGAACTGTCTTTCGAAGAGAAAAAAGCCGTGGTCGCCCAGTTTATCCGTCGCATCGAGGTGGCGGAGGACAGCGCGGAGATCATCTGGGCGGTGTAAAACAAATCGCCGCCGTCCGCGCCGATGCAGCCAATCAACTCAACCGATAACAAGGAGGAATTGCACCTATGAAAATCGAAAACAAGACACCTATCGCGGAGGAGATCATCCGCAACAACCCCACCGGCCACGGCCTGTTCGCCGGTATCGGGGACAACTTCAACAGCGTGGCCCAGGTCATCTGTGAGCTGATGGACGACGCGGTCTCCAACCTCCGCGCCAACAGCGGCAAACCAGTACCGCGAGGTCAAGGCGCCATATTCCATGGGTACATCTGAGCTGGACAAGCCCATGAAGGTGCGTTTCTATTCAGGTACGGGCGACCTGCCCCACCCCACCGGCACGTCGATCTCTGTCCGCTGCCCTATGGCGAAGTTCCGGACGGTGAAGCCTGACCGTAAGGCGGCACCCTCCGACTTCCACAATCTGGTGCGGTACATCATTGAGGAACTGCGGTACGTCTACGCGGGCATTCTGGCAAATGCGCCCATCGCCATGGAGGTGTGGGAGATCAGCGGCGGCGAGGAAACGCAGCATCCGCTGACGCCGCTGCTGCCGGTGTGGGAGGAGGGCAGCGTGAAGGATTACGGCGAGATCCCCTGCAACCTGGGCGGCGGCCCGCTGACCATCCGCTGTAAGTACGGCAATATCCTGAAGAACCCGTCCAACGCTATCTACTATAAGTGCAACATGGAGTCCAGCGGCGTGGAGCTTCGTATCAACGGACGTGCCATCGAGCACGGAATGTTTGACCGCGTCTGAGGCGAGGCCATTCATCCCAGTCAGAACCGCTTTCTGGTGCAGGTAGACTTGATTACGGACAACCCCGCCGCGCTGCCTGCCACGAAGAATACGAAAACCTCTTTCTGCGAAGCAGATCCGCGCCTGAAGAATCTGCTCAGCTGGATTGCCTCCTACGTCCCCGCCCCGGCCAAGGATGTGGATTCGGTGGAGCTGCGGGACATCTTGAACACCCTGACCGCACCTGACGGACGTCCCTACAACTTCCGGTTGGCTACATGGGACGAGGAGGGCATCGTGATCCGCCAGAGCGCGTAAGAACAGCTTGAAAAAAGTGTGCAATCATTGCACACTTTTTTCTGACAGAGATGAGGCAAGATTATTCAGTTAAAACTGGAAAGACGCCGCTTGCGCGATGCCTCAATACTAAAAACCCTACATCCCTATATTATCCCTGCATTCGCAGGCGTTTTTGTGATGTCCGCTCAACCTGGGCAGTTCGGTGCCTTTTAGGATCCTTTTCCTTTTTCAACTTGACACGGGATGAGCGGCTTTCTACTCGTTAAAGCCATGCCTATTCGTGCCAATTGACGGTAGGTTTGCCGGTTATGTAAGATGCTGTTTTCTACGCAAGACGCAAGCTGGTGAGCCGTGCGAATGCACGGCTCACCAGCTTAAAGCTATATACTTCCAATAGAATTTTTCTTCTGGCTGCCTACACGGACAGCTGAAAAGGCTGCGTATGAGTCTCTACCAATCCAACTCCCAAGTAGTCTGCGCATTGGCATCGGTGGATTGGCGGACAATTAGCTCACTGCCTAATTGAATCTGTATGCGAGCGGATTGGTCGCCTCCATTGCGCCGCTGGAACAGATCGAAAGCACAACTGCCCATCTCTGCCTTGGGGACGCGCATTGTGGTTAAGGATGGCGTAACCAGCGAGGCGGGGACATTATCGTTAAAGCCGGCCACTGCAATATCCTCCGGCACACGGATGCCACGCTCTTTCAGGCAGTACAGTGCACCAATGGCCATCTGGTCATTGCCACAAACCACCGCGTCCACCGTTTTGCCGCTGTCCAAAATCTCTACCATGGCGTTATAACCGCTGCGGCAGGTGAAGTTTCCTTCAGCGATTACGGCCTGATCCGCCGGGATACCATTAAGCATCAGCGCCGTCAGGAAACCCTTGCGGCGGTTCTTGGCGTGGAAATACTGATTTGGTGCGGCGATATGGGCAAAGCGGCGGCACCCACTCCGAATAAGATACTCCGTCATTAGGGCGATACCGTCGGCGTCGTTGATGACCACCGCGTCCAGCTTGGGGCTGATGGCCGTCTCGACACAGATGATACGCATGGGGGCGTCCTTGTCAAAGTTGACCGCGTGAAGAAAGTCCAGATACTCTGCCGTTTCCGGCTTGTCCACATCGGCGCAGGAGTCCAGGAACACACCGTCGAACCCCTGGCTACGCAGCAGGTTGATGATGCGGCGCTCCCGCGCCACATCGCCCTTGGTGCCGAAGACGCTGACCGTATAGCCGGCGGCGTCCGCCGCGCTCTGCATACTCTTCAGCACGTCCGGAAAGAAGATACTGGTGATGGACGGCACCAGAAATGCGATCTGCTGGGAGCGGCCGGTTTTCAGCTGGCGGCCGATGGGGTTGGCCTCGTACTCCAGTTGGCACACCGCGTCCATCACGCGCTTTTTCAGCTGCGAGCTGACGGGCTTCTTTCCGCTGAGGGCGTTGGACACTGTGGAGATAGAAACTCCCGCACACTGGGCCACATCTTTGATCCCCACAGGCTTGGGGAATGCCTTTTGAGTCATCGCTAACAATCCTTATCGAACTTAGTAATTCTTTTTCTCCAATATATAGCTTATTATAGTCGTCTCGCGGAAAAATCAACAGTATTCAGATAAACTCTCAGATTATTATGTCACATTTTTCAAAAAAGTCAATCCTTGCGCTTACGGGCATCCAGGAACACAGCCACGATGATAACCACGCCTTTAACGATGCTCTGCATATTGGAGTCGATCTGTAGCATCGTCATTCCGTTCACCAGAATACCCAAAATCAAGGCGCCAAAGACGGTGTTGATAACCTTGCCGGTACCGCCGGAAAAGCTAGCACCGCCCAGGATTACGCAGGTAATGGCATCCATTTCGTAAGCGTTACCAACCGAGGGGTTACCAGAAAGCATACGGGACGTCAGCACCACGGCAGCCACACCGGTGCAAGCGCCGGCGATGACATAGCCAATACTGGTACACAGCGGCACATTGATGCCAGATACCTTAGCGGCCACAGGGTTACTGCCAATAGCGTAAATAGAGGTGCCGTAACGGGTACGCTCCAGCACGATGTATATGATGATCGCCATAACAATGAATATCCACGCCGCCACAGGAATCCCCAGGAAGGATGCGCGCCCCATCTGCTCAAAAGATTTGTAGAAACCGTTGATATTCTTGCTGTTAGTGGTCAACAGCGCTGCGCCGCGGGCAATGGACATCATGCCCAGGGTAGCGATGAAGGACGGCACACTGCCGTAGGCAATGAAGAAACCGTTGATCACGCCGGTCAGCGCACCGATGCCGATGGAGATCAGAAATACCACGGGAATAGGCAGTCCGGCACGGACAGCCAACGCCGCAAACACACCGCATAGGGCCACCACTGAGCCGCCGGACAGGTCCGTTCCACCGCTGACGATGGGGAACATAATACCCAAGGCGATAATGCCGATGACCGACTGCTGGCGGACAATATTGGTCAGGTTACTGGCCGAGAAAAAGGTGCCGCCCTTCAAAATCGTCATAAAAAGGAACAGCGCCAAAAGGATAAAGAAGGGGCTGTACTCTTTGATAATGGTTTGCAATTTGCTGTTATTGATCAGCTTTGTCTTTGTATTCACGATGTGATCCCTCCCTAAATCAGTCCACAATGCCGGTGGCATAGCGCATGATGGTCTCCTGCGAGAAGTCCTTTCTATCCACAAAGCCGGTCAACTCTCCCTCATGCATGACCAGAATGCGGTCGCTCATACCCATGACCTCCGGAAGCTCAGAGGAAACCATGATAATGCACTTTCCCTGTTTGGCAAGGTCGCTTATCATGCGGTGTATCTCCGCCTTACTGCCTACGTCGATGCCGCGGGTCGGCTCATCAAAAATCAGTATCTCCGGCTCAGTCAGCAGCCAGCGGCCAATGAGCACCTTTTGCTGGTTTCCGCCGGACAAGTTTGATATGATGGTCTCGGTAGACGGTGCCTTCACTGCCAGCGTCTCTTTGATCGCCGCGGCGGATTCACCGGTCTTCTTCTGATGCACAAAGGGTCCCTTGCAGTGCTGAGGCAGCGCAGCCATCACGGTATTGAGCCGAATACTCAGCGGCAGGAAACAGCCGCTCTGCTTGCGATCCTCCGTCACCAGACCAATACCTGCCCGAATGGCATCCTTAGGGGTATTGATCGTCACCTCTTTGCCATTGATAAAAATCTTTCCGGCAGTCTTTTTCCGGGCGCCGAATATAGTCTCCACCACCTCGGTGCGGCCCGCGCCCATCAATCCGGCCAAGCCCAGTATCTCGCCCCGGTGCACCTCGAAGCTAATGTTCTCGAACTCGCCCTTACGGGAAAGACCCTCTACACGCAGATAGGTCTCGCCGATCTCCGTATCTTCTTTGGGAAAGATATTGGAGATAGTACGGCCCACCATCATATTGATAAGTTCGTCAATCGTCATATCTTTCGCGGAATTGGTGCCGATAAAGCAGCCATCGCGAAAAACGGAGATGTCGTCAGATATCTCAAATACCTCGTCCATTTTATGGGTGATATAGATGATGCTGACGCCCTGATCCCGTAATTTCCGAATCAATTGAAACAGCCGCTCAACCTCCACGCCGGTAATGGCAGAGGTCGGCTCATCCATAATGACCAGCTTTGCGTTATAAGAAACCGCCTTGGCGATCTCACACAGCTGCTGCTTGGCCACACTCAAGGTCCCCATCTTGGCGTCGGGGTCCACCGCGATCTCCAGACTGTCAAGCAGCCTCTGGGTCTCGGCACGCATGGCGCGCTCGTTCTTGATAAGAGTACCTTTATAGCAAATCTCCTTGCCGAGGAAAATGTTTTCATAGACCTTCAGGTCGCGAACCGTGCTCAGCTCCTGGTGAATCATGGCCAGACCTTGATCCAGAGCAGTGCGGGGCGTCTTGAAATGTACGTCTTTTCCGTCAAAGATAATGGTACCGCTGTCACGGGTATAAATGCCCAGCAGGATTTTCATCATGGTGGACTTGCCCGCTCCGTTTTCGCCCATCAGCGCGTGAACCGTACCGCGGCGGACATTAAAGCCCACATTGGTCAGGGCCGGTACGCCGCTGAACGACTTGTTGATCCCGCTGATCTGCAGGATGTAATCTGATTGTCCCATGTATGTTCCTCCTTGCGGTGCAGGGTACGTACAATGGTTGCTCCCTTACGGGAGCAACCATTGTACGCGAAGCAGAAGAAGTTTCTTGCGTTTCTTAGTTGTCGCGATATCAATCGTTTGCTCAGGAATTCCACATATCGATGTACTCATCGACATTCTCAGAGTTGACCAGGATGTCCTTCAGCACCACGTCGGCAGGCTGCTCACCCTTGCACAGAGCCAGAGCGGCGTCCAGAGCCTCATAGGCCAGGCCATGAGCGTCAGCGAAGAAGGTCAGCGCCATGTCGCCGGACTTGACCTGCTCGCAGCCCATCAGCAGACCATCGATACCGGAAACGGCCACACCCTCAACACCGGCATCCTGCAGCGCCAGGATAGCACCGATCGCCATCTCGTCGCAAGCAGCCACGATGGCGTCAAACTCAATACCGGAGGTGATCCAGGTCTCAACGATCTTGTTAGCGTCGGTACGCAGCCAGTCGCCATCCTCACGGGCTACCAGCTCACAATTGGGATTGGCGTCGAGGACAGCCATGGAGCCTTCCTCACGCTCGGAAGCAACCAGGGTTCCCTCAGTGCCGGCCAGATAAGCGATCTTACCGGAACCACCGATGTAATCGATGGTCGCCTGCATCTGATCCTTGCCGGTCTCAATGCCGTTGGCGCCCACGAAGCAGTCGGCGCCGTCAGCGTCCTGCTGCAGAGCCACATACTTGATGCCAGCATCCTGAACGGACTTCATGATGGACAAAGAAGCCTCATAATCCACGGGCTTCAGGCAGATGCAGTCCACACCCATCTCGATCCAGCCTTCCACAACGGCCATCTGAGTGGAGACATCGGACTTTCCGTCGCCGATCAGAACTTCCACTTCGGGATGTTCAGCAGCCCAGGCGTTGACGTTGTCGATAACGGAGGATACCCAAGTGTCATTCAAATCGTTAACGGTATAGCCAATAACATACTTCTTCTCGCCGTCGGTCTGATCGCCATTATTGTTGCTGTCACCGTTGTTGCCGCCGCAGGCCGTCATGCATAGCATCATAGCCAGGACCAGCAGTAAAGCCAAAACCTTTTTCATTTTCTTGTGTTCCTTTCTTTTTCTGTTTTAGGCTGATATTCTTCAAATGACCACCTCTGGCGGCATTGTCCGAACCGCCGCAGCCATTCAAATACAGTGGCACTCAGGGTATCTCGTCCAGCTTCACGGGGCGATCCTGCTCTAAGGACAGTTGGGCGGCGCGAGCAATACGAACGGCCTGCAGACCGTCATAAGCGGTAACGGGCGCCTCCCTGCCCTCGTTGACCATCTCGAAAAAGGTCTTCTGGGCATTGACAAAGGCATTGGCGTAGCGCTCCAGGAAGAAATACACCGGCTTATCATAATGCACACCCTCCTCATTGTGAACGCTGACCGTAGTCTCCGGTACATTAGAAACCTGAACAAAACCCTTGGATGCGTGGACTTCTGTACGCTGATCGTAGCCACAGTTGGATTGACGGCTCAGATCAATAAGGCCCACCGCACCGCTGGCAAACTTCAGCACCGCCAGGGCGGTATCGATATCACCCAGGTCTTTCACTTTCTTATCCACCAAGGCGTTACCGCAGGCGTAGACCTCCGTAACCTCAGAGCCAGAGAAGAATCGGGCCAGGTCAAAGTCGTGGATCATGGAGTCAAAGTAGATGCCGCCACTGGTACGAATATACTCATAAGGCGGCAGCGCCGGATCGCGTGAGCAGAGCTTGATGATCTGCGGATCGCCTACCGCGCCGCTGACAACAGTAGCCTGCAGCTTTTGCTGATTTACATCGAAGCGCCGCATAAAGCCCATCAAAAACTTCACACCAGACTCTTTGATAGCGTCGATGGCCTTGTAAATCTTCTGAATATCAGAATCCAAGGGCTTTTCACAATAGATATTCTTGCCGGTCTCGCAAGCCCTCATGATGTACTCGCAGTGGGTAGGCGTGGGAGAGCAGATAAACACGCAATCCACCTCAGCATCCTGGAACACCACGTCAGCATCCTTGCCGGTGTACTCTACGCCAATAGACTTGGCCCACTGTTCCGCTTCAGCGGAAAGATAAGGGTCAATGATATACTTGATACGCACCGAGGGCTGGTAACGGACCAACGCCTCAGCATGGACACGGGCAATCCGTCCCGCGCCGAATATTGCGACAACGTTCCGGTTCATAAGCTACCTCAATACTCCTCAGGATAGATGACCACCTTCAGGGCCTTGCCGGCGCGGAGGAGCTTCAGGCCCTCCTCGTACTGGCTCAGGGGGAAGGTGTGGGTGACGATCTCCTCCAGGGGGAGGATGCCGCTCTCGATGATGCGGGCGGTCTTTTCAAAGTAGTACTTGCCCAGGAAGCCGCCGTAGATCTGCGCCTCCTTGCGGACGATGTCCGCCAGCTGGATCTGAGGACGGGCCGTCTCGTCGTGACCGAACATGATGATCTTGCCGCCCGGACGGATCACATCGATGGCGTTCTGCAGCATGTGGCCCACAGCCTCGATGCTGTGATCCACGCCCAGGCCGTTGGTCTCCTCCAGGCAGACCTTTACCAGATCCTCCTTGGTGGGATCCACCACACGGGTGGCGCCGCACTTCAGTGCCTTCTCACGGCGGTACTCATGGGGCTCAGACACGATGACCTTGGTAGCGCCGTTGGCCTTGGCCATGGCGGCGAACAGCAGGCCCATGGGGCCGGCGCCCAGCACGCACACCGTATCACCGGCCTGTATCTTCAGCTTCTCGATGGCGTAGCCCACGCAGGACAGGGGCTCAGCCAAGGCAGCCAGCTGATAGGGCGTCTTGTTGTCGATCTTATATACGGACTGGGCAGGCACGCAGGTGTAGCTGCACAGAGCGCCGTCTGCAAACAGGCCGCGGGTGACGCCGTGCTCGGGCCAGGGTGTATCCTGCTGAGAGTACAGGGTGGTGCACTGGCCGGGCCGGTCGCTGCGGCAGTTCTCACAGTGACCGCAAGGGGGGTGAGGATCCACGATCACCTTATCGCCGGGCTTCAGGGACTTGACGGCAGAGCCGACAGCCACCACCTCGCCGCAGTACTCGTGGCCGAAGATAATGTCAGGCTTCGCGGGATGCTTGGGGGGATCCATCAACACATGCAGATCCGTGCCGCAGATGCCGACGCCCAGCACCTTGATCTGAACGTCATCCGGATTCTTGATCTGAGGGACCGGTCTGTCCTCATAGGCATACACGCCGGGCTTCTTGAAGATAATAGATTTCATTGTCTTGTCACACCTCTCGCATGGAATATGGAATAAAAGAACGTCTTCTTCCGCCCCGGCGGTAAAAATGTAAGAACCGGGTCGTGTTTTGTAAAAACGTTTTTCTTTCGTTGTGAAAAGAATAACGCAAGCCGCGGCGAATTGCAAGCAAAAAACGTCAAACGTCTACAAAATCGCCGTAATACACAAGCGTTTCAACATGTTTTTGTAAAAAATGCCAGGTTGACTTCTGGTTTTTCCTGTGTTATCTTCACAGAAGAATCGGAAAAACGTTTTACTTGACGAGTGATTTTCTGGTCAAATAATCAGGAGGTAAAAACGCACATGAAAGAAAAGTATTTGACGACAGATTACCCCAATATTTTCTTTGAGGACAACAAGGTCGGCCAGCTGAAGAAGCGCATCTGGGATGCCTCCGAGGCGGAGATCGACGCCATCCTGGAGGATTACGGCGTGCCGTCTGACAGCGAGCTGGGCAAGGCGGGCTGCTACATCCAGAATTCCCCCCGCAAGATGGTTATCGACAAGCGCCGCAAGAACGATATCGTATTGGTACCCATCGGCTGCACCGAGAACCACGGCATCCACAACAACACGGGCCTTGATACCTTTATGTGCACCTCCATCTGCGAGGCGGTGCGCCGCAAGACCGCCAAGGCCGGCCACGAGGTGGCCCTGGCCTTCCCTCCCATCAACTACGGCGGCCATCCCTATCACCACCTGGGCATGCCCGGCACGGTGATGACCTCTGAAAACACGCTGGTGAACATGATCATCGACGTGATGGTGGGTCTGTGGGACGACGGCTTCCGCAAGATCATCCTGGTGAACAACCACGGCCAGGACTGGATGCTGGAATCCGCCATCCAGGAGTTCTTCAAGCGCTATCAGCTGCCCGCCTTCGCCACCGTGGTGGAGTGGCACCGGGCCGTGCGTGAGTTCTTCTATCCCCTGGGCGACGAGCGCCCCGACTTCGTCTCCACCCCCTTTATCCACGCCGACGAGTCCGAGACCTCTGTGGCGCTGCTGATGTTCAAGGACATGGTGGACATGAGCTGCTGCGTGGACGCCCAGCCCAAGTCCTTCGGCATGCTGGACGGCGGCTTCTATGACGGCTCCGTGGACTCCTTCCACCGTCCCAACAAGTGGTCCGAGGCCGAGGGTCACCGCGTCATCGAGCGCTTCGCCACCCCCGAGGGCGTGGTAGGCAGCCCCAGCAAGGCCGATCCCCGCAAGGCCAAGCGCGCCATCGCCGCCATCTGCGAGTACCTCAACGCCATGGTGGAGGACATCCTGGAGACCTACCCCGCCGGTCAGGTCCCCGATCCCCGCAAGTTCTCCCTGCGTCCCTTCGAGGAGATCGAGCCCTGCCTGCGCGAGCCCCTCAGCGAGGGCTGGAAGAGCGTACACGAGCTGCCCAAGCGCGGCATCTTCGGCAACAACAGCTGATCCACACATCGCGTCCTGTTACGGGCCGGCCAAACGGCCGGCCCGTTCCGGCGCCTGTGTATTTGAAAGGAGAGAGCATTTATGCCACGCAACATTCTGGCGCTGTCTGTGGTGGACAAGATCATCGGCGGCGCGCCCTACATGGTACAGGGCGGTTTTGCTGACTGCATCTGGTACGCCAAGGCCCTGGGCTATGACGGCATCGAGCTGAACATTTCCGATCCGGACCGGCTGGATCTGCCCGCCATCCGGCAGGCGCTGGCCGAGACCGGCGTAAAGATCACCGCCTTCGGCACCGGGCGGGTGTATGTCAACGAGCACATCAGCCTGACGGACAAGGACGAGGCCGTACGGGCCCAGGCATTCTCCCGACTGGTGACCTTCTCCCGCATCGCGGCGGAGTTTGACGCCAAGGTGATCATCGGCTGCATCCGGGGCAACATCACCGCGCCGGAGGATACCCAGCGGGTGCTGGACACCCTGGCTCAGTCCCTGACGGAGCTGGAAAAGACCGTTCCCGGCGATGGCAGCTGCTTCGTGATGGAGCCCATCAACCGCTATGAGAACAACTTCCTGTGCAGCGTGGCGGACACCGCCCGGTTCCTCCACGACGCGGGACTGAAGCGCACCAAGCTGCTGATGGACACCTTCCACATGAACATCGAGGACGGCGACCTGGTGGAGACCATCCGCGCCTACGGCAAGGATACCGCCTATGTCCACATCGCCGATTCCAACCGCAAGTACCCCGGACTGGGCCACACGGACTTCTCCGCCCTGCTGGACGCTTTCCGGGAGATCGGCTACGACGGCCCCTACTGCGCCGAATGCCACGCCAACGGCGACATGGACGAGGGCTGCACCGCGTGGCTGGCGGCCATGAAGCGGATGCTGGCGGAATGACGAGAGAGGTAGATACCATATGAAATACGAAAACGCGTACCGCGCGCTGGAGAGCCGGGGTTACCTCCCCGCCAGCGCTCCCCTGTGGACGGCGGCGGACGGCCAGTACGGCCTGTGGCGCCGGTCCGACGGCGGACGGCGGCTGCTGGTGGTCTTCGGCCAGGCTCAGGGCTTTGAGGGCCTGCGCCAGGCGGAGGGCGGCGACATATGGCAGGAATGCCCGCTGAGCCACGACAATCTGCTGGCCCTACAGCAGCGGTTCCCGGAGCTGAAGCCGGTGAGCCTGGAGGGACACGATGTGACCATGGGCCTGGGCGACCGGCTGGGGCTGGTGTCCGGCGCCCACATCGCGGCGCTCTCCGGTACCGGCGTGTTCCCGGTGCTGGCCCAGCAGTCCAAGCGGGAGCTGACCCTGACGGGCCGCAGCTATCGCCGGATGCTGGACGACGTGGCCTGGCAGGTGTTCGAGGCGGGCTATCACGGCGGCTACGCCGCCGACGGCGACCATCTGAAGACCCTGGCGGAGGTCCAGGCGGCCATTCAGGACGGCGCCACCATGATCACCCTGGACTGCTCGGAGCACATCGACCCCGACGCCTACCGGCTGGACGCCGACACCGCGTGGGAGCGCTGCCGCCAAAAATTCACAGCAGAACAGTTGGCGGGCTGGACGCAGGTCTATCAGGGCCAGACCTTCCCCCTGCCGGAGGGCAAGAGCGTCGCCTTTGCCCCGGACAGCTTCCCCCAGCTGCTGCTGACCTACGGCGCGGCCCTGGACTTTATGGACACGGTGTACAAGACGGCCATCACCGCCGCCCCTCACGCCGTCTCCTTCGAGATCTCCATCGACGAGACGGAGGTCCCCACCACGCCGGAGGCCCACTACTTCATCGCCCGTGAGCTGGCGGAGCACCAGGTCGTGGCCGGCAGCGTAGCGCCCCGGTTCTGCGGCGAGTTCCAGAAGGGCGTGGACTACCGGGGCGACACGGACCAGTTCCAGCGGGAATTCGCCGTCCACGCCGCCATTGCCGAGGCTTTCGGCTACCGGGTCAGCGTCCACTCCGGCAGCGACAAGTTCAGCATCTTCCCCTATGTGGGCAAGCTCAGCGGCGGGAGGTTCCATCTCAAGACCTCCGGCACCAGCTGGGTGGAGGCGGTGCGGGTCATCGCCATGTGCGACCCAGCGCTGTTCCGCCGCATGGCGGCCTTCAGCCGCCTGCACTTTGAGGAGGCCCGGGCCTATTACCACGTCTCCGCCTCCCTGGACCGGATGCCGGACATGGACAGCATCCCCGACAAGGGCCTGCCCGCCCTGCTGGATATGGTGGACACCCGTCAGGTGATGCACATTACCTACGGCTTCCTGCTGCAGGCCAAGGACGACCAGGGCAAGCCCCTGTTCCGGGACGATATCTACCGGACGCTGCGCGCCAACAAGACGCTGCTGGACCGGGTGATCCGCCGTCACATCCGGCGGCACCTGACGCTGCTGGGCGTGACAGACAAACAATAAGAAAGGACAGACAATGGACGTAAAAAAAATCGAGATATTAGCGGCGGAGATCCGGCTGAAGACGCTGAAGGTCATCCATTCCCGGGGCTTCGGCCACGTGGGCGGGTCCATGGACCTGGCGGACCTGATGGCCGTGCTGTACGGCGAGGTCATGCGCTTCGACCCCAAGGACCCCCGTGATCCCGACCGTGACTGGCTGGTGCTCAGCAAGGGGCACGCAGGCCCGGTGGCCTATGCGACCTTTGGGTTGATGGGCTTCTATCCTATGGAGGACGCCTATACCCTGAACCAGCCTCATACCAGGTTCCCCAGCCATACCGACCGGAAGCTGACACCCGGCGTGGACCTGACCACCGGCTCTCTGGGGCAGGGCGCGTCCACAGCTGCCGGCGCGGCCCTGGGCAATAAGATCGACGGCCGCCAGAACCACGTCTTCTGCGTGGTAGGCGACGGCGAGGCCGACGAGGGCCAAGTGTGGGAGGCGTTCCACTTCGCCTACGCCCACAAGCTGGACAACCTCATCTACATCATCGACAACAACGGCTACCAGCTGGACGGCAAGACCGCCGATATCCTGGACCACGGCGACATCGCCAAAAAGGCAGCGGGCTTCGGCCTGTACACCCAGGAGATCGACGGCCACGACGTGGAGGCCATCTATCAGGCCATCCAGAACGCCTATGCCAAGAAGGGCGTGCCCAGCTGCATCGTGCTGGACACCATCAAGGGCAAGGGCGCGACCTTCGCCGAGCCCAAGCGGGAGCACTCCTCCCAGCCCAGCGAGGAGGCGTGGCAGGAGGCCATCGCCGCCGCCGAGAAAGCATTGGAGGAGGTGCGGAAATGAAACGGGAACTGATCGCCAAGCATGAAAAGGACAGCCGCGCCTGCCGGGACGCCTTCGCCCTGACGCTGAAGGACATGATGGCCGTCGACAAGAGCGTGTGCTATGTGGACTGCGACCTGATGGGCTGCGTCAACACCAAGCAGCTGATGGCCACCTATCCCGACCGGGCCTATGAGGCGGGCATTGCCGAGGCCAACGCCGCCGGCGTCTGCGCCGGTCTGGCCGCCACCGGTAAGAAGGTGTATCTCCACACCTTCGGCACCTTCGCCAGCCGCCGCATCTATGACCAGATCTACATGTCCGCCGCCTACGCGGACCTGCCGGTCCATGTGTTCGGCTCCGACGCGGGCGTGTGCGCCGCCTTCAACGGCGGCACCCATATGCCGCTGGAGGACGCCGCCATGTACCTGTCCATCCCCCAGGCGGTGGTCACCGATCCCTGCGACTACGCCCAGTTGAAGGCCGTCACCCAGCAGGTGGCGGACTGCCAGTGCGTCACCTATACCCGATTTGTCCGGAAGGACATCATCCAGGTTTACGGCGACGGCACGGAGTTCCAGCTGGGCAAGGGCGTTGTGCTCCACGAGAGCGACAAGGACCAGGCCACCATCATCACCTCCGGTATCATGGTGGACGAGGCGCTGAAGGCCTACGAGCAGCTTCAGGCCGAGGGCATCGCCGTCCGTGTGGTGGATATGTTCACCTGGAAGCCGCTGGACGAGGAGCTGGTGGTGAAGTGCGCCGCCGAGACCGGGGCCATCGTCACCGCCGAGAATCACAACGTCACCTGCGGTCTGGGCAGCGCCGTGGCCAACTGTCTGGCCAAGAACCGGCCCACCGTGCAGGAGTTCGTGGGCGTCAACGACCAGTTCGGCCAGGTGGGCCCCCAGGCATTCCTGATGGATGAATACGGCCTGCGGGCCGCCAATATCGTGGCCGCTGTCAAAAAGGCCATCGAGAGGAAATAAGAAAAGGAGAACAAAATGGCAATGGATTCATTTTCCGCCAGCCTGATGGCGGACAAGCGCGAGATCATCTTCGCGCCCACCGTGTATAAATTTCAGACCTTCGCCCAGATGGCGGAGGAGTTCCAGCTGAACGAGCGTGACGTGGTGCTGACCAACGAGTTCATCTACACCCCCTTCATGAAGGAGCTGGGCCTCAAGTGCAGCTTTGTGTTCCAGGAGAAGTTCGGCGCGGGCGAGCCCTCCGAGGCTATGATCCAGATCATGTACGACGCCATCCCCTACGACAGCTATGACCGCGTCATCGCCGTGGGCGGCGGCGCCATCATGGACCTGTGCAAGCTGCTGGGCTGCAAGCGGCCCGACAGCGTCCACGAGCTGTACTACAAGCGCTTCCCCGTTGTTCATGAGAAGGACGTCATCGCCATCCCCACCACCTGCGGCACCGGCAGTGAGTGCACCAACATCTCCGTGGCTATCGTGAAGACGGAGATCGACGGTCAACTCACCGGCGGAGAGACGAAGCTGGGTCTTGTGTCCGATGACATCATTCCTAACAAGGTGTGCCTGATCCCGGAGCTCATCAAGACGCTGCCCTACAAGCCCTTTGCCTGCTCCGCCATCGACGCGCTGGTTCACGCCACCGAATCCTTCCTGAGCCCTCACCGCAAGACCATCACCAGCGAGATGTTCTCGGAGAAGGCCATGGACATGATCCTGAAGGGCTTCAAGCTCATCGACGAGAAGGGGCAGGACGCTCGGTTTGAGTATCTGGATGAGTTTGTGACGGCCAGCTTCTTCGCTGGTATCGCCTTCCTGAAGGCGGGCTGCGGACCTGTCCACGGTATGAGCTTCCCGCTGGGCGGCACGTACCACGTCCCCCACGGTGAGAGCAACTATATGCTGTTCGGCGCGATTTTGCGGTATTATGACCGCAACGACCCCAACGGCGAGATCATGAAGTTCAAGCGTCTGGTGGCAGATATCACCGGCTGCAAGGCGGAGGACGCCATCGGCTATCTGTGCGACCTTCTGCAGCGCATCCTGCCCCTGCGCCCCCTGCGGGACTGCGGATTTACGGAAGCGGACTTCAAGGCGTTCCCTGTCTCTGTGGAGGCCAACCAGCAGCGACTGATGACCAACGCCTACTATCCATTCGACTTAGCTTCCGAGGAGGCTATTTACCGCGAGTGTTATTGAAAACGCATGAAATGTGTCATAAGGGCGGGAGAATATTATGGGTAACACTGTACGATATGAAAAGCAAGATAACATTGCCATCGTGACCATCGACCGGGCCGAGGCGCTGAATGCGCTGAACAGCACCGTTATCGCGGAGCTGGAGCAGGTGGTAGCGACGCTTGAGAACGACCGCGACGTCCGCTGCATGATCCTCACCGGCGCGGGCCGCTCCTTTGTGGCAGGCGCCGATATCGGCGAGCAGTACCCGCTGGATCTGGATGGCGGCCGCCGCTGGGGCCAGCGGGGCAGCGCACTGCTGCGCCGCATCGAAAAGCTGGAATTTCCCACCATCGCCGCGGTCAACGGTTTTGCGCTGGGCGGCGGCTGCGAGCTGGCGATGAGTTGTGATATCATTCTGGCCTCCGAGAAGGCTAAGTTCGGCCAGCCAGAGGTGGGCTTGGGCATCACCCCTGGCTTCTCCGGCACCCAGCGTCTGCCCCGTCGCGTGGGCGTTGCCAAGGCCAAGGAGCTGATCTTCTCCGGCAGGATGATCAAGGCCGACGAGGCGGAAAAGATCGGCCTTGTCAACGCCGTTTACGACCCTGAGGCCCTTATGGACGGCGCCTTGGAGATGGCCAAGTCCTTCATCAAGAACGCCCCCATTGCCGTGAAGTACGCCAAGGCCTGCATCGACCGGGGCATGCAGATGGACATGGATGATGGCATTGCCTGCGAGAATGAGCTGTTTGCCATGTGCTTTGCCACCGCCGACCAGAAGGAGGGCATGGGCGCGTTCCTGGAGAAGCGTCCCGCCGCCTTCCAGAACAAGTAAGGGGGCCTACCGATGAAGAAAGTACGCATCATCTCCGCCGAGGAGGCCGCCCTGCTGGTCAACGACGGCGACACCATCTCCACCGGCGGCTTCGTCAGCTCCGCCTGTCCGGAAGCTTTAAGCAAGGCGGTGGAAAAGCGGTTCCTGGAGACCGGCCATCCCCGTGACCTGACACTGTTCTTTGCAGCAGGTCAGGGTCACCGGGACGGCACCGGCGGCGACCACTACGGTCACGAGGGTATGGTCAAGCGCGTCATCGGCGGACACTGGGACCGCGCCGCCTCCCTGGGCGCGCTGGCGCTGGAGAACAAGATCGAGGCCTACAACCTGCCCCAGGGCGTCATCTCCCATATGTACAGGGACATCGCCGCCCACAAGATCGGCACCATCACCCATGTGGGCCTGTATACCTTTGTGGATCCCCGCAACGGCGGCGGCAAGCTGAACAGCGCCACCACCGAGGATATCGTGAAGATCGTCAATATCGAGGGTCAGGAGCGGCTGCTGTATAAGTCCTTCCCCATCAATGTGGTGTTCGTCCGGGGCAGCTATGCCGACGAGTACGGCAACTGCACCGTCCACCACGAGATCGGGCCCATCGACGTCACCGCCATGGCCCAGGCCTGCCGCAACTCCGGCGGCAAGGTCATCGTGCAGGTGGAAAAGGTGGTGCAGGGCGGCACCCTGGACCCCAAGCTGGTGGCCATCCCCGGCATCTATGTGGATGCCGTCGTCATCGGCTCCGCCGAGGACAACATGCAGTGCCTGGGCACTCCCTATGACGGCAGCCTTACCGGCGAGTACCGTATCCCCATGGACGCCATTCCGTCTATCCCGCTGGACGCCAAAAAGATCATCGCCCGCCGTGCCGCCATGGAGCTGCCCCAGGACGCCATCGTCAATCTGGGCACCGGCGCGCCGGAGAAGATCGCCAACGTGGCCGCCGAGGAGGGCATCAGCGACAAGATGACCCTGACGGTGGAGGCCGGTTCCATTGCCGGTGTTCCCATGGGCGGTACCCAGTTCGGCGCGTCCGCCAACGCCATGGCCATCATCCCCCACAACGTGCAGTTCGACTTCTATCAGGGCGGCGGCCTGGATGTGGCCTTCCTGGGCCTGGCGGAAACGGCCCCCAACGGCGACCTGAACGTCTCCAAGTTCGGCACCCGCCTTGCCGGTGCGGGCGGCTTCATCGACATCACCCAGAACGCCAAGAAGGTGGTCTACTGCGGCACCTTCACCACCAAGGGCCTGAAGACCGAGTGCCGTGACGGCGCGCTGGTCATCACGCAGGAGGGCGCGAAGAAGAAGTTCGTCCGGCAGGTGGAGCACATCACCTTCTCCGGCAGGTACGCCGTGGAGACAGCCCAGCCTGTGCTGTACATCACCGAGCGCGCCGTGTTTGAGCTGCGGCCCGACGGCGTGACCCTCATTGAGATCGCCCCCGGCATCGACCTCCAGACCCAGGTGCTGGATCAGATGGAGTTCATGCCCAAGATCGCCCCCGACCTGAAGCTGATGGATAGCCGCATCTTCCGCGAGGAGAAGATGGGTCTGGCCGACGACAAATAAGGAGGAACCGACAATGGCACTGATGACCGCGAAAGAGTACATTGACTCTCTGCGTAAGCTGAACACCCGCGTGTATATGTTCGGCGAAAAGATCGACAACTGGGTGGATCACCCCATGATCCGTCCCTCTATCAACTGCGTGGCCATGACCTACGCGCTGGCACAGGATCCCCAGTACGAGGATCTGATGACGGCCACCTCCAATCTCACCGGCCGGAAGATCAACCGATTCACCCATCTTCACCAGTCCGCAGACGATCTGGTGAAGAAGGTGAAAATGCAGCGGCTGCTGGGCCAGAAAACTGCCAGCTGCTTCCAGCGCTGCGTGGGCATGGACGCTTTCAATGCCGTTTTCTCCTCCACCTACGAGATTGACGAGAAGTACGGCACGAGCTATCACGAGAACTTCAAGAAATTCCTCATCTACGTGCAGGACAACGACCTGACGGTGGACGGCGCCATGACCGACCCCAAGGGCGACCGCAGCAAGGCCCCTCACGATCAGGCTGATCCGGATATGTACGTCCATGTGGTGGAGCGCCGCGATGACGGCATTGTGGTCTGCGGCGCGAAATGCCACCAGACCGGCTCCATCAACAGCCACTGGCATATCTTCATGCCCACCATCGCCATGGGCGAGGCGGATAAGGACTACGCCGTGTCCTTCGCCTGCCCCACCGATGCCGAGGGTCTGTACATGATCTACGGCCGCCAGTCCTGCGACACCCGCAAAATGGAGGAGGGCTGCATCGACGTGGGCAATGCCAAGTTCGGCGGTCAGGAAGCACTGGTGGTTCTCGACCATGTGTTTATCCCCAACGAGTACATCTTCCTCAACGGCGAGTATGAGTTCGCCGGTACCATCGTAGAGCGCTTCGCCGGCTATCACCGCCAGAGCTACGGCGGCTGCAAGGTAGGCGTAGGCGACGTGGTCATCGGCGCGGCGGCGCTGGCTGCCGAGTACAACGGCGTGGAGAAGGCCAGCGCCGTGAAGGACAAGCTCATTGAGATGACCCATCTCAACGAGACGCTCTACTCCTGCGGCATCGCCTGCTCCTGCGAGGGCTGCCCCACTAAGGCGGGCAACTACCAGATCGACCTGCTGCTGGCCAACGTGTGCAAGCAGAACGTCACCCGTTTCCCCTATGAGATCGTGCGCCTTGCCGAGGACATCGCCGGCGGATTGATGGTCACCATGCCCAGCGAGACGGACTTCAAGTCCGAGACCGTGGTGGGCAACAACGGCGAGACCATCGGCGACATCTGCAACAAGTATTTCGCTGCCCGGGAGGGCGTCAGCACCGAGGATCGCCAGAAGGTGATGCGATTTTTGGAAAATATGTGTCTGGGCGCGGCGGCTGTGGGCTACCGTACGGAGTCCATGCACGGCGCTGGCTCTCCTCAGGCCCAGCGCATCATGATCGCCCGCCAGGGGAATATTCAGGGCAAAAAGAAGTTGGCCAAGAATATCGCCGGGATACAGGAGTAAAGGCGCGGCATGGACAAAAAGCATGCGTGGCTCCAGCTGGTGCGGGAAAAGTCCGAGCACTATCTGAACCTGCACGACGGCGGCTTTGACGAGAAAATGCGGGCCCGTCTGGTGGACTGCGATTACGAGACGCAGACCGTCACCTACGCATTTCCCACCCAGACGTGGCAGATCAACGAAAAGGGCGGTATCCACGGCGGCGCCATCGCGGGGATGTTCGATACCGCCTTCGGCGTGGTGGCCAACTTCACCGCGGGAGACAACGAGGCCACCACCACGGACATGACGGTATCCTTCTTGCGGGGTGTGGATTTCGGCATGGAGCTGCACCTGAAGGTATTCATCGTCAAGGCGGGACGCAGCCTCATCCGCCAGCGGGCGGAGCTGACCGATGCCGCCACCGGCAAGCTGCTGGCCACCGCCAGCGGCAGTTGGATGCCTTTATAAGAACCGTTCCGAAACAGAGTAAAAATATAGGAGAAACAACATGGATTTTAATCTCAGTCGTGAACATCAGCTGATCCGCAAGATGATGGCAGAATTTACCGAGAACGAAGTCAAGCCCATCGCGGCAGAGACCGACCGCACCTGCGAGTACCCCCGCGAAAACATCGAGAAGCTGTTCAATTTGGGCGTCATGGGTATGTGCGTCCCCAAGGAGTACGGCGGCGCGGGCGCCGATCCGCTGGCCAGTGCCCTGTGCATCGAGGAGCTGAGCAAGCAGTGCGCCTCCACCGGCGACATCGTGGCGACCCACAACGGCCTGTGCTGCGACCCCATTATGACCTACGGCACCGCCGAGCAGAAGGCCAAGTACCTGCCCATGCTGACCACCGGGCACCATGTGGGCGCCTTCGCCCTGACGGAGCCCAACGCCGGCAGCGACGCCTCCAAGGGGCAGACCGAGGCGAAGCTGGAGGGCGACCACTATGTGATGAACGGCAGCAAGATCTTCATCACCAACGGCTATGTGGCCGACGTGTTCGTGGTGTTCGCTATGACCGACAAGACCCGCGGCACCAAGGGCATCTCCGCCTTCATCGTGGAGAGCAGCTTCCCCGGCTTCTCCGTGGGCAAGCACGAGGAAAAGCTGGGACTCCACGGCAGCCCCACCGCCGAGATCGTGTTCCAGGACTGCATCGTCCCCAAGGAGAACCTGCTGGGCGTAGAGGGCAAGGGCTTCTCCATCGCCATGGCCACGCTGGACGGCGGCCGTATCGGCATTGCTGCCCAGTCCCTGGGCATCGCCGAGGGCGCGCTGGCCGAGGCCATCAACTACACCAAGGGCCGTGTCCAGTTCGGCAAGCCCATCAGCAAGTTCCAAAACACCCAGTTCACACTGGCAGACATGGAGCTGGGCTGCGAGGCAGGACGTCTGCTGACCTATCAGGCCGCCGTGGCCAAGGGCGAGGGCAAGCGCTACACCAAGCTGGCCGCCATGGCCAAGCTGTTCACCTCCGAGCACGCTATGAAGACCACTACCAAGGTGGTGCAGCTATTCGGCGGCTACGGCTACACTAAGGATTATCCCGTGGAGCGCATGATGCGCGACGCCAAGATCACGGAAATTTACGAGGGCACCAGTGAGGTCCAGCGCATCGTGATCTCCGCCAACATGGGCCTGTAAGAGGGGGAAAGAGATAATGAAGATTCTGGTTACCGTAAAGCAAGTTCCCGACACCAGTGGCAAGGTCGCTGTCAATCCCGATGGCACCCTGGACCGTGCGTCCATGCAGACCATCATCAACCCCGATGACATGAACGCCGTTGAGGCGGCTCTGGCTCTGAAGGACGAGCTGGGCTGCAAGGTCGTGGCATTCACCATGGGCCCCCCTCCCGCAGAAGGTATGCTGCGTGAGCTGATGGCCATGGGCGTGGACGAGGGCGTTCTGGTCACCGCTCGTGAGTTCGGCGGTTCCGATACCTACGCTACCTCCCAGATCATCGCCGCTGCCATCGACACCTACGGCATCGAGAAGGATGACCTCATCCTGGCTGGCCGTCAGGCCATCGACGGCGATACCGCACAGGTCGGCCCCCAGATCGCTGAGAAGCTGCATCTGCCCCAGGTCACCTATGCCGGCGAGATCACCAAGGACGGCGACACCCTGACCGTCAAGCGCATGCTGGAGGACGGCTACATGACCATCAAGGTCAAGACCCCCTGCATGATCACCTGCATCAAGGAGCTGAACACCCCGCGTTACCTGTCCGTGGGCGGCGCGTTTGAGTGCTACAGCAAGCCTCTGGTCACCATGACCTACGAGACCCTGAAGGATCACCCCCTGATCGACAAGAGCACGATCGGCCTGGCTGGTTCTCCCACCAACATTCTGACCTCCTTCACGCCCCCTCAGAAGGGCGCGGGCATGATGCTCGAGGGCGCTGACAAGGCTACCACCGACAAGCTGGCAGGCATTCTGGCCGCCAAGCACATCATCTAAGGAAGGAGAAACGAAAATGGCTTTTAATAGTGCTGATACCGCTGCCTTCAAAAACGTATGGGTTTTCTGCGAGCAGCGTCAGGGCGTGATGATGCCCACTACCTTCGAACTGATCTCCGAGGGCCGGAAGCTGGCCAATGAGCTGGGCGTGGAGCTGTGCGGCATCCTGCTGGGCGACAACGTCAAGGGCATCGCCGCTGAGCTGGGCCAGTATGGCGCAGACAAGGTCTATGTCTATGATTCCCCCCTGCTGAAGGACTTCACCACCGATGCCTACACCAAGGTGATCGTGGAGGCCGTTGAGGAGCTGAAGCCTGAGGTGCTGCTGTTCGGTGCCTCCAACATCGGCCGCGATCTGGCTCCCCGCTGCGCCGCCCGCCTGCACACCGGTCTGTGCGCGGACTGCACCCACCTGGACATCGATATGCCCAACTACAAGGGCTTCCTGAAGGAAGCCTCCACGCTGCCCGAGGAGCGCATCGAGAAGCTGGGTACCGTGATGATCAACAAGGAGCCGCATGACGTCTCCCGCGACCTGAAGATGACCCGTCCCGCATTCGGCGGTCACCTGATGGCCTCCATCATCTGCCCCCGTTTCCGTCCCGCTATGGCGACCGTTCGCCCCGGTGTTATGAAGAAGCGCGAGTGCCCCAAGAACGTGGAGATCATCGAGCCCAAGTTCGAGCTGACCGCTGCTGACATCCACACCGAGGTGGTGGATACCGTCAAGGCCGCCAAGAAGCTGGTCGACCTGATCGGCGCCGACTTCATCGTGTCCGTTGGCCGTGGTATCTCCAAGGACGTGGAGAAGGGCATCAAGCTGGCCGAGGAGCTGGCTGAGGTTCTGGGCGGCGTTGTGGGTTCCTCCCGCGCCTGCGTGGACTCCGGCTGGATCTCCGCTGACCATCAGGTCGGCCAGACCGGCAAGACCGTCCATCCCAAGGTCTACATCGCTCTGGGTATCTCCGGCGCTATCCAGCACAAGGCTGGTATGCAGGATTCCGAGTGCATCATCGCCGTGAACAAGAACGACACCGCTCCCATCTTCGAGGTGGCTGACTACGGTATCGTCGGCGATCTGTTCAAGGTCGTTCCCGAGCTGATCGAGTCCATCAAGGCTGCCAAGGCCGCCAAGTAAGTTGGATCTCTGACACACAAAAAAGAAACTCCGCCCTACGGCGGAGTTTCTTTTTTTGCGTATGGGGCAGGCGCGGACAGACACAGACGGGTTGGAGGGAGGATAGAAAACGACAGACTGCCCCTTTTCGTGCAGCGTGGGAGGGGAAAAAGCGACAAGGGTTGCCTAAAAAGGAAAATCGCGGTATAATAATAGCAACACACTTTGCGCGCCGCGCAAAGACCGATTTGAGGTATTGAGAATGAAAACAGAAGAAAAGCTGAACATGACCATGCTCTGCGACTTCTACGAGTTGACCATGGGCAACGGGTACTTCCAGACCGGCTACAAGGATCACGTCGTCTACTTTGATGTGTTTTTCCGTAAGGTGCCGGACGGCGGCGGCTTTGCTATTACGGCGGGGCTGGAGCAGCTCATCGACTATATCGAAAACCTGCACTTCACCGACGCGGATATCGCCTACCTGCGGGGGCGCGGTATCTTCTGCGAGGAGTTTCTGACCTATCTGCGGGACTTCCGTTTTACCGGCGACATCTACGCCATTCCGGAGGGAACGCCGGTGTTCCCCAAGGAGCCGCTGGTGGTGGTACGCGCACCGGCTATTGAGGCGCAGCTCATTGAGACCTTCACGCTGCTGACCATCAATCACCAGAGTCTGATCGCCACGAAGGCCAACCGCATCAACCGTGCCGCCCGCGGCCGGACGGTGCTGGAGTTCGGCTCCCGCCGCGCGCAGGGTGCAGACGCAGCTATCGTAGGCGCACGCGCCGCGTTTATCGGCGGCGTGGCAGGTACGGCCTGCACGCTGTCGGACGAGATATACGGTGTGCCCGCAGGCGGCACCATGGCCCACGCATGGGTGCAGATGTTCCCCAGCGAGCTGGAGGCGTTCAAGGCGTACTGCCGCCTGTATCCCACCAATGCCACGCTGCTGGTGGACACCTACAACACGCTGCACTCCGGTATTCCCAACGCCATCCGTGCCTTTGACGAGATCCTCAAGCCGATGGGCATTACCAAGTGCGGTATCCGTCTGGACTCCGGCGACTTGGCCTATCTGACCCAGAAGGCGCGGAAGATGCTGGACGACGCGGGCTGGACGGAGTGCAAGATCTCCGTGTCCAACTCGCTGGATGAGTATCTCATTCAGGATATGCTGCTGCAGGGTGCGCAGATCGACATGTTCGGCGTGGGCGAGCGGCTCATCACCGCGAAATCCGAGCCTGTGTTCGGCGGCGTGTATAAGCTGGTGGCCATCGAGGAACCGGACGGCACCGTGGTACCCAAGATCAAGGTCAGCGAAAATGTGGAGAAGATCACCGTACCCCACTTCAAGAAGGTCTACCGCTTCTACGGCCGGGATTCCGGCAAGGCCATTGCGGACTACATGACCCTCCACGACGAGACGGTGGACGATACGAAGGATATCACCATCTTCGACCCGCTGGCCACTTGGAAGAAAAAGCGCGTCTGCAATTTTGAGGCGCGTGAGCTGCTGGTGCCTGTGTTCCTGCAGGGTAAGTGCGTGTACAAGAGCCCGTCGCTGCAGGAGATCCGGGAGTATTGCCGTCAGCAGGTGGACACCCTATGGGACGAGGTGAAGCGCTTCGACTACCCCCACAAATACTATGTGGACCTGTCCGATAAGCTGTGGGATATCCAGCAGCATCTGCTGCGCAGCTCGCAGGAGTAACCGGACGACGCCATAAAAGTGCGAAAGGGAGGAATGACCGTGAGAAAGCCGAAGATCCAACAGAGAACAGAGCGCCGGATATCCGCGGCGCTGCGTCTGGTATTGGTAGCCGTGCTGCTGGCGGCACAGCTGTCACTGGTGTTCCTCCTGAGCCTGCTCCTCAAGCAGCGGGCGGCGCTGGCCTATACGATTTTAGAGGTGCTGGCCTTTGCCTACGCCGTGTATATCTGGACGAAGCCCGGCACTACCAGCTACAAGGTGGGGTGGATATTCCTGATCCTGTTCCTGCCGGTGGTGGGACTGATCCTCTACTGGCTGTGGAACGGCGGGTGTCAATCCAAGCGTCTGGACTTGAAAAAGCTGCCGCTGCCGCAGGAGCCTGCCTATAAGCTGGAGGAGAGCCGCCTTAATATCGAAAAGCTGCGGCAGCTCACGCCACAATGGGCAGGACTGGCGTCATACCTAAATAGTAAAGGATTTACGCTTTATAGGAATACGCGGGCGACATACCTGCAAACGGGCAAAAAATTCCTGGAGGATATGCTGGACGCCATGGAGCGGGCGGAGCGCTTCATCTTTCTGGAGTACTTCATCATGGCGGAGGGCGAGCTGTGGGATCGCCTGACGGATATCCTGCGGCGTAAGAGTGGGCAGGGCGTAGAGATCAAGCTGATCTTCGACGATTTCGGCAGCATGATGCGTATGCCGGCGGAGAAGGTGGAGGCGCTGCGCCGTGCCGGGGTGGAGGTCATCGTCTTCAATCCGGTACATCACTACGTAAACCGCCTGTATTTCAACTACCGCGACCACCGGAAGATCACCTGCATCGACGGCGATATCGCCTACACCGGCGGCGCCAATATTGCCGACGAGTACGCCGATATCATCCAGCGCTTCGGCTGCTGGAAGGACTGCGGCGTCCGGCTGGAGGGCGAGGGCGCGTGGGGGCTGACCCGGGAGTTTATCTTCATGTGGGAGCGGCTGGGCGGCGAAATGCACAGCGAGCACGATTATTACCGTCCCATGCACCACGCCCAGTCCGACGGCTTCTGCCAGACGGTGGTGGACGGGCCGGACAATAACCCGGACGCCACGGCGGAGGATGTGTTCCTCCAGATGATCTCGCGGGCGCGGCAGACGGTGTATATCACCACGCCGTATCTGGCCATTGACGAGTCCATGATCAAGGCACTGTGTCTGGCCGGAGACAGCGGTGTGGATGTGCGCCTGATGATGCCGGGCATCCCGGATCATAAATTTGCCTATCAGGTGGCGCAGAGCTATTTTCCGGAGTTGACAGAACACGGTGTGAAGATATATACTTACACGCCGGGGCTTATCCACGGTAAGACCGTGATGGTGGACCGGGAGACGGCGTTCATCGGCTCAGTGAACATGGATTTCCGCAGCTTCCAGCTGCACTTCGAGTGCGGCGAGATCCTCTACCGGATGCCCGCCATCGAATCGCTGCTGGAGGATATGGATCAGATCCTCCAGCAAAGCGAGCTGGTCACGCCGGAGCGCATCAAGGCGCGGCCGTGGTACCTCCGGGTGGCCGGCGACGTGCTGCGGCTGTTCGCCATGTGGATGTGAAAGGAGCGGAGCGCAGATGGCCTGTTATATTTTCGGCGCGGGCAGCTTTTACGGCCTTTCCCAACGTCCCGCACCGGGGGATACCGTCATTGCCGCCGACGGCGGCTGGGAGCCGTGCAGAGGGGAGGGGCTGACGCCCGATCTGCTGCTGGGGGATTTTGATTCCCTGCACACCGTGCCGGACTTTGCCCATATCCGCCGCGTGCCGGTGGAAAAGGACGACACCGACATGATGCTGGCCATCAAGGAGGGGCTTGCCCGTGGCGAGACGGAGTTTCACCTCTATGGCGGCATGGGCGGCCGACGCACCGACCACACCATTGCGAATTTGCAGTGCCTGCTGTATCTGGCGGAGCACGGCGCGCAGGGCTGGCTGTATGGCGATGGGGAGCAATTCACCGCCATTTGCGGCGGCGAGATCACCCTCCCGGCCCGGGAAAAGGGCATTGTGTCCGTGTTCTGTATGGGCGCGGACGCGCAGGGCGTGACCATCGAGGGCGGGCAGTATACCGTGCATGACGCAGTGCTGACGGCGTCGTTCCCGCTGGGCGTCAGCAATCATTTTGTGGGCAACCCTGTCCGCGTGGCTGTCACGCGGGGCAGTTTGCTGATAGGTTTGATCGAAAAGGAGTGAAAAACATGAAAAAGAATGGACTGAACAAGCTGCTGGCGCTGCTGCTGGCACTGGTGATGGTGCTGGCGCTGGCCGCCTGCGGCAATAAGGACCAGGGCAATAACGACGGCGCCGGTGATGACGCCAACGTTGTGACCGACGGTGTTGTGGCCGATGGCGCTACTGTTGGTGAGGGCAAGACCGCCTTTGCCGTGGAGGTCGTGCAGCTGGACGGCACCGCCATCAAGTTCACGGTGAACACCGACAAGGCCACCGTGGGCGAGGCGCTGCTGGATCTGGGCATCGTGGCGGGCGACACCACCGAGTACGGTCTGTACGTTAAGACCGTCAACGGTGTGACGCTGGACTACGATGCGGACGGCGCCTACTGGGCGTTCTACATCAACGGCGAGTATGCCTCCACCGGTGTGGATTCCACCAACATCGAGGCTGGTGCGACCTACACGCTGAAGGCAGAGGCGGCAGCAGCTACCGAGGGCTGATACGGACTGCAAGGCGCATGACGTAAAAAAGAAAGACACGGCAGTTGCCGTGCCTTTCTTTTTCACGTTTTTCAGGGTACCAGCGCCGCCTCGGCCTCACCCATGAGATAGAGGGAGCCGCAGCACAGCACCGCACCGTCAGGGGGTGTGCTCTCCAGTGCCAGCGCCGCGCCGTCCGCCACAGAGCCGCAGGCCGTTACCGGCTTGCCAAGCGGCGATAGATAGGCCGCCAGCTCCTGCGCCGGCAGTGCGCGGGGATTGTCCGGCGTCACGGTGATGAAACGGGCCGTATAGGGCAGGAGCGGGGTGTACATATGGGCATAGTCCTTGTCTCCCATTACGCCGGTGAGGACGGTCAGCGGCTGATCGGACAGGTAATCCTCGATATTCTCCACCAGCGCCGCCATGCACTGGGGGTTATGCCCGCCGTCCATGACCACCAGCGGCTCCCGCCGCACCACCTCGAAGCGGACGGGCCAGCGCACCTGCGCCAGACCCTGCCGCACCGCGTTTTCGTCGATGTGCCAGCCGCGGCGGCGCAGCACCTCCGTTACCGTCAGTGCTGTGGCGGCGTTGTACAGCTGCATCCGGCCCAGCAGCGGCAGGTGCAGATCGGTCAGATCACCGAAATCGAAGGACTGCCCGTCCAGCGAATGGGCGAGAGGGGTAAGGACATCCATGTCCACCGGGTGCAGCGTGACGCCGCAGGAGCGGCATCGTGCGGATACGATCTCCGCCACAGACGGCGCACAGGGGTACAGCACCGCCTCGCAGCCGGGCTTGATGATGCCGGACTTGGTGGCGGCGATCTTCTCCACGGTATCGCCCAGATAGGTCATGTGATCCAGACCGATGTTGCACAGCACGGCGGCCTCCGGCGCGGGGATGGCGTTGGTGGCGTCGAACTCGCCGCCCATGCCCACCTCGCACACCACGATGTCGCACTTACGCCGGGCAAACCATGTGAAGGAGATGGCGGTCACCATCTCAAACTCCGAGGGGTGGTCAGCCATGCTGTCTGCCAGCGGCCGCACCTCCTCCGTGATGGCGCACAGCTCCTCGTCGGGGATGGCCTGACCGTCCACCTGCATCCGCTCGTTGAAGCGGAAGATGTAGGGCGATGTGTACAGTCCCGTGCGATACCCCGCGGCCCGTAGGATGGAAGCCAGCATGGCGCAGGTGGAGCCCTTGCCGTTTGTACCGGTGACGTGAACGAACTTTACCGTCCGTTCCGGATGCCCCAGCTTTTCCAACAGCTCATGGATGCGCCGAAGCCCCGGCTTGCTGCGCCGCCAATCCACCGCGTGGATGTAGGCCAGCGCCTCACGGATCGTCATGCTTTCTGCCTCCCTTGGTTTGGATGTGCCGCTGTACGCTGCTGAGCGCACCGCGCCGCAGCAGCAGCCACACGATGAGGGTATCCACCGAAGCGGTCAGGGCGAACTGGATGCCGCGGGACACCAGTTTTGTCAGGAAAAATGCCTCTTTCGCCTCGCCGCCGTATACCAGCGCCAGCGCCATGCTCTGCCACAGGACGGAGCCCAGCAGCGCTGCGGGGAAGAAGGCCAGCGCCGTCCGGGGCAGGGTGCTTTTCTCCAGCACATAGCGCCGCACCAGACCGGCCAGCAGGCCGTACAGAATGGGCGGCAGGCAGAAGATGGGGTTATAGCCGAAGGGGGAGAATAGGCAGCCGATCAGGTCGGCGGCGAAGCCCACCAGCGCGCCGGGGATGGGGCCGCACAGCAGACCCGCCAGCACGATGGGCAGCGCCTCCAGCGAGATGCGGGTGGTTTCCGCCGGGATGAGGGTCAGCACCCGCGCCAGCACCACGCTCATGGCGGTCAGCAGGGCGCAGACAGTCAGGGAATAGGTGCTGAAAGCGGGACGTGCGACAGTTGACATTTCTTTTTCGGGCATAAAAAAACCTCCTTATCCTTGAGATGGGAGGAATCTTACAGATGGTAAAATAAAATACTGCCGTGTGGAAGCTGGAATGGAATCGCGGAGCAAGCTCCTTCGTCCGGCGGCAGCCTCCCATCCGTCCGGCACTTAACGCACCAGTCCTACACACGCGCTGGCTGTATTATACAGCGCCCTATTGGAAAAAACAAGGGGTATTTTCCGCTTTGAAGAGTCCCATAAAGTAGGTAAGGGGACATTTTTCTGCTTGCAAACGGAGGGGAAAACGGATATAATAAAATTGATGATATAGCTCATATAGTCCTGCGGCGATGGCGCAGGGCGTTTCTACGGCGCCGCCGACGGCGCTACTATGGGTGTTCTGGCGGAGAGCCGGAGCGCCCTTTATTTTTTGCACGGGAGGTAGGAGCGATGACACAGGTATTGCGAGGCAACATCGTCCACGCACCGAAAATGGGGGAATTGTCCATTCTGGAGCATGGCTATATGGTGCTGGAGGACGGCGTGATACGCGGCGTATATCCCACGCTGCCGGAGGGGCTGGCGCAGGCGGAGATACGGGACTACGGCGACCGGCTGCTGATGCAGTCCTTCGCGGATATGCACCTCCACGCGCCCCAGTATCCCATGCTGGGCATGGGCATGGACTTACCGCTGCTGGACTGGCTGAGTACCTACACGTTTCCCACGGAGGCGCGGTTTGCCGACACGGACTACGCCCGGCGGGTGTACCGCCGGCTGGCCGGTGACCTCATCACCAGCGGCACCACGCGGGTGTGTATGTTTTCCTCCCTGCACACGGAGGCCACATGGATCCTGATGGACGAGCTGGAGCGTGCCGGTGTCACCGGTTATGTGGGGAAGGTGAACATGGACCGCAACGGCCTGCCCGGCGTTTTGCAGGAGACGACGGAGGAGTCCATCCGGGAGACGGTGCGGTGGCTGGACGGCTGCCATTTTGAACACGTCAAGCCCATCCTCACGCCGCGCTTTACCCCCAGCTGCACCGACGAACTGATGACGGCGCTGGGCCAGCTGGCGCGGGAGCGGGGACTGTATGTGCAGTCCCATCTGTCGGAGAACACCCGTGAGATCCAGCTGGTGCGGGAGCTGCATCCCGACTGCGCGCAGTACTGGGAGACATACGACAAATACGGTCTGTGGAAGGATCACACGCTGATGGCGCACTGTGTCCACTCCGATGAGCGGGAGCGGAAGGCTATCCGCGACGCCGGTGTGGTGGTGGTACACTGCGCCGATTCCAACGTGAATATCTGTTCAGGTCTGTGTCCCGTGCGGCAGATGGTCAAGGAGGGGCTGTGGGTCACGCTGGGCAGCGATATCGCAGGCGGCGCACAGCTGCCCATGTACAAGGTCATCGCTATGTCCATCCGCACCTCCAAGGCGCGGCGGGTCACGGACGACTGGCATCCCGACTTCCTGACGGTGCCGGAGGGGTACTATCTTGGCACCACGGCGGGACACAAATACTTCGGCGCAGGGGACGGCTTTGCAGTGGGCGACAGGCTCCACGCGGTGGTCATCGACGACGGGGACTTCCCGGAGGCGGGACGTCCGCTGTCGGTGCGGGAGCGGTTCGAGCGAGCCATCTACATGACCCACCGGCACAACATCGTGTCCGTCTGGTCTGACGGACGAGAGGTCGTGCGGCGGTAAAAGGAAGCGATAAGCGCGTATACGGAGAAGGGGAGGGCGTGACCTTGTCCCGGTGCGGCGGGGCGTTCCGAAGATCGGTTCGGCTTTTTTCGCTCACATCGCTTGTCAAGCGGTAGGGGATGTGGTAAGATGGTTAAAAACCGAGAGAGAGGAACGTGGCCATGGAAACCAGCTTCAAAACGTGTCTATTCGGGGGATTCGACCGGGAGGACGTGATCTCCTTCATCGAAAAAACAGCGGCGGAGACGCAGGAGCGGTTGGACGCCCTGACGACGGAACGGGAGGAGCTGCTGGCGAAGAAACGCAGTGCGGAGGCGGAAAACGCGGCGCTGCGCGTGCAGCTGAACGAGCTGACGGAGCGGCTGGACGACGAGACCGCCCTGCGCTGCCGGGTGCAGAGCATGGAGGAGGAGCTGACCGCCCTGCGCCGGGAGAACGAGACGCTGCGGGAGCCGGCGGCACAGTACCAGTCCCTGCGGGACCATATCGCGGAGATCGAGATCAGCGCCCACCGCCGCACAGAGGAGTTCCGCGGCAAAGCTATTGCGGAGCTGATGCAGCTCATCGAGCAGCAGCGTCAGTGGTGCGCCGAGCAGCGCGTCGCGTATGAGTGCATGGTGGGAAGTATTCTGCAGGAGCTGCGGCGGGCGGAGCACCAGGTGGAAGCGTGCAACTTTGAAAGTTTTGACCGCATGGAGGGCTCCCTCCGGCAGCTGGAGAACAGCATCAGCAAATCCGAATAAAAGGGAAGCCCCCGTAGCCGGTTCACAGGCTGCGGGGGCTGTTCTTATTGAGCGGGGTTTACAGCAGCATGACGCCGGCGGCGGCGCAGCCGCCTATGGTAGCTTTGTCCCACAGGCTGGCCTGTACCTCACCGATGTGGCAGGTGCCGATCATCAGCATACAGAGGCGGCTCTGACCGATACCGCCGCCGATGGTCAGAGGCAGCTGGCCGCTGAGCAGCATCTTGTGGAAGGGCAGCTCGCGGCGGTCGTCACAGCCACGCTTGCGCAGCTGGCGATCCATGGCGGCCTCATCCACGCGGATGCCCATGGAGGAGATCTCAAAGGCGCTGTCCAGCACCGGGTCATACATGAGGATATCGCCGTTGAGGGACCAGTCATCGTAGTCGGGGGCGCGGCCGTCATGGGGCTGGCCGCTGCGCTTCAGGTCGTCGCCGATCTGCATGAGGAACACGGTGTGATGCTCGCGGCAGATGGCATTCTCCCGCTCCTTGGGGGTAAAGTCGGGCCAACGATCCTCCAGCTCCTGTGTGGTGACGAAGTACACCTCGCGATCCAGTACGGTGTGCAGGCTGGGGAAGGCGATCTGAAGGGCGTCGTTGGTCTCCGCCACCGCGCCCACGATGGCGCGGACGGTCTGGCGCAGGTACTGTTCGTTGCGGTCCTGCCGCTCGATGACCTTTTCCCAGTCCCACTGGTCCACATAGATGGAGTGGAGGTTGTCCACCTCCTCATCGCGGCGGATGGCGTTCATGTCGGTGAACAGACCCTTGCCGGGCTTGAAGTCGTAGCGCTTCAGGGCCAGACGCTTCCACTTGGCCAGCGAGTGTACCACCTGCCCGGTGGCGCCCACATCGGGGATGTCGAAGGAGACAGGGCGCTCCACGCCGTTGAGGTTGTCGTTCAAGCCGGAATTCTCCTCCACGAACAGGGGAGCGGAGACACGGCGCAGATTCAGCGCCTGCCCCAGATTCACCTGAAAATTGCTCTTGATGAACTCGATGGCGCGCTGCATCTCGTAGGTGGATAGCGGCGTCTTGTATCCGGCGGGGATCGTCAATTTGCTCATGCGTGAAACACCTCTTTTATAAAAAATATTGTTGCCATTATAGGCGCGAAATCGGGGAATTGCAAGGGAAAAACACGCAAAATTATGCCGATAAAACCGGCGCGTTTTGTATAAAAATATCCTCTGGCACAGCCAGAGGACATTTTTATGCGATTTGTCCGCGTGACGCTTACTTGTAGGACTCGATCATGGCTTTGAAGGCGGGCAGGCTGCGGCGGATCATATCGTTGGACACGCAGTAGCTCAGGCGGAAGTAGCCGGGGCAGCCAAAGCCGTCGGCGGGGACGACCAGCAGATTGTGCGTCAGCTTGGCTCGCTCGGAGAACGCGTTGGCGTCGCCGTTGGGCGCTTTGACGAACAGGTAGAACGCCCCGTCGGGCTTGGCGCACTGGTAGCCCATCTCCCGCAGGCTGTTGTACAGCAGATTGCGGTTTTCCTCGTAGGCCGCCAGATCGGGGCGCTCCCCGGCGCACAGCTCAATGACCTTCTGCATCAGCGTAGGCGGGCAGACGTGACCCATGATGCGGGCGGCGCCGGAGATGGCGGCGTACACCGCGGCACTGTCGTCGGCAAAGCCGGGGACGTACACATAGCCAATACGCTCGCCGGGCAGGGACAGGGACTTGGAGTAGGAGTAACAGACGATGGTGTTCCGATAGAGGCAGGGGATAAAGGGTACCTTCACGCCGCCGTACACCAGCTCGCGGTAGGGCTCGTCGGCGATGATGTAGATGGGGTGGCCGTACTCGGCGCTCTTGCGCTCCAGCAGCGCCGCCAGACCCTTCAGCGTCTCCTCGGTGTAGACGACGCCGGAGGGGTTATTGGGGGAGTTGATGATAATGGCCTGTGTGTGGGCGGTGATGCGCTGCTCTACGGCATCCAGATGGATCTGGAACGCCTCGGTGTCGGCGGGGACCACCACCAGCTTGCCGCCGTTGCCGGTGACGAAGGGATGGTACTCGGGGAAAAAGGGCGCCACGGCCATGATCTCGGAGTCGCGGTCGACGAGGAGCGCCTTGATCACGGAGATCAGGGCGGGGGCGGCGCCGCAGGTGAAGAACAGCTCACCGGCCTTGACCTCCAGGCCGAAGCGGCCGGTCAGATCCTTGGCCACGGCGGCGCGAGCCTCTGCGAAGCCGGGTGCCATGGAGTAGCCGTGGAGCTTGATGGAGTCCGTCTCATCCACGATCTTGTGGATGGAGTCGTTGACCTTCTTGGGCGCGGGGATGCTGGGGTTGCCCAGTGAATAGTCATAGACCTTGTCCGCACCCACCTTGGCAGCCTGCTCCAGACCGTAGGCAAACAGCTGACGGATGACGGAGGGAGCGGTACCCAGATGATAGAATTCCTGATTGACCATGATGTGATCTCCTTTCAAATCAGATAGCTGCGTGGGATACGCAGGAGAATGATACGGCTTTCCGTATAGAGCGCCGTCAGGACAGCTTCATGCGGGAAGCGAGGACGCTGCCCAGCGCGATGGACGCCAGCTTGGAGTAGGCGCTGTCGGCGCGGCTGACCAGCACGATCGGCACCTTGGCGCCCAGAATAATACCGGCATTTTTGGCGTTGCCGAACAGGTTGGCGGCCTTGCCGATGCCGTTGCCCACCTCGTAGTTGGGTACCAGCAGGATATCGGCCTTGCCGGCGCCGGGAGCGGTGTAGTGCTTGTGGCGGCAGGCCTCCTCACTGACGGCCAGATCCAGCGCCACAGGGCCGCAGACGTCCATGTTGTACTTGGCCCAGCGGTCTGTCATGTGTGCCAGCGCATCGGCGTCCACGGTGGACTGCACCTTGGGGTTGACCTGCTCCGCGCCGCAGACACAGGAGGCGTTGATATGCTCATAGCCCAGCGCCTGCAGCACCATGGCGGCGTTCTCCAGGATCTCCGCCTTCTTGTCCAGATCGGGGAAGGTGTTGACGCCGCCATCGGTGAGCACCAGCATCCGGCCCAGCGCGGGGATCTCATAGAGCATACAGTGGGTGGTCAGGTGGGAGGTACGCAGGCCATGCTCCTTGTTGAACACGGCGCGCATCAGGTCGGCGGTGCCGAGGATACCCTTCATCAGGAAGTTGGCTCTGCCCTCGGCGCACAGCGCCACGGCCTTGGCGGCGCAGTCCCCATCGGTGTCGCCGGGGATGATCTCATAGGCGGCGGGATCTTCGCCCAGCTCGGTGAGCATGGCGCGGATCTCGTCGGCGTGACCCACCAGAATGGGGGTGGCGATACCCTCCCGGCGGGCCTCGACTACCGCCTCGATCACCGGCTGGTCGTGGGCGGCTGCCACGGCGATGACACCGGTGCTGCCGCCGCGTGCGGCGGAAATGATGCCGTCAATGGTGTGTATCATGGGTTTTCCTCCTCCAAGAAAGTAATTCCTCCGGGGTCAAAGAGATCCCGGTGCAGGCAGACTGTTTTCTGGGACAATTATACACCGCGCCGCCCACAGCGTCAATGAAAACCGAATGATTCAATAAAAAGAAATGCCGACAGGGGTTGACGAAATCCGCCGCGGCGCATACACTAAGACGGTGCGCATTTTTCGGCAAGGAGTAAGAGATATGAAAGAAATCAAAATGTGGTCGCTGGCCTTCACATATGTGGGATGCTTTCTGGGCGCGGGGTTCATCTCCGGACAGGAGCTGTGGCAGTTTTTCGGCAACTTCGGCAACTGGGGCTATGTGGGCCTTGCGGGAGCGGCTGTGCTGTTCACCGTCATCGGTATCCTGTTCGTCCGGCTGACGCAGATGACACAGTGCGCCGATGTGGACAGACTGCTGGTGCCTTGGGACATCAAATGGCTGCGGGGTGCCTCCGGCGTCATCGCTGCGCTGTTCCTGTTCTTCGTGGTGGTGTCCATGTCCGCCGGTGTCGGCGCTATGCTGAACCAACTGTTCCATGTACCCACTTGGCTGGGCAGCCTCGTATTCATGGCGGCGGTATTTCTGGTGACGCTGCTGGGCGTATCGGGCATGGTCAATGCGTTCTCGGCGCTGATCCCCGTGCTGATCGCCGCCACCGTGGCCTTTGCCGCCGGCGCTTACGCCACCTTCGGCACGGAGGGTATCTTCCGGCTGAAGGATGTGAACACCAACCCGCTGATGCCCAACTGGGTCGTCGCGTCGCTGACCTTTGTCGCCTATAATATTCTGGGCGGCATCGGCATCATGGCACCGGTAGGGCAGTATGTCAGGAAAAAGAAGCACATCTATCTGGGCATCGCCCTGTCCGGCGTGATGCTGCTGGCGGTAGCGGGCAGTATCCTGACCAGTCTGGCGGCCTGTCCGGAGGCGGTGGCGGCGGAGCTGCCCATGGTGGCGCTGGCCAGCAAGCTCAACGGGATGCTGGGTACGGTGTACGGCCTGATGCTGCTGCTTGCCATGTTCTGCAACGCCATGGCCAGTCTGGTGGGACTGATCAGCTATCTGGAGCAGAAGGCCCGCTTCGTGCGTGAGAAGAAGAAGCTGCTGCTGGCGGGGATCTGCCTGCTGGCATGGGCGGGGAGTCTGCTGGGCTTCGGCGAGATCATCGCGGTGGTGTACCCGATGTTCGGGTATCTGAGCATCATATTCGTGGGGTGCGTGGTCATCCACTTCATACAGGCGCGGAGGCAGGAGCACGCACGGAAGCAGAAAACCGTGGGTGAGGCGGCAAAAGAAGTAAATTGAAAAAAAGAGGTCGGAGCCAATGGCTCCGACCTCTTTTTTTCAAGTGTTGTAAAGTGAATAGTATTTACACGCTGAACAGGATGTCGGCGTAGGTGGGATAGGGCCAGCAGGCGGCGTCTACAATGGTCTCCAGCTGGTTGATGAGCTCACCGGCCTGCTGTGTCCGCGCGGCGATCTCCGCACGGTACCAACGGGCCACGTCGATGCCGCCGTCGGCGGCAGGGGCATTGTGCAGCGCGGTTTGCAGATCCTCACAGATACGGAACAGCGCCGCCGACTGCTCACTGACGCGGGTCAGGGTGCGCTCCTCCATCACGGTGGGCAGGGAGATACCGCAGTTCTTCTTATGGAACAGGGTCTGCGCCAGACTGTCGGCGTACTTTCCGGCGGCGGGCAGAATGCAGCGGGTGACCATATCCAGCAGGGTGTGGGCCTCGATGGCCGTCACCTTGCAGTAGTTCTCCAGATGGATCTCGTACCGCGCCCGCATCTCCGTCTCCGTGAGGACAGCGTGCTTGGTAAACAGGTCGATGTTCTTCTTGTCGATGTAGGCGGGCATACAGTCCACCGTGTCCCGGAGGTTGGCAAGACCGCGGCGGGCGGCCTCCGCCACCCACGCATCGTCGTAGCCGTTGCCGTTGAAGATAATGCGCTGGTGGGCGGTGAACGTCTCCTGCAGCAGCTCCTGCAGGGCGGACTGGAAGTCGGCGGCCTTCTCCAGACGGTCGGCGAACTGTCCCAGCTCCTCGGCCATGATGGTGTTGAGCACCACGTTGGGACTGGCGATGGACTGGGAGGAGCCCAGCATACGGAATTCAAACTTATTGCCGGTGAAGGCCAGCGGGGAGGTGCGGTTGCGGTCGGTGGTATCCTGCGGGATCTCCGGCATGGCGTCCACGCCGATCTTCAGCTTCTTCTTGGTGATGTCCACATACGCCGTACCCTGCACGATGGAGTCCAGAATGGCCGTCAGCTCGTCGCCCATGAAGATGGAGATGATGGCGGGAGGCGCCTCGTTGCCGCCCAGACGGTGGTCGTTGCCGGGGTAGGAGACGCAGCAGCGCAGCATCTCCTGATACTCGTCCACACCCTTGACGAACGCCGCCAGAAACAGCAGGAACTGGGCATTCTGGCTGGGGGTGCCGCCGGGCTTCAGCAGGTTCTCGCCGGTGTCGGTCTGGAGCGACCAGTTGTCGTGCTTGCCGGAGCCGTTGATGCCGGCGAAGGGCTTTTCGTGGAGCAGGCAGACCAGCCCGTGACGGGAAGCTATCTTCTTCAGCAGCTCCATGGTCAGCTGGTTCTTGTCACAGGCGGTGTTGGCGTCGGAGTAGATGGGCGCGATCTCATGCTGGGCGGGGGCGACCTCGTTATGCTCCGTCTTGGCCAGCACACCCAGCTTCCACAGCTCCTCGTCCAGCTCCCGCATAAAGGCGGCGACCCGGGGCTTGATGGCGCCGTAATAGTGGTCGTCCAGCTCCTGCCCCTTGGGGGGGCGGGCGCCGAACAGCGTGCGGCCGCAGAGCTTCAGATCCTCCCGGAGGTCATACATTTCCCGGTCAATGAGGAAGTACTCCTGCTCCGGCCCCACCTGCGGCGTGACGTGCTGCACCTCCGTGTTGCCGAACAGGCGGAGAATGCGGACGCACTCACGATCCAGCTCCCGTATGGAACGCAGCAGCGGCGTTTTCTTATCCAGCGTCTGGCCGCTGTACGAGCAGAAGATGGTGGGGATATACAGCGTACCATCCTTGATAAAGGCGTAGGAGGTGGGGTCCCATGCCGTGTAGCCGCGGGCCTCAAAGGTGGCGCGCAGGCCGCCGGAGGGGAAGCTGGAGGCATCGGCCTCGCCTTTGGTCAGTTCCTTGGCGCTCAATTCCATCCGCACGCCCTCCGCACCGTCGGGGGTGATGAAGCTGTCGTGCTTCTCGGCGGTGTAGCCGGTCATGGGCTGGAACCAGTGGGTATAGTGGGTGGCGCCGTTTTCGATGGCCCAGTCCTTCATGACTGTGGCGATCTCACCGGCGGTGGAACGATCCAGCGCCGTACCCTGTGTCCGGCAGCGCTGCCATGCGCGGTAGACCTCGGCGGGGAGACGCTGCTGCATCTGCTGCTCGCCAAACACCATTTTGCCGAACAGGGCGGGAACATCGATCTTTTTTTCACACATCTGGATCATTCCTTTCAAAGTGAAGTGCGGAACGGCAAACGCCGGTCTTTACACAAATAGCTGCATCACAGCGGGGGTCACATAGCTCTCCATGATCGCGGCGACCACCAGCAGCGGAATCACTACCAGCCCCGTCACGCGGAGAATATTCAGAAGGAGCGGCTTCATGATGCCCTTCTCGTTTTTGCGGATATAGCGGTTGATATTCTGGCACAGACACAGCCCGGCCGCCAGACTGAGGCACAGCGCCGGCAGCTCAAAGATGCCGTGGGGCAGGATACCGGCGGCCAGCAGCAGCCACTGGCCGTTGACCGAGGAGGCCACCATACCGAGGAGGATGGCGTTGACGCCCATAGACAGGGCGGGCAGATACAGGAAAGGGATAAAGCCGTACAGCGTGGACAGTACCATGGCTCGCAGGTTGTTGCCGAACAGCGCCAGCGCGCTGAAGCTGCCGTCATCCCGCACGATGCCGGAATCTGCAACGACCTCGTTGAAGTAGGTCAGGACGGTAGCGGGGATCTCCGGAAAAAGTCGGCCGGCGATATACGACAGCACCACCAGCACCAGAAAAGCGACGGCGGTCATGCCCACCCAGCGGCCGTATTCCTCACGCCAGAAGCCGCCCAGCGCACGAAGCTGCTTTTTCATGCCAGCTTTTCCAGACCGGCGCGGAGGCGCTTCAGCGTCTCGTCGCGGCCCAGGATGCGGCAGATCTCCACGGCGCCGCCGGGTGTCACCAGCTTGCCGGAGGCGGCGATGCGCACCGGCCACATCAGCGTGGCGTTCTTCACACCCAGCTTCTCTGCCAGCGCCACCAGACCGTCGTGGATGCTCTCGTCTGTCCAGTCGGGCAGTGCCTCCAGCATGGGGATGGCGGCTTCCAGCATGGTCTTGCAGACCTCGGGGTTGGTCTTGGACTTCTTGTTGGTAAAGGCGTCCACACAGCAGTCGGGGCAGGCGTCGAAGAAATCCACCTTTTCGGGGATCTCGGTCAGCTTTTCGCAGCGTGCCTGCAGCAGTCCGGCGATGGCGCAGATGTCGAAATCACCCTTGACGCTCTGGCGGATGTAGGGCTCGGCCACCTTGGCGAAGGCCTCGGGGCTCATGCTCCGCAGGTACACGGCGTTGAAGTGATCCAGCTTGGCACGGTCGAAGATGGCGGGGGACTTGGAGATGCCGGTGATGTCGAAGGCCTTCACCAGCTCAGGCAGGGTGAAGATCTCCTGCTCCGCCAGCTCACCCTTGGGAGACCAGCCCAGCAGCGCCACATAGTTCAAAATCGCCTCGGTGAGATAGCCCTCCGCCTTCAGATCCTCGTAGGAGGGGTCGCCGTGGCGCTTGGACATCTTGTTCTGGGCGTCCCGCATGACGGGGGAGCAGTGGACGTAGGTGGGTACGTCCCAGCCGAAGGCGTGGTACAGCAGGTCGTACTTGGGCGCGGAGGACAGGTACTCGCTGCCCCGCACCACATGGGTGATGCCCATCAGGTGATCGTCGATGACGTTGGCAAAGTTGTAGGTGGGCAGACCGTCCCGCTTCAGCAGCACCTGATCGTCCAGCGTGCTGTTCTCCACAGTGATGTCGCCGAAGATGGCGTCATGGAAGGTAGTGGTACCCTCCTGAGGGATCCGCTGCCGGATGACGTAGGGCTCACCGGCCTCCACGCGCTTGAGGGCCTCCTCCAGCGGTAGGTCGCGGCAGGGATCGGCCGCGCGGTCAAACTCACCGCTGTCCTCCTCGGAGGCGCATTTTTCGCAGAAGCAGTAGTATGCACCGCCCTTTTCCACCAGAAGGCGGGCATACTTGCCGTAGGTGTCCCGGCGCTGGGACTGGATATAGGGCGCCACGGGGCCGCCCACATCGGGGCCCTCGTCGTGGGTAAGGCCGCACTCAGCCATGGTGCGGTAGATCACATCGGTAGCACCCTCCACCAGACGGCCCTGGTCGGTGTCCTCGATGCGGAGGATGAACGTGCCGCCGTGGCTGCGGGCAATGAGCCATGTGTACAGCGCCGTGCGCAGGTTGCCGACGTGCATATAGCCGGTGGGGGAGGGGGCAAAGCGGGTGCGTACCTTCCCGCGGGGGATGCGGGCTTCCATCTCGTTAAAATACGTCATATCCATACTCATCGGGACGACCTCCTGTGATGTTTCTAAAAATACCAGTTTATTATATTTCAAATAGGGGAAAAGTCAAGGTGAGCCGGGGCTATTCCGTGGTAATTCGCGAGTTTTTGTGAGAAAATGCGTATGCCCGGCGGTGGTCAGCGCCATATCTGTTGATTACACCAAATGTTTGGAATGTTTCTTGCATTTTCCGCCGCGCCGTGTTACAATATGCACGGTCGATTCCACCGTTGGTAATTTATATATGAGAAAGGAAGATCGCTGCTATGATCTATACGACTGAAGTTCAGCATATGTGTCCCGTAGCCAAGGGCGCTTATCACGGCCCGGCGCCCATCCCCGAGGAGGGTAAGTGGGTGCAGGCCAAGGATATTGCCGACATCTCCGGCTTTACCCATGGCATCGGCTGGTGCGCGCCTCAGCAGGGCGCCTGCAAGCTGACCCTGAATGTGAAGAACGGCGTCATTGAGGAGGCACTGGTGGAGACCATCGGCTGCTCCGGCATGACCCACTCCGCCGCCATGGCCTCCGAGATCCTCATCGGCAAGTCCATTCTGGAGGCACTGAACACCGATCTGGTGTGCGACGCCATCAACACCGCTATGCGCGAGCTGTTTTTGCAGATCGTGTACGGCCGTACCCAGTCCGCCTTCTCCGAGGACGGTCTGGCCGTGGGCGCTTCTCTGGAGGATCTGGGCAAGGGTCTGCGCTCTCAGGTGGGTACCATGTTCTCCACCAGAGAAAAGGGCCCCCGCTATCTGGAGATGGCCGAGGGCTATTGCAGCCGTCTGGCGCTGAACAAGGACGACGAGATCGTGGGCTATGAGTTTATCAGCCTCGGCAAGATGATGGACTTCATCAAGAAGGGCGATGATGCCAACGAGGCTATGAAGAAGGCTACCGGCCACTACGGCCAGTGGGACAACGCGGCGAAGTACATCGACCCGCGGCACGAGTAAGAAGGGAGGACGAGAAAAAATGGCTCTGTTTGAAAGTTACGAGAGAAGAATCGACAAGATCAACGGCGTCCTCGCCCAGTACGGCATCAGCTCCGTGGAGGAGTGCCGCGAGATCTGCAACGCCAAGGGCTTTGACCCCTATGAGATCGTGAAGGGCATCCAGCCCATCTGCTTTGAGAACGCCTGCTGGGCGTACACCGTGGGCGCGGCCATCGCCATCAAGTCCGGCGTGAAGACCGCTGCCGAGGCCGCCAAGATGATCGGTATCGGCCTCCAGTCCTTCTGCATCGACGGCTCTGTGGCCGAGGATCGCAAGGTGGGTCTGGGTCACGGCAATCTGGGCGCCATGCTGCTGAGCGATGACTCCAAGTGCTTCGCCTTCCTGGCCGGCCACGAGTCCTTCGCCGCCGCCGAGGGTGCTATCGGCATCGTGAAGAACGCCAACAAGGCCCGCAAGCAGCCGCTGCGCGTGATCCTGAACGGCCTCGGCAAGGACGCCGCCCAGATCATCAGCCGCATCAACGGCTTCACCTATGTACAGACCCAGTTCGACTACTACACCGGCAAGCTCAACATCGTCCGGGAGATCCGCTACTCCGAGACGGAGCGCGCCGACGTTCGCTGCTACGGCGCGGATGACGTCCGCGAGGGCGTGGCCATCATGCACCACGAGGGCGTGGACGTGTCCATCACCGGCAACTCCACCAACCCCACCCGCTTCCAGCATCCCGTGGCGGGTACCTACAAGAAGGAGTGCATCGAGCAGGGCAAGAAGTACTTCTCCGTGGCCTCCGGCGGCGGTACGGGCCGCACGCTGCATCCCGACAACATGGCCGCCGGTCCCGCCAGCTACGGCATGACCGATACCATGGGCCGGATGCACTCCGACGCCCAGTTCGCCGGCTCCAGCTCCGTCCCCGCGCACGTGGAGATGATGGGCTTCCTGGGTATGGGCAACAACCCCATGGTGGGCGCCACCGTCGCCGTAGCTGTTGCGGTGGAGGAAGCTGTAAAGTAAATTCCATTTACACGCAAAATATCCCCCGACCACCGGTCGGGGGATATTTTTATGTGCGTATGTACGTCAGCACTTGCCGAAGAAACCGCACAGCAGCTTCAGCAGGGAAGCGCAGTCGAAATTGCAGAACATTGCTGTACCTCCTATGTGTATTTCCCTTGCAAGGACAACGTCATTGTAACCGATTTGTAACTCTTTTGCAAATGCAATATCTGCCAGTCACAGACGGTCACAGAATAAGCAGCAGGCCGATGGCGATGAGCAGCTCCTCATCGGCCTCCTGCCGGAAGAGGAAGAACAGCAAAAGCAGCAAAAGAATGTCTCCCGCGTCCAGATCGCTGAGATGCAGCTTTTCCAGCAGACCGTTGAGCAGTCCCCGCTCGGGAGACGGCTGCGGCGGAGGCGGCGGCCCGTGTGATGTCCGTCCGTCAGGCTGTGTGCCCTCCTGCGGGGCGGATGGCGGGGGAGGCGGACGCTGACCGGCGGGCGGCGGCAGCGGCGTATCCTCCATGCTGACGCGGGTGTATGTACCGCCGTCGCCCCGGATATACCGGTTATACATGGCCGTCCCCCCAGTCTATCAGGAATTTCTTGCCCAGATGGATGAGCCGCGCCAGCCGCGCCGCCCGCTCCACCTTGTCCTGCTTGCTCTCCTTGAGGAAGGGACGCAGGGCGTACAGCAGCTGCATGGTCTGGCTGTTGGAGCGGCTGTACTCCTGCAAAAGCGGCAGGAAGCGGGCGACCACCTGCGGGTCGATGCCGCCCGGCGGCGTTTGTGCTGGCGGCGGTACAGCGGGCGCGGCGGATTGGGCCGGGGACGGCGCGGCGGCGCCCGCGTCTCCGCCCATGGCAGTGGAGAGCTGCTGCGCCATCTGCACGATCTGTGCCATGCTGCCGGGATCGGACAGCAGCGCATTCAGTTTTTCATCCAGCTCGGCCATGCCGCGTCCCTCCTCTCTTTACCGGCGCAGGGAATCCTCCAGCCGCTGCACCAGCGCCGCCCCCTCCGGCGTGGACAGCACCTGCCGGAGCATACCGGAAAGCGCCGCCGTGTCGCCGGAGGCAGCCTGCTGGGCGGCGCGTCCCAGCGCGGCGGTGTCACCGCCGGAGAGCATCCCCAGCAGCGCTCTGCCATCCGCTGACTGCATGACGGACTTCAACGCCCTCGGGTCGCTTTTCAGCTTCTGCATCATGTCCTGTTCGTTCATAGTCGACCTCCTTACCACGGTCTTACAAGGCCATTGTATGTGGGCGGACGCAAAAACGTGCCTGCCGATCACATCGGCAGGCACGTTTGGAATATACCTCAGTCGTAGATGGTATTCAGATGTTGTATGGAATGAATTTATACAGAATATCTTGCATAAAACGGTTGTAAATCACCGGAGAGTATGGTAATATACTATATTGCTGAACAGCGGCGCAGTATCCTAGTCAGATCTGCCGTCTTCTGAAGAGGGGCCTAAAAATCCCTTAAAGGGCACAACTGTGAAACCTCTGGTGCTTGCTTCTTACGCCCAGTTTGGGGTGGGTGCTGGAAGGGAGGCGCGGCAATTACCGCGCCTGCGTCCGTAGGGCGCCCTCCAATGGCATGGAGGACCCGACCCTGCGGTCGTGGAGACCTGCTGTTGTGCACAGGCGTACTCCCTTTGTGGTCAGCGACCTGTGTACGAAGCAGATTGCGAACCTGCATCGCGGTGCTACCCGGCCTTGTGCCGTGAACGCTGTGTGCAGAGTAGCCTGCCTTGCGTGGGCAGGGTGGATGGGAGAGTCAACGCGTCAGGTCCCCGGCCAGGGATGCAGCGCTATTTCCCTGAAACCCTGTTTGCAAAAGAGGATAAGAGATGGTTTGACTGCGGTGGAAATCACCTAGGCTGTCCTGACGGGGCGCCGGTGGGATTGCAGTGCGGACTAAGTGGCAGTCGGGTCTCACGGCGGGCAACACCGTGACGCAGCACCGAAGGGGAAACCGCCTTTATCGGCGACGAGAGGTGTGCTGTGGGGAAATCCAACCCGTACCTAAGCCGCAAGATTTACTTCCGGAGCCGCCCTGTTCAGCATGACTATATTTACAACGTGAGGTCGATCACTTGACGGACAAGGATAAAAAGAAGAAAAAGAAGCAGGACAGCTGGCCCCTGCGGGTGTTTTTGCTGGCCGTGGCACTCAGCGCCGTGCTGAGTTTTTTCTCCTCCTCCGCGCTGGAGGGGGCGGGCTACGCGGTGGCCATCATCGTGCTGGCGGTGTTCATCGGACTGGGCATCGTCTTTGACATGGTGGGCGTAGCTGTTACGGCGGCAGACCCTAAGCCCTTCCACTCCATGGCGGCCCATAAGGAAAAGGGCGGACGGGAGGCCATCCGCCTTTTGCAGAACGCCAATCAGGTCAGCTCTGTGTGCAACGACGTGGTGGGCGATATCTGCGGCATCGTCTCCGGCTCTACGGCGGCGGTGATCGTGGTGCAGCTCCAGCGGGATTTCAGCACCACGTCCGTCCTGATCTCCATCGGCGTAACGGCGCTGATCTCCGGCATCACCATCGGCGGCAAGGCGCTGGGCAAATCGGTGGCCATCAACGACTGTACCAAGGTGGTGTACCGCGTGGCGCGGATCATGCATGCGCTGCATCTTTATCGCTGAAAAAAGGGGCGTATATACGTTGATCTTGGAAACGATACATTCTCCGGCGGACGTGAAGCGTCTGACCGAAAAACAAACAGAACTGCTGTGTCTGGAGCTGCGGCAGTTTTTGGTAGAGCAGGTGTCCCGCACCGGCGGGCATCTTGCGTCCAATTTGGGTGCGGTGGAGCTTACGGTGGCTATCCACCGCGTTTTTGATACCTCCAAGGACAGGCTGGTGTTCGATGTGGGACACCAGTGCTACGTCCACAAGGCGCTGACGGGCCGGAAGGAGCTGTTCGGCACCCTGCGGCAGTTTGAGGGGCTTTCCGGGTTTCCCAAGCCCTATGAGAGCGAGCACGACGCCTTTGTGGCGGGACACGCCTCCAACTCGGTGTCCGTGGCGCTGGGTATGGCGCGGGCGCGGACGCTGCAAAACCAGTCGTACAGCGTGCTGGCGCTGATCGGTGACGGTGCGCTGGGCGGCGGGCTGAGCTTTGAGGGACTTAACGATGCGGGCGCCTCCGGCGAGCCGCTGATCGTGATCCTCAACGACAACGGTATGTCCATCGACGCCAATGTGGGCGGTATGTCACGCCATCTGGCACAGATCCGGACGAAGGCGGGCTACTACGAATTCAAAAAGAAGTACCGGCAGGCGCTGGACGGCAGCAAGGCCGGACAGAAACTGTACGAGCTGAGCCACGATGTGAAAACGGCGCTGAAGAAGTCGCTGCTGCCGGTCAGCACTGTGTTTGAGGGTATGGGCTTTACCTACATGGGACCGGTGAACGGCCATGATGTGCGGGGACTGACCGATATGCTGCGGGCGGCAAAGGAGCTGAATCGCCCTGTGCTGCTGCACGTGCATACGAAAAAAGGAAAGGGCTATGCTCCCGCCGAGCAGGAGCCGGAGAAATTCCACGGTGTGTCCCCGTTCGATCCGGCCACCGGCAAGTCCGCGCCGCCGTCACCGTCCTTCTCCTCGGTGTTCGGGAGCGAGTTGGCGTCGCTGGCGTCCTCCGACCGGCGCATCTGCGCCATTACGGCGGCCATGGCGGACGGTACAGGGCTGACGGCTTTTGCCAAAAACCATCCCCGGCGCTTTTTTGATGTGGGCATTGCGGAGGGGCACGCGGTGGCCATGGCCGCGGGCATGGCCAAGCAGGGGCTGCTGCCGGTCTTCGCGGTATATGACAGCTTCCTCCAGCGTGGCTACGATATGCTGGTGCAGGATGTGTCACTGGACGATCTCCATGTGGTGCTGGCTGTGGACCGCACCGGTCTGGTGGGGGCGGACGGCGAAACGCATCACGGCTGCATCGACTATCTATCCCAGATCCCCGGTATGACCGTGTTCTGTCCCGCCAGCTTTTCGGAGCTGCGGCATATGCTCCGCGCGGCGCTGTACGACTGCAAGGGGCCTGCGGCGATCCGCTATCCCCGGGGCGGCGAGGGCGCCTACCGCGAGGACTGCGGCGACGCGCCGGTATCGGTGCTGCGGCAGGGAACAGATGCGTGCATCGTCACCTACGGCGTGCTGGTGAATCAGGCGCTGGAGGCGGCGCAGCGTCTGGCCAACGAGGGGATTACGGTGCGCGTGGTGAAGCTGAACCGCGTGGCGCCGCTGGAATGGGACGCGGTATGCAGCGCGCTGGACGGCGCATCGCGTCTGGTGGTGCTGGAGGATCAGCTGCGGCAGGGCTGCGTGGGGCAGCGTCTGGCTGCCGCACTGCTGGAGCGGAACGCCGCGCCGGAGAGACTGCGGCTGCTGAACGCCGGAGAGCGGCTGCCCGCACAGGGCAGCGTACAGCAGCTCTATCACGCGCTGGGACTGGATGCCGCCGGTGTGACGGCTGCTGTCAGGGGGGTACTGGCATGAGTAAAAAAGTGAGATTAGATGTGCTTCTGGTGGAGCGTGGCCTGCTGGACAGCCGCCAGAAGGCACAGGCAAATATTATGGCGGGGCTTGTCTTCGTCAACGGACAGCGGGTGGACAAGCCCGGTACCGCCGTGGCGGAGGACGCACCTGTGGAGGTGCGCGGCCACGCGCTGCCCTACGTCAGCCGCGGCGGTCTGAAACTGGAAAAGGCCATGAAGACCTTTCCTATTACGCTGACGGGAAAGACCTGCGCCGACATCGGCGCCTCCACCGGCGGCTTTACCGACTGTATGCTGCAAAACGGCGCCTCCAAGGTCTATGCCGTGGACGTGGGGTATGGTCAGTTGGACTGGAAGCTCCGCAGCGACCCCAGGGTGGTGTGTCTGGAGCGCACCAACGCCAGGTATCTGGATCATGAGCAGATCCCGGACGAGCTGGATTTTGCGTCCATCGACGTGTCGTTCATCTCTCTGAAGTTGATCTTCCCGGCACTGTACGGTCTGCTGCGTCAGGGCGGCGAGATCGCCTGCCTTATCAAGCCGCAGTTTGAAGCAGGACGGGAAAAGGTGGGGAAGAAGGGGGTCGTCCGCGACCCAAAGGTGCATCTGGAGGTGCTGGAAAACTTCCTGAGCCATGCGAAGGATAATCACTTTACAGTGCTTGGCATTACATATTCGCCGATCCGCGGGCCGGAGGGGAACATCGAGTATCTGGGCTATCTGCGAAAAAGCGAGGAGCCGGACTGCATCCCCGACCTGACCGCGCTGGTGGATGCCTCCCATGAGGAGCTGAAAGAGAGAAGGGACAACGAATGAAACGAGTGATCCTCTGCCCGAATCCCTATCGGGACGATGAACTGACGGTGGCCAAGCGCTCCCGTGAGATATTGGAGCATATCGGCTTTGAAACGGTGGTGTGTCTGCCCTTCAACCGGGAGGGCTACGGCGACCAGTTGGGGGTGCCGATCCGGCAATTACAGCAGGAGATCAAGCGGGCCGATCTGCTCATCGCCTTCGGCGGTGACGGCACCATCCTGCATCTGGCCCGCACAGTGGCGCTGCACAATGTACCGGTGCTGGGCATCAATCTGGGCAGCCTTGGCTTTATGTCGGAGCTGGAGCCCAACGAGCTGGAACGGCTCAATGATCTGAAAAGCTGGAATTTCTCCGTGGAGTCCCGGATGATGCTGGATGTGACGGTGCTGCGGGAGGGGAAGCCGGCATACAACAACATTGCCCTGAACGACGCGGTGGTGTCCAAGGGGTCTGTGGCGCGGGTGGTTCGGCTGGATGTGTCCACAGAGGAGGGGCGGCTGACGAAGATCACCGGCGACGGCGGTATCGTCTCCACGCCTACCGGCTCCACCGGCTACTCCATGGCGGCGGGCGGCCCCATTGTGGAGCCTACGGCACGGAATCTGCTGCTGACGCCTATCTGCCCCCACTCCACACGGGCCGGCAGCTATGTGCTGTCGCCGGATCACACCATTACCATCGAGGCGGCGGACGCCAACCGGAAATTCGTCTACCTCTCCGTGGACGGCGGCAAGGCATTCTCCCTGAAAAACGGGGACAAGGTGCGGGTACGGCAGTCCAAATTCACCACAAAGCTGGTGCGGCTCTCTAAGAAGAGCTTCTGCGAGATACTGGATTCAAAAATGGGAATGGAGGCAGCCAAGCATGAAAAATGACCGTCAAGCCATTCTGCTGGAGATCATCGAGCAGGAGGCTGTGGAGACGCAGGAGCAGCTGCTGCGCCTGCTGGCGGAGCGCGGTGTGAAATGTACGCAGGCCACCGTTTCCCGTGACATCAAGCAGCTCCATCTGGTGAAGGAGCCCACCGGGCATGGGCGCTACCGCTACGCCGTGTCCGTGCAGAAAACAAAGCTGAACTTTGCCGAAAAGCTGCGCACGATCTTCCGGGAGTGCGTGCTGTCAGTGGCGTCGGCGCAGAATCTGGTGGTGCTGAAGACCATCGAGGGTATGGCGCAGGGCGCGGCCTTTGCACTGGACAATATGGCGGAGACGGACATCGTGGGGACGCTGGCAGGCGACGACACCATTCTGCTGGTGTTCCATGACAACGTCCGCGCCGTGGATTTCTGCGAGCAGGTCAAGCAGATGCTCCGCTAAGGAGCGAGGGAGGAGAACACCATGCTGGAAGTGCTCCATATTGAGAATATCGCCATCATCGAGGAGGCGGACATCCGGTTCGAGCCGGGCTTCAACGCCCTGACCGGCGAAACGGGCGCGGGTAAGTCCATCGTCATCGACGCCCTTGGCGCCGTGCTGGGACAGCGCGCCAGCCGCGAGCTGATCCGTACAGGTATGGACAAGGCCTTCGTCAGTGCCGTGTTCTCCGGCGTGGACAACTCTGTACCGGAGGCGCTGGGCATCACCCCGGAGGAGGACGGCTCACTGCTGCTGCAGCGGGAGATCCACGGCGACGGAAAAAACGTCTGCCGGGTGAACGGGCGGCCTGTGACGGTGGGACAGCTGAAAATGCTGGGCAGCCGCCTGCTGAATATCCACGGCCAGCACGACGGCCAGCAGCTTTTGGACGAGGAGCAGCATCTGCTGCTTCTGGACAGCTTCGGAAAGCTGGAAACACTTATCAATGCGTATGCTGAAAAGTATAAAGACTTTACAGATATACAGAAGAAGATACAGTCGCTGGAAATGGACGAATCGGAAAAGGCCCGCAGGGTGGACACCCTGACGTACCAGATCGGCGAGCTGGAGCGGGCGCAGCTCCGGGCCGGTGAGGAGGAGGAGCTTTCCGCTCGCCGCAATCTGCTGCGCAACGCGGAGAAGTTTATCTCCGCCGTCTCCGAGGCGGATTACGCTATGAACGGCGACGACGGCGGAGACGGTGCATTGGGACTTCTGCGCCGGGCGCAGGACGCCGTTGGCGCGGTGCGCCATCTGGACGAGGACTACGCCAGGCTTTATGAGCGCATAGAGGCACTGTACAGCGAGGCCTATGATGTGGCGGCCACCATCGAGGACAAGCGGGAGGGCTTCGACTTCTCGCCCCACGAGCTGGACGATGTGGAGAGCCGCATGGATCAGCTGTACCGTTTGAAAAAGAAGTACGGCCCCAGTGTGGAGGATATGCTGGCCTATCTGGAGAGCTGCCGCGCCGAGCTGGAGCAGATCGAGTATGCCGGCGATACGCTGGCCCGTCTGGAGCAGGCGCGCGGCAAGGCGGAAAAGGCCGCTATGACCGCCGCACAGCAGCTCTCCGAGGGGCGGCGGCAGGCGGCGGAGCGGCTGTCCGGCCAGATACTGGACGAGCTGCGGCAGCTGGACATGGGCAAGATCCGCTTCACCGTGGATATCAAGGAAAAGCCACTGAGCGCCGACGGTATCGATCAGGTGCGGTTTTTGATGTCCGCCAACGTGGGCGAGGAGCTGCGTCCCATCCACAAGATCGCCTCCGGCGGCGAGCTGGCCCGCATCATGCTGGCCATGAAGAACGTCTTGTCGGAGCAGGACATGGTGGGGACGATGGTGTTCGACGAGGTGGATACCGGCGTCAGCGGCCGCGCCGCCCAGAAGGTAGCGGAGAAGATGGCCCGCGTCAGCCGCCGCAAGCAGGTGCTGTGCGTGACCCATCTGCCCCAGCTGGCGGCCATGGCGGATGTGCATTTCTCCGTGGAAAAGGGCGAGAAAAACGGCCGCACCTACACGGCGGTGCGGCGGCTGGACAGGGAGCAGCGGCGGCAGGAGCTGGCGCGGCTCACCGGCGGCAGCCATGTGTCCCAGACCATGCTGGATGGTGCGGAGGAGCTGCTGGTGGAGGCGGAAAAGTTCCGCGCTGCCCTGTGATCGAGGGTAAATTGTCGCGATTGGGAAATAATAGTTGACAAGCGGATTTTTTCTGCTAAAATGGTTTCAACTTCATAGTGCAACAGCGATGAAGGGAAGAAGTAGCATATCTCAGCGCCTGCAAAGAGAACCTCCGGTCGGTGGAAGGAGGAGAGGGCGGGATCTGCGAATACATCCCGGAGCAGCCTCCTGAAGCCGTATTGACGGCGCGTAGGGATGTGTCGGGTTCGCCCGTTACAGCGATAGGGTGTGTCAGCACCCGACGAGGCCGTGCCCGCGAGGGCGCGGTGAATATGAGGTGGTACCGCGATTTGATCGCCCTCTGTCGACAGGCAGGGGGCGTTTTTTCTTCCCCCTGCACAGGAAATGATACGAATATCAATAGAAAGGAAATGAAAAACATGGGAATTTATGAAGAACTGGTGGCACGCGGCTTGATCGCGCAGGTCACCAACGAGGATGAGATCCGCGAGATGATCAACAACGGCAAGGCCACGTTCTACATTGGTTTTGACTGCACGGCGGACTCCCTGACGGCTGGACATTTCATGGCCCTGACCCTGATGAAGCGCCTGCAAATGGCGGGCAACAAGCCCATCGCCCTCATCGGCGGCGGCACCACCATGATCGGCG
>ERZ506979.97-NODE-97-length-76601-cov-23.467366_pt1 | contig 76601 bp, 71 predicted proteins | sample MGYA00512887_ERZ506979 | MGnify/ENA metagenome assembly ERZ506979 | reverse complement strand
TTGGAGCTGTTGATGATGTCTCAGCCTGGACAAAAGCCCCGAGGCGGTGGGATATACCGCAGTTCATTTCATTACACGTCCAAAGATGTGGCGTGCGAATACTGCCAGAACTATGTCCGCGAGCATCCGTGCCGTCTATGTGAATGCACCTGTCTGGAGGAACGGATCGAAGCGGGGGTCTTGGAGCTGAATGAGTTCGTGCGGGAGTGCTTCGCACCCTCTATGGGGCCGCAGTTCCGAAAACGGATGCATCAGCAATTCAGAGAACGGAAACCTCAATTCTTTCTGTCCGATGCCCACCGGCGAAGATGGACACACTGGCGGGAGCGCTGCTGGCGCTTGTCTGACCGGAACAAAGCGGTCCTCCTCCTGCTCACGGCATACCACGGAGATATCCAAGTAAAAAGCTCCCGGCATACCACGCGCGTGGTATGCCGGGAGCTTTTTGCGTGAAATTTATAGGTGTATGCCGCGGCACAGGTCAGAACGCGAACGGGCTCCGCCCGGTGTCCGTGTCATGCGCTCTGTCCGCCGCGCCGGGGATGACCTCTACGATCATCAAACCTCACTCGGCACGGTTCAGGCCTTCATCCCACTTCCAGCTGCGGATCTCGGGCAGATCCACACCGTTGTCGCGGATGTACTGGCGATGCTCTACCAGCTTATCCTGCATCTTCTGGACCAGGTATGCGCCGCGATTGCCCAGCTGCGGCAGACGGCGCACCGTGTCGATGACCAGATCAAACCGGTCAATGTCGTTGAGCACCCGCATATCGAAGGGCGTGGTGATGGTGCCCTCCTCCTTGTAGCCGCGGACGTGGAGATTCCGGTTGTGCCGGCGATAGGTCAGCTCGTGGACCAGGGTGGGATACCCGTGATAGGCGAAGATGATGGGCTTATCCTTGGTGAACAAACCGTCGTATTCCTCGTCGGTCAGGCCGTGGGGATGCTCCGTGTGGGGCTGGAGCTTCATCAGATCCACCACATTTACCACACGGATCTTCAGCTCCGGCAGCTCCTTACGCAGAATGCTGACGGCAGCCAGCGTTTCCAGCGTAGGTGTGTCGCCGCAGCAGGCCATGACCACATCCGGCTCCTCGCCCTGGTCGTTGGAGGCCCAGCTCCAGATGCCGATGCCCTGGGTGCAGTGCTTCACCGCCTGCTCCATGGTCAGCCACTGCTGGCGGGGGTGCTTGCTGGCCACAATGACATTCACATAGTTGCGGCTCTTGATGCAGTGGTCAAAGCAGCTCAGCAGGCAGTTGGCATCCGGCGGCAGATACATCCGCACCACATCCGCCTTCTTGTTGGCCACATGGTCCAGGAAGCCGGGGTCCTGGTGGGTGAAGCCGTTGTGGTCCTGCTGCCACACATTGGAGGCGAGGATATAGTTGAGGGAGGCAATGTCGTGCCGCCAGGGCAGCTCGCTGCACATTTTCAGCCACTTGGCGTGCTGGGCAAACATGGAGTCCACGATGCGGATGAACGCCTCGTAGCTGTCAAAGAAGCCGTGACGTCCGGTGAGCAGGTAGCCCTCCAAAAAGCCCTCGCAGAAATGCTCGGAGAGCATGGAGTCCATCACCCGCCCGTCGGGGTCCAGGTGGTCGTCAATGCCGGGGATCTGCTGGTCCAGGAAGCGGCGGCCGGTTACATCGAAAACGGCCTGAAGGCGGTTGGACGCCGTTTCGTCCGGCGCAAAAATGCGGAAGTTCCGGGCGTCCATGTTCAGCTTCATCACATCCCGGACATAGGTGCCGAGAACATACATATCCTGGGCCTCCACGGAGCCGGGGGACTTGACGTCCACGGCGTAGTCCCGGAAATCGGGAGTGCGCAGGTCCCGCAGCAGCAGACCGCCGTTGGCGTGGGGATTTGCACCCATGCGGCGGCTGCCCGCAGGGGGGAAGGAGGCTACCAGCTCCACAGGCGTACCGTCGGCGTTGAACAGCTCCTCCGGCCTATAGGACCGCAGCCACGTCTCCAGCTGGGCCAGGTGTCTGTCCGCGTCCGCGCCCATGGAGATAGGCACCTGATGGGCCCGCCAGCAGTTCTCCACCGGCAGTCCGTCCACCTCCTTGGGGCCTGTCCAGCCCTTGGGGGTGCGCAGCACGATCATGGGCCAGCGGGGACGCTTGGCTTCGCCGGATTTCCGGGCCTCCCGCTGGATGCGCTTGATCTCACGGATCGCAGCGTCGAGAACGGACGCCATCTGCTGGTGCATGGTCATGGGATCGCTGCCCTCCACAAAGTAGGGCTTCCAGCCGCAGCCAAGGAAGAAGCACTCCACCTCCTCATGGCTCATGCGGGAGAAGATGGTGGGATTGGCGATCTTGAAGCCGTTGAGGTGCAGAATGGGCAGCACCGCGCCGTCGGTAATGGGGTTGACGAACTTGTTGCCGTGCCACGAGGTGGCCAGCGGGCCGGTTTCCGCCTCGCCGTCGCCCACCACGCAGGCGGCGATCAGATTGGGGTTATCCGCCACCGCGCCGAAGGCGTGGGCCAAGGAGTAGCCCAGCTCACCGCCCTCGTGGATAGAGCCGGGGGTCTCCGGTGCTACGTGACTGGGAATACCGCCGGGGAAGGAGAAGCGCTTAAAGAGCTTCTGCATTCCCTCCTTATCCCGGGTGATATTGGGATACACCTCCGTGTAGCTGCCGTCCAGCCAGTCCTGGGCCACCATGGCGTTGCCGCCGTGGCCGGGGCCGGAGAGATAGATCATGTCCAGGTCGTCCCGCTTGATGACCCGGTCCAGGTGCGTATAGATGAAGTTCTGCCCGGGGCAGGTGCCCCAGTGACCCACCACGGTCTGCTTGATGTCGCTCCTGACGAGAGGACGCTCCAGCAGGGGGTTATCCAGCAGATAGAGCTGGCAGGCGGTCAGATAGTTGGCAGCACGCCAATAGGCGTCGATCTGCCGGAGTTCCTGTTCGCTCAGGGGTGCCTTGCTGCCAAGGCGCACACGGGATCTCAATGCGGACATGGGAATTCCTCCTTACAAAACAAAATATGAGATCGTTGCGGATGAAAGAAAACATACGGTCACAAAGAGGCGCACGGCTGCGCCGTCAGATGTGGAGGGCATCCTCGAAGTAGGTGGTCCGGACAAGCTCCTCCACGTTCTCCAGCCGGCGGCTTTGCAGCGTTTCCAGCAGGCAGCGGTGGGCGGCAATCAGCTCCTCGCCGCGCCCGGTGTTGAGCATAGTGGCTACCGTTTCATAGCGCATGGCATGGGTCAGGGTGCGGACGACGCGGCTGATCTTGTCGGCCAGGGGGTTCTTCCCCATCTGCGAGATCAGGTTGTGGAAGGTGTTATCCACCTCGAAGAAGCGGTCTACCACATTTTCACCGCTCTGCACGATGCCGGTCATCTGATCCAGTATGGCGGCCAGTGCGCGGCCCGCCTCCTCATTGTATTTTGCGCTGGCCAGCCGCATAATGCCGGACTCCACCATTTCCCGCAGCTCCATCAGGTTTTCGGAGGAATCCTGATTGAGGATGATGCCATAGATCATGGGATCGATCATGCTCTCCTGAAAGCCGCTGCAGACAAAGGTACCCTCCGCTCGCTTACTCTCCAGCACACCCAGATACGACAGGATCTTGATGGCCTCCCGCACGGAGCTGCGTGCAACGCCCATAGAGGCGGCCAGCTCCGGCTCAGGCGGGATGCGGTCGCCGGGCTTGAGCTCCTTGCTGCGCATAGCGTCCGTCAGACAGTTGATGACGCTCTGCACAACAGACTCCTTCTTTAAATTCTTCACATAAGCCGGGGTTTCACTCATGGCAGTTTGCTCCTCTCCTTATACGCTACTATGTATAACATAGTACAAAAGGCGCTCTGCGTCAAGAAGGAACTTCCATACGGTACATGGAAAAGGCGCCAGACGGCAAGATATTTGCCGCCTGACGCCTCCAAAAGCGCCGCGCCGGCTTTGCTCAGCGGCCCAGATAGATGGACTGCTTGGCCAAAACCAACTGCAAAAGCAGATCGTTGCAGGGGGTGGGGACGTGATGCTCCCGTCCCAGACGGCACACAGCACCGGTGATGATGCGGATCTCCGTTTCCTTGTGGTGGGTCACATCCTGCACCATGGAGCTGATGGTCTCGTCAGTCATTCTGGCGACCTCAAAGGCGTGCTCCAGCTCTGCGTCATGCTCCAGCGTGCAGCCGCAGGCGTTGGCCACCACGATGGCCTCCTCCACCAGCATACGGGCCGCCTCGTGGGCGTAGGGATTGGCGTCTACAAAGCCGTTTTTCGTTTCCAGCAGGGCGCTCATGCCGTTGATGGCTACATTGGCCAGCAGCTTGTGCCAAATGGCGTTCATCACATTCTCGTGAACCTGTACCTCCAGACCGGCGGCACGCAAGCCCTCCGCCATGCGCTCCACATTTTCCATGGGAGCCTTCAGGGAACCCATGTTGGTAACGCCGGTGCCGGTGTGCCGGACATGACCCGGCTCGATGGGGGTGGAGCCGAAGGCGGTGTTGCCGATGATGATCTGCTCCTCGGGGACCACCTTGGCGATCTCGTCATAGTTGCCCAGACCGTTTTGCAGGCACAGGATCATGGTGTGCCTGTCGATCATAGGCAGCGCATTGCGGACAGCCGCCTCCAGGTACTGATAGTGTACGAAAACGATCAGCAGATCCACCACGCCGATCTCCTTGGGATCGGTGGTAGCCATGGCGGGACGATAGGATACGGTTTCGCCATTCCCAACGCCGGGAACGCATTCATCCAGCAGAATGCCGTTTTTCCGGATAGCCTCGATGACCGGGGCATAGGTGTCCAGCACACAGACCTCGTGTACCTTGGAAAGATAGCTTGCATAGCAGCTGCCGATGGCACCGCAGCCGACAAATCCGATTTTCATGGAAATATCCTCCTGTATGTCTGATTTATTTCCGGGCCAGCTCCTGGGCCAGCTCCACAATATGCTCCACCGTCACGCCGTTGATGGCCAGCAGACGCTCATAGGGAGCGGACTGACCGAACTGATCCTGAATACCCACGCGCTTGACGATGCCCTTGCCCATTTCGGCAGCCACCTCGCACACGGCGGAGCCGAGACCGTTGAGAATGTTGTGATCCTCCACGGTGATGATCTTGCCAATGTCGTTGACGGCGGCGGTGACGGCCTCCACATCCAGGGGCTTGATGGTGTGCATATCCAGAACGCGGGCGCTGATGCCCTTGCCTGCCAGCTCCCTGGCGGCCTCGATGGCCAGACGGACGGTATCGCCGTTGGCGATGATGGCAACATCCTTGCCGTCCTGAATGGTGTGAGCCTTACCAATGGTGAACTCCACATCCTCGTCATAGATCTGAGGCACTGCGTCACGGGTGAAGCGCAGATACATGGGACCGTAAGTCTCAGCGGCCTGCCGCACCAGCTTGCGCGCAGCGTTATAATCAGCGGGCATGATGACCGTCATGTTGGGGATGGTGCGCAGCACGCCCATGTCCTCAATGGACTGGTGAGAGGCGCCGTCGTTGGCAGGGGTCACGCCGCCGTGGGAGCAGGCAAACTTCACATTCAGGTTGGGATAGCAGACCTCCTGACGGATCATCTCGCACATACGCAGAGATCCGAACACCGCGTAGGTCACCACGAAGGGGACCTTCCCGCAGGTGGCAAGGCCCGCGGCCAGACCGGCGCCGTTTTGCTCGGCAATGCCCACGTTGATATACTGCCCGGGCAGCTCCTTGCGGAAATCACCGGTCTTGCAGCTCTTGCCGATGTCGATATCCACGACCAGCAGGTCGGGATTTTCCTTGCCCAGTGCTACGATCTCGTGGCCGAAGCCGTCGCGGGTGGCGATATTCTTCTTTTCGCTCATTTCATGTCCCTCCTTGCTTAGTGAACCAGCTGGGCCTTCAGCTCAGCCATGGCCTGCTTATACTGCTCATCATTGGGGGCGACGCCGTGCCAGCCGCACTGGTTTTCCATAAAGGAGACGCCCTTGCCCTTGACGGTGTGTGCATAGATGCACTTGGGCTTGCCGTTCCGGGAGGCGTAGCACTTATCCAGTGTAGCTACGATCTCCTCCATGCTGTGGCCGTCGATCTCCAGCGTTTCCCAGCCGAAGGCGCGGAACTTCTCACCCAGATCGCCGTTGGGCATCACCTCGTCGCAGGTGCCGTCCAGCTGGAGATTGTTGCAGTCTACAAAAACGATCAGGTTATCCAGCTTGTACTTGTGGGCGGTATTGGCAGCCTCCCAGATCTCGCCCTCCTGCGATTCACCGTCGCCCACCACGCAGAAGACCTTGTAGTCCTTGTGATCCAGCTTCCCTGCCAGCGCCATACCGGCGGCGCAGGCCAGACCCTGTCCCAGAGAGCCGGTGGAAATATCAATGCCGGGGCATTTGTTCATGGAGGGGTGTCCCTGCAGCATGGAGCCCTCCTTGCGCAGCGTGTCCAGCTCGGACTCGGGGAAGAAGCCGACGCTTGCCAGGCAGGCATACTGGATGGGGCAGACATGACCCTTGGAGAGCACCATGCGGTCGCGATCCGGCCAGCGGGGGTTCTTGGGGTCGAGGTTCATGTACTTGAAATAGCAGGCGGTAACAAAATCTGCGGCGGAAAGAGAGCCACCCGGATGGCCGGACTGTGCCTTGTAGATCATGTCAATGACCTTCATGCGCATTTGTACGGCGGTGTTTTTCAGCTCCTGAATGGAAATGTCTTTCATAAAAATCACCTCATAATAACATTTTCGAAGGGGTATTGTAATATGTCTGACAAACTATAAGTACAGTATACTCCTTTGTCGGACAAAGTCAATAGGGTTTTTGACTTTTTTGGTTTTCTACAAATCAGAGGGCGGCTTTTTGTACAAAATGCGGGAGCAGCTGTCCGTTCCGGGGCTTTTTTGCGGGAAAGCTCCGGGAGGAGAGGTACCCGGAGCTTTCCCGCAGGGTCAACCAACAAGCATGGTGGAGAGAGCGGGGATATAGGTGACGAGGAGCAGAACGACCAGCTCTGCCACAAGGCAGGGGACGATGCCCTTGGTGATCTCCTCGATCTTGATCTTGCCGATGCCGCAGGCCACATACAGGTTGACGCCCACCGGCGGCGTGAACAGGCCCACGGCCAGGTTCACGATCATCACCGTGCCCAGATGAATGGGGTCAATGCCCAGCTGCAGCGCCACCGGCGCGAACAGCGGCGTGAAAATGTACAGCGCGGAGGTGGAGTCCAGGAAGCATCCGGCGATCAGCAGGACGATGTTCACAATGATGAAGAAGATGATCGAGCTGCCGCCGGTGACATTCATCATAAAGCCCTCAATGGCCAGATCCAGCCGGGCGCGGGTGAGCACATAGCCGAACAGCGTGGCGCCCATGGTGATGAACATGACGGTGGCCGTGGTGCTGCAGGAGTCAATGAGGATGTCCTTGATCTTCTTCAGGTCGATCTCCCGATAGACGAAGATACCCACGATCAGCCCGTAGAACACGGAGACGGCGGCCGCCTCGGTGGGGGTGAAGATGCTGCCATAGATACCGCCGAGGATGATGACGGGCATCAAAAGACCCCAGAATGCATCCTTGAACGCTTTCCAGCGCTCCTTGCCGGTGGCCTTGGGAAGCACCTTCAGATCCATCTTCCGGCCGACGACCAGTGCAGCGACGATCAAGCCTGCGCCCATCAGCAGACCGGGGATCACGCCGGCCTTGAAGAGGTCGGTGATGGAGGCGTCCGCAATAGAACCATACACGACAAAGGTGATGGACGGCGGGATCACCACGCCGATGGCGCCGCCTGCCGCCATCAGAGCGCAGGAGAAGGCGGCGGGATATCCGGCCTTTACCAGGGCGGGGATCATGATCAGGCCCAAGGCCGCCACCGTGGCGGGGCCGGAGCCGGAGATCGCTGCGAAGAAGCAGGAAACCACCACGCAGACCATGGCCATGCCGCCGCGGATGTGGCCCAGGCACTTCTCCGCCAGATTGATAAGGCGGCCGGAAATGCCGGCCTTTTCCATCACATTGCCGGAGAGGATGAAGAAGGGGATCGCCAGCAAAACAAATTTGCTGCTGGCAGAGGAGCACAGACGGGGCAGCACGCTCATAATGGCGTCCAGAGGCTTACCCGCACCCTGCGCCAGAATAGCGCCTACGCTGGACATACCCAGACACACGGCGATGGGTGCGCCGAACACCAGCAGCACCACAAAGATGCCCAATAATACGATTCCGACCATTATTTCTCGCCCTCCTGTTCTTTATATTCCTTGCACATGACCAGCATGGTCTGGAAAAAAGCAATTGCCGCAAAGGCTGCGCCGATGGGGACGAAGGCCCCATAGATCCACTCGGGCCACTGCATATTGGCAGTTTCCTGACCCAGCCGATACTGGCTGATGACCATCTGTACACCGAATAACACGATCAGCAGACAGAACAGCACGGAGATGCCGTACATGACCAGCTGGATGATCAGCCGCGTATGGGGACTGACATGGTCGGTGATGATGGAAAGCCCCAGATGCGCTCTGCGCCGGGCCGCGATGGCGGTACCCATAAAGCTCATCAGGACAAATAGGTAGGTGGACATTTCATCCGAAACCGCCAGAGAATGCTTGAACAGGAAGCGGGCGATGACGTTTGAAAAGACCAGCACCGCCATAATGGAAACGCACGCGCAGGAAACGAATTTTTCGATTTTCTCAAACATATGGATCCTCCTCATTCAATGCCGAAAGCGGCACAGGCGGCTTCGCCATATTGGGCCTTCAGCTCAGCCGTTACGTCACTTACCGCGTCCTTAAAGGCCTGAAGCTGCTCCTCCGTCAGGATATCCACCTGCATACCGGCGTCCTGGAAGCCCTGGATCAGCTCGTCCTCCTCGGCCTCCAGCCGGTCGCGGCCCCATTCGCAGGCATCGGAGGCGCACTGCTGGAGAAGCGCCTGTGTATTTTCGTCCAGACTTTCCCAAACCTTTTTGTTGGCCACAAAGAGATCATTTTCATAGCTGTAATTCCAGATGGTCATGTACTTCTGAATTTCATCCATCTTGGCGGATTTGGTCACGGAGCAGCCGTTTTCCTGTCCGTCAATGGTCTTTTGCTGGATGGCGGTGAACACCTCGCTCCAGCTCATGGCCGTGGGACTGGCGCCCAGCGCCTTGAATACGCCCATATATACCGCCGAGCCGGGAACGCGGATCTTCAGATCCTTCAGATCCTCCGGCGTGGTGACCGGATGCTTGCTGTTGGTGAGCTGGCGGAAGCCGTTGTGGAAGGAACCCAGATACGTGATGCCCTTTGCATCCAGCAGCTCTGCGTAGTAAGCACCGCCGGTGGTGTCGATGACCTGCCGTGCCTCCTGATAGGAGGTAAAGGACCAGGGCAGCGTCGCCACGGACATCTTGGGCTCTATGTTGGCCAGGACGCAGGTGGCATAAGCTCCCAGATCCGCTGCGCCTACGGCGATATACTCCACGCCCTTGGTGCTGTTGCCGCCGGCCAGCGTGTCGTTGGGAAACACATCAATGGTGATGCTTCCGCCTGAACGCTCTGCCACCAGGTCTGCGAAGTGGTGGGCTACCAGCGAGTCGATTTGCGTGTCTGTTCCGTTGACCGCCATGGACAAATTGATTTTCCGATATGCGCCGTCCTCACTGTCAGAGGCCGTTGTGCCGCTGCAGCCGGACATCGTGCCCAGCAGCAGTACGGCACCCAGTAGTAATGCGAGCCATCGTTTGCACCGATTCATGTTCCATACCTCCAGCAAAACTTCGTCTTTTGTCATGTGTCTGACAAAGGCATTTATAGTATAGCAAGCCCCATTCTTTTCGTCAACCCCTATTGAGAATTTCAACAATTCGCACTATTCTGACAGAATGCTTTTGTGCAAAACGGAGGGGATATTCCTTGGCCGCCTGTGCCTCTCCTGCAAGTTCAAGGAGGAAACGGGCGAGAGCCTACCAAAAATGTGATTTTAGAGCTCAGGACAAAGATGGGACTGTCACAGGACGAGCTTGCGGAAAAGGTATTTGTGACCCGTCAGGCGGTCTCCCGCTGGGAAAACGGGGTTTCCCAAACTTAAAGATACCACACTAAAAACCCACGCTTACATTACTTCCAAACAAAACATTTTTGGAGGTAAACCCTATGAAAAAGCTGATTTCCTGCGAATATAACTTCGATAACTGCTGTGTGGAACTGAAATTCACCGATGGCAGCATGATTGCGATTGATACGATTGCCGTTGAGAACGAGGTTGCCCGAAATATGTATGAACGGTCAGAGCTTGACTATCTAATTTACAACGCTCCTTTGGAGTATAACGACCTTATCTTGAACGGCAATCCCGAAACTTATTTGAAAACTGTAACCGAGTATAAGCCGCTTGATTAACTATGTCCTGCCCGTTCCGATCACAAATATATCGGGACGGGCGGGATTTCCATGTATATGATAGATTTTTTCACATATTTATGCTATAATTATTATGAGATTTTGTATGCAGCCAAAGGAGGGCAATTATGATGGAGATATTAGAGATAAAACAAGCAAATGATGCACTTGCAGAAATGGTTGCCCTATTTCGTGTAGAGCTGCGTTCATATAAAGGCATTGCATCCAGGCCGAACATTAAAGCAGGACGAGAAGAAATGGAAGAATATCTTTTTGCCAAGTTTCCGGTGTATGCCGCCCTTGTGGATGACAAATACGCAGGCTATGTGGTTTGTCGTATCAAGCTGAAAGACGGTAAGATCGCCTCTATGGATGAGCATTGGGCAGACGATGGCGAAGCTCCCAAGTGGCGACAGGATATGAAAATTGGGAGAAAGATAAAATGATAGAGCTACGAACAATCAACGAGAATAACTACACAGACTGTCTTAATCTTAAAGCCAGCGTTGCAAATGAAAATTTTGTGGATTCTGTGGCGTATTCTCTGGCAGAAGCATGGGTTCATTATAAAGACACCAAGCCATTTGCAATTTATGCTGATGAAACAATGATTGGCTTTGTTTCAATGTATGTTGGTGAAGAAAACTATCAAATAATCAATTTTTTTATTGATGATGCCTATCAAAAAAAGGGGTATGGAACTGCTGCTGCCAAACTCTGTATTGATTTCCTTTATAAGGAATACAAAGCAAGACGAGTTTCAGCTCCTGTAAATCAGCGCCATACAGCTGCGCAGAAGTTTTGGACAAAGTTGGGATTTGCCTATTCAGATTCCGTTGAAGATGGATATGTTTTTATGAGATTGAATTTAGTGTAGCAGACTATGATACGCTAATCCCGCCGAACTGACAGCGGAGCTTCTGAATACGCTGATTGAGGAAATCGTCATTCACGAAGCAGCCATCGTGGACGGTATGCGTGAGCAGGATATTGACATCTACTACCGATTTATCGGCAAAATTGAGTAAAACAACGAATATGAGTACCTATGCAAGTAGGCGTAGGCACTCATACATAACCAATATCTTTAATTTAGGGAAACGGGCGAGAGCCTGACGGACGTTATCCTGAAAGAAAAAACGGAGAAGGCCAACGCCTCCTCCGTTATTCGGATAAGCCCCTCACCGCTATCGGCTCATATCTTGGCTTTTCCTTTCCGTCAGTATGGAAACCCTTTTCAAATCCGAAAGCACTTTTGCAGGGCTTTATACTCACCCAACGCCAAGATCGTAATGTCATCAGACAATATGGTGTCCGGCGTAACGGAAACATCCGTTTCTCCTGCGCGTTTGATGCCAAGAATGTTGATGCCAAACTTTCTGCGGACGTTCAGCTCACCAACGCTTTTCCCGATCCACGCCTCCGGCACCTGCACTTCAAAGATGGCGTGCTGCTCGTCGATCTCTATGTAGTCGAAAATATGGTCGGCAGTGAATCGGATCGCCGCCCATTTTGCCACCTGCTTTTCAGGGTAGACCACGTTATCTGCGCCGTTGCGGAGCAGAAACTTCGCCTGCACATCGCGTTCGGCGCGGGATACCACGCATTTGGCACCCAGCTCTTTCAGCAGCGAGGTGGTCTCCAGCGAGTTCTGGAAGCTGCCGCTGATGGTCACAAAACAAACATCAAAATTTCCGATACCGAGCGAACGCAGGAATTCCGCATTGGTGCTGTCGCCGATCTGTGCGTTGGTGACAAATGGAAGCACATCGTTGATCCGTTCCTCATTGGTATCGACTGCCATGACCTGATGCCCCAGTTGAGAGAGCTGCATGGCGATATGCCGCCCGAAGCGGCCTGCTCCGATCAATAAAACATTTTTCATGGGATAGATACTCCTTTGCTTATCCAATCGTGATGCTTTCCTGCGGCAGCTTTGCGCTGCCGGTTTTCTTGCTGGACACCGCCGCGTAAATGAGCGTAAGCCCGCCGACTCTCCCCAGGTACATCAGCGCGATCAATACCATTTGCGAGGGAATATGCAGCTGCGGCGTAATACCCAATGTCAGTCCCACCGTGCCTACCGCCGACGCTGCTTCATACAGGCAGGAGGACAGCGGAAGATTCTCGTATACGCTGATAAAAACGCCTCCGCCAAAGAACAGGGCAAGATACATCGTCAGGATGGTCGCGGCGGTTTTGACGGCGCCGCAATCGACTCTGCGCCCAAAGAGTTGGGCGCTGTCCCGCTGGCGGAAGGTCGCGGCAGCATTGGCAAGCAGGACTGCCAGCGTGGTGGTTTTCATGCCGCCTGCCGTGGAGCCGGGAGAACCGCCAATGAGCATCAGAAGGATCATCACGCTCAGAGATGCGCTGGACATGGCGGGCAGATCGACGGTGTTGAAGCCCGCCGTTCTCGGCGTGACCGATTGGAACAGGGCTGCCTGAATCCGCTCTCCGAGGGGAAGGGCATCAAAATCCGCAAAGAAGAAAAACAGCGCCGGAAGGACGATCAGCGTGAGTGTCGTGACAAGAATCACCTTGCTCTGCATTCGATAACGGTGGAAGTGCAGCTTGTTTTCGCAAATGTCATCCCATGTCAGGAATCCGATGCCGCCGGTTATGATCAGCAGCATGATCGTGATATTGATCACCGGATTTTGGACATAACCGGTAAGGGACGGATACAAGTTATTGTTCGCTCCCAGAATGTCAAACCCGGCGTTGCAAAAGGCGGAGACGGAATGAAACACCGCCATCCAGATCCCGTGCCATCCGTAGTCCCGGCAAAACACCGGCAGCATGACGAGTGCGCCGACCAGTTCGATCAGAAATGTTCCCCGCAGGATGAACCGGGTCAGCCGGACGATTCCTCCGACCTTCGGCGCTGAAATGGCGTCCTGCATGGTGCTGCGCTGCATCAGAGAGATCCTTCGCCCGGACAGCAGCGCAACCGATGCCGCCACGGTGACAACACCAAGCCCGCCTATCTGAATCAGCGTCAGGATCACCGCCTGACCAAAGCCCGACCAATAGCTGCCGGTGTCCTGCACCACAAGCCCCGTTACACAAACAGCGGAGGTCGCGGTGAAAAGCGCTTCATGAAATGGCGTTACGCACCCGGCTGTTGTGGAGAGCGGCAGCATCAGCAGCAGCGCACCCAGCAGAATGACCCCGGCAAAGCCCAATATGATAATTTGAAAAGACGAAAGGCGGCGCTTTCTGCAAGGCATTTCTCCCGTCATTATCCTCACTCCTTTTGAATCGCGTAATCGCTTTACTGTGCGCAGGCCAAACAGACGCGGCATTGCCTGACTGTGATGAAGGATACCCTGTACGCGCTCAGCTCGGAGACCGTAAAGTAAATGTCGTATGCGTCTGCTTCATGTTCTGAAATAGAACATCGGCTTTCACAGTTTCCGGTACAAAGTAAGCCGGCTCCAGCGCTGAACACATAACATTCTCCCGCCTTTTGTTCACGCAAAAAAGACACACCCATACCCGATACCGCAGTAAAGGGCGCAGGTATGCCGCACATGAACAGGCCATATAAGAGCGGTTAACCGTTATCGTCGCTGCTGTCGTTTTCCACGGAGCTCCTCTTTTTTACTGTGTGCTTACATCATAGCATTTCCCCAGTGTAGATTCGGTAAAGAAACAAGCGCAGAGCAATACCTTCCCACCAATCTGTTTGACAGACCTGCATATCACCGGGCCAGCTGGGCCACGGCGGCCACGGCGGCGTCGATCTCCTCCTCCGCGTTGAAGGGGGAAAAGCTAAAGCGCACCGCACCCTGCTCCCGGGTGCCCAGAGCCTGGTGGAGCCGGGGCGCGCAGTGGGCGCCGGGGCGGGTGGCAATGCCCCAGCCCTGCAAAAGCGCATCAGACACCTCGCCGGAATCCAGGTCCCGGATGTTCAGGGACACGATGGCCGCCCGGCAAGGGGCGGAAAAGTCGCCATACACCCGGACGCCGGGAAGCTCCCGGACGCCCCGGTAAAACCGCAGCATCAGCCCGTGCTCCCGGGCGTACAGGCTTTCCACCCCCTCCGCCAGCAGGTATTCCAGAGCGGCGTGAAGCCCCGCCAGGCCATGACTGTTCAGGGTTCCGGCCTCCAGGCGGGTGGGATAGGCGGCGGGCTGATCCCTGTCGAAGGAGTGAACGCCGCTGCCGCCCCGCAGCAGGGGCTGGACCTCCACCCCCGGGCGGATACACAGACCGCCGGTGCCCTGGGGGCCCAGCAGGCTCTTGTGGCCCGTAAAGCACACCACGTCCGCCCCCAGGGCCGTCATGTCCAGGGGAATGGCTCCCGCCGTCTGGGACGCGTCCAGGATCAGCAGCGCACCGCGGCGGTGGGCCATGGCGGCAATGCGGGGGATATTCAGCATGTCGCCGGTGACATTGGAGGCGTGGGTACATACCACGGCCCGGGTATTGGGCCGGAACAGCCTTTCAAAAGCATCATAAGAAACCTGCCCGTTTTTGTCCGCCGGGACAAAGCTCAGGGCCATTCCCTGCCGCTGCAGGGCATACAGGGGCCGGAGCACCGAGTTGTGCTCCAGGTCCGTGGAAATGGCGTGGTCCCCCGGGGACAGCAGGCCGCATATGGCGATGTTCAGAGCCATGGTGGAGTTGGCGGCAAAAACCACATGGTCCGGCCGAGGGCAGCCCAGCAGCCGGGCCGCCAGGCAGCGGGTATCATACACCGTCCGCAGGGCAGACAGGGACGCCCCATGAGCGCCCCGGGCGGCGTTTCCCGCCTTACAGATGGCCTCTGCCACCGCCTGGGCCACCTGGGGCGGCTTGTGCAGGGACGTGGCAGCACTGTCCAGATAAATCTCCGTCATCAGAACATCTCCAATACGCAGCAGGGGCCGTGGCCGATGCCGTTTTCATCCAGCGCCGCCGTCAGGACGGTTTCGTCGCCGGGGTCCGCCTTCCAGGCCAGGCCGCACCCGGCGGAAATGCGGGACGGCAGCGGGATGATGCGCCCCGGCAGAGACAGCCGCCCGAACAGGGCCTCCGCCGCCAGGGCCTGGGCCGTCTCCTGGAAGGAGATCACCAGGGCCGGAGTCCGTTGGCGGGTCAAGGCCGGATCACCAGGGTGGCGTTCATCTGCTTCTCGGCGATGACGTACATATTGGTCACCTGCCCCACCCGGAGCTTGTCGGCGATGCCGTAATGATTCAGACAGGTGCCGCAGGTCAGGATCTCCACCCCCAGTGCCTCCAGCTTGTGCAGGTCCTCCAGGGACGCGGAGCCATCGCAGGTGACGAAAGCGCCGCCGTTGTAGAACAGAACGGTGCGGGGCAGCTTCTCCTGCTGGGTCAGGGCAAACAGGAAGCCCTTCAGCAGCACCCGGCCCAGGGTGTCGTCTCCCTGGCCCATGTGGTCGGCGGAGATCACCACCACGGTGTTCTCGGGCCTTTCGGAGGGAACGGTGCAGATGCCGTCGGCGGTATCGGGCAGCTGGGCTCCGGCCTGGGCGGTGATGGTGACCCGGAAGCGGTTTTCCGCCAGCTGCTCCGTTTCGATGGTGCAGCCCTTGCTCTGGGCCAGACGGGTCAGATTCTCCACGGCGATGCGGTTATCCACCAGAGTCTCCACGGTGCCGGGACCGGACAGAGTCTTCAGAGCCTGCAGGGTCTTGACCACCGGAATGGGGCAGGCGTCGCCTACGGCGTTGACTTGGATCATGATGAGAAGCCTCCTTGTTTTTGAGTCGGAATAACAATATGTTCATTATAAGCGTTTCCCCGGGGGATTGCAAGGGGTGGGCCCCGCAAATGGCGGCGCGGTGTGCCGCAAAAGTCCGGGACGCCTTGCACAGCAAGGCCCCCGCTTTGGACGGGGGCCTTATTCTGCATGAAAATCCTTTTCATTTGTCTGGGTATGCGGTATAATATACCCACTATGTATCCTGGAGGTGCCGCATATGGAGAAAACCCGCCGCGAGATCATGGACCGGGTATATCTCACCTATCTGCCTGCCAAAAAGTTCAAAACCGGCTGCCTTTCCGCGCAGTTCATCACGCCCCTGCGCCGGGAGACGGCGTCCTGCGGCGCGCTGCTGCCGCTGGTGCTCCAGCGGGGCACCATGCGCTGTCCGGATATCCAGCAGCTGTCCGCCGCCATGGACCAGCTCTACGGCGCGCAGATCAACCCCACCATCCGCAAAAGGGCGGAGTGCCAGTGCATCGGCTTTGTGGCCTCGGTAATGGACGACAGCTTCGCCCCCAGGGGAGAAAAGCTGCTGGAGCCCACCGCCGCCCTGCTGGGAGAGCTGCTGCTGGACCCCGTCACCCGTAACGGCCGGTATCTGCCGGAGTATGTGGACAGTGAGCGGGCCAATCTGCTGGACAGCATCCGTTCCGTCCGCAACGACAAGCGGGACTGGGCGGACCTGCGCCTTTTGCAGGAGATGTGCCGGGACGAGCCCTACGGCGTCAGCCGCCTGGGAGACGAGACTGCCGCCGCGGCCATCAACAACCAGAAGCTCCATGTCTACAGCCAGGGAATGATGTCCGCCTCCCGGCTGGAGCTGTTCTACTGCGGCAGCGCTCCCATCACCCGGGTGGAGGACGCCCTGCTGGAGGCCTTCGCCGCCCTGCCCCGGGGCGCGGCCCGGGACCCGCAGCCGCCCCGCCGGGTGGACGCCCCGGCCCAGCCCCGTGTCATCCGCGAGGCCATGGATGTGACCCAGGGAAAGCTCTCCATGGGCTTCCGCTGCGGCACCGACGATGTGCCCGCCATGATCCTGGCAAACCTTCTGTTCGGCGGCACCAGCAATTCCAAGCTGTTTCTCAACGTCCGGGAAAAGCTCTCCCTGTGCTACTACGCCTCCAGCAATTATGTCCGGTCCAAGGGCATCCTGACGGTGTCCTCCGGCATTGAAAGCGCCGACTATCAGCGGGCCCTGGACGAAATTCTGCACCAATTGCAGGAGGTCCGGGACGGGCACTGGGAGCCCTGGGAGCTGGAGGGCGCCCGCAGCACCATGCGCAGCGCCCTGGCCTCCCTGCCGGATTCTCAGGGCGCCCTGGAGAATTATTGCCTGGGGCAGGCCGCCACCGGCCAGAGCGAGGATCCGGAAACCATGCAGCGCCTGCTGGATCAGGTGACGCCGGAGCGCATTCAGGCCGCTGCCCAGAGCGTGACCCTGGACACCGTATACTTCCTGCACGGAAAGGAGGACGCCTGATGAAAACCACCGTATATCCCCGCATCGGGGAAAAGGTCCTGTGGGAGACTCTGCCCAACGGCCTGCCTGTGTGCGTGGTGCCCAAGCCCGGCTATGCCCGGAGGTTTGCCTTCTTCACCACCCGCTACGGCGGCATGGATATGCGTTTCCGGCTGGACGGCCAGTGGCTGGACACCCCTGCCGGCATCGCCCACTATCTGGAGCACAAGATGTTCGACACGGCGGACGGCAGCGCCATGCAGGAGCTGGCCAAGGGCGGGGCCGAGCCCAACGCCTTCACCAGCAACGCCGTCACCGCCTATTATTTCGACTGCACCGAGCATTTTTATGAAAATCTGCGGATCCTGCTGTCCTTCGTGTCCGTCCCCTACTTCACCGATGAAAGCGTGGAGAAGGAGCAGGGCATCATCGCCCAGGAGATCGGCATGATCGAGGACAACCCCGAGTGGCAGGTATACCGCCAGATGATGCAGGCCCTGTACCGTCACAGCCCCGTGCGGCAGTCTGTGGCCGGGTCCGTGGAGAGCATCCGCCGGATCACGGCCCAGACCCTGTACGACTGCCACAAGGCGTTTTATACCCCCGCCAACATGTGCCTGGTGGTGGTGGGCGACGTGGACCCGGAGGAGGTTCTCCGGGCCGCCCGGGAGGTCCTGCCCCGGGAGAGCGGCCCCGCCATCCCCCGGGACTATGGCCGGGAGGAGGACCTGACGCCTCATATGGCCCGCATAGAGGACCGGATGGAGGTGGCCATGCCCACCTTCCTGCTGGGCTTCAAGTGCCCGCCGGTGCCGGAGGGAGAGGAGCGCATGCGCCTGGATATCCTGGGGGACCTGGCCTGCGACGTGCTCATGGGAGAGTCCAGCCCCCTGTTCACCCGGCTGTACAGTCAGGGGCTGATCAACGGCACCTTTGACAGCGCCTATGACCTGCTGCCGGGAGCCGCCTATGTGTTCTGCGGCGGCGACAGCAACGATCCCGAGGCCGTGCAGCAGGCCGTTCTGGATGAAGCCCGCCGGGTGGTCCGGGAGGGGGTGGACCCGGCCTATGTCCAGCGCATCCGCCGGGCCAGCTTCGGCGCATCCATCAAAAGTCTGAACTCCTTCGAGGCCATCGCCTCCACGGCGGCCGAGGGCTGCTTCCAGGGATACGATCCCTTCCGCTTCCCGGAGGTGTACGATTCCATTACCCAGCAGGATCTGCTGGACTTTATCCGGGACAATATCCGGCCGGAGCGCATGGCCCTGTCCATCATCTATCCAAAGGAGTGACGCTATGAACGAGAATTGGAAATTTTCTGATATTCCCTATACCAGCCCGGACGTGGAGGCCCTTCAGACCCGGTACGATGCCCTGACCCGCCGGGCCAGGGAGGCCCAAAGCCCGGAGGAGCTGGTGGAGATTGTCCGCCAGCGGGACGCCCTGCAGCAGGAGGTGGGCCTGTGCCAGAGCATTGCCACCATCCGGGCCTTCCACGACGTCACCGACGAATTTTACCAGCGGGAGCTGCAGGAGACCCTGCCCCGGCTGGAGACGCTGGATACCCAGTCCCTGTCCATGGCCATTGCGGAGAGCCCCTACGCTGCGGCGGTGGACGGGACCTTCGGCCCCCAGCTGCGCCGCCTGCTGACGCTGGATCAGCGGCTCCACACCGGCGGCAAGGAGCTGCAGGCCCGCATCTCCCGGCTGACGGCCCAATACCAGCAGCTGACGGCCTCCGCCAGGTATCAGGTCCAGGGCGAGACCCTCAGCGGCGGCCAGCTGCGCTTTGCGCTGGCCAGCACCGACCGGGAGCGCCGCCGGGCCGCCTACGAGGCCCAGCAGCAGACGGCGCTGGAAAACGCCGAAGCCCTGGAGCAGCTGCTGCGGGACCTGGTCCACGCACGAAATCAGCTGGCCCGTGAAAACGGCTTTGACAATTTTGCCGACTACGGCGATCTCTGCATGCAGCGTCTGGGCTATGGCCGGGCGGAGCTGGACGAATTCTGCCGCCAGGTGCAGACCCACATCGTCCCCCTGTATCTGCGTCTCCAGGAGGAGCAGCGCCAGCGCCTGGGGGTAGAGGCGCTGCTGCCCTATGACCGGGCGCTGGTGTTCCCGGAGGGCAACGCCGTGCCGGTGGCGGCGGAGGAGCTGCCTGAGGCCGCCCGCCGGATGTACCATGCCCTGAGCCCGGAGGCAGGGGAGTTTTTCGACGAGATGGTCCGCCACGACCTGCTGGACGTGACCGGCTCTCCCAATAAAATTTCCGGCATGGGCTTCTGCGACATGCTGGGCGCGCCCTATGATATGCCCTTCATCTTTGCCAACTGCGACGGCACCGCCGGTGACGTCACCGTATACACCCACGAGCTGGGCCACGGGCTCCAGGGGTATCTGTCCATCCGCAGCCAGCCGGTGGCGGACTATGTGGGCCTGAGTCCGGACCTGGCGGAGGTCCACTCCAAGACCATGGAGCTGCTGGCCCAGCCCTACGCCCGGGATTTCTTCGGGAACCACGCTCCCCAGTTCCTGACGGAGCACCGCTATGACTTCATCAAGGAGATGTGCGCCTTCTGCTCCATCCACACCTTTGAGACGTGGCTGTATGAGCATCCGGACGCCTCTCTGGCCCAGTGGGCAGAGGAGTTCGACTGCATTGAGAAGTCCTTCGGCCGGGCCCGGAACAACGAGCCCTGGCGGCAGCAGGTGCTGGCCGGGTGCGACCTATTCACCAATGTGGCCCTGTACATGTTCCCCCGGTATGTGGTAAGCTACGCTCTGTCCATCGTCTGCGCCCAGCAGCTGAAGGCCGCCTATGACGCCGACCCCGCAGACGGTTGGGCCCGGTATCACGCCCTGTGTGCCTCCGGCGGCAGCAGGACCTACGCCGAGACCCTTTCGGATGCCGGACTGCCCCTGCCCTATGCCCCCGGCGTGGTGGAGAGCCTGGCCCAGGACCTGGCCCGCCAGTTCTGGGGATAAAGCCTCCTCTGCAGCCGCCGGCTGCGGAGGTTCCGGCCCCGGTTGGCAGACGAAAGAGAATAGACCGACGGCGGATGCACAAGGCATCTGCCGTCGGTCCCTTTTTATAGGTTTTTCGGGTGGTCAGAACAAATCGGGATACAGGGCCGCCACCTGCTGATACCAGCTCTGATATTGGGAAAGGGCGCTGCCGTCCGGGGAGTATATCTGCCATGCGCCGGCTGCATGGGAGGCGGTGAGGGGCTGGTCCGTCAGGGGGTATTTGCCCAGCTCCAGCTCGGTGGGGTAGTACATGCCCGCGTAGTCGGAGCCGCCGGGGTAGGCGGTGAGGAACAGCAGATAGGACCGTCCCTTTTCCATGGGCAGATAGCCGCCCTGGGTCCACAGGGCATCATCCAGGGTGTAGCACTCCTCGGTGATGACCAGCTGCTCCGGGGCCTGACCCTTCAGCACCTGGGATACTCTGCCGGTGGTCCGGGTATAGCCGGAGGAGACGTTGCCGTCGCTGTAGCGGGAAAGGACGTTTTCCTGAGTTTCCGGGGTGAATACCACGATCAGATCGCTGACCTCCTGCAATTGGGACACCGTTGCCGCCTGGGTCAGACGGTCAGCGGATATCTGGTACACAGTTTCCCGCTGTCCGCAGGCAGTCAGCAGAAGCAGGGACAGCAGCAGACAGGAAAGAATAAGCCGTCTTGTACGTTTCATGGAAAGCCTCCTTTATGATTTAATAATAGAATTATATCATATATGGGGGGGAACGCAAGGGAAATGTGATCAGATGTAGTACCCGGTGACGGCCCGGGGCGAATCCACCGCCATGCGCAGGGCAATGGGGGAAAAGACGTCCCGGTCCCGACCGTTTTCCCGCAGACGGACGAAATGACGGCAGAACAGCAGATCCCCCACCCGGAACATGTTCATGGGATCGTAGCCGGTGATGACAGCGGAGCAGGGGACATATTGAGCTGCCGCCATGTGACGGGCCAGCTCCTCCTCCCGGTACCGGGTAAAGGCGCGGTAGGCTTCGGCCACGGCAGGGCAGGGGACCGCCTCCGGGGCGGGCTCCGGGTCCACGGGATTCTGGTCGTAGGCAGTCCGGGGGTCACGGAAGTCGTTGACCACCGGGCGGCCCAGCCGCTCCAGGGTCAGGAAAAACAGAGCGCCGGTATAATACGCCATGCGGCGGCTGTCAAACAGGGGGCCGTCCTCGGAACGCAGGATGCGGGCATAGGACGCCGTTTCCCGGGTGAACTGCTCCGGCGACAGCCGGTGCAGGGCCTTCAGGCCCACAAACTCCGCCATGCCCTCCGCCGTCTCGGTTTTCAGCTCCTGGACCACCGCCTCCGGCTCCATTTTCCGGCGAAGGGCCCGCAGACCGGCAAACTGGCCCAGCCGCCGGGGGTCCGCCGTTTCAAAGGCGTCGGCCAGAAGGCTGTATTCCCAGTGGCGGGCGGCGAAGCGCTCCGCGCTGACGGGACAGGCCAGGATGGCCAAGTCCTCCGGAAATCGAGTCTCACCGCAGGTGAATTGGTGGCAGTGGAACATCTCATGGACCATGTGGGCTGCGAAGCGGTCCATGTCCCGGGGCGGGTCCAGGTCCACGTTCCAGATGGCAATGTACCGGCCGCCGCGGAGAACGGCGGTGTTGCCGTAAAACTCCTGGGGCCGGGGCAGCAGCTGCCCGTCCAGGCAGGCGTTCTCATCTGTGTACAGGGCGAAGGGATAGGGATGGAAGCCGGGAAAAAGGTCGTTGAAGTCCAGCTGCGCCAGGGTGCGGCGCAGGGACGCATAAAGCTGGGTCAATTCCATGGCGGGTCCTCCTCTGATATTTACAGGGTAGTCTCGAATTGCTCCAGGCCCTGGCCCAGCAGCCGGGCGGCCTCGTCCCCCTGTCCGGCGGCGATGAGGTCCGTAAACCGGGCCAGAGTGCGCAGACTCTCCTCCCGGCCCACGGAGCGGATGTAGCCGGACCAGAACTCCAGGTTCACCTGCATGAAGGCGTTGAACAGCAGGGGCGTGATGGTGTTGCCGCTTAAAAACGTCACCCCCCGGTGATAGCGGAACAGGGCCTGGGCCAGGGCGGCGGTGTCCGGGGCCTCCTCCGCCTGGCGCTGGAGGGCGCGGAGGGTGTCCAGATCGGCGGCGGTGTGGGACGCGGCCAGGTCCCGCAGGGCCGGGGCCTCCAGATAGTACCGCAGGCGCAGGATGCTGCGGGCGGTTTTCTCGTCCGGCAGGCTGCCGTGATAATCCATAATGGCCGTCAGCGTTTCCAGGCTGCCGGTCTGGGCATAGTCCGCCACGGTGACGCCCCGGCGGGAGGCGATGTCCAGAAAGCCCAGGCGGTGCAGCTCCCGCAGGCCCTCATGGACCACGGTCTTGCTGATGTGCATGGTGTCGGCCAGCTCCCGCTCCGTGGGCAGCCGGTCCCCGGGCTTCAGCTGCCCGGACAGAATAGCCCCCTCCAGCTGCTGAATGAACAGCTCCCGGATGGACGGGGCCACAATGGGGCGGAAATCCATGGCATATCCTCCTTCTGGTCCGACCAGGACCATAAAATAGGATATCATAACTTTAGAGAAACAGTCAATAGCTTTTTGCGACAGAAGTTGCTATTATAATAGTGAGTTGGTATCGAAAAAACCGCCCGTTGGGCGGAAATGAAGGAGATTTGACATGGGAAAGAACATCAACGGCGATCGTCCCACCGCGTTCCCCCTGGAGCAGGAGAAGCTGCCCTTTACCATCCCTGTGGTGGACGAGCCCCGGCCCAAAATTGCGAAGCTGGTGGCCATGATTACCGACCGGGTGCCCGCCAAGCTCAAGGGCGTCAAGGGCAACGACCCGGAATACTGGGGCCTGGCGGACCTGGTCACCGACGAAATGGCGGACGTGGCCCTGAAGATGGGTGTCCGCAAGCCCAAGACCATCGGGCAGCTGATGAAGCTGACCAAGCTGGAGCGGGAGCCTCTGCAGAAGCTGCTGGACGACATGGCCTGGGTGGGCCTGATCGAATACAACTGGGAAAACCTGGACGGGAAGAACCCCAACCACGAAAAGCGGTATGTCCTGCCCCAGTTCGTCCCCGGCAGCGCGGAGTTTTTCAACATGCGGCGCAGCCAGATGGACGAGCATCCCCAGGTGGCGGCCTTCTTTGAGCGGATGACCTTCCTGCCCCTGGAGAAGATCACCCCCATGGTGCCTCCCGGAGGGGCCGGCATCGGCATGCACGTGATCCCCGTGGAAAAGGCCATCGAGACGGAGAATGAGGCCGTGGGCCTGGAAAAAATCTCCTATTGGCTGCACAAGTACGAGGGCAAGTATGCCAAGAGCATGTGCTCCTGCCGGGCCAGCCGCCAGTATCTGAACGAGGGCTGCGGCGACGACCCGGAGAGCTGGTGCATCGCCGTGGGCGATATGGCCACCTATATTGTGGAGACGGGCCGCGGGGAATACATCACCTATGACGAGGCCATGGCCATCTTCAAGAAGGCAGAGGACAACGGCTTTGTCCACCAGATCACCAACATCGACGGCGAGCAGAAGATCTTCGGCATCTGCAACTGCAACGTCAACGTCTGCAATGCCCTGCGCACCAGCCAGCTGTTCAACACCCCCAACATGTCCCGCAGTGCCTATGTGGCCCGGGTGGAGACAGACCAGTGCGTGGCCTGCGGCCGGTGCGTGGAATACTGTCCCGCCGGTGCGGTGAAGCTGGGCCAGAAGCTGTGCACCAAGGACGGCCCCGTGGAATATCCCCGGCAGGAGCTGCCGGATGCGGTGAAGTGGGGTCCCGACAAGTGGTCCATCGACTACCGGGACAAGAACCGCATCAACTGCTACGACACCGGCACCGCCCCCTGCAAGACCGCCTGCCCCGCCCACATCGCCGTGCAGGGCTATCTGAAGCTGGCGGCTCAGGGCAAGTATCGGGAGGCGCTGCAGCTGATCAAGCGGGAGAATCCCTTCCCCGCCGTGTGCGGCCGCATCTGCAACCGCCGGTGCGAGGATGCCTGCACCCGGGGCACCGTGGACCAGGCCGTGGCCATCGACGAGGTGAAGCGGTTCATTGCCCAGCAGGACCTGGACGCCGCCACCCGGTTCGTGCCGGAGAAGGTGATCCCCAAGGTAGACGGCGAGTTCGATCAGCAGATCGCTATCATCGGCGGCGGCCCTGCGGGCCTGTCCTGCGCCTATTACCTGGCGGAGAAGGGCTACCGCCCCACCGTGTTTGAAAAGGAGCAGCGTCTGGGCGGCATGCTGGAGAACGGCCTGCCCAGCTTCCGGCTGGAGAAGGACGTGGTCCAGGCGGAGATCGACGTGCTGCGGGAGATGGGCGTTCAGTTCCGCTGCGGCGTGGAGGTGGGCAAGGATGTGACCATTGCCCAGCTGCGCCAGGAGGGCTTCCGGGGCTTCTATGTGGCCGTGGGCCTGCAGTCCGGCGGCAAGCTGAACATCCCCGGCGACGACGCTCAGGGCGTTATGGCCGGTATCGACTTCATGCGCCAGGTAAACGGCGGCCAGTGCAGCAAGCTGGCGGGCCCCGTGGTGGTCATCGGCGGCGGCAACATCGCGGCCGACGTGGCCCGGACGGCGGTGCGCTGCGGCGCGGAGTCCGTGGACCTGTACTGCCTGGAGGGCTATGATGAAATGCCCATGGGCGCGGAGGACCGGAGCGAGTGTGAGCGCGACGGCGTGACCATCCACGCCGGATGGGGCCAGACAGAGGTGGTGACCCGGGACGGTCATGCCGCCGGGATTCGCTTCCGCAAGTGCCTGCGGGTGAAGGACGACCAGGGGCGCTTCGCACCGGTGTTCGACGATAACGATGCCTGCGAGGCGGCCTGTGCCACGGTGCTGTACTGCATCGGCCAGAAGGTGGATTGGCGGCAGCTGCTGACGGGCACCGCCGTGACCTTCAACCCCAACGGCACCGCCCAGGTGGACCCGGTAACGTATCAGACGGCGGAGCCCGACATTTTCGCCGGAGGCGATGCCGTCACCGGTCAGAAGTTCGCCATCGACGCCATCGCCGCCGGCAAGGAGGGCGCCATTTCCCTGCACCGGTTCGTGCAGAAGGCAACCCTGACCATCGGCCGCAACCGCCGCCAGTTTGTGGAGCTGGATAAGGAGAATGCCCTGATCCCCGTGGGCTTCGACAACACGCCCCGCCAGCGGATCGGGTACAACGAGGCCCTGCGCCGGACCTTCCGGGACGAGCGGGTGGCCTTCACCGCCGAACAGGTGCAGAAGGAGACGGCTCGCTGCCTCAGCTGCGGCGCCTCCGTGGTGGACCCCAACAAGTGCATCGGCTGCGGTGTGTGCACCACCAAGTGCGCCTTTGACGCCATTCACCTGCACCGGGAGCGGCCGGAGTGCACCAACATGATCCCCTCCGAGGATAAGATGAAGGCCATCCTGCCCTACATGGTGAAGCGGCAGATCAAGATCCGGAAGGCCGGGAAGAAATAATGCACGAGCTGGGCATCGTTTTTCATGTGATCCGGGCCGTGGAGGACATTGGGCGGCAGCAGCAGCTCACCGATGTGGCATCGGTGACGCTGGAGCTGGGCCAGGTGTCCGGTGTGGTGCCCCATGAGCTGGAGAGCTGCTGGAAATGGGCTGTGGCCCGGACGGAGCTGATGCCCCGGGCACAGCTGCGGTTCGAGACGGTCCACGCCATCACTCACTGCGATGGCTGCGGCCGGGACTATGACACCGTACCCCAAGGCCGGGTGTGTCCCTTCTGCGGCAGCGAGGACACCTGGCTGGTTCAGGGAAATGAAGTGAATATCAAAGAGATTGAGGCGCAGTAGCCTGTGTCCGCCCCCGTTTGCCATTGACAAGCGGGGGCGGACGGCGTATAATGACAATATATATTGAATGCATTGAGAGATTGAGTCATGCAAAGGGCCGCCCGGGAGACCGGGCGGGCTTTGGCGTGGCTCTTTTTTCGCGGAAAGGAGCACTTTGTATGCAGGATGTGGTCATCATCGGCGGCGGCGCAGTGGGCTGCGCCGTGGCCCGGGAGCTGAGCCGCTGGCAGCTGGACGTGTGCCTGGTGGAGCAGGGAGAGGACGTATGCGTGGGCACCAGCAAGGCCAATTCCGCCATCGTTCACGCCGGGTTCGACGCTCCGGCGGGGAGTCTGAAGGCCCGGTTCAACGTGGAGGGCAGCCGCCGGATGGAGGCGCTGTCCCGGGAGCTGGACTTCCCTTATCGCCGGAACGGGGCCCTGGTGCTATGCTTTGAGGAGGCGGGCCTGCCCCATCTGGAGGAGCTTCTGCACCGGGGACAGGTCAACGGCGTGGAGGGCCTGGAGATCGCCCGGGGAGAGCAGCTTCGTGCGCTGGAGCCTGCCCTGTCGGAGAAGGCCGTTGCCGCCCTGTACGCCCCCAGCAGCGCCATCATCTGTCCCTTCGGCATGACCATCGCCCTGGCGGAAAACGCCGCTCATAACGGCGTGACCTTCCGCTTCGACACCCGGGTGGAGCGCATCCGCCGGACTCAGGCGGGCTATACCCTGGAAACCAACCGGGGGACCATGGAGACCCGGGCCGTAATCAGCGCCGCCGGCGTGTGGGGCGATGTGCTCCATAACCAGGTGTGCAGCGATACTGCCCGCATCGTGCCCCGCCGGGGTGAATACTGCCTGCTGGACAAGAAGGACGGCGGCCTGGTGCAGCGCACCGTGTTCCAGCTGCCGGGCCCCATGGGCAAGGGCGTGCTGGTAACGCCTACGGTCCATGGCAACCTGTTGGTGGGCCCCACCGCCGCGGATCAGGAGCAGCGGGACCTGACCGCCACCACGGCGGAGGGACTGGCCTTTGCCCAGGATATGGCCCGCAAGAGCGTGCCGGGTCTGCCGCTGCGGGACGTGATCACCAGCTTTGCTGGGCTGCGGGCCCATCTGGCGGAGGGGGACGACGATTTCCGCGTGGGGCAGCCTGTCCCCGGCTATTTCGAGGCCCTGGGCATCGAGTCCCCGGGGCTGTCCTCCGCTCCGGCCATCGGCGCCTATCTGGCGGAGCAGGCGGCGGCGTATCTGAATGCGCGGCAGAAGCAGAACTTCGACCCCGTGCGGCGGGACATCGTCCACCTGCGGGAGCTGCCCTTTGCCCGGCGGCAGCGCCTGGCAGAGGAGAACCCCGCTTACGGCAACATCGTGTGCCGCTGCGAGGGCATCAGCGAGGGGGAGATCGTGGACGCCATCCACCGGGTCCCCGGGGCCCGGTCCCTGGATGGGGTGAAGCGCCGGGTGCGGGCCGGTATGGGCCGGTGCCAGGGAGGCTTCTGCACGCCTCGGGTCATGGAGATCCTGGCCCGGGAGCTGGGGATACCCCAGACGGAGCTGACGAAAAACGGCGGCACATCCCGGCTGCTGACCGGCCGGACCAAGGAGGAAGCATGATGAAACACGTACAGCTTGCCATTATCGGCGGAGGCCCTGCGGGCCTGGCCGCCGCCATCGCCGCCCGGAGGGCCGGGGTGCAGGATCTGTTGATCCTCGAGCGGGACCGGGAGCTGGGCGGTATTCTGAACCAGTGCATCCACGCGGGCTTCGGCCTGCACACCTTTTCCCAGGAGCTTACCGGGCCGGAATACGCCCGGCGCTTCGCGGACCAGGTCCGGGAGCTGGAGATTCCGTATCTGCTGAACACCATGGTGCTGGACCTGTCCCGGGACCGGGTGCTGACGGTGACGGGCCGGGAAACGGGACTCATGCAGATCAGCGCCGATGCGGTGATTCTGGCCATGGGCTGCCGGGAGCGGCCCCGGGGCGCGCTGAACATCCCCGGCTGCCGCCCGGCGGGCATTTACTCCGCCGGTACCGCCCAGCGGCTGGTGAACATGGAGGGGCTGATGCCCGGCCGGGACGTGGTGATCCTGGGCAGCGGCGACATCGGCCTGATTATGGCCCGGCGCATGACCCTGGAGGGGGCCAAAGTCCACGCAGTGGCGGAGGTCATGCCCTATTCCGGCGGCCTGAAGCGGAACATCGTCCAGTGCCTGGAGGATTTCGATATTCCCCTGTACCTGTCCACCACGGTGGTGGATATTCACGGACAGGAACGGCTGGAGGGTGTGACCCTGGCCCGGGTGGACGAAAACCGCCGCCCCATCCCCGGCACGGAGCGGGACATCCCCTGCGACACCTTGCTGCTGTCCGTGGGTCTGCTGCCGGAAAACGAGCTGAGTCAGCAGGCAGGCGTCCGGCTGGACGCCGTTACCGGCGGCCCGGAGGTGGGGGACGATCTGTCCACCTCTATCCCCGGTGTGTTTGCCTGCGGCAACGTGCTGCACGTTCACGATTTGGTGGACTTTGTGTCCCAGGAGGCGGCGCGGGCAGGAGAAAACGCTGCCCGGTACCTGCTGGAGCACCGGCGGGAGCGGCAAACCGTCCGCCTGACCGGGAAAAACGGCGTGCGGTATACAGTGCCGCAGTATCTGGACCCGGAGGGGATGGAGGAGTCCGTCACCGTCCGGTTCCGGGTGGGGAAGCCGTATCAGAACGCCGACCTGGCGGTCTACGCCGACGGAGCGCTGCTGCGCCGGGTGCATAAGCGCATCCTGACCCCCGGCGAGATGGAGCAGCTGACCCTGCGGCGGGCAGACCTGCCCCGGGAGTTGGCGGAGATCACCATTCAGGTGGAGGAGGTGGCACAATGAGCATCCGCGAGCTGACGTGTATCGGCTGCCCTATGGGCTGCCAGCTGACCGCCGTTATGGACGGCAGCCAGGTGACGGAGGTCACCGGCAACACCTGTCCCCGGGGGGACGCCTACGCCCGGAAGGAGTGTACCCATCCGGCCCGCACCGTTACCGGCACCGTCCGGGTCACCGGCGGCCTGCTGCCGGTGGTGTCTGTCCGCACCCGGGGAGACGTACCCAAGGAAAGGGTGCTGGATGTGGCCCGTGCATTGTGCCGGGTACATCTCACGGCCCCGGTAGCCGCCGGGGACGTGGTGATCCCCAACGTGCTGGGCACCGGCGTGGACGTGGTGGCCACCCGGTCCGTGTAATCGTATAGGAAAAGAGCATCCGCAGAGGCCTGCGGATGCTCTTTTTAGCCCGGTACAGGGTCTGCCGCTTGGGGGAAATGCCCCCGGGAAAATCACCGGTTGACAGGGATGCCGGGAACAGTATATAATAACTTGAATCATAAATCCCTGTAAAAATGATTGTTTTCACCATGAAAACTGATATTTCATATTAGCAAATAAGGAGGCTATACATGGATATTTTTGAAAAATGCAGCGCCCCCTCTCTGGCCAAGGAACTGAAGGAGGCGGGCGTATATCCCTATTTCCACGCATTGCAGTCCCGGCAGGACGTGGAGGTGCAGATGGAGGGCAAGCGCCGCATTATGCTTGGCTCCAATAACTATCTGGGCCTGACCATCGCGCCGGATGTGGTGGAGGCAGGCATTCACGCCCTGGAGCGGTACGGCACCGGGTGCAGCGGCTCCCGGTTCTTAAACGGCACCCTGGAGATGCACCTGGAGCTGGAGGCAGAGTTGGGGAAGTTTCTGCGCAAGCCCGGCATCGTCACCTTCGGCACCGGGTTTCAGGCCAATGTGGGCATTATCAGCGCCCTGGTGGACCGGCACGACTATGTGATCTGCGACCGGGAGAACCACGCGTCCATCTACGCCGGCTGCCAGCTGAGCTACGGCAAGATGCTGCGCTACCGCCACAGCGACATGGCCGAGCTGGAGAAGATGCTGCAGCGTGTGCCGGAGAAGAACGGTGCGCTGATCGTCACCGACGGCGTGTTCTCCATGGGCGGCGACATCGCCAGGCTGCCGGAGATCTGCGCTCTGGCCAAGAAGTATGGGGCCCGGGTCATGGTGGACGACGCCCACGGGTTGGGCGTTCTGGGCGAGGGCGGCCGTGGCACGGCCAGCTACTTTGGCCTGGAGGACCAGGTGGACGTGTATATGGGCACATTTTCCAAGTCTCTGGCATCCCTGGGCGGCTACATGGCGGCATCGGAGGAGGTGGCGGACTATGTGCGCCACGTTTCTCGTCCCTTCATCTTCTCGGCGTCCATTCCACCGGCCAACTGCGCCACGGCCCTGGCAGCCCTGCGGCATCTGGAGGCCCACCCGGAGCTGCCGGAACGGCTGCGTGCGCTGAGCCTGTATGCCCGGAGGGGCATGACGGACCGGGGGCTGAAGATCCGGGAGTCTGCTCTGACGGCGCCCACGCCCATCATCCCCATCTATACCTATGAGACATACCACACCCTGGAGGTGGCCCGGGACATTTATGACCGGGGCGTGTATGTGAACCCCACGCTGCCCCCGGCCACGCCGGAGGGGGAGGCCCTGCTGCGGACCAGCTATATGGCCACCCATACCGAGGCCCTGCTGGATGAGGCCATGGACATCATGGCGGACGTGCTGGTGAAGGACCATGAGTGAGATTGCGGTTATCACCGGAGGCACCTCCGGCATCGGAAGGGCTACGGCCCTGTGCCTGCGGGATGCGGGCTATGATGTGTATGAGCTCAGCCGCCGGGAGCAGGGGGTGGAGGGCCTGCACCACATCCGCTGCGACATCACCGACGAGGACCAGGTCCGCGCCGCCGTGGCGGAGATCATCGGCCAGGCCGGACGCATCGATGTGCTCATCAACAACGCAGGCTTCGGCATCTCCGGAGCGGTGGAGTTTACGGACACGGCGGAGGCCCAGCGGCTGCTGGACGTGAACTTCTTCGGCATGGTGCGGATGAACAAGGCCGTGATCCCCCACATGCGCCAGGCGGGCCGGGGCCGCATCGTGAACCTGAGCTCTGTGGCGGCGCCCTGCCCCATTCCCTTCCAGGCGTATTACTCCGCCGGCAAGGCGGCGGTGAACGCCTATACCATGGCCCTGGCCAACGAGCTGCGGCCCTTCGGCATCACGGTGTGCGCCGTGCAGCCCGGGGACATCCACACGGGCTTCACCGCCGCCCGGGTGAAAACCATGGCCGGAGACGACGCGTACGGCGGCCGCATCGGCCGGTCCGTCCAGAGGATGGAGCACGACGAGCAGACGGGTATGGACCCGGCCAGGGCCGGAGCGTTTATCGCCCGGGTGGCCATGAAGCGGCGGCCCAAGCCCATCTATACCATACGGCTGGACTATCAGTTCTTTGTATTCCTGACCCGCATTCTGCCGGGACGGACGCTGAACTGGCTTATTGGCTTGCTGTACGCCAGGTGAGCGTGCCGGAGAGAAATACACAGATACCCCCTGGACCCGGTCTTGCCGGGCCCAGGGGGGTATTTTGCGGGGTCCGACGGTCTGCACCATCCCCGTTTCAGGGGAGGCAAATTTTTCTTGCATTTGTCCACAAAATAAGGTATAATAATCGAGCTATGTGCCGGTGTGATGGAATGGTAGACGTAGCGGATTCAAAATCCGCCGGGGGCGACTCCGTGTGGGTTCGAGTCCCACCACCGGCACCATATCGAGTATTCATAAGGGATTTGACTTTATGAATACTCGATTTTTTCTGTTCTGTTATAATCTGATGCAGGGGAGCAGCATTTCTGTTACCTCCTTTTTGCGCAAAAAGCGGCTGCCGGTGCCTCCTGTGCACCGGCAGCCGCCCGCTGAATGGGGATATTTACTTGATGAGTCCGCTTTCCTTCAGCAGGAGCTCAATATCGGTGCCCTTGACCTTTTTCAGGAGCACCTTGAGCATTTCCCTCTCCTTGAAGGACAGCGGCGCCTGGCTGATAGGCTTCTTGTCGATGGCGTAGTAGCAGGCACGCAGGATCTCACGCACATCGTACTTGCTGCCCCAGACCTCTGGCACGCCGCGGTCGATGTCCAGCAGGGTATAGACCGACTCCATACCCGTACGCATGGAATACTCGGTGGTGAAGATGGTGTCACGGGGCGTCTCGGCGAACTGACCGATGAAGGCAAAGTTCACGGCGCCGTCGGGCACGACCTTGGGACGGTCAGATTCCTTGCGGGGCTGGAAGAAGGCGTTGATATAGGGCATAAAGCAGGTGGTGGTATTGCAGGCATCGTGGGCCAGCGCATCGATCTTTTCGGTGGGCACGCCGATGTGATACAGCCACTCACGGCAGACCTCCTCGCCGGTGCAGTCCCGCATGGCCTTTTTCACATAGTTGCCTTCTCTGTTGGTATTCAGAGAATACAGCCACACAAGCACCATGTTCTTATCCTGGGACTTGAATTGGGGCTGGCGGTTGATGGTCCAGGAAAGATACCAGTTGTCGGTGCTGTCCTTGACGGTGACGATACCGCCGGTGGTCACCTTGCCGGAGCGGGGATCACGCTTGCAGATGCTCCTAATATGCCGGATGATCTCCTCGTTGGAGGTGGCCACGGTAGCGCTCATCCAGTTGGTGGCGTCCACATCGGAGCAGAAGGCATCGGGGTTGCCGTACTCGCCGTGCTCCGCCTGCGCGGCAATGGCCTTCCACATATCCCAGGACTCGCCTGCGCCGTTTTTCACGCCGGACAGGTCGGGGGCATGGGTCTGGTCGCCATAGCAGGAGGTGTCGGTGCAGCAGCCGTTGGTGATGAACACCAGATCGTCCTCGATGAGGTCGATGGTCTGCTCCCTGCCGTCCTTGACATACACGATCTGCCGGGCAACCTTCTTGTCGCCCTCAGTTTCGATGATGACATTCCTGACATCCATGCCATACTCGATATGCACACCGTGAGACTCCAGATATTTCACCAGCGGCAGGATCATGCTTTCATACTGATTATACTTGGTGAAGCGCAGGGCGCTGAAATCGGGCAGGCCGTCGATGTGATGGACATAGCGGCACAGATACCGTTTCATCTCCAGAGCACTGGACCAACGCTGGAAAGCGAACATGGTCTGCCAATACAGCCAGAAGTTTGTATTCCAGAAGGAATCGGGCAGAACATCGGATATCTTCTTGTCCTCCAGATCCTTTTCCGGGGTCATAAACAGCTTGGACAGGGCCATGGCGGAGTCCTTGTCCAGCTTGAACTGCTTATCCGTGTGGGCATCCTCACCGCGGTTCACGCTGGCGCGGCACAGAGAATAGTTGGGATCGTGCTTGTTGAGCCAATAATACTCATCCAGAACAGAGATGCCCGGCGTCTCGATGGACGGAACATCACGGAAGGTGTCCCACATGACCTCAAAATGGTTGTCCATCTCACGGCCGCCCCGCATAAAGAAGCCCTTGGTGATGTCCTTGCGGCCGTCGCAGCTGCCGCCTGCCAGGTCCAGCTTTTCAAATACATGGATGTGCTCGCCCTTCATCTGTCCGTCGCGGACCAGATAGAAAGCGGCGGTCAGGCCGGCAAGGCCGGTGCCGATGATATAAGCCGATTTTTTGTCCACATCCTTGGGCTTTTCGGGATGGGCAAAGGACTCGTAAGTGCCAGCGGAGTAATACATAACAAAACCTCCTGTTATTTTTTCTTTCGATGGTTTCATTATAGCGTTTCCCGTCCGGCTTACAATAAACAGAAAAAACTCCGTGATAAAAGTCTTATCACGGAGCCGCAAAGTGTAAAAATTATAATCAGATTCGCAAAAATGATAAAATCAGAATTGGAAACGGGAGAGCGCTGCTGACACAGAGCCTTTGATAAGCCTGGCAAGCCTGTCCACGATCTGCTGCGGGTCCTCCCGCATATCGTCTTTGATCCAGTCGAGCATCAGCCCGATAAAGATGTATGAATAGATCTGGGCGATGAATTGCTTGTCCTCGTCCCGGACCTTCATTTCGCCGACTTCTTCATCGATCACATCCAGCAAAAGCCGGTCTACCAGCGGCCGCAGATATTTTTCGACCTGTTCCCTGTGGACGCAGCGGTAAACATTCAGAATAAAGGGCTTGTTATCCTGTACCGCCTCGAAGATCTGCAAAAATCCCTGCTGCCACGTTTCATAAGTCTTTTTCTCATCCAGCGCCCTCTTGGCATCCTCCAGGCAAGACCATTCCACAAGATCGTAAATATCCTTGAAGTGGTAATAAAAGGTCATGCGGTTGATACCGCAGTCCTCGGCAATGTCATTGATGGTGATTTTGGTCAGCGGTTTTTTCAGCAGCAAATTCTTCAGTGACTGTTCCAAGGCTCGTTTTGTTACCTGTGACACAGCAGCTTGCTCCTTCCTTATATGATCGGCCTCGCAGCAGTTCTCTGCGAAGTGTGGGGCCAGTTCGTTTTCATACTATTTTACAGGATTTGAGGCAAAAACGCAAGCTCCGCCAGAATACCGGGTGATCGTAAACAGAAAAAATCAAAAAATGAACACCGCACCATATTTCTCCGGACCTTGGTCCGACCCTTTTTGCAACAGCCTCCATGGGCTGCCCAATTACATATTCCCCTGCCTTTGAAATAATTTTTTGAAAAGCCCTTGACTTTGCCGCCTGTGTGTGGTACTATAATCCCTGCCGATATCCGCCGGTGTGGTGGAATGGTAGACACAGGAGACTTAAAATCTCCCGGTAGCAATACCGTACCGGTTCGAGTCCGGTCACCGGCACCAACCGGGTCCAATTCAATATCGCGGAGTAGAGCAGTTGGTAGCTCGTCGGGCTCATAACCCGGAGGTCGGAGGTTCAAGTCCTCCCTCCGCAACCACACAAAAAGAATCGCAAAACCATTGTTTTTAGTGGTTTTGTGGTTCTTTTTTTACTTTTTGCAGAATATGCAAAAGCACTTCAGCGCTTTTGACACCAACGATTGACACCAACCGTTTCCCTGACACCAAATGACACCATTTTCGTTGGCATGCCATACCGAAAAAACAAGCTGCTCATTTGAGGTTGTTTTTCAATTCTGGCGTGGATGGCTTTTGCTTTGACTCCAACGCATTGGTGTCAAAATCAGCTTGCCTGAGCTTGTTCCTCTTTTGCGTTGGTGTCAGCGGTTGAATCGTGAATTTGCGGCATAGCTGTATTGGTGTCACCACTCAGTTCCAGTCCTCGGATATCCTCTGCAGCAATGCTGATGGCCGGCTCTTGATTATGCTGGGCATCCTCTATGGTGCTAATGATCGGGTCTTGAGTCTGCGGTACATCTGCGGAAGTATCATCGGAACTGCCGCTTATACTGCTGCAGCTCATATAGTTGCCTCGCATTTTCTCCATGCTGATCTTCTTATGATCCGGGAGAACATGCCCATAGAGATTAAGCGTAGTTGATGCCTGCGCATGGCCCAGTAATGCAGACAAGACCTTAATGTCCATGCCTGACTCCAACGCCCGTGTTGCAAATGTATGACGCAGCGCATGGAAGTTCGCAGATTCGATTCCGGCATCGGCGACTATGCGCTTAAAAAGCGTTTGGTAGACTTTTGGGTCGTTGTGATGACCCAGTGGCGTGGCAAAAATATAGCCCTGATCCTGATACCCTGATCCCAGTGCATCCTTTAGAGCGTTCTGCTCTTCTTTATATGCCATCAAGTCGTTCCACAGCTCATCGAACAATGGTATCTTCCGCATGGACAACTCAGATTTAGGCGAGCGCACAACGATTTCCGTTGATGGAGTTCCTTTTTCTTTTTTAACGAGATGCCCTTTTTCATCAACCTTCTGCAATCTGCCAAGTGTCCGCCTGACGTAGATGTAGTGTTCTTTTTCATTTACATCTTTCCAGCGCAAGGCAAGCAGTTCACCCAAACGAACTCCGGTACTGACTGCAAAGGTTATCCCATAGGCATGAAGTTCATCAAAACGGCTTACAGCTTCCTGTAATACCACCTGCTCTTCCACGGTTAGAACTCGCATTTCTTTGGACTTGACCTTTGGCAATTTGACATTCAAAGTCGGATTTCTAAGAATCTTGTGGTCAGCAACTGCTTGGTCTAATGCCGAATGAAGCATATTGTAAATATTCCGCAACGTCTTCGGAGCTAACCCCTTCTTCTCTTCTGTACCGGCTTTTTCCTTAAAGAACTTCTGGAGATCCCTGGTGGTCAAAGATGTCAGCTTTATTTGCCCTATCTCCGGGACAAGGTGTATCCGTACATATCCTTCATAGGAGATGTATGTTGACCGCTTCACCGTTGGCAGGGCATATAACTCTAACCATTCTCGCAGCCATTTTTCCACGCTGTATTTATTGGGTTCTACGTAGGCACCTTTTGCAATCTCGTTCAGTATCTCGTTGAGTTTCTGCCTCACCTCCTCGAAAGAATCGCCATAGACCGCTTTTCGTTTGCTTTCCACTGTATAGCGTCCCATGTAGCGGCCATCTTTGCGTTTTGTAATGGATCCTTCTCCATTTGCTTTCTTTTTGCCCATACTTTTATTGATCCTCCTTACTGTCGTACAGGCATACAAATCGTACCATGTGGGATATAAACCTTTAGGTTTTTCCACACATAATATCTATACGACTTTCCAAAGGAAAACTCAACAGGAATCAAAGCAAATAACAAAAGTGCCTTTTATGTATTGTTGCGTTCTTTACCAAAGTTGGCGTCCATCCACTCCAAAAAGTGTTTTTTGCTGATGATGATTCTTCTGCCAACTCGGATTTTAGGAAAATCATACCTGTTTACGACCTCATAAGTCTTATTTTTAGAAATGCCCAAAATCTTTGACAATTCGCGCGGGCCAAATATCATGGGGATTTCTTCTATATCTTTGTAGTGATCCATATCACATCTCCTTATCGCTTTTTGCGCCACCTGCCGGCCCATTTCCTGCGCTCTCTTCGACCGCGTATTAGCAGGCTGCCGCTGTGCGGCACTTATGCGGTGGGTGCGCTCCCTTATGTTCTCGCACACTATCCGCCGCTCCTGTATAACCTCCGGTGGGGCTGTTCAGTTTTCAAGGTGCATGTAATAGAACCAGTCATCTTCTGACTGGCTTAGCCTTACACTAAATAAAAAGAAAGCAGGCACCGTAAATTTAACATGCGAAGGAATATTTTTTCAAATTCTCTATATGGGCGATATTGTTTCTTGACTACCACAATATATTGTGGTACTATCACCATGTAATTGTTTTTTGTGCAACGCCTATACAGGCATTTCAGAATGTTTCTGAACCGCACACGTTGTTAAGCTTGTATTTTAGTCAACAACACCACTATGCCGCAGAGCAGTGGGCTGTTGACTTTTTTGTTTTTGAGGGGACATTTTCCCCTGCAGCGAGAATGACACCGGCCATGCCATCGGCAGGCGCAAGTATCCGAGAGGATCAGGATGTCATTCTCGCTTTTTTATTTACCCAAATGCCGTAAGGCTTTGGAATATATTTGAAAGGTGGCATCCACATGAGCAGAAGGAATTATCCCGGCAAACGCTTGTATCGGTATCGAGAAGGAGACCGACGCAGGCAGAAACTCAGGAAAACGGAGCGGAAGGCAGCAAAATACCGCCGCAGCTATACCCGCGTTGTACCCCATCAGACAGGGCAGCGGAGGGTATAGCCATGGCAGTCGCAAGCGAGTCTTATGCACCGTCAGTCCTGGTCAGCACGGAGGGTCTTCCTGAGAAAGACTGGCTGGAATACCGGCGCAGGGGGATCGGCGGCAGCGATGCAGCCGCCATATTAGGAATCTCACCGTTTGCTACGGCACGGGATCTCTACTATGACAAGCTGAAAATCGTGCCATTTGACGACTCGGAGAGCAACTGGGTAGCCAAGAAGATGGGGCATCTGCTGGAGGATCTGGTGGCAGAGATATTCCATGTGAAAACGGGGTATCGCATCTACCAGATCAAGAAGATGTTTTATCATCCGGTGTATACATTTATGCTGGCGGATATTGACTATTTTGTAGAGCTTCCCGGAGGGCGAACCGCGATCCTCGAAATAAAAACCACCAACTATAATGCAAAGGATCACTGGTGGTCCGAGGATGGGCAGGAGATCGTTCCCCTCAACTATGAGGCTCAGGGGCGGCACTATATGGCTGTGATGAACATCGATGAGGTCTTCTACTGCTGCCTGTACGGCAACAATGAAGATGAAGTCATCATCCGGCATATTGTCCGTGACCGGGACTATGAGGCGGAGCTGATCGCGCTGGAGCGGGATTTCTGGGAGAACCACATTCTCACCGGCATGCCCCCACCCTATACGGAGGACGGCGATCTGATCCTCAACAGCGTCAGGCGTCATTTCGGGCCTGCCGACCCATCGGCGCCGGAGCTGATACTGGAGGGGAATATGGCACTGCTGATCACCCGGTATCTGGAGCTTCAGACCCAGCGAAACGCGGAGAAACGAAACTATGAGCACATTGAAGCGGAAATGCGGCGGCTGCAAGGCCGTATCGTCGCAGAAATGGGACGAAGCTGCACGGCTGTCTGCCAGGGGCGTGAAGCGGCTTACAGTATCAGCTATAAGCCTGTGCGTAAATCCGGCATCAGTAAGGACAACCTGCAGCGTTTGCAGGCGCAGCACCCGGACATCTACGAGCAGTACGTCACTGTTTCGGAAAGCCGGCGCTTCTATGTGAAAAAACGACGAGAGGAGGCTGCATGAGTTGGCTTATACAGGCGTCTATGAGCGGACGATCTTCTATAACCCTGTCAACAAGTACAGCGTGATCAGCGTAAAGACCTCAGACCGTTCTATCCCCGAAAAGGCTCGCAGCGCGTACCGGCATCGGGACAATATGATCCATTTTGCCGCCGTGGGCTATGAGCTGCCGCGCACCGATCAGGTCAGCATGATACTGGACGGTGAGTGGAAAGAGGGTAAAAACGGCTTTCAGCTGCATGTGACGAAATGCGAGGAGGTCGTACCTCAGACCCGCGAAGGGATCAAGGGGTATCTTTCCTCACGGCTTATCAAGGGCATTGGCGGCAAGACCGCCGAGCTGATCGTAGACCGGTTTGGCGCAGATACACTGCATGTGCTGGAGAATGAACCGGAGAGGCTTCTGGAGATACGGGGCGTCAGCAAGGCAAAGTTGGAGGAGATCATTGCCTCCTATAACGAGAGCCGAACATTTCGTGATCTGATGCTGCTATTGGCCCCCTTTCAGATCACTCCTACCACCGCCACGAAGATTTATGACCATTTCGGCGCACACAGCGTGGATATTCTGCGGGATAACCCCTTCGAACTCTGTCAGATATCCGGATTTGGCTTCAAGCGCGTGGACGCGATCATGCGAAAGAACAATTGGCCGCTGAACTCACCCATGCGTATCCGCGGTGCGGTATTTGCCGCGCTGGAGGGTGCAAAGGGAGATGGCGGTCATCTGTATCTGGATGCAGAGCAGCTTCGCAAGGAGTCCATGGCTCTGCTGAACAGCATGATCCCCGTTCCGCAGATGCGGGTAAAGGCAGATGATCTGGAGGCTGTGATCGACGACATGCTGCTGCAAGGCAAGATCATCAACAGCAACGGCAACTATTATCTGGTCAAGACCTTCGCGCAGGAGGACGAAACCGCCCGCAGCATCGCGAGGCTGCTCTGCCGCCCGGTAGAACGGGTGGATGTGCAGGACTTGCTGACAAGGGTACGGCGTCAGTTGGGGGTCGAGCTCTCTCTGCGGCAGACGGAGGCTGTCCACATGGTATTCCGCAGCGATCTGTCCATCATTACCGGCTCACCCGGTACCGGTAAGACCACCGTCCTGAAAGCGGTCATTGAGGTGTTCAAGCTGCTGAAGCCATCGGAGAATATCCTGCTGGCAGCCCCCACCGGCCGGGCAAGCCGCCGCATGGCGGAGAGTACCGGCGTAAACAATGCCAGCACGCTGCATAGCCTGCTGGGACTGTTTGGTGAGGATGGTGGCTTCCGGAAAGAGGAAGAAGATATGCTGGACGCAGGCCTTATCATCGTGGATGAATCGTCTATGATGGATATGTGGCTGGCGCGGCAGTTCTTCTCCCGCATTGGGCCGAACACGAAGGTGCTGCTGGTAGGCGATGCAGACCAGCTGCAAAGCGTTGGCGCCGGTGATGTGTTCCGTGAGTTGATCGACTGCGGGCTGATCCCTGTGACGGTGCTCAATGAGATATTCCGTCAGAAGAAGGACAGCCTTATCGCCTATAACGCACAGAAGATCAACAACAATGACACCGGCTTTTTCTACGGCAATGATTTTACTGTCTGCAAATGCGCCAACCAGGAGGAAGCCGCCGAACACCTGCGGAATCTCTATCTGGCACAGGTGAAGCAATACGGTGTAGACCGCGTGCAGATCCTATCGCCCTTCCGCTCCACCGGCGCGGCCTCCGTTGACCAACTCAACGAGGCGATCTGAGAGCTGGTGAACCCGCAGACGGAGGAAGCCGATCTGAAGGTGGGCAGCCTCTATTTTCGGGTAGGTGATAAGGTGATGCAGAACAAGAACAGTATTAAGGCGTCCAATGGCGATATTGGCTTTATCCGCAGCTTCCGTCACGATGAGCGGGACGGTATGCGCATATCGATCCAGTTTTCGCCCACGAGGGTCGTGGAGTACTCCATGGAGGAAATGGGCCATGTGGAGCTTGCCTATGCCACCACCGTCCATAAGGCGCAGGGCAGTGAGTTTGATGTGGTACTATTCCCTTTGCTGAGGAGCCATGCCCGGATGCTGACGCGAAGCCTTGTCTACACGGCTATCACCCGCGCCAAGTCAAAGGTCATTCTGGTGGGTCAGATCGGCATGCTCTACATGGCGGTCCATAAAGACGATACCGGAAAACGCAACACGCAGTTAGGACATAGGATCTCACTCTATACCAATACGTTCAAAGTGCAGCAGCACAGTGCTTGAGTATCACTGTGAATATTTTGTAAAAATGAGGCAAGCGCGTTAAATCTACGCCCTGTCTCATGTTTTTATTTAGAAAGGAGCTTTTGAAATGAATACACCCGAATCCACTTTGTTCAGTGCTGTCCCCGTCGTGTCTGAGCTGAACCGTGTCGCAGGCTTCGATCCGTTGCGATTCTTGAAAAAGACTGCCAACGGACACGAGCTGGACCTGCGATATAAAAAGCTCTGGTTCCGGCTGAAATATCCTGCCGGACGCACGCGGCTGACGCCGCTGCGCATCACGGATCAGTTGGCAATCATCGAGGCAAAGGTATTCTTCGACAAGGATGATGCCGACCCCGCCAGCAGCTACATTGCCACCATGACACAGGAAAACGCACCTGCCGGTCTGTATATTCAGGCTGCGGAGCATGATGCTCTGGACATAGCGCTGACCAACGCCGGCTTCGGCGTCCAGTTCGCACCGATGCCCAAGGCGGATACGCCTTACGCAGAGCCGATCACGCCTGTTATGCGGAGCGAGCCGGCCCCTGCACCTCAAGCGGCAGCGGAACAGGTCAGAACGGAACCTGCTGCGGTACGGGCCGACATTGAGCCTGTGGTCGTACAGCAACCTGAACAGGAAGTGGTTCACCATGCAAAAAAAGCCGTACCTGACACGGCGCCGGTGGAAGTCTCTGCGGAACAGCCTGCGGAGGCCGTTGTAGAGCCTGTGGTAGAAACGGAACTGCCCTTCGTATATGACGAGCCAAGTGCCGCCAGTTATACCAAGGACATGGATGTGGATACCATCTGCACTCTGATGACCGAAGCGGAGGCCGAGGAGATCATCGTGCCCATCGGCACATGCAGCGGACAGACGCTCAAGCAAGTCGCCGAGCGGCGGCCAGCCAGCCTCAAGTGGTATGTGAAGGGCTATTCCGGGGATGACAATATCCTGCGGGCCGGTGCCAAGCTGATGCTGGACAAGCTCCAGCGTCTGGCAAATGCCAGCTGACAGACGAATCGTTCGAGATGATGGTAAGGAGGTGGCGCGGTGGCGCAGCCACAGGAGTTCCCGTTCAATATCATGGATGTGGCTGAGCTGCTGCATCTGCATATCCGGCGCAGACAGGCGGACAGCGTATATGCCGACTGCCCGATCTGCGGTGATAAGCGGGGGAAGATGAACATCAACTTTGCTAAAAACCTCTGGCGCTGCAACTACTGCAACGAAGGCGGCGGTATGCTGTCTCTCTACGGAAAGGTATACGGGATCAGCAATTCTGAAGCCTACCGTGAGATCTGCGACACGCTGCAAAACGGCCTTACGGCGCCGGAGTACACCGCAAAGGTGCTGCCGGAGCAGACGGCGATTGAGCAATCCGTCCTTGCCTCACCGCAGGAGATCCACCAGACATTTTCCATGCTGCTGGAGCTGTTGACGCTTACGCCTCAACACCGCAAGCATCTCCGGGAGGTGCGCGGGCTGACCGACGAACAGATAGAACGGCTGGGGTACAAAAGTACCCCGCCCTTCTACCTGTGCCGGTCACTGGCGCAAAAGCTGCGCAGCCGAGGCTGTAAGGTGGAGGGCGTTCCCGGCTTCTATGTAGGTAAGGATGACAAATGGACGGTCAACTTCAATTCCGTCACGGCAGGGATCATCATCCCCGCCAAAGGTATTGATGGGATGATACGCGGCGCACAGATCCGGTTGGATACGCCTATCCGAGAGCAGGAGAGCGACCCTGACAAGAGCGGGACAAAGTACCTGTGGCTATCCTCCGCTTCCAAGAAACGCGGAGTATCCTCCGGCAGTCCTGTCCATTTCGTGGGCGATCCCTTTGCGCGGGTTGTCTATGTGACGGAAGGGCTGTTGAAAGCGGACGTGGCCCACTTTCTGATGGATCGCTCCTTTGCGGCTACGGCAGGCGCCAACAACGTCAACAAGCTGGATATGCTGTTTGCGCTGCTATCTGCCAATGGCACAGAGGTCATCATTGAGGCCGAGGATATGGACAAGTATCACAACGCCGCTGTCAGCAAGGGCGCGTCGAAAATCTATCTCATGGCACGCAGCCATGGGTTGGAGTGCCGCCGTCTGACGTGGGATCCGAATTATAAAGGCATTGATGACTGGCAGCTTGCCATGCGGCAGAAAAAAGAGCAAAGAGATGTTTCTCAGATAAATTTCAGAACGCGGTTTGTCTGCGGGCGCTGTTCCTTTGACGCTATCAGTGAGGAGATCGCCGCATGGCACGAGAGGAACACCGGCAGCAGTACGCTCCACGATCACCTGGGTCTGAGTGAGCAGGAGTACGCCCACTTTTTGCGGGATGGTGACGCGGCACTGGAGCAGTATCTTTTATCCCTGCGAGCGCAGCAGTGTTTCCGTATCTACCAGCCGGATGTATCTGAGGGCAAGGCCGCGGATTTCGCCTTTGGCGGGATCAGGGCTTTGCAGAAGGCCGGCTATGAACAGCCGCCTGCCTCGGAGTACGCGCTGGTCTATGAAGGAACTCTGGTGTGTGAAGTGCAGCAGGACGACGCCATCCGCCTGAAACTGGTGGCGGCGCGATACAGCGGCGAGCTGCCTGCGGACTATCATGGACGCAGCGTTTCACCCTCCACGGTGATCGAATTCTTTGACGAAAACGGGCGCAGATACTTTTACTGTGATGGAAATGATAAATTCCTGCCGGTAAAGTTCTCGCCAAAGCTGGCAAAAGATAAGCGGGAACGGCACTGAGCTGTTCCACCATAAACGAACGGCATCGGGCAGGTGTTTCTATCACCCGCCCAATGCCGTTTTATTTTGAAATGGAGGAGCCTTATGGGAGTATATTCAGAGATGGCCGCAGACTTGCGGGATAATGTACAGGATCGAAGCCCGACGATACAGGATGCCGCAGAGTTGGCGTCCAGACGGGCAGACGACCGGCAGCAGGCTGAGGAGGAGCAGGCGAAGGCTCTGCTCTCCCAGATGCAGCAAAACGCAGATGATTCCCCTTCACCTTCCAATCTGAAAGCAGATAAAAAGGCGGAAGAGGATCGTAAGCGGCAGGAGCATGAGCAGGCTGAGGCCAAGCGGAAAGCCGAGTGGGAGGCCAGGCAGCGAGCCAAGGAGGAAGCTGAACAGGCCGCATGGGAAAACGCGGTAGCGATGAGCGATGACGAATTGATGGCCGCCTCTATGAAGCGTGTGGGCGACGATTCCGAACGACTGACACGCCGCAACATGAAGCAGTGCGTCACCGAGTATATCCAGACGCTTTGCCTTGAGGATGTGGCCTTTGCCCGGAACGTCATGCACCCCCGCAAGAACATGGTCAACTGCTTCCGTTATATCAACCGCAGAGCATTTGAGTTTGCCAAGCAGGAGATGGAGGACAATGACGTTAAGCCCTCAGCTGAAGGCTATGGCACCGATGTGCCGGACGGGCTTTGCTACCAGTGGGCGGAGGAATACTTCAAAGATATGAACGCAAAGGAGGATCGCGGACAAGAAGAAAAGTTTGTTCCTAAACCGTATTACGGCGGCAGGAGCAACACGACGAAAAAGGCGGAGAAGAAAAAAGCGGAGAAGCCCGCCGCCAAAGCGGAGGAAAAACCAGCCGACACGCCAACGGAAGCTGCACCCTTGGACGAACAGATCTCTTTCGATAGCCTGGGGGTGAGCGCATGACGCGTAAAATAGACAAGCGCGCCTGCCGCAAGTTTGCCATGCCGGAACTGGAATTCAATCTGAATGAAGGCGTACTTCATGTAGAGAGCTGCCCCCATATTATCCGCACGGCAGTGCGGAATATTGCCGGGCAGCGTATCCTGGTGCTCTATATCTATCAGAGGGAGAGCATTCTGGCGGGCAGTATCAAACCCCGTTGGGTCATGTTCCACAGCCGGGATGATTTCGCCACACTTTCATTTAGAGAGGATGCGAAGGCCACATGGCAATGCTCAACATTGGGTTCCTTGGATCGAATATGGGGCTTTGACAGTAAGTGTGCTTTCTACCGGCAGCAGGACGAATCTCGCGTAGCTCGCTTTTGTAAATGTGAGCGCGGCGCTATTTCAATGTTAGGTTATCTGCAACGGCTGATTTCATACCGCAAGGAGTTAGAACGCAAGTGGAAGAAACAGCGTGCGATCATAGAACGGATGAAATATGTGCCAGTGCTGCCCCGAGACCTGAAAGGTTTCATCCACCGCGAAGTCATGCCGCAGTATATCTTCTATGATTACCAGCGGAAAGGGCCAGAACGCGCTTTCTGTACCGCGTGCCGGCACGAGGTCAGTATCGCGGCAGCCAAGCACAATGCTTCCGGCACCTGCCCTCGCTGCAAAAAGGAGATCACATTCAAGTGCAGAGGAAGGCGTGGACGTATTTTTGACCGTGCGACGGTTCAAGTGTTGCAAAAGGCGGAGGGTAACGGACTGGTACTGCGGATCATAAAGGTGTACCGTTCGTTTGCTGACTCAGACATCCCAAACCATTTTGAGATCTGGGAAAATGCACGGCAGTTTATTACCCTTTCATCGAGCGGACAGTGCAGCGTTGATGCCTACTACTATCATTATAAGGCTGGATACGATTTGACTCCGTGGTGCAATGGATACCGCCCGGTATTCGACCGGTGGAAATATAATTTTAGGGCAGATATGAGTGGGGTCTTATATCAACGCAACTTATCTGATACGCTGAAGGATACGCCGTGGGCCTATTCACAGCTGGAGGCATTTTCCGGCATCGCTTCGTTTTCGGGAGTGGCAACATTCTTGAGTGCATATATAAAACGGCCCAAGATTGAGCATTTGATCAAGATGAAGCTTTACCGCTTGGTGAGTGGCATCATATATGGAGGTTATAGTTACTCCGCACTTCAAGCCATCAATTTCAACGGTGAGAACATGCGGGCCATATTAGGTATTGATCGGCCTTATTTTCCACTCTTACGGGAGTTGAATCCTTCAATCGACCAATTACATCTGATTCGTCAGCTGCTCCAAGCAGATCACAAACCGAGCACGGAACAAATAAAGTGGTTTATTGCCAGCAAGATCAGCAATGCCGACGCGGCGAAAGAGTTGCTTGCTCACATGAGTGTGCATAAACTGCAGCGTTATGTGGAGCAGCAGTTTGCTCCGGAAGATGAAGCGGCTTTGAAGCGTGTAGACTATTACAAGATGAACACGCTGATCACCGACTACCATGACTATCTTTGTATGTGCAAGGAACTGCAATATGACGTGAAAAATAGCTTCATATTGTTTCCGCGCGAGCTGAAGGCTGCCCATGACAGTGTAGCAAAGACACTGAAGGACAAACGCACGGCAGAGCACGAAAAAGCTATCGCAGGCAGCTTTGACGAATGGCAGAAGCGGTATCAGTATCAGAGCAAAGAACTCATGATGATCCCTCCGCATTCCGCAAAAGAGATCGTGGATGAAGGTGCGGCGCTTCATCACTGTGTGAGACTCTATGTTAAAAATGTTGCCGAAAAAAAGAGCGTCATTCTCTTTGTGAGGAGTGTTGACGAGCCGGACAAATCACTTTGTACCGTAGAGGTAAAGGATGGTCAGGTTACGCAGGCACGAGGCTTTGACAACGAGGAGCCTCCGGCTCAGATCACGGCATTTATTGAACAATGGAAACAGCGGGTGCTGTATGCCTCCGATAAGGCCGCAGCTTAAAAAAGGAGTTGGACAGTATGAAACAATTAGGGAATCTTGCCATCGTCTGCGCAAAACGCGCAGATGTATCCTTGCAAATTTCGGAGGGCCAAGTCTTCGTGCGTTATGACACCATTTCCCCGCAGCCATGGTCTGCACCGTGGAATGACGATAACGCTATTCTTGCCATGATCCGAAAGCTGAATTTCGGTGATAGTACCAACGAAAGGAATGAACATAATGGCTAACGCAGTAGAAATGAGCACTATGAGAAAGCTGGTCGCACAACTCAACCAATACCGGCACGAATACTACAACCTCAATGCCCCCAGTGTAGCAGATGATGTGTACGACTATATGTACGATGAATTACTGGCGTTGGAGGAGCATACCGGTGTCTGCATGGCGAATTCGCCCACACAGACGGTTGGGTATCCTGTCGTGTCAGCATTACCAAAGGTCGCACACGACATTCCCCTGCTATCGCTGGATAAGACCAAGAGCATTGAGGATCTGATCGCATTTCAGGCAGGGCGTACAGTTGATCTGTCACTGAAGCTGGATGGCCTGACCACAGAGTTGATCTATGAAAACGGTCAGCTTATCCGCCTCTCAACGCGCGGAGATGGGTATATCGGCGAGAATATCACACACAACGCAAAGGCGATCTCCGGCATTCCCGAACGCATCCCCTATGAAGATCGATTGGTGGTCGTCGGCGAGAGCTTCATCCACAACAGCGATTTTGAGAGTCTGAAATCCATCACGGACAGCGCAGGCAATCCGTATAAAAACAGCCGCAATCTGGCAGCCGGGTCCATAAGGGCTTTTGACGCAGCGATCTGCGCCCAGCGCCATGTGTCATTTCTTCCCTTCTCGGTTTTGGAGGGATTCGAGGAGTACACGGACTGGGCAAACGGAAAACATGCGCGGCTTCTGAAACTCACTGAGTTTGGGTTCGGCGTCATTCATGCCGTACAGTTGCAGAATGGCGACAAGGCACAATATGAACAGCTCATAGCCCAAATGCGCGAGGCCGCAGAAAAGAGCGATCTCCCCATCGATGGTCTTGTCCTGACCTACGATGAGGTGGACTACTCCAGGACCTGCGGGCGCACCGGTCACCACTTCAAGGATGGACTCGCCTTCAAATTTGAGGACGAGTTATACGAAAGCGTCCTGCGGGATATCGAATGGACACCTTCGCGCACCGGCGAGATCGCGCCGGTGGCGGTACTCGACAGCGTAGTGATCGATGGATGCACCGTATCGCGTGCCAGCCTGCACAACTTATCTTTCATTGAGAGTCTTGAGCTGATGCCCGGCTGCCGTGTGTTGGTGTCCAAGCGAAACATGATCATTCCTCATATTGAGGAGAATCTGGAGCGTGGGCATTTTGATCTGGATGCTGTAACGCCGAAGCACTGCCCCTGCTGCGGCGCAGAAACGCGGTTTCATATTACAGATGGTGGAAAAAAGGCACTCTTCTGTGATAACCCAGACTGCGCCATGCGAAAGCTTCGGCGGTTCGTGCATTTTGCCAGTAAAAAAGCTATGGATATTGAGGGCTTATCCGAGGCCACACTGGAGCGTTTGATTGCTCGCGGCTGGCTACACAGTTTCACAGACGTCTATCGCCTGGATCACTATATGCAGGAGATCATCTGCATGGACGGATTTGGCAAGAAATCGTGGGATAATCTGTGGGACGCCATACAGCGCAGCAGAAATACCACATTTGAGAGGTACCTGATTGCCATGGACATCCCGATGATAGGTAATCACGCCAGCAAAGTGCTGGCGAAGCAGTTTGGCAGCTCGCCTTCCGTTTTCGAAGAAGCCGTGGATAATGATTTCGATTTCTCACAGCTTCCCGATTTTGGAGAAACACTGCACCAAAACATTCATCAATGGTTTGCACAAGAAGAGAATCGTATTCTTTGGGAGGAATTACAAGAAATGGTGACGATCCAAACAGTAACTACCGAAACGCACTCAATGGAGGACAACCCGTTCGTGGGCTGCACGATGGTTGTGACCGGAAAGGTCGAACCCTATACCCGCAGCGGCATCAACGCGAAGATCGAATCGTTGGGTGCTGTGGCCGGCAGTTCTGTAACAAAAAAGACCGACTATCTGATCTGTGGTGAAAACGCCGGCAGTAAGCTGGATAAGGCACGTGCCTTGGGCATCCGTGTACTGTCGCCGGGCGAGTTTTTCCAGATGATCGGAGAATGAGGTGCAGGCGTTAGTCGCAAAAGGGGTAGAGAGCGCAGTGCTCTCTACCCCTCCACTCTAAAATGCAAGAAAGGTGTGAATGAAGTGAAAGAGCTCACAGAGCTGAAAAACGAGTTTTATGAGGTTATGTACAAATACGAAAAGAGTTTTTCGGAGGAGGGTGTTATGGCTAATCTGACAGCCTGGCAGACAGCGAAAGCGGATCTGCTTTCACTGCTGCGGCGTCATCCCAATTGGAACGAGGATGAACAGGCTATCATCTTCGACTGTAATCAGGCCCTCTCTATTCATCCTGATATGGTAGATGAAACGGCCTTCACGCTGCTGGACATCGCCTCTGAGATGCTCAGCGGTGAGCATCTGGAGGATTTCCGCACAGCACTGCATGCGGCCGTGTCAGGCTATAGCTGCACCGTTTCTGAAGAAAATCTGGAGATCCTACGCCAGCGCGGCGGGATACGCTGTGCTAAAGATCAGAAAGCCAGCCGCATTATTGGAAAACTTTGCAAGAAATACGGCGTCGATAGGCACACCCGGTACAACGCCGTTTTTGCACAGCTTGCCGACGCTCTGAACCCGTTGACCATGCAGGAGATCGGAGTTCTCTCCGTACATCCCTGTGACTTTTTGGAGATGTCCAGCAAATCCAACACATGGGTGTCCTGCCATCGCCTTAGCGACGGAGGGTACCAGGCGGGTTGTCTTTCCTATATGAACGATAGAGTCAGCATGGTATTTTATGCCGTAGATGCCGACGTTTCTGGGGAATACCGCAAAGCCATACGCCGATACCGGCAGATGTTTTTCTATGAAAACGGCACCCTGTTCCAGTCCCGGCTTTATCCTGCCGATACAGGAAACGCGCTGGAAGTGTCCAAGCTGTTCCGCCATCTGGTGCAGCAGGCTATTTCCCGATGCCTGACGGAACCAAATCTCTGGTATCTGAAAACAAAACGTCCTGACTTGAACGCCCATCTCTCGACTTACCGAGGCAGCTTACATTATCCGGACTATAATTATCACGGTAATCTCTCGGTTCTGCAGGGACATAGAAAGGACACGGAGTTGACCATCGGAGCTGCGGCCAAGTGTGTCTGCTGCGGTAATGAGCTGCGGAGCAATGGTGCCATCAAGTGTTCTTGCAAAGAGGTGGCCGTCTGCCGTAAATGCGGGCAGACGGTAGCGCGTGGTCAAGGAATCTATCTTGAAGATGGTTTTTACTGCAAGACGTGCCTGCATATTTGCGCCGCCTGCGGCCGCCCCACTTTAGGCACTATGTATCCAGCTTATAACCGGCGCGGCACCTTGGTGGAGGTATGTCAGGACTGCTACCAGCAGTTGACCTCCGGTTGCGCATCTTGCAGCATGGCCTCCGCCTGTCGTGCTATGGGTCATACGCTTTGTGAAAAAGCTGCCGTGGCGGTGGCGTGAGGAGGAGCATAATGAATATTTGCGAAGCTATGGGAATGAGTATATCCCATTTTGAAAGCATCTTGAAGATGACCCAGCGCGAGCTGAAAGAGCATCTTGTGCAGCAACTGCGCGCGCACGACTATGAACCCGTCTGCAAAAGCGGATTTCTTTATGCAGAAGGTACTGTCCCCGTGTTGCTGGTCGCCCATCTGGACACAGTTCATACCCATCGGCCGGATATCATCTGCTGCTCCGAGGATGGACGCTACCTGATGTCGCCCTACGGGATCGGCGGTGATGACCGTGCCGGTGTGTATATGATCCTGATGCTGATGCGCGAGTGCCATTGTCATATCTTGTTTTGCGAAGACGAGGAGCTCGGCGGTGTGGGTGCAAGGAAATTTACCAACAGCAAGCTGCGTCCGGAGGTCAACTATATCGCTGAATTGGATCGGCGCGGCAGGAATGACACCGTATTCTATCACTGCGATAATCCTGACTTCATGGAGTTCGTTTGCAGCTTCGGTTTCAAGGAGAACTCCGGCTCGTTCAGCGACATCTCTGTGGTCGCACCGCACTTGAAAACTGCGGCTGTCAATATCAGCGCAGGTTATTTCAATGAACACCGTCCCCATGAGATGATCGATACCTATGCCATGTGCGAGAATGTCCGCAGGCTAACCGCTATGTTTTGGCAAAACACCTGTCACTTCCCGTATAAGGAGCGCGTACACGCACGCGGCTCCATGTTTGGAGAGCAAAGCAGCCTCTTTGCTCCGATGGTGGAAAAACCATCGCGGGCAGCCACGTGTAAGTTGTTGATGCCCCTGCCGGAAGAAACGAGGCTTTATATGGGGCAGCATCAGATTGGCTCTGCACCGGAATATAGGATGGATCGTTCCGGGAACCTCTATACCGCCGCAGCTATACCCGCGTTGTACCCCATCAGACAGGGCAGCGGAGGGTATAGCCATGGCAGTCGCAAGCGAGTCTTATGCACCGTCAGTCCTGGTCAGCACGGAGGGTCTTCCTGAGAAAGACTGGCTGGAATACCGGCGCAGGGGGATCGGCGGCAGCGATGCAGCCGCCATATTAGGAATCTCACCGTTTGCTACGGCACGGGATCTCTACTATGACAAGCTGAAAATCGTGCCATTTGACGACTCGGAGAGCAACTGGGTAGCCAAGAAGATGGGGCATCTGCTGGAGGATCTGGTGGCAGAGATATTCCATGTGAAAACGGGGTATATGTACTTGGAGCGACTGAATGCCGCCGTAGAGGCAGAAGGGGTGTTCGCCTGCGATGCAGGAGGTCATCCACCCGTGTTCTCGGCGGTCTGCGAAGGGACGAGGTTTCTGCCGGTATACACCTATGAAGAAGCCGTTGAGAGACTTGAAAATGCATAGTTATTAGTGAAATTGGGAAGCCCAGCTCGCCTTTCATGCGAACTGGGCTTCTTCCATGCAGCGGCTAAACCATAATTTCCTTAGAATGCGACGGGAGAGTTCTCTCTATCGAATATTGAACTTTGCCACGCACTTCAAGAACAGCAGGCACAGTTCCTGAAGCAGATCCTCATCAAAGATCCCGTTGACCACGGATTCCTTGTATAAGAGCGGGTAGTACATATGCAGAAGTTCCTCCATTGCAGACGAATCCCCGTTCTTCGCACTCATGAACAGCTCCATGAAATCATTCACCTTTACCACCTCCCACAGCGTTTCTCAGGCGCAAGACCGTGCGATGATAGGACGTGGCCGCAGCTCCATAGGTGATACCGAGCGACAGCGCGATCTCCGAAAGACTCATCTCTCCAAGGACTTTAGACAGAAATATGTAACGCTCTCGCTCGCTTAACCCTTGCATAGCAGCGAACAGACGCTCATTCTCCAATCGCTGCATCAGCGGCAGCCCACAGAAGAAGTCCGTTTCCTCACATAATTCCATCACCTCGCTGTGTCCCTCCATGGGCAGTTCTGTCCGAAGAGCTGTGGAAATTCTCCTTAAATACGTTCTTTTGTAATTGCGAATCGCGGCAATCAGATAGGCTGTAAACTGGTTCTGTACCGCGCACGACTTATACTGACTATCCCGCATGCTATCCCGCATGGCAGCAGGCCTCCTTTATCATAATGGTTTCGTTGGGGGAACGGCCATTATGGGCGGACCTCTGCACCGCACGACATTTTTCGTTGCCTTTCGACACAAGAAAAACGCCCGCATTCTGCTCAGGGCAGAATGCGGGCGTTTTGATATTCGGCGTTGTCTCAGCTCAAAACGTATTCGCGTAAAGGGCTGTCTTTAGCGTCACTTTGTATCTTGTCCATAGTTCAGGCAAGGTCTTTTTGGTGTGTGTCGGTAAAAAAATGAAGCCCAACCTTTGCAGAATATGCAAAAGAGGGCTTATCCCCTTTATTTATCTTCGCTTCGGTTACGGTGCAGGCTTGCCTTCAGTGCCATAACAGTATCCGTGATGATTTTTACTTCATCCTCGTTACAATCTGCGACCAGATCAGAAAGCCAACTGTTCAGGACAGGCCGCGCACTGCGCATTTCCATGCACAGCACCTCGGCGGGATCACAGTCCAGAATATTCATCATTTGCACAAGCAGCTTTGTGCTGGGAATCGTCATGCCGGTTTCAATATGGCTGATATGTGTAGACCCCACATCAGTCATCGCAGCCAGCTGCTCCTGCGTCATGTTTTTCCGTATGCGCGCTTCCTTGAGCCGTGCGCCTATAAATGCGTAGTCTATCATACAAACAAGTCTCCTGCAGATGAAGTGTTCTTAACTTGTATTGTATGTGCATTTTGCTCATGTTTTAATATCCCAAATGTGCAACCGCCTATATACTTATAGTTGCAGGGAAATTTATGCCGTTTTTTGGTGCATCAAAGTATTATTTGCTTAATTAAGTCAAATTTTTCCGTTGAAAGGTCAACAAATCTCAAAAAGCCGGTTCGCAGCACACTTATAGCGCACACGCCGACAAAAGCGAACCATCCTACCACGCCGCACGCTTCCCTGTTTTTTTCACCGCTACCCTAACTGCTCCGTCACGGCAAAGTGGTTTTTCTCATACCGGATCAGCCCGTCCCGCTGCATGAGGGACAGCTCGTTGCTCAGCGCGCTGCGCTCCACGTTCAGGTAGTCCGCCAGCTGCTGGCGGTTGTAGGGGATGTCGAATTCATAGCTGCCGGTGCGCTTGATGCATTCCGAGAAATAGGACAGCAGCCGCTTACGGATGGACTTGGGCGAGGTGTGCAACACCCGGCGGGAGAGCTGCAAATTCTTCCCGGCGGAGAGTGTCAGCAGGTTCCGCAGCAGCCGGAGATGGCGGGGACACACCTTGGCGCAGGGCTCCAGCACCTGCCCGATGTGCAGCAGCAGCACCTCTGTGTCCTCGGCAGCGGTGACGTTGACCATGAGAGGCTCACCCGGCACGCAGGCATACGCCTCCGCAAAGATGCCGCCTGCGCCCACGCTGCTGAGGACGCTGTTGTTGCCCCATACGTCCCCCATCTCGATGATGACCCGGCCGGACAGCACCACGCCCAGCTGCTCCGTGGGCGTCCCCTCCGGCAGGATGACCGCACCCTTTTTATAGCTGCGCTCTACGGCGCGCAGGCAGCGCAGCATTTCCTCGATGTCCGGCACCGTCATGCCGCGAAAAAGCGGGGTGTTCCCCAAATTGATCCGCATATTTTTCTCCTTTTCGTTGGCGTGCCAACAGACATTCATAAATTATGATAGTAAAATGAAGCCACAAAGTCAAGAAGAACCGCAAGGAGGACAAAAATATGGTACGGAGAATCATTGAGATCGACAGGGATAAGTGCAACGGCTGCGGTGCCTGCGCCGAGGCGTGTCACGAGGGCGCCATCGCCATGGTGGACGGCAAGGCGCAGCTGATGCGGGACGACTACTGCGACGGGTTGGGGGACTGCCTGCCCACCTGCCCCACCGGGGCCATCACCTTTGTAGAGCGGGAGGCGGCGGCCTATGACGAGCAGGCTGTCATGGAGAACAAGCAGCGGAAAATGCAGAAAGAGGGCATGACCCTGCCCTGCGGCTGCCCCGGCAGCCAGTCCCGGAATATTCAGCGCGAGGCCGCGCCCGCCGTGGAAGCCCCCCGCGCTGAGCAGGCAAGCCGCCTGTCCCAGTGGCCGGTGCAGATCAAGCTGGTGCCGGTGAACGCTCCGTATTTTGACGGCGCGCGGCTGCTCATCGCCGCCGACTGTACCGCTTACGCCTACGCCGCCTTCCATGAGCGGTTCATCAAGGGACACATCACGCTGGTGGGCTGTCCCAAGCTGGACGGCGTGGACTATGCCGAAAAGCTGACGGAGATCATCCGGGAAAACGACATTAAGAGCGTCACCATCGTCCGCATGGAGGTGCCCTGCTGCGGCGGGCTGGAGATGGCGGCGAAAAAGGCACTCCAGCAGAGCGGGAAGTTCATCCCGTGGCAGGTGGTCACCGTCACGGTGGACGGCCGGCTGGTGGAGGAGTAAAACACAGGAGAACACGAAAGGAGAAGTATTATGAAATACGTTTGCACCGTTTGCGGTTGGGAGTACGACGAGAGCGTGGGGTACCCGGAGGGTGGCATCGCCCCCGGTACGCCCTGGAGCGAGGTGCCGGAGGATTTTGAGTGCCCCCTGTGCGGCGTGGGTAAGGACAGCTTTGAGGAGACGTGAGCTTTCTGCAAAAGGAGTAAAGACGATGAGTTATGAAAACTGGAAGGACAAAATCGGCACATTCGAAGTGATGGACGTGCGGGGCAAAAAGATGGACTTCTTCCCCGCATTGAAGGCAAAGGCTGCCGCGCTGAAAAATGGCGAAGGACTGCATATCATCCAGACCTTCGAGCCTGTCCCCCTGTACCCGGTGTTGGCTCTTATGGGCTTTGAGCGTCACACGGAGAAGGTGAGCGGCAGTGAATATCACGTCTGGTTTTATCGAGTGAGGAAAGGAGAATAACCGCATGAGCTACGAAAACTGGAAGGACAAAGCACAGGGGTTTCAGACCGTGGATGTGCGCCATATACAGGGCAGCTTCTTTGAAGGGCTGAAGAAAAGAGCCGAGGCGTTGGAGGTGGGCGAAGGATTACACATCATCCAGACCTTTGAGCCGCATCCACTGTACGCTGTCATGGAGGGCTTGGGCTACGAGCACTACACCGAGCAGCGGGGTGAGGCGGAGTTCCATGTCTGGTTCTGCCGTGTGGAGAAGAAGGTAGGCGACAGCTCCGCTCCCTTCAAGCCGCTGGCTCTTTTGAACTATCCCATGATCGACGAAAAGCTGGGGCAGATCGCCGTGGATTTTTGGGAGACCACATGGCAGAGCGAGAAGCGCGTACTGCCCTACGAAACGCGGCTGCTGCTGTCCCTGACCAACGCAGTGGGCGCAGGCCGGATGCGGCAGGCGGCGCGAGAGCTGGTAAAAGCATATATCCACGGCGTGGAGAGCGCCGCTCTGGACGATGTGTTCGAGCTGCTGGCATGGAATCAGGGCATCGGCTTTTTCAGCAGCGAGATCGGCCCCTCGGCACTATTTCAGGCGTACAAGCTCATTAAAAACGGTGAGAAGCAGGGCAAGTCCCGGGAGGATATATGCAGTGCGCTGCGGGAGAAATTCGGGGAAAAGAACCCGGAGATGCAGGTCTTGCATTAAAAGCAGAGAACTTTACAAACGGCTGCGCGGCTGCGAGGAGAACGCTCTTCGCAGCCGCGCGGCTTTTGGGCTTGGTTCTTTTTCGCAGAGGCTTTCTTCTTGCTGCCCCTGCCTTTTTCCAATCGCTTTATTTTCAGAGAATATAAGATATATTTCCATTAAATCCCCGTTCTTAACAAGGATTTTAACCCATTCACTTTATTATGGTAATGGAATGCAGCGTGTCTGTCCCACCAGCGCCGCCCTCTTCCGCTGCGGCTGTGGAGACAGTAAAAATAAACAGTCCTTGCGGCAGAAACGCCGCAGAAGAACGACGACAAAGATCAAGGAGGAACGAACATGAACACGAAGAAACTAATGACATTGCTGTTGGCAGTCGTGCTGATGCTCTCTCTGGCCGCCTGCGGCGCAAAGGGCGGCGATCACATGGGCGGCATGGACAACGAGCCGAAGAACGCCGAGGAGGCGGCTGCCATGCACAAGGAGCTGACAGCGCAGGAGGCTGCTATTCTGGCGGAGAACACAGCACTTTGGGAAAAGGTCTTTATGGCAGCGGACAAGGGTAAGATCATGATGGAGGACGGCAAAAACTACGGCGACTTCCTGTTGGAAACCATCAACGCCGCCAAGGATCAGTTTTCGGCAGACGAGCTGAAACTGCTTCAGAGCGAGGCGGAGAAGATCCGCGACATCGGAAACAAGCTGGCCGCACTGGAGGAAAAGTATCCCGAGATCGTGCAAAAATCTCTGGACAGCGATATGAATATGCCGACGGACAAGGACATGGACACGATGCCCGACAGCGGCAGTAAGGACAATAAAACCGACGGCGGCAACACTGGCAATAAAACCGATAGCGGCAGCACGGGCAACACCCCCGACAATGGCAGTACGGGCAACAAGACTGATAGCGGCAGCACGGGCAAGACGACGGATGACAGCAGCCTGCCGAAGTTCCCTGCCTTTGAGGGCAAGGATCTGGACGGGAATACGGTAAAGAGCAGCGATCTGTTCTCCGGCAACGCCGTCACCGTGGTGAATTTCTGGTTCACCACCTGCGGTCCCTGTGTGGGCGAGTTGGGCGATCTGGACGCGCTGAACAAGGAGCTTTCCGGTAAGGGCGGTGCGCTGATCGGCATCAATGCCTTTACGCTGGACGGCAACGAGGCGGCTATCTCTGACGCCAAGGATGTGCTGACCCAGAGCGGTGCCACCTACCAGAACGTGTACTTCGATTCCGGCAGCGAGGCGGGCAAGTTCGTGGAGAGTATCTACGCCTATCCCACCACCTACGTAGTCAACCGCAGCGGCCGCATCGTGGGTGATCCCATTGTGGGAGCTATCACCAGCAAGGCGCAGGCCGATGCACTGCAAGCCCAGATCGACAAGGCACTGGCTGCCGATATGGGCTGATCTAATATCTTCAAAGGGAGGCTATTATGAAGAAAAAGAACTGTAAACTGGCGAGCATTCTGCGCGTCATTGCCTTGCCCCTGGTGGGCAGTGCCGGAGGGTGGCTGTATTACCGCTATGTGGGCTGCACCACCGGCACCTGTGCCATTACGTCCAGCCCGTGGCTCTCCACCGGCTTCGGCTGCGTCCTTGGGTCGCTGCTGTATACCGTCCTGTGGCCCGGTCGCGGCAAGAGACAGGACTGCGACAGGGCGGAGTGAGCCTTGATTCCACTGAAGGAGGAAACACGATGTATCGAAGTGTATTGGCACTGCTTTTCGCCGCAGTGCTGCTGCTCAGCGGCTGCGCTGCGGAACGGCAGCATATACCGCGGGAAAAGGACACGCAGGGAACGGACATGGCCGGACAGTCCTCGGATATGTCCGGCGAGGAGGGTATGTATATGGACACCACGGAAAATGTCATCTATCTGGCAGGCGGCTGCTTCTGGGGCATGGAGCAGCTCATGCAATCCATCCCCGGCGTCATCGACGCCCAAAGCGGCTATGCCAACGGCACCTGCGAGGCGGACGCCACCTACCAGACCGTCTGCAAGGGCGACACCGGCTTCCGGGAGACCGTTCGGGTGGAGTATGACCCCGAGCAGGTGAGCCTGGATGCCCTGCTGCTGGCTTACTTCTATGTGATCGACCCCACGGTGCAGAACCGACAGGGTAACGACCGGGGCAGCCAGTATCAGACCGGCGTGTACTACACCAACGACAAGGCCAGGGAAACGGTGGAGCGCATCGCGGACATCGAGCGGGGCCGCAGCGAGAAATTCTTTGTGGAGATCGGCCCGCTCAAGAACTATTATCCTGCCGAGGAGTACCACCAGAACTACCTCGAAAAGAACCCCAACGGCTACTGCCACATTCCGCGCGCGGAGATGGAGCTGTTCTCTCGGCTGCGCATCGACCCGGGCGACTATCAGAAGCCCGCGGCGGAGTCCATCCGGGACAAGCTGACGGCGGAGCAGTACCGCGTCACGCAGGAGAGCGGCACGGAGCGCGCCTTTACCGGAGAGCTCTGGGACAAGTTCGAAAAGGGCATCTATGTGGACATCGTCACCGGCGAGCCGCTGTTCTCCTCTACGGATAAGTTTGAAAGCGGCTGCGGCTGGCCAGCCTTTACAAAGCCCATCGAGGGTCCTGCTGTGGTGGAACGGGAGGACTTGAGCCACGGCATGCGCCGCACAGAGGTGCGCAGCCGCGCCGGCGACTCCCATCTGGGCCATGTGTTCACCGGCGATCCGGAGTCGCCCAACGGCGTGCGCTACTGCATCAACAGCGCCGCCCTCCGCTTCGTGCCTTACGCGAAAATGGAGGCCGAGGGCTACGGATACCTCCTGAATTTGTTTGAGGGATAGGCCGGGCACGGATATGTTGACGCAGCAGAAAAGAAAGCCCCCGCTCGACTGAGCATACCACACAAGCCAGCTGACCCTCCGTATGCTTCAGTGCATACGGAGGGTCAGCTGCTGTTCGTAATGAAATCCTTTTGCTCTGAAAGAGCTTTTTCGGTTTGATAAGTGGGAAATCTTTTTGCGTTTTTTCTACCTCTTTTTCACCTGGCATTTGCCGCTGCCTTTTCGCCGTCGAAAACGGAGGGCGGATCATTCCGCTCTGCCGCAGCCCATTTCAGCGGAGCGGGCACTATCCGCGCTGACGGCTAATTTGCGACGAATTTGCATATTGACATCAGGGCGGCGTCATGTTATGCTAATTTGCGAATGAATTGCAAATTGGAGGCGTGGTGACTTGTCCAGTTACAGCACGCAGCAGAGGAAGGCTCTGCTTGCCTATTTGAGCCGGCACCCGGATGAGCTGCTGTCCGCACGGCAAATTGCGGACGCACTGGCGGATGAAAAAATCAGCCTCAGCGCCGTATATCGGAACCTTGCACAGTTAGAGACGGAAGAAAAAGTGCGGCGCAGCAGCAAGAGCGGCACGCGGGAGGTCTACTTTCAGTACCTTGACGCCGAAAGCTGCAAGGGTGCGCTGCACATGAGCTGTGTAAAATGCGGCAGAACCTTTCACATGGCAAGCGGCAACGCCGCCCTGTTTGCAAAGCACCTGGCGCAGAGTGAGCAATTCACGCTGGACGCCGCCGACACGGTTCTCTATGGCACCTGCGCGGATTGCCGGGAAGAATAGTATTTGGAAGGAGGACAGGCTATGACAAAGAAATCTCGTTTGATCACAGGCTTGCTGGCAGCCGTGCTGGCGGCTGTCATGCTGTCCTCCGCTGTCTATATTGCGGTCGAAGCCAACCACAACTGCTCCGGCGAGGACTGCGCCATCTGCTACCAGCTGCAGGTCTGTGAAAATCTGCTCAAGAGCATTGGGCTTGCCGGTGCTGCTGCGGTTTTCGCCGCGGCGGTCAGGTATGCCCCGTGCAGGGTCATTCCCTCCTGCGCGGAGGTTGTCCGCACGTTTACTCTGGTTTCACTCAAGGTCAAGCTTTCAGATTAAATAAGAACTATTTACAAGGGTGTAGTCTATCCGTTTTCGGATAGGCTTTCGCGGTGTTGCCGTCACCCTTGTATTTTTGCGCCCAATTTTACGTTCTTATCATAATTTGGAGGTACATATAGTCTATGAAAAAGATAACTGCGCTGCTGCTTGCGCTAATGATGTTGACCGGCGTCCTTGCCGGCTGCGGAAAGCCGAAGGATACCGGAAAAGCCGGCAAATTGAAGGTCGTCACGACCATCTTCCCCGCATACGATTGGGTCAGGGCGATCCTGGGCGACAAGGCGGAGAACGCCGAGATCACCATGCTGCTGGATAACGGCATTGACCTGCACAGCTATCAGCCCACCGCCGATGATATTGTCAGGATCTCCGATTGCGACCTCTTCGTCTATGTGGGCGGCGAGTCCGACGGCTGGGTGGAAAATGCTCTGAAAAACGCCGCCAACAAGAATATGAAGGTCATCAATCTGCTGGAGGTGCTGGGTGATTCCGTGAAAACGGAGGAGACGGTTGAGGGTATGCAGGAGGACGGTCACGGTCACAGCCACGATGAACAGCTCACGGAGGATGACATCAAGGATCGCACCCTCTCGGATTTCGCCGGTGCGTGGAAGTCCCTGCACCCCTATCTGCTGAACGGCGACCTGGACAAATTCTGCCAACACAGGGCGGAGGAGGACGAGGACAGCTCGACCACAAAGGACACCTATTTGGAGAAGTACAAGACCTCGTGGCAATGCGACGCCGAAAAGATTTCGATTGAAGGAAACAACATCACCTTCACTTATGCAGACGGAAAAACCGTTTCCGCTGAATACGCCTATGCCGGTTATCAGCCGAAGCGGAATGACGAGGGTAAGATCCGCAGCGTCCGTTATCAGTTCGAAACCACCAGTGCCGATGCGCCCAAATATGTGCAGTTCAACGACCACGGCCACGAGCCGGGCGAGGCGGAGCATTTCCATATCTACTTCGGCAACGACGGCTTCGATGCGCTGATGAGTGGCAAGACCAATCCGTTTTTTGTGAAGGACGCGCTTTCCGCAGAGGACATCCTTGACGAGCTGATGGGGCATGACCATGGGGAGGAAAAGGACGAGCATGTCTGGCTGTCCCTGAAGAATGCCCAAGCACTCTGCGTGACGCTTGCGGACGCGCTGTGTGCCATCGACCCGGACAACAAGAACACCTATATCGCCAACGCCGCGGCGTATAGGGACAAGCTGGCCGCCCTTGACGCAGACTATAAGGCGGCTGTGGACGGTGCGGCCCATAAGACCGTTTTGTTCGGCGACCGTTTCCCGTTCCGCTATCTGGTGGATGATTACGGCCTGCGCTACTATGCCGCCTTTGCGGGCTGCTCTGCCGAAACCGAGGCCAGCTTTGAAACCGTTTCGTTCCTTGCCAAGAAGGTGGACGAGCTGGGACTTCCCTGCGTGCTGACCATCGAGGGCGCACAGCACAGGATCGCGGAAACCATCGTCCAGAACACCGCCGGGAAGAATCAGAAGGTGCTGACCATGGATTCCATGCAGTCCACCACCTCCAAGGACGTGGCAAACGGCGCCACCTACCTTTCCGTTATGGAGAAAAATCTCTCCGTGCTGAAGGAAGCGTTGGGGTAAGGAGGTAGGTCTATGGCTCAGCTCACTTGTCAAAATCTCTGTGCCGGCTACGATGGACGGCCCGTTCTCCAAGACCTCACCTTTGAGCTCTTGGCAGGCGACTATCTCTGCATCGTAGGGGAAAACGGCTCCGGCAAGAGTACCCTTATGAAAACGATCCTTGGCTTGCAGGCCCCCATCAGCGGCAGAATTTTGACGGGCGATGGGCTGAGGAAAAACGAGATCGGCTATCTGCCGCAGCAGACAGTGGTACAAAAGGACTTCCCGGCAGCCGTGAGAGAGATCGTTCTCTCCGGATGCCAGGGACGCTGCGGCAGCCGTCCTTTTTATAATAAAGAAGAAAAGAAACTTGCGGTGGACGCCATGGAGAAAATGCAGATCACCCGGCTCGCAAGGCGGTGCTATCGGGAGCTGTCCGGCGGACAGCAGCAGCGGGTGCTGCTTGCCCGCGCACTGTGCGCCACGCAAAAAATGCTGCTTCTTGATGAGCCTGTTTCGGGACTTGACCCCAAGGTGACGGCGGAAATGTATACGCTCATTGAAAAGCTCAACCATGAGGACGGCATCACCGTGATCATGATCTCTCACGATGTGGCTGCCGCCGTCCGATACGCCAGCCATATTCTGCATATTGGCGACACTGTTTTCTTTGGGACAAGGGCGGACTATCTCCAAAGCCCGCAAGGGCGGCTGTTTGACGTGAAGAAAGGCGGTGACAGCCAATGACTGCTATCTTGGAAAAGCTGGCTCTCTATTGGGCATACCCCTTTGTCCGCTATGCCCTCATTGTCGGTGTACTGATCGCGCTTTGCTCCTCCCTGCTGGGCGTGACGCTGGTGCTGAAGCGGTTTTCCTTCATTGGTGACGGTCTGTCCCATGTGGCATTCGGCGCAATGGCGATTGCCGCCGTGATGCAGCTCACCAACAAAATGCCCCTTGTCATGGTCATTACCATCCTCAGCGCCGTGCTGCTCCTGCGCACCGGGCAGAACACGAAAATCAAGGGCGACGCCGCTATCGCCATGATCTCGGTGGGAGCACTTGCTATTGGGTATCTTCTGATGAATATTTTTTCCACCTCGTCCAATCTTTCGGGCGATGTGTGCAGCACGCTGTTCGGCTCCACCTCCATTCTGACGCTGTCCCCCGTAGAGGTATGGCTGTGCGTGGGGATGTCGGTGCTGGTCGTGGCGGTGTTCATCCTGTTTTACAATAAGATCTTCGCCGTGACCTTTGACGAGAGCTTTGCAAGGGCGGCCGGCACGAGGGCGGGGCTCTACAACCTACTGATCGCCGTCGTCGTTGCGGTCATCATCGTGCTGGCGATGAACCTTGTGGGTTCCCTGCTGATCTCCGCACTGGTGATCTTCCCGGCACTGTCCGCCATGCGGATGTTCAAGAGCTTTCGCAGCGTGACCATCTGCGCGGCAGTCCTTTCGGTTTTCTGTGCGCTGCTCGGTATTCTGGCGTCCATTCTCGCCGGTACGCCGGTAGGCTCCACCATCGTCGCCGTTCAGATCGGCGCATTCGCCCTGTCATGGTTGGCGGGAACCGTTATTGGAGGTGCTAGAAAATGAAAAAGCTGTTTTGCGCGCTGCTGGCGGCTCTGCTGCTCTGCTCCCTTGCCGCCTGCGGAACGAAGGACAACAACGGCGCCGATGGCGCGGCGGACACACCGCCTGCATCACAAAGCCAGGGCACCGGCGGCATAGATGTGGATCTGACTGTCCTCAGCAGCACCATGGTCTATTCTGAGGTGTACAGCATGATGTCCTTCCCGGATGACTACATCGGGAAAACTGTTAAAATGAAGGGACAATTTGCCATTGGATATGTATACAATACAGATGGCACGCCCGATGAATCCACAGCTCGATTTGCCTGCATGATTGCCGATGCCACCGCCTGCTGCGCACAAGGGCTGGAGTTTGCCCTCGCCGGAAAGCCCGTCTATCCCGATGATTATCCGGAGCTGGGGGCAGAGATCACCGTGGTGGGTACGTTTGAATGGTACGAGGAGGACGGCTGCTGGTACTACCGGCTGCGCAACGCGGCATTTGTGAGTTGAGGCAGCGTGGGCTGTATCAACCGGAAATTCCGTGCCGCGCTTCGATTACGATATAAGCAGCAGTCCCCCGGACAACGAAACGTCCGGGGGACTGCTGCTTATCGTTAGATGTCCATTGTCAAGAGGTATGCGGCACCCGTCGCACCATCGTATACGCACAGGGAAACATTTGTGTATGCGCTCGTTCCCGGGTTTCGATCTACCATTTTCCAGTAGCCGTCCGCAATCGAGGGCAACTCCATATAGATGGAAAGGCTCGTATAAGCAGTAACAACACCGTCGTGGCAAGCAACGCAAAGTAACATTCGTGCATTTGCCCCGTTTTGGCTCAATGGCAAAAGGCATTCACTGTACCTCGCCGGGCTTTGTACCGACCTCCACAATGTTATCGCAGCAGCTCTCGATCAGTTCCCTGTCGTGGGTGATCACGAGAATGGTTCTGCCGTTCCGCGCTTCGCTTTTCAACCTTTCCGCGATCAGGCGCATATTCTGCCCATCAAGTCCGCTGGTGGGCTCATCGAGTATCAATATCCTGCGGCCGGAAAAGACGGCGCAGGCAATGGCAAGCCGCTGCTTCTGCCCACCGGACAGGGCGGACGGGTGCGCATCCCTGTACTCGTAAAGGCCAAATTCCTTCAGCAAGTGTCTGGCACGGTCTTTGTTTTCTTCCGTCAATTCGGTATTCAGCAACAGCTCCTCCGCCACACTCGCCGTAAAAAACTGCGTTGACGTGTCGTTGCCGCAGTAATAGATCTCCCTGCGCCGGACTGCCGCTCTTGCCTTTTTCCCATCTATCAGGATATGTCCCCTTGTCTGCCTTGCCAGCCCGCAGAGGATCTGCACAAGGGTGGTTTTCCCCGCGCCGTTTTGCCCCGTTATGGCGGTCACCTTGCCTTTCGGAAAGGAGAGGGAAATATCCTCAAAAATGGCTTCCTTGCGTATTCTTTTCGAGAGCCCTGCTGTCTTCAAGACGACAGGGCTTTTGTCCGATACGGAGGGAGCGGAAAGGCTCTTTCCCTCGTGCGGAGAGCGCAGACCCATACCCACGATGTCTGCTTCCGGCAGAAGGAGTAAGTTCCGTGGTGCATACTCGGCCGCTATTCTGCCGTCTCGTAGATATAAAAACCGGTCTGCGATCCCCATCAGCCAGTCGACCCGATGCTCCGCGAGGAGCAGGGTAAAGCCCTGCTCCTTGAGCTGCCGAAGGGTCTGCGCAAGCTGCCTTGTCCCGGCGGCATCCAGGTTGGCCGTCGGCTCGTCGCACACAAAGACCCTTGGCTTCATGGCATATACGGACGCAATGGCCGCCCGCTGCTTTTCTCCGCTTGAGAGGATGTCAACTGCCCTGTCTTTCAAATGGGACAGCTTCAACGCCTCTATGGCGGCGTCCGTCCTCTCCCGTATCTCCCGGGCGGACAGGCCGTAATTCTCGCAGGGAAAGGCTACCTCTCCGGCAAGCTCGGAGGAAAAGAACTGGCTTTTGGGGTCCTGAAAAACGCTTCCCACCAAACGCCCGATCTCCCATGTGGAAAGCCTTGATATGTCCTTGCCGTCTATCCTCACGCTCCCGCTGAAAACTCCGGGATAGTAGGACGGCGCAAGCCTGTTGACAAGCCTTGTCACGGTGGTCTTGCCGCAGCCGGAAAGTCCCGTCAGCACGACGCATTCGCCGCTTTTTACCGAAAGGGAAATGTCCTGTACGCCTCTGTCTGAGTTTTCGTATTGAAAAGAAGCGCGTGTAAGCTCGATCATGCCATGCTCCTTTCCAAAACCAAATAGGAAGCCGTGACTATCGCACATACGGCTGCCGCGATGTAATCCCGCGCCCCGGCCCTTTTCTCATAATAGCTGCCGCGCACGCCCGGGTGCTCCGCGCCCCTTGCAACGGCGGAAACGGAAAGCTGATCGGCAAGCTGCAACACCCGAAGAAGAAACGGAACCAGCACATACTCTATGCTCTGCACGGGATGCGCGAGCAGCTGCCCCGCCGTGGTCAGCCCCCGGTTTTTCATGGACCTGCCTACGCCTTTCAGCTCTGTCCGCATGGTGGGGAAGAAGCGAAAGACCACAAGAAGCCCGAGAATGAACGGGGTGGGCATACGAAGGCGGGATAAGAACGCGGAGAGCATCCCCGGCGGCGTGGTGATCAGATCCCATGACACCAGAAAGATCGGTGACAGATTCCAGAACATCAGAACATAAAACTCCGAAAAGACCGGCATGCGCAGCCCGTGGAAGCGGATACCGTACAGCAGCAGCGCCAGCAGCAGATAAAAGCAGCCATAGGACGCGGCAAGGCGGAAGTTCCGCTGTAAGACGAGATAAAGAAGCGCCCCGCCGGTCAGGATGCAGGTAAGCAGCACATTCCCGCCGATCGTTACTCCGGCAAAGACGCACAGCAGCGCCCACAGCTTGACCGGCACCGCAAAGGATGCGTCCGCTCTCATAGAACGCCGGCCTTCTGAAAATGCCTGCGGATCAGCCGACTGCCCACCATGCAGCCTAAAAAGCCCATCAGCGTCGTATACAGCAGAATAAAGGCCAGCCAGCCGGGAGAGGTGTAGTAACGCACATAGGAATCGATGTAGCTCTGCTCCATACCGCTTGCCAGCGCAAAATCGTAGTAGGTGTCCCAGAAGAACCAGATGGGCAGCAGATTGACCCCGTTGTATAAAAGGCTCGCCACCGTCCAGGCGGCAGTCAGCCGTTTCGGCTTTTGGCAGGAGCCTTCCTTCCAGAGAATCGCCTCGCAGAGGATCCCCACGAGAACATAATAAGGAAGCAAGAACCAGTTGCCCATCAGCAGGAAAATCACGCCGAGGATCGTCATATAGATCAGCGTCACAAAACGCTTTCCGATCCGGCTGACCATGAGCATATAGACCGGCGCGCAGAGGAACATGGTGATCCCCACCGACAGCACCATGCTGACAAAGTCGTTGGCCATGCAGACCATATTGACAACGAGCTGGATCACGATCAGTACCGCCGAAAGCAGCACTGTGGTGATCACATCCCTGACAGACCATTTATTTGTTTCTTTCATAAACGCCTCCTTGTTTTCGATACTTTGTTTTCCAATATTGCATTCGGAATCCTGTTTATCCCGCAACTTTCTACGCCGTCCACTCCATGCTCTCGCTCTGGAGCTGTGCCATGTGGCGGAACAGGCCGTTCTTTTTCAGCAGCTCCGCCGGAGAACCCATCTCAACCACGCGGCCGCCGGAGAGCAGGACGATCTGATCGGCGTTCATGACGGTACGCATGCGGTGCGCAATGATGAGCACCGTCTTATCCTTGATAAGCCCGGACAGCGCCGCCTGCACCGCCGTCTCGTTTTCCACATCCAGCGAGGCCGTGGCCTCGTCCAGCAAAATCACCGGCGCGTCCTTCAAGATGGCGCGGGCAATGGAGATGCGCTGCCGCTCACCGCCGGAGAGCCGGGAGCCGTTTTCCCCGATCAGGGTATGGTAGCCCTCCGGCAACCTGGATACAAAGGCGTCGCACTGCGCCGCCTTCGCCGCCGCCAGCACTTCCTCGTCGGTGGCGTCCCGTTTACCGAGGCGGATGTTTTCCATCACGGTGTCGGCAAACAGCACCACATCCTGAAATACGATGGCGTAGTTTTTCAACAGTGCCTCGCCGTCCACCGTGGATACATCCACGCCGCCCAGCCGCACCGTTCCCTCCGCCGGATCCCAGAAGCGGGCTGCCAGCCTGGCTGCCGTGGACTTGCCGCCGCCGGAGGGGCCCACCAGCGCCGTCACCTGTCCCTGCTTCGCCGTAAAGGAGACGTCTCTTAGCACATCCTCTTTTTCCCGGTAGGCAAAGGTCACGTGCTCAAAGCGGATGTCGTAGCCGTCGGGATCATATTCGGTCAGCCCGGTCATGCGCTTTTCGTTCTCGATCTCCTGCATACGCTCGATGCGTACCTCGCAGGCGAAAACCGCGGCCATGTTGGCAAACATGGAGCCGATGGGGTCATATACCCGGGTGGCGGCGATAAGGAACATCAGAAACGGGATCAGCGACAAGTCGCCGCGGCTCATCAGCGTTACCCCCGTGAGGACGGTGGTGGCGATGCCCAGCTTTAGGAAGGATTGCGCCGCTGTGACTACGGAGCCTGTGAACAGCTCGCCCCGGATGGTGTCCCGCTCCGCCTCGTCCAGCCTGCGGTTCAGGTCGGCGATATACCGCGCCTTCTGGTTGCACGCCTTGATCTCCGGCGCGCACTCCAGCACCTCCTGCATGGCGTCGGTGGCCGCGCGGCGGGTGACAAGCCCCTTCGTTATATGCCGCTTTTCCATGCGCCGGGAGAGATAGACCATCAGCAGCGACGCAGGCACCACCCACAAAAGAGCCAGTGCCATCCGCCAGTCGTAAAGCAGCATGCCTGCGGAAATCAGCGCCGTGGAGATGAGCGCGCCGTGCATGGCGGGGTAAAAGTGGGAGAATGCCTTTTCCAGCGTCTCCGTATCCCCCATGATGGTGGTGGTCAGGTCGGTCAGGTCACGGTTTCCAAAGAAGGACAGCGGAAGCTGGCGCAGCACCTCCGCCAGCCGGATGCGTCGGTTGGCGCTTTCCCGGTAGGTGGCTTCGTATAGGGCTTTGTACTGGATCAGAAAGGTCACAAAGAGCGCGGCGAGGGCAAGAACGCCCGCGACCAAAAAGCGCGTAAGCCCAGCCCTTGGGTCGGTGCCGTTTGTCAGTGCCTCGACAATGCCGGAGAGCGCCGTGGCCAGCACGCCCACCGGCAGCATTTTGCTGATGTTGACCAGTACAGACCAGAACACGGCGGACACATAGTCCCTTGCGCCCTTCTCCGTCATGGCGTATTTTTTTCGGATGCGTTCGATCATGCGGCACCTCCTACCTTCCACTGCGCGGCCTTTTGGTATTCCTCCCACATAGCGGCGTATACGCCGCCCTTTTCAAGAAGCTCGCTGTGCTTTCCTTCCTCGGCGATCTCGCCGTCCCGGATGACGAGGACGCGGTCCATGTTCTGCACTGTGGACAGGCGGTGGGCGATCATCAGCACGGTCTTGTCCTTCATCAGCGCCTCGAAGGCCTTTTGTATCTTCGCCTCGTTCTCGGGGTCTGCAAAGGAGCTGGCCTCATCCAGCACCACGATGGGTGCGTCCTTTAAAATCGCCCGGGCCAGCGCGATGCGCTGCATCTCGCCGCCGGAGAGGTACACACCCTTGGCGCCGATCACGGCGTCCAGCCCGCCCGGCATCTTTTCCAGAATATCGCCGCACTGGGCAAGCTGTGCCGCGTGTAATATCTCCGCCTCGGTGGCGTCCGGCCGGGCGGCGCGGATATTGTCGCGGATGCTCTTCTTAAAGAGCCGCACCTCCTGAAAGACAAAGGATATCTGCTCCATGAGCTCCGCGGTGGGGATGCTTCGCACATCCCGTCCGCCCAGGAGCACCGCCCCTGCCTGCACATCGAAAAAGCGCGGGATCAGCCGGGCGATGGTGGTCTTGCCGCCGCCGGAGGGGCCCACCAGCGCCCACGCCTCCCCCTGCGGCAGATGGAAGCTCACATTCGTCAGCGCGGGCCTGTCCGCACCGTCATAGGAAAAGGTGACGTTTTCAAAGGAAATGCCGCTACCCGCGGGCTTGCTTCCGCTGTCCGCCGCAGGCTCGGGAAGGGGCGACTCCTTCAATATCGCCTCCAGCTTGTTCACTGCCTCGGCGGCCTCCATCTGTGCATTGACCGCGTACATCAGCCGCTCCATCATAAAGGCAAGCTGGGGCGCGAAGAAGATGTAAAACACCAGATCGGCCAGCACTGCCCAGCCGTCTGCCGCGCCGCCGATGAGAACCATTCCCAAGGGCATGAGAAGCAGGAACATGGCGTTCAGCACCACTGTAAGCAGGGTGTAGGGCATACGGCACATCATGGCGTAGCCGCTGGCAAGGTCGCGGTAGCTGAGGATGGCGGCATGAAAGTTCTTGAAGGAGTAAACCGTCTGCTGGAATACCTTCACCACCGGGATGCCCCGGACATACTCCGTGGCCTCGGCGGAAATGCGCTCTCCTGCCCGCTGGTATTCCTCAAAGAACTTCATGCCCGTCCCGGTCATCATGCTCATCAGGCAGACAAGCCCGATGATCATGGGAATCAGGCAGGCGAGCCCCATGCGCCAGTCAAAGACGAAGAGCAGTCCCACCGCCAGTATCGGCGTTACGATCCCACCCACCGCGTCGGGGATGGTATGGGCAAGGAGCGTTTCTGTCAGCGCCGCGTTGTCGTCGATCTGCTTGCGCAGCCGCCCCGTGAGGTTGGCGTTAAAGTACCCCAGCGGCAGGTCAATGAGATGGGCGACCGCCGCCTTTCGCATATTTGTCGCTACCCGGAAGGCCGCAAGGTGCGTGCACATGAGCCCGGCGAAATACACAGCCGCGCTCAGAAGCGCCGCCGCCAGCGCATACCAGCCGTAGCGGGCAAGCCCTGCCGAAACGCCACCTCCCGGCGTTAAAATGCCCCGCGCCGCGTACCAGACAAAGACGAACGGGAAAATGCCGGCCGCCGCCGAAACGCCGGACAGCCCGCAGCCCAAGACGGACAGCCACTTATGCCCTCCGGCGTATTCCAGCAGCCTGCCCAGCACAGGCGGCTGCTTTGTTTTTTTCTGTTTGCTCATATTCCGTGTTCCTTTCTTAAAATATATGGATTTGTTGGAGGATGCGCCGCGCCAGTTAGAGATGACTAACCGACAGTTATTTTTTAAGGCTCATTCGAGCCTTAAAAGTCCGCTCCAGCCGGAGTGGAAGAATACAGCCAGTTCATCGACGTATTTCATGGCTTCCTCTCTCGGCATGTCGTGGACGATGGTTTCACACACCGCCGTAAAGTAAGCTCTTGTGATCATGTGATGAAGCTGACGGGTCATGCTCCCGGAGAGCATACCGTTTTTTCTGAGGAGGGCATAGTATTCTTCGGTTCGATCGACCTCCAGTTCCACCAGCACCTCAATGAAATCCGCGTAGCCCGTTCCCTCCGCACGGCAAAGAATCAGCTTGAATTCGTCGAAATGGTCGTACATGAACGTGACAAGCTCGTGCAGGTGCTGGGTGGAAAGCTCCAGACTGTCTTTTGCTCTCCCCTCCGGGACGAGGTCAAAATAATCGTCCTGTGCTGCCTTGAAGCGGGTGAGCAGCTCGCTTGCGGTCTCGCCCACAAGGTCTTCAAACAGAGCGGTCTTATCCGGGTAATAGCCGTAGAAGGCACCCTTCGTGAAGCCGGCTTCCGCGACGATTTTATTCAGAGACGCGTCCTTAAAACCTTTTTCCAGAAATTCTTTTTTCCCAACTTCGAGGATCCTCCTCTGGGTTTCCGTTCGTTCCATGTCCTACGCCTCCTGATATACCGCCGGTATATACTACTGGTATATTATAACCGAGCATATTGGGCTTGTCAATGGGAGTGACACATTTTATACTAAACACATATACCCTTGCCTGGAGGGTTCGCGATATTGTTTTGCGCATGGAAGGGAGTTCATACAGCCATATATGGAATCTCCAGTGAAATGCCTGCGGCACTTCGCTGGAAAAGCACTTAAAACAGCAGCTATGGCTGATTTTTTGACTTGCCCTTCATCTCACCCATTCTATCACCGCAAATGGTTCATCGGAGTGCCGCCTGCGTGAGGCAATCTCTGACCGCTTCACGAATGGCATCGCTGGTAAATGTTGCAGATGAAACGGCATCCACATCCCAGGTCTGCGCTTCCACGATCCGGGAAGGGAGTTCATCTATTGCGCGGTCTGAGATATTTACTGTTTCGCTGTGAGATAGGACATGTACAGACAATATGCTGCGCCCGTCAAACTCTACCTCTACGGTAACCGGACCGGAATAACCTTCAGCGGAAGCCGTATAAACGCCCGCCGTGTAGATGTCTCCCGATTTGCCGCATCCTGCGCACAGCAGCAGCGCACCCACCAGCACGGAGAACAGCACTGATTGCACCCCTTTTTTCATGTGTTCGAACCTCCTGTTTTTTTGTTCTGCTCCGTTATCCTGAAGGGGAGGCATACCGGAACGTTTAATACCGGATGTGTAATGACCTCCGCTTCTACGTCAAAGATTTCCCGCAACGCCTGCTGGGTAATAACCTCTTGCGGCGTACCTGCGCTGTGCAGTGTCCCGTCTTTGATCGCCACCAAATAGTCGGAAAACATGATGGCATGATTTAAATCATGAAGAACCATTACGATGGTAACACCATTTTCCCGGTTGAGGCGGCGCAGAAGATACAATATATCCAGTTGGTGCGAGATGTCCAAATAGGTCGTGGGTTCATCCAGAAACAGCAATCCTGTTTTCTGCGCCAACGCCATGGCGATCCATGCCCGCTGTTGTTGACCTCCCGAAAGCTTCTCCATTTCTCTATGTTCAAGGGAACTCATGCCTGTACTGGCAAGAGCCCACTGAATGATCTCCCGATCCTTTTCGCCGAGACCGCTTAGCGCCGACCTGTAAGGAAAACGCCCGTATTCCACAAGGTCGCCGACTGTGATGCCGGCAGGGGCTTGCGCTCCCTGCGGCAGCAGCGCAAGTCTCTGGGCAACACGCTTTGTCGGCATTCTGTGGATCGCTTCGCCATCAAGGTATACTGCGCCGGAATCCGGGGAAATGATCCGGCACAGTGTCTTCAGTATGGTGGATTTTCCAGAGCCGTTGGAGCCTATCAAGGTGGTTATGCTGCCTTCAGGGATTTTTAAGTCAAGCCCCCTGAAGACGGCCTCCCCGTTATATCCGGCAGACAAACCCTTTGCCTGCATATGTGAAAGCATAGACATCCTCCCTTAAAAATACCTGCGGAGCAGGAACAGAAAATACGGAGCCGAAAGCACGGAGATCACGATACCAACCGGGATCTCCCTCGGCTGAAAGGCAGACCGTCCCAGCGTGTCTGCCAAAAGCAACAGCAGCGCCCCCAGCAGCATGGAGGCAGGCATAAGGGCGTGGTGTCTGCCTCCGATCAGCCTTCGTGCTATATGCGGCGCTACCAGTCCCACAAAACCGATCCCTCCGCTGACGGCAACGCAGGCAGAGGTAAGAGCCACCGATGCAATCAGGAGCAGTCTCAACTCCCTCTCTACGGCTATCCCCAGAGAAATGGCCGTATTCTCTCCTAAGAGCAGAATATCCAGTATGTTCGTCTTTGTAAGAAGAAAAGGAACCAGTATGAGCATATAGGGCAACAGGGCAAGAACCTGATGCCAGCTCGTTCCCCAAATATTTCCTGCCAGCCATCTTGCCACGAGCTGATAGCTGCTGTTGTCCATGTTCGCGGCCATGATCAGCATAAAAGAAGAAAATAGGGACGCAAGACCGATGCCGCCCAACAGAAAATATATCGGGAGGAGTTTTCCGTTCCTCTTTGCAAAAAGATACAGCAGTCCTGTTGTGCAAAGCCCACCCGCTATGGCAAATATCGGCTGGTATGCCATGGTACGTATATGCAGCGCAGGGAAAAATGTCAGGAACAGCATAACGGCAAATCCCGCACCTGCGTTTATGCCCAATATCCCCGGATCGGCCAGCGGATTCCCCGTGACAGTCTGCATAACGCATCCGGCAAGTGCCAGACCCATCCCACATAGAACGGCGAGGACGATTCTCGGAACGCGAAACTGCGCTACGACTACGGAGGTTCCCTCCATATGCGGTTGGAATATGCTGTGAACCGCAGCCGAGAAGGGAATTCTTGCGTAACCACTGTTAACGGATAAGATAGCCGCAGCTACAATCAGGATAAGAAGACCGTTGAGGATAAGGAGCAGCCTGGTTTTCTTTTTCATAAGACCATGCCCTCCTTCCTGAAAGTAAGCGCAAAAAAGACGGGCACGCCGAGGATGGACACCAGTGCGCCGACAGGCGTATCAAAAGGGGCGTTTATCATGCGCGCCGCAATATCCGACAGCACCAGCACAACGCCGCCCATGAGCGCAGACACGGGAACCAGCCTGCGGTAATCACCGCCCACAAGAAGTCGGGATATATGCGGCACGATAAGACCGATAAATGCGATGCCTCCCACAAGAGATACACTGGCTCCCGCAAGCAGCAACACCACAAGCATACCGAAAAGCCTGACCGTGCGGACATTTACGCCCAAGCTGGCGGCGCTATCTTCTCCCAGTGCCAAAGCTGATAGCCGGCTCGATAAAAGCAAACCAAGCGCACCGGCTGAGAGAATCACCGGGGATAGCATTTTCAAGCTTTGCCATGTCACACCGGACAAACTGCCCGCGCTCCAGAAAGAAAGGGATTTCACGATTCCAAACGCCAGAGAAACCGCCTGACTCAACGCGGTAAGCAGAGCTGATACAGCAGCGCCTGCCAGAATGAACCGGAAAGATTCGGATCTATGTTTGCCGGCACCGAAACCGTAGACCATGAATACCGCAAGAGCGGCTCCGGCAAAGGCGGCGCATGTTTTCACGATGTCTGGTGCGGCGGGAAACAGAATTGCGGACAGTGCAACAAAGAAACCGGCTCCCGCATTGATCCCCAGAAGACCGGCGTCCGACAGGGGGTTTCTGGTAATTCCCTGCATCACAGCGCCGGAGAGAGCGAAGGCCATTCCTGTCAGCCCGGCAGCCAGTGCCCTGGGCATACGCATTTCCAACATAATCATTCCAACACCAGAAGCCTTAGCGGGGGACATAACCGTTTCCGCAAAGACCTTGAAGCTACCGCCAGCAATGCCGATGCAGACGGAGAGAACCATTGAGAATCCAAGCAGCAGCACCAATGCGGCAAGAATAATCAGAAAAGCCGGCGCGGAGCGTTTGTATCTCCCTTGTCTCTGCGATATTCCCGCAACCGCACCTGTTCCCTTACTCAACGTCCCCATGGTTCAGAATCGCGTTTGCGAGTTTTTCCAAATAGAGTTCCTTCCCCATCGCCGTAAAAGCCATATTATACTGCTCCTCATTGATACCAAAGTAAACGTTGCCGGCTTTGACCGCTTTCATATTCTTCCACACGGCAAGGTTCCCCGTGTCTCCAGCACTGCCGTCGTCGCTAAAGAAGAAGATGTGATCTGCATCGATCAGGGAAAAGTATTCCGCATCGACCACTTCACCCCAGACATTCTCCGGTACGCCGGCTGATGGTGTGAGTTTCAATTCATCGTAGACAAGCTCACCCGGCCCGCCGCTGCGATAGATGTAATAGGAACCAAAATGAACGGAATTGGCCTCCAATACAGCAAAGGTTTCGTCCCCAATCATATCCCTGATTCTTGCCGCAAGCTCCGCAGCTTTGGCGTCGTAGTCAGCAAGCCATTTTTCTACGGCTGCTTCTTTATCAAACCACTGTCCCAGCTGCTTAAATCTTCCACGCCAGTTAACATAGCTTATGTCATCGTCGATCATGACCGTGGGAGCAATAGCCGCGAGTTGTTCATAAACCTTCTCGTGGCGAATATTCATAATGATCAGATCAGGCTTTAACGCCGCGATCTTTTCGAGGTTCAGGTCTCCGGTAGAAGAAGACCCGGAGTAATTACCGACAACCTCAATACCTTTTTCGGCAAAAAGTGTTGCCAGATGTTCGGGGACAGACACCCCATCGAACATGCTGGTATTAGCCGAGGCAATTACCTTCATATCCAGAATAAGAAGTTCCTCTGTCAAGCCAGCTACATCAACGATGCGCTGTGGATTTGCCGGGATGGCAACCTCGCCCTTCATATCCGTTACCGTGACGGTATCCGAAACTGATCCCTGCGGCGTGGTATCCGTTCTAGCACAGGCTGCAAGAGCAAACACAAGCACAAGGCACAACATGAGCATTGCGGATTTTTTCATTCTGATGACCTCCTGAGTAATAAATCTTTAGTTAGAGCAAGCTAACCAACGGGCGCGCATAGCGAAATAACAGAACAGCTGAGTCTTTTAACCGTGTGGGGTTAACCTTTTCTATCCGCCTACCATTATACAGTCGGCGAAAGGAAAAATCCCCCCGAAAACGCCATGTCTTTCCCCTAAAGCGCCATGATGCTCAGTGCAGTAATAGAATAATTCATAAAGCTATGCTATAATCAGAATCATTGCTCAATAGACAACCGGAATTTATGGAGGTGTTTTTTTGCGAGTATACAAAAGCAAAGAAGAACTCAAAGCTGAAATCAATAAAACTTTTGAAAAATATATTTCGGAGTTTGATAGCATACCAGAAGCCTTAAAAGATAAGAGGGTTGATGAGGTTGACCGGACCCCGGCAGAAAACCTTGCCTATCAGGTGGGTTGGACAACATTGGTTCTTAAATGGGAGGAAGATGAAAGGAAGGGGCTTCAAGTAAAGACGCCGTCGGACGAATTCAAATGGAATCAACTTGGCGAGCTGTATCAGTGGTTCACGGATACCTACGCTCATTTGTCTCTTCAAGAGTTGAAAGCCGAACTGAACGAAAATGTCAAGTCTATCTGCGCAATGATTGATTCGCTCAGTGCGGATGAATTATTTAAGCCGCATATGAGAAAATGGGCTGATGATGCTACAAAAGCAGCTGTATGGGAAGTTTACAGGTTCATTCACGTTAATACTGTTGCTCCTTTCGGAACTTTTAGAACTAAGATCAGAAAATGGAAAAAGGCGGCGCTGTAACTTCCGGTTCATCAAGCCAATATGCCCTTAAAACACGAGCGGCGGGACAGCCTTTATCTGTCCCGTCGCTCTGCTTTGGCCATCAAAGACAACCCCCGGCTCTGCCGGGGGGAAAAAATAGCCTATGGCG
>ERZ506979.94-NODE-94-length-78027-cov-7.839750_pt1 | contig 78027 bp, 69 predicted proteins | sample MGYA00512887_ERZ506979 | MGnify/ENA metagenome assembly ERZ506979 | reverse complement strand
CTGTTCCTCTCCGAACTGGGTCTCGAGCATTCCGGCCTGGATCGGCTGATTCAAAAGAGCTACCACCTGCTGGGGCTCATCTCCTATCTGACGGCCGGGCCCCAGGAGGTGCGGGCCTGGACCATCACCCGGGGGACCAAGGCCCCCCAGGCGGCCGGGAAAATCCATACCGATTTCGAGCGCGGTTTCATCCGGGCGGAGATTATTTCGTATGAGGATTTGATGGCCTGCGGTTCCATGACCGCCGCCAAGGAGAAAGGCCTGGTGCGCAGCGAGGGCAAGGAGTATGTGATGCAGGACGGCGACGTCGTGCTGTTCCGCTTCAATGTGTGATATAAAAGAGAGCCTTCGGCACGTGAACGCGTGCCGAAGGCTCTCTTTTAATACAGGGTGGTTTGATTCTGCCGCAGGGATTCGACCGGACGGGGCCGGACGATATCGTCCGGCAGAAGGCGGCCGGTAAGCAGGGGGGACAGGGGATCATGCCGCGCGCAGGCGGCGGCCACCGCCCCGCCGCCCGCGTTGGCATAGCAATAGACGCAGCCGTTGCGGCAGGTGTCGTAAGCGCCGATGTCCACGCTGTCCACACAGCCGCAGTGCGGCCGCTGGCCGTTGTGTGGCTTCGCCTGAATGGGACAGCCGCAGACCCGTTCCACCCGCTCCCGGCTGATGCAGCTGGCGGGGCGGATGCCGAAGGGGCGCCAGTCCATTTCTTCACAGCAGGCCCGCACGTCCAAGCCCGCCTCCCCGCCGATGGCGCCGATCGTATTCGCCAGCGCCGCCATGTCGTCCGGCTGGGGCGGGCGGATGCGGCCACTGCGTACCGCCGGGCGCACCTTGGCGTAAACGTCCAGAAAGCTGATGGTGCATTGCTCCGTATATCCCGCCAGGCGCCGGCAAAGGCGGGCGAACGCGTCCAGAATACGCGGTACATCCCAATCCGCGTTCAGCAGGATGGGATCGAACCGCCACAGCACCCGGTGAGGCCCCAGCCGATCCGCCAGACGGCGAAAGATGTCCGCGACAGCCGATTTATCCGGCAGGCCGGGCTCCAGCTCCGGGCCATAGGGGGTCAGAGTAAACTGAAAATAGTAGGGGATCCCCCTGGCATCCAATTCCGACAAGCGGGACAGGAAGGGGGCCGGATTCTTGGTCCAGAAGACGATGCAGTCCACGTTCTCCGGCGACAAGTCAATCCGGCTGACCTGCCGGGGATTGCGGGGGTTGCGCACCAGCAGGAACCCGGCCCGCAGCCGGTTCATCAGCCAATCCCCATAAAACGCCGGGATATCCGTCCGGCGACTGGCGCTGAGTATCATAGAACAGCCTCCCTCGTCATGAACCGGTGGATTTATAATGCCGCACCCCGATTTTCCAGAACAGCAGGCACAGGGCCAGAAACGGCAGAGCGGCGAAAGGGGCGAACATCAACAGCCGGTTGCTCGACCGGCCGAGGAGAAAGAGCAGCGGATAATACTGAAACAGTGCCAGGGGAATGATATACGTGAAAAATTTCAGTACGCCTTCGCCGTAGATGCGGAAGGGATAACGACCGAATTCCCGGCCTCCGTCGGTAAAGATGTTCATGAATTCCAGGCCCTCGGTGGTGTAAAAACAGAGGGAGGCGTAAATCATGAACAGCCCGGAAAAGACCGCCACGCCCCCGGCAACCATCAGCACCAGGGTCAGGATGCGATCCCACCGCCACACGATACCGCTGGCGGGGATGACATAGGCGAACACCAGCACCGCCTGGAGAAGGCGGCCCAGACGGGTCAATTCCATCTTGGAGACCAGCACCTGAAACACCGCGCCCCGGGGCCGTACCAGAATACGGTCGAACTGGCCGTTGCCGAGCATGGAGGGAAAGGCGTCAAAGCCCCGCGCAAAGCATTCGGCCAGGGAAAAGGCCATCAAGACGATGGCGAAGCAGAGCAGCACCTCCTGATAGGAGAAGCCCTCCACCGTGTGAAAGCGGGAGAACATAAAATAAATTCCGAGAAACATGGAGAAGGAAACCAGGAACTGCCCGAGAACGGTCAGAAAGAATGAGGTCTTATACTGCATCGCCGATCGCAGATGGATGGAAAAATATTTTAGATACAGCCGCATGGCCGAACCCTCCTTTCTCTGTGTTCAACCGCCCTGCACCACGACGCGGCGCAGGGCCCGATTCATCAGCGCCTTGCCCGCCGCCGCCAGCAGAACCAGCCATACCGCCTGCAGCGCCATGGTGAACGCCCGCTCTCCGCCGGCGATCTGGCCGGCGTAAATCCGCAGGGGTACATTCTGCATGGACGCGAAGGGGAGCAGTTCCAGCACGGCGCGCAGCTTATCCGGCAGGAACGGCAGGGGAAGCACCGAGCCGGACAGCAGTTCCATCAGCGACATGGCCACGATCCGGATGCCCATGGGGGAGATGGTAAAAAAGCAGAGGGCGTATATCAGCATGGCGAAGGCCACCACCACCGAGAACCCGAGCAGCATGGACAGAAGAAACAGCAGAAAGTCCGGCAGGCTGGCGGGCAGGCCGAGACGAAACGGCGACGGCAGAAAAGCGGCGATGACCAGGATGGGCATACAGCGCAGCACGGCCTTCGCCAGCCGGCTGGCCGCGCTGCGCGCAAACCACATGGTATAGAGATCGAGCGGGCGGCACAGCTCATAGGCGATCGAGCCCTCGGTAATGGCGGACAAGATATCCTCATCCCAATACCAATTCATGAACAAGGCCAAAAAGGCCTGCTGCAGCCAGATATAGGAGGCCAGCTGATCAAAGCGCATGGGCAGGGCGGCCGTGTCCCCCGCCCGATAAAACGCGGAAAAGAGCAAAAGCTCCATCAGCCCCCAGAAGAACTGGGTGGCGATGCCGGCAAAGGCGGCGGAGCGGTATTGCAGGCTGTTGACAAACCGCAGCCGGAAGAAGGACAGGTACTTGTTCATATGTCAAACTCCCGGTACAGGCCGACCACCAGTTCCTCCGCCGTCGCGCCTGTCACCGACAAATCTAGGATATTCACGGCGTCCGACAACCGGCCGATAAGAGCGGAGGCGGTTATCCGCCGTCCGTCCGCCCGCAGCACCGCCCGGCCCGGCTGGCTTTCGAGAAGCGTCACGCCGTCCGGAAGAGCGGGGAGTTCCCCCGCGTATTCCACCGTCAGGGTCTGGGCGGCCGCGTAGCGCTTTTTCAGCTCGTCCAGCTGCCCGTTGAGCAAAATCTGCCCCTTGCCGATAAGGAGAATCCGTTTGGTCAGCGCTTCGATATCCTGCATATCGTGGGTGGTGAGAATGACAGTGGTTCCCCGCTCCTGGTTGCGCCGTTTGATGAAATCCCGCACGGCGATTTTGGACACCGCGTCCAGGCCGATGGTCGGCTCGTCCAGGAAAAGAATGCGCGGATCGTGCAGGAGAGAGGCGGCGATTTCGCAGCGCATCCGCTGGCCCAACGACAGCTGCCGCGCCGGTGTGCGGAGAATGTCCGACAGGTTCAGCAGGGCTGTCAGCTCCTCCAGATTGCAGCGGTAGGCGCTGGTTTCGATTTTGTAAATATCCCGCAGCAGTTCAAAGGAATCGATCACCGGCACATCCCACCACAGCTGGGAACGCTGGCCGAACACCACGCCGATGTCGGCCACATGGGCGGTTCTCTCCTTCCAGGGAACACGGCCGTTGATGACGCAGGTGCCGCTGTCGGGCGTGAGAATGCCGCTCATCACCTTGATGGTGCTGCTTTTACCGGCGCCATTCGGGCCGATATACCCCACCATCTCGCCGTCCTCGATGGTAAAAGACACATCCCGGAGCGCCTCCACCCGTTCGTATTCCTTATGAAACAAAGCCCGGGTCGCCGCTTTCATGCCGGCGTTCCTCTTGGAGACCCGGAAGGTTTTGCAGATATGTTCGAGCGTAATCATACCCGTCTCCTTATCTCGGCGCAGAGGCCAAAACCCCCGCTATCTAAAATAGCGGGGGTTATACGCTATATAACCGCTTACTGCGCGGCGGCCGTTGTGGTGGTCGCCTGTGTCGCGGTACTGTCGGCGCCGCCGGTGGGTTCCGTCGGCGTGGTGGCGGCTCCGCCCGTGAGGATGGATAGCGCCGCCTTCAGCTGGGGATCCGTCGTTTCCGTTAAGAGCTCGAAGTCTGTCGTCTGGCTTTCGGTCAGGGAAATCAGCTTGGTGGGGGCGATGCCCTTCCCCTCCAGCCCGCCGCTTTGGAGCAGGGACAACTGCGCCACAGTCAGCTTGACGGCGGAGCTGTCCACCTTCAAGGGGAAGAACTCCTGTATACGGCCTTTGCCGGCGGTATTCTCCCCTACCACCGTGGTCAATTGGAACTCCTGAAGCACGCCGGCAAACAGTTCGGCTTCTCCGGCGGTTTTCCCGTTGACCAGGGTCACGCTGGGGACGCTCATCTGATGGAGATCCTCCGCCACCAGCTCCGTGACTTTGCCCTCATTGTCCGTCAGGGACGCATATTTGCCCCGGGGCAGCAGATAGGACAACATATCCTTGGCGGACTGAATCGTGCCGCCCGTGTTGCCGCGCAGGTCGAAAATGATGCTGCCGACGCCCGCCTCTTCCAAGGCGGAATAGGCCGCTTTGAACTGCTCCGTGGTGTTATTATGGAAGCCGCGGATGCGGATATAGCCCACGCTGTCGCCGATAACCCGTTCCTCCACGCTGACCAGCACATAAGGGCTGGCCGTCAGCTCGAAGGAGGAGGGCTGGCCGTCGCGGGACACGGTGACCAGCACCTTGGCGGCGTTCTCCAGCTTGGACTTGACGGCGGCGAAATCTTCCTTCTTCACCTCCGTGCCGTCCACGGCCGTGATGACGTCCCCCTTGCGCATGCCGGCCTTCTCGGCGGCCGAATCCTTATGAATCAGCGTGGCAATGATTTTCCCTTCCGTGGACAGGGTGACGTCGATGCCGACGCCGGTCATCTTGCCTTCCGCCTCCGCCTGGGCCTTGGTATAGGCGTCATGGCTGAGATAGGCGGCGTACGGGTCGTCAATGCTGGAGATATACGCCTGGGCCAGAGCCGCGCGCAGCTTGGCCTCGTCAATGTTCGCGTACTGCTGGCGCACGGCTGTGTCCACATCCGCAATGTTGTCAAACATGCTCTGTTTCTGGGCCAGGGCCGTGACGTTGGAGTTGAAATACCGCATGGCCACCACCATGGTGACCGAAATGGTCAGCGCCATGGTGATGATGATCAGCGCTAGGGTGGCTCCCAACGGAATTTTTTTGTTCATAGGGGAATTCCTTTCCTGCGGTTCCTGCCCGCGCCGGCAAGGAGACGGCGCGGCAGACCTTATTGCCGCAACAAGCTCATGAAAACTCCGGCTATACCGGCGTCTTCATGAGCCTGAACGCTTGGGGCAAGATCCGGGCAACCCGGCTTACTTATTCAGCGAAACGTAGCCGTTCTTGATGGGATCCACCGCCACGCCGTTGACGCGTACCTCAAAGTGCAGATGCGGCCCGGTCACATTGCCGGTATCCCCCGCCAGGGCCAGAACGGTCTTGCCGCGTGTGACCTTATCGCCCACCCGGGCATACATCTTGGAGGTGTGAGCATACAGGGTGGAAATCCGCCGGCCCTTGGAATCCAAGCCGTGATCCACAATGCAGTAATAGCCGTAGCCGCCGCCCCAGGTGCTGGTATAATTCGAATAGATAACGGTGCCGCTTTCCGCCGCGTAGATCTTCTCGCCATAAATCGGGACAGACCCGTTGGCAATATCGATGCCGCGGTGAACCGTACCCCAGCGGGAGCCGAAGCCGGAGGAAATGTTCCGCACGGTGGGCACCGGCCAGAACATGGTGCCGCCGCCGTATTGGCCGTTGTTGTTGCTCTTGGAATCGATAATTTTCTGGATCTCTTTATCGATATCGTCCAGCAGCTTCTTATTCTTTTCGATCTGCGCTTTATAGTTGTTGGCCTGGGCCAGGATTTTCTTCTCCTCGGCCTGGATCGCCTTATAGAGGTTCTCCATTTCTTTTTTCTTGGCGCTGGCCTCGTTTTGAAGCGCCTGCTCCTGCTTCTTGCGGTCGGCCAGGGCCTGCTTGTCCGTTTCCAGCGCGGACTTGTCGGCCTTGATCTTGGTCAGCTCGGCCTCCATGTCGTTCAGGGCCTTCTGATCGTTCTCTGCAATGCGTTCGAGCATCTTCGATTTGATGAGATATTCGGCGTATTCCTCGGTGCTGAGCATCATCTGCACGCTGGACAGGTTGCCCCGCTTGGACAGGGCCCGCAGGCGCTCGTTCAGCTTATCCGACGCGTCCTGAATGTTCGCTTCCTTTTGAGAAATAGCCGACTCCTTGGCGGCGATTTCACTGTTCTTGCCGGAAATCTGGGAGTTCAGGCTGCTCAGCCGCTGGTTGATGTTCTCCAGCTGCTGCCGGGCGTTGTCCACCTGGCTTTTCATGTTTTTCAAGCGGGCCTGGCTGTCCTCCAAATTGTCATTGGTATTGGCCAGCTGCTTTTTCAGCTCATCGGCCTTTTTCTGCAGCTCCTTCTGCTGAGCGTACAGCTGTTCCTCGGTCATGGCCGCCGAGGCGGGAATCGTCTGCAGCGAAAACGCCAGAGCCAGCAGAACCGCCGACACGATGGCGAGAAGCCTCCGGAACCCGGCCCGGCTTGCAGTGGATGCGGTCGTCATGATTGGCTTCCTCCTTCGTCCTTCAAATACTTGGTCATGGATATAGCGCTGCCCGCGATGCCGGTGAGCATGCCGATGACCAGGAAGCCTACCAGCAGCACGGCCCAGACATCGGAGAAGGTCAGCGGACTAAACGAAATGCCGAAGCTGAACAGGGAGGCCAGCTTGCTGTACACCCAGGCAATGATGCCGTAGGAGAGCAGCGCGGCCAGCAGGCCCAGCACAACGCCCTCGATGGCGAAGGGGAACCGGATAAACCCGTTGGTGGCCCCCACCGATTTCATAATATAAATCTCCAGGCGGCGGTTGTACACCGTCAGCTTGATGGTGTTGGCGATGATAAACAGGGAAACCAGCAGCAGCATGAGAATGACCCAGCCGCCCACCGCCAGCACCACCTGGCGGATTTTGGTCAGCATGCTGGCGATTCCCCCGTCGTAACGGACGTCGTCCACCCCGCTGACGCCCTTCAGTTGGGAAACCGTCCCTTCAAACTGATCCAAGTCCTTGAGGGTGACGATGTAGGTGTCCTGTAGGGGATTGTTCTCCCCCTGCATGCTTTCAAAGGTTTCGGCGGGCAGCTCGTCCCGCATATCCTCCAGGGTTTTATCCTTGGAGACGAATTCCACCGACGCCACGTTGGTGATGGCCTTCAGCTTTTCGCCCACCTCAGCCGTTTCCTCCGGTGTGCTTTCCAGGTCGACGAACACCGCCACCACGTTCTGGCCGTAAACCCAATCGAAGGCGTGATCCACATTGGCGAACACCAGATAGGCAAACCCAGTGAGCAGCAGGCAGGACACCAGCACGCCTATGGAGGCAATGGACATAAACCGGTTCTGCCAGAGATTGCGGAAGCCTTCCCGCAGCAGATACCGCAGACTGCTGAGCTTCATTGCGCGTCACCTCCCTGCGTGCTGTCGGAGACCACGCACCCTTCCCGGATTTCAATCACGCGGCGGTTGAACATCCGCACCAGATCCCGCTCATGGGTCACCATCAGCACCGTGGTGCCGCGGCGGTTGATTTCATTGAGCAGCTCCACGATTTCATAGGACAGCTCGGGATCGATATTGCCGGTGGGCTCGTCCGCGATAATCAGCGCCGGATTGTTCACCAGCGCCCGGGCCAGACCCACCCGCTGCTGCTCGCCGCCCGACAGCTCCATGGGATAGTTCCTCGCCTTATTCTGCAGCCCTACCAGCCCCAGAATGTACGGCACCCGCTTGCGCACCTCCCGCTGGGAAGCGCCGATGACCCGCATGGCAAACGCCACATTGTCGAACACATTCATATTGTTGATCAGCCGGAAATCCTGGAACACGATGCCCATGGTGCGGCGCAGATACGGAATTTCCCGGCGTTTGAGCTTAGACAATTTAAAATCGTTGACGATAACCTCTCCGGCGTTCGCCACTTCTTCCCTCATGATGAGTTTTAAAAAGGTCGATTTGCCCGCGCCCGACGCGCCCACAATGAAGACAAATTCGCCCTTATCAATGCGTAAATTGACATCCTTCAAAGCCTTTGTACCATTGTCATACACCTTATGTACGCCTTTAAACTCGATCAAAGAAACACCTCCCTGTGCCGACGTTCGCCGTCGAAATCCCGGCGGAAACCGCAAAAGCCGTCGATTGGCCGGGCTATAAAAAACGCCCTTTGCGGGCGCCGGAGTATTCGTATTCGGTGGGCGGCCATATCCTTCCGCCTGAAAGCACGAGCCTAGAGCAATTGGCGGGTAAAATGGCATGAAAGGAGGCAAGGAAAAATGACGTGGGGCAAGGCGGAGGACGCCGGCGGGCTTGCGCCCACCAAGGACGACAACGATGTCCACACGCCATTTTTACCGCCGAACTTGTGTCATTTTATTCGCCAATTGCTCTATTGTCACTATACCGTGAACGAGAAAAAGGCGCAAGCCTCAACATCTTCCATTATGGGAACAAACTTCCATATAAATGGAAACCCGCGTTTCCCGTTAAGCGAGCCGGGCGTCTCCCGTTAAGGGAGCCGCCGACAGAAAACTGTCGGCGGCAGCCTTTGTATCCTGAGCGGATTAATATTTGATGGGATTGGCAATGAGGTATTTCTTGACCATCAGCGCCACCTTGAAGACGATGGCATCGTCGAATTCCCGGAGATCGAGACCCGTCAGTCTCTTGATCTTCTCCAGCCGGTACACCAGCGTGTTCCGATGTACGAACAGCTTGCGGGACGTCTCGGAAACGTTCAGGTTGTTCTCAAAGAACCGCTGGATGGTGAACAGGGTTTCCTGATCGAGGGAATCGATAGAGCCCTTCTTGAACACTTCCTTGAGGAACATCTCGCACAGCGTGGTGGGCAGCTGATAAATCAGGCGGGCGATACCCAGATTGTCATAGCTAACGATGGTCTTCTCGGTGTCGAACACCTTGCCGACCTCGAGGGCCACCTGGGCTTCCTTGAAGGAGCGGGCCAAATCCTTGATGCCCTCGACCACGGTGCCGATGCCGACGGTGGCCTGGGTATAGAACTCGCTGCTCAGCGTATCCACAATGGAACGGGCCAGCTTCTCCAAATCCTTGGATTCGATGCCCGAGCGGATTTCCTTAATCAGCGCGATATCGGTCTCGTTGATATTGATGACAAAATCCTTGTTCTTGTCGGGGAACAGGTTCTGCACGATGTCATAGGCGGAAATATCCGAGCGGGCGGCAATCCGAATCAGCACCACCACGCGGTTGACATCGTTATTGAACCGCAGCTCTCTGGCCTTGAGGTAAATATCGCCGGGCAGAATGTTATCGAGAATCACGTTCTTGACAAAATTGCCCCGGTCGTATTTTTCATCGTAATACTGCTTGATGCTGGACAGGGATACGGCAAGCAGAGAAGCGAACTTAGCCGCCTGATCGTCCGTTCCCTCCACGAACAGGATGTACTCGCTGCGCGGCCGGGAGCCGAAGGGCTTATAGGTGTACCCGTCCCGCATGAACGCTTCCTGGGCGGAAAACGATTCCGCGTTCACCGCGTCGGATACCTCGCCGATACGGCCGAGATCGCTGCACGCGATGACCGACATGGTTTCGTCGATGACGCCGATGGTGCGGTCAATCGCTTCCCGCATCTGGTGGACAACTCCCTGGAAAAGCCGATTGGACATAGAATTCTTCCCCTTTACATAAAAATAAATAATAGAATCCTTCCGAATCCAGTCCGCCGGCCAGCCGGAAACACCTTATACACTCTCCGCATAAAGCGGCGGACATGTCTCAAAACGATCCCGAGAGTCCCTATATGGGATCTCTGTGCGGGTCTGCGGCGGCTTCCGCGGAGTTCCGAACCGGCAAATCACTCGGATCTTGCTTGTCCTTCCTTAGGCGGCGGCTTGGCCCCATTCCCGGGTATCGTATTTATTGTACACAATACCGAAAAATATTGCAAGGGCTGCCGGAAAGATTATTCATGTAATCTGACCGAAACTTTGTAAAGTTTACAATTTTGTAACACTTTCTTTGCCGTTCCTTGCATTTCCGGGAAATCCTGCCACAAAAAACGCCGTCCCCTGCTGCAAGGGACGGCGCTCGTTATATGGCGACGGTCATGCCGTCGTAGGCCACCAGCAGGCCCTGCTCGGCAGCGATCGGCACCAGCTCGTCATAGGTGGCGCCTCCGTTGTGTGAAAAGTGGTGCAGGCAGGCGGCGGTGGCGTCGTCCGCCAGCCCCATATGGCGCAGCCGGGTCAGAGCCTCCATCGCCGTATCCAGCCCCATATGGCCGTTGCGCCAGCCGGTCCGCAGGCCGCCGGTGCAGTCCAGCGACACGAAATCCAGATGCGGGCCATGCTTCTCCAGCCACTCCCAGGTCTCCTCCGGGAACCAGCCGGTATCGTTGGCGTACAGGAGAGATTTTTCTCCATCCTCAATCAGGAAGAACACCGGGCCGGAGGCCGGATCGTGATTGGCCGGCAGAGGGGTGACCGTATAGCCGGCGGCCTCAAAGGATTCAAAGGGCCGGATTTCCTGGAACAGCACCCGGTTCTGTTTTATCAGGCCGCATTTCTCCAGCATTTCCAAAATCCCCGGAGCCGCCTCTTTGGTGGCATAAAAAACCAGGGGGCGATCGTCGCCGGGATACGCAAACCCATCCAGCCGCATTTCCAAATCCGCCGGATACAGATGATCGCTGTGGCTGTGGGTTATAATGCAGTCCCGTATACGGGGCAGATCCAGTCCGCTGTAATACATGTGCGCCAGGGTGTCCGCCGGAAAATCGATCAACAGCTTGTCGTCCACCGCCGCCTGGGAACGGGTGCGCAGGTTCCGTCCTCCCGCCTTGGCGGCCCGCCGGCAATTGTCGCAGGTACAGAACAGCGCCGGCCACCCCTCGGCGGCCGCCGTGCCGAAATACTGAAATTTCATCGACCCCATCCTTTCCGTGCAGGGCTTTTCCACCCTTTGCCAGTATCATCTAGGGTCAGTATACAGCCCTCCTCCCGTGAAGTCAAGAGACAAGCTCCGGGCGGACCACCGCTCTTTTCTTTCCCCGCTTCAGCGGGAGGGAGACGGGCGGCCGATCACCTCCGCCGCTCCGTCAAACAGGACGGACAGGGTATCCAGCCGCGGCGCGTCCATGGCGAGATAGACCGCCGGGCCGCCGGTGAACGGATCCTCCACCCCGACGCACAGCTTCACGCCCGGCCTGGACAGCAGCGCTGCTTCCACCGTCGTGCGGGTGCGGATTTCCTTGTTTTCCGTCAGCGCGGACAGCCGGATATCCACCGGTGTTCTCGAGAGCACCTTGCCGCTGTCGCTCAGGATATACAGGCAGGCGGGCCAATCCCAGTATAGGGGCGCCGCCCCGTCGTTCACCCACTGGAGCTCTACCGCCAGCTCTGCTTCCGAGGCGCTGTCGACAATGGCGGCCTCCCGGACGCGCAGGCGGTAGCCCAGGTTTTTCAAGATCTCTCCGGCCCCGTCCTGCAGCCCCGCGCCGCCGCTTTCGCTGAAGCCATGCGGGCATTTCGGGCCGAGAAAGGTGGTGTGGCTCCGCCGGACGAGGGCGGCGGTTTCCTGCAGCCGGGGCCCCAGAAGCTCCGCGAAGGAATACCGGCTGGTGAATTCCCCGCCCACCGGGGCGGTCTCCCACACCGACGGCATGGCCACCAGGGCGTCGGTTTCCCCGGCCTGGGCGTAATCGCCGCCATTGGCAATCCAGTCCAGCCATTCCTCCGTGCTTTCCCGGTCGCCAGCCATGTCGTTAAACAAGCCGAAATTCTCCTTTTTCGCATCCACGAAAGGCCGACGCATGAGGATTTTGGCATGAGGGAAGGCCGTCAGATAGGGGGCGATATACTGCCGCCGCACCGCCTCCCCCGGCATGCGGGGAAGGCCGTCCTCATATTTGACATGCCACTCGCCCCAATGTCCCAGGCTCCCCAGCTCCACATAGCTGAAAAAGGTATCCTGGCCAAACCGCTTCCCCAGGGCGGCGATGGCCTTCGCATGGGCTTCGATAAATACCCGATTGGCGTAGTTGGGGCTGTAGCCTTTGCCATAGGAGATATCGTAATCCTTGCCGTCCTTGGTTTTCTCATACAGCCAGTCGGGGATATCCCGGTGCGGCTCATCGCCGGGCAGATCGCAGACGAAGCGGAACACCACATGCTTGCCGGCGGCGCGCCACTCGTCCAGGTGGTTGGCCTTTTCGATGGCCTCGAAGGCAAAAACGCCCTCCGACGGCTCCAGCTCCCGCCAGGACACATCCACATAAACCAGTGTGTTGTCGGCAGCGGCCTCCAGATAATCGGCCTCCGGTGCGAAGCCCATGACCGGGTTTTTCAGAATTTCGCCGCTTTTGGCAAACGCCTTGGAGGCCAGGAGAGAGGCCGGCTCCCCGCCGGACAGCCATAGGCTCAGCCCTATCCCCCCGGCCAGCACGAGCAGCAGCACCAGCGCCATCAGCATCCCTTTGGCACGGCTAGTCATGGTATTCACCGTCATATTGAATGAGCGTCACGTCCTCGACACCCTCCACCGCCCGCAGCTTCTCCAGAAACACCATGCTCTGGGTTTTGCAGAAGACCTCTATGGCCATCTCCGCGCTTTCCCCTCGCAGCGTCTTAGACTTGACGCGGAAGCGCGTGTTCCCCATGGCGCGCACAATGTTGTCTCCCACCAGGTCGCCGGTATAATGCAGGACGACGATATACACCTGCCCCTTGGAGGAACGGCGGCTGAAAATCAGGAGAACGAGTATCATCACGATGGCCGCGATAAGTACCAGGGCAAACATGTTGGCCCCCACGGCGATGCCGGTGGTAATCGCCCAGAACATGTACAGCAGATCCATCGGATCCTTGACGGCGGTACGGTACCGGACAATGGACAGCGCCCCCACCATGCCCAGGGACAGCACCACATTGGTGCTGATGGCCAGGGTGACCATGCAGGTCAGCACCGTCATGCCCACCAGGGTGACGGCGAAGGAGCGGTTGTACACCACGCCGCGGAAAAAGCGGTTGTAGATAAAGCAGATCACCAGGCCCATCAGCAGGGCCACCCCCAGGGCGATCACCATCTGCAGTATTTTCTCCGGTGTGAAGGAGTTCTTAAACATATCCAGCTCCAGCACCGATTTTTTTATCAAATCTTTCACACTCATGGGGACTTCCTCCTCAAATCAATAGTGGATGGATTCCGCATATAGGTATCCCGTTTTTTCGCAGCCCAGCACGAACTTCGAGACCGCGGTCAGCTCCGAGGAGCGGGGCGGCAGCGCCCGGCGGACAAGATCGGGCAGGAATTCCGTGAATTTGACCTCCAGCACCAGCTTGCCAGGCTCCAGCAGATAGAGCATGGGCAGCCGGGGATCGAACAGCTTTTCCCCGCCCGAACAGGCGCGGACGTTCTCGTCAAACGTGACGCGCACGTCTCCGGCCTCCATCACAAAGGGGGTGCGTTCATAGTCGATAATCACCCGCGGCCGCAGCATCCGGGCGGTCAACTGGACATAGAACTCGCCGCACAGCGGCTCTTTCCGCCCCAGAAGAAACGCGTAGTCTCCCCGCAGGATCCGATCGACTTCCTCCCGAGACAAGGGGACGGCGCGCTTATAAATGTAGCTGTCCTGCTTGCTCTTGCATTCCAGCTTGATAACGGCGTCATTGTCGTCATAAAAACGGATCCGGTACTTTTTCCGCCCGGTCACGCCCATGAGCTTCTCCCCATAGGCAGTGTGCCAGTAGTCGTCAAAATAAAGACTGCGGATTTTGTAGCCGCCCTCCGGCGCGTGGGGATCCCGCCGCATCAGGACGTCCAGGCGCCGGGCAAGCAGCTCCCGATCGCCGGCGTTGATGAGGAATTTCAGCTCATGCCGGTAATGCGGCCTGTTTTCGGCCATGGGCTATCCCTCCCCCAGCGTGCCATCGGGGAGGATATAGAAGCACCGGACGCCATAATGCCTCACGCCGTTCTGATCCTCGTAATATTCCTGGGCGGTCTGGGTTTGGCCGGATGCGTTCTTGACGGACACCCGCATGAAATACTGGCCGGGAGCCAGCTTGCCGGTCTGCGCCTGGGGCAGCTTCAGGTTTTCCTGCTTGTTCAGCGTCGTCTTAAAGGTGTAATCCCTGGCCAATTCGAAGTTCTGGCTGGTGGTGTCGGTGTTCCCGGTCAGCATCTGGAAGGCCAGCCAGGTAAAATAGTTCTCCTCGTCGAAATACTTGGCGAACACCTCTTCCGTGGGCAGGGAGTAATTGTTGAGGTCGTCCAGCATGGTCAGCAGCTTCTGGTGGTCGTCGTTCCCCTTGACCTCCAGCACCTCCTCGAAGGCGGACAAATCGTACTTCGGATCGTCCGCGAGCTTCAACGCGTCGGGGTACCGGAAAAACTCGAACATGCTCGCTTTATACAGCTGGCCGTATTCGTCCAGCCCATGATTGCGCAGGAAGCGCTTGTTGGGCTGCTCCACCTGGGTATACAGGCCGTAATCCACAAATTTGGCCCCTGTGGCGTCGTTTCCGGTCTGGTCCTTGACGTACAGGTGAACAAACTGGGTGCGCAGGCCGATCATGCCCGGCACGGTTTTGATGAGGTCGTAGCTGAGCTTGTTGCGGATGCGGGTGCTGTCGTAAGGGTGCTTGTTGAGGGCGATGGTCTTCTGGTTGCGCCAGGAACCGGCCCCGCTTTTTATCTTGTTTTAAAGGATTTCTGTTCCGCCTTGGAGCTGGTTTTGCCCCGCACCTGCACGGTGGCGTTGGGCACGTTCAGCCCGTAGCCGATTTGATCCGGAGAGGGGCCGGACTCGTCCCCTACCTGCAGGATGCCCTCCACGCCATAGCGGGGGATCCCCTTTTCATCATAATAGTAGGTGGAATTGCCGTTGACCTCGCTCCAGGAATGATCGGTATTGTCAGCGGCATTGCCCCGGCGCACCGTCAGATACATGGTGACGATAGAATCGTCGTCGTCGGCATACACCGACGCCTTATCCTTCACCTGTACGTCGTTGATGCTGCCGGAGGGCTCGATATCCGGGCGCTGCTGCACCGTCGACGTGTCGTCCCCCGTCCCGAAATTGCAGGAAGACAAAAGCAGGCAAAACACGGCGGCAGCCAGCAGACCGGTCCCCTTCCGCCGGCGGCATGTCTGTTGATTCTTCATGTACTACCAATCCTTTCACAATGGAGAGCGGCATCAGCTGTGTGACGGGTGTTCCTCCGCCTTTTCTTCGGCGGCCAGCTGCTTTCTGGCGGCCCGGGCTTCCAGGCGGACGCATAGGCGGGTGAACAGGCCGGTTTCCTCCCGCACGAACATGGGCTGCCGGCTGAGCACATGATATTTCAGCTTGCCCAGATACTGCATCAGCCGCAGCCAAGCGACCGCGCAGAAGACCAGCCCGCCCAGCACAAAGCCGAAGCCGAACAGCATGCTCGGCCCGCGCATAAACAAAAGCGTAAACGCATTGGCAAAAACCGTAAAGCAGGCGGCCGAAAACAGAGCGCCCTTGTTGTCCGCGAAATACAGCTGAATGAGCATGATGCTGTTGCCGATGGCATACAGGGCGTATCCCACGCAAAGCACCCGATAGATTCCCAGCATTTCGGCGGTGAACCCCAGGGCGGTCTTCGGCAGCAGCAGAGTTCCCGCCACAATAAACAGCAGGGTGGAAAACAGCTGCTTCTGCGCTAGATAGCTCAGCTCCTCCCGGAGCACCCGGATCATATTGCTCTCAGCGGATTCGATATCCTCGAGCGCGCCCCCGTCGTTGAACAGGCTGAAATACGTCTTATACTGCGGATAAAAGCGGGTTTCCACCGAGGTGGTGAAATTGATGGTGGTGATCAATATGGAGAAAAACGCTACCAGCGCGGGAATATCATGAGCCGGCGCGCCGTAATACAGACCCCGCACCTGCACGCCCAAGGGGCTTGCCCACATGATGACCAGATGGCCAAACAGGCCGGTGGTGACGAAAAAGCCCACCAGCGCCAGCTGGGGGAACCGATCGAACCAGCGCAGAAAGCTGAACGTCGACCCGGTCCCCTCGGGAAAGTACCGGTACAGCAGCGCGAAATACCACACCATTAAAATGCCGTACCCGCAGCACACCCCGGTCAGCAGGGCCACGGTGGTGTCCCAGTGCAGCACGAAAACCAGCAGAATCCCAATCAAAAACGCCATGAGCAGCGAGACGAAAAAAGCCAGCAATATGTTTCGGTAATCCTTGATAGCCGTCAGGTAATTGATTTCCGTCCACACAACCACCAGCGAGGCAAACAGCAGCAGGCTCAAAACCTGATACAGCAACGGGATACCGGAGACATGCAGGAACACGCCGTACCCGACGACGCCGATGACCAGCATCACCGTCAGGCTCCCGTAAAAGGAGGGCATGACCGCCTGAGCCCGCTCCATATAGAGCATGTCGGCCGTGCAGCGGGTGGTGAGCATGGAAAACAGGCTCGTCAGGGTCAGAGAGGCCAGAAGCGCGTAGGTGATCATGGACACCAGCAGCTCCCGGTCGCCGCGGTCGAGGCCCGCCTTCTCCGCGATGAAAGTGACGCCCAGCAGCAGAACCACCCCTAGAATCATAGGGCCGGTGCAGACGATGCCGGCATATCCATAGGCGCGCAGCGTGGCCAGGAGGCCCCGGCGGGAAAACAGTTTTTTCAGTTCGAATCCAATGCCTGCCACGCGTCCATCACCTCCCGGTAATTTTCCAAATAACGACGGATCATGTCCTCATGGACAAATTGGGTTAGAATCCGCTTCTGCCCCACCTCGCCCATTTCCAGGCGCAGATCCCGGCGGATGCACAGCAACTCCATAGCGTCGGCCAGCGCCTGCGGGTGCATGGGCGGCTCGCACAGCCCCGCCCGGCCAAAGGCATCGTAGCTCGTTCCCTCCAGCAAGTCCCGGCAGCAGCCCACGTCGGTGGTGACGCAGGGCCGGCGGGCCGCCAGGGATTCCAGCACGGCCAGCGGCTGCCCCTCGGAAATACTGGACAGGACGGTGAAATCCAGCTTTTTGAGATATTCCGAGACATTGGTGTTGCCCACCAGATAGAGATCCCTCACCTCCAGCTGCGCGATAAGGTCGACGCATTCCTGGCGGTATTCCTCATCATCCGTGTCCCCCAGCACGTGCAGCCGCGCCTGCGGCACCCGGGTTTTCAGCTCCAGGAAGGCGTAAATCAGCGTCTTGATGTCCTTGATGGGGGCGATGCGCACCACGGCGCCGATATCCACAAAATCATCCTCCGGCTTGAGGGGGATATGGATAAACTTCTCGCAGTGGATGCCGTTGGCGATGACCCGCCGCTTGTACGCCTCGCACCCCAGCTCTCCCTGAATCTCTGAATAGCGGGAGAACAGCGCCGTCACCCGCACCGCCGCGTCATAGGAGCAGCGGGCCAGCATATAAAACAGATTGATCCAGTGCTGCTTGAAGTAGGAGGCGACCCACTGGGCCCGGAGGATTTCCTCCTCCCGCTCCCGCGTGTAAATGCCGTGCTCGGTCAGAATGAACGGCCGATGATACCGCCAGCCCGCCAGCGCCCCCAGCAGGCCGCCGTAGCCGGTGGACGTCGCGTGATACACGTCCGCCCGCGGCACCTCCTGCTGGATCAGATACAACAGGGGCAGCAGCATGGAGCGCACCGTGTGGAACAGCTCGGAGAATGCGATATACGGGTACTTCTCCCGGCACATTTCCAACAGGATGTTCAGAAATTCCTCGCTCATCAGGAAGGACAGCACGCCGGTCTTCTTGACATTGTAGGTGTCAAACAGCACTTCCCAGTCCGGATCCTCGCAGGCCAGCAGCCGGCGGAGGGCCGTCACCTGCTCGGGCGTGAAGCGCAGCTTTTCCTTCCCCGTCGGGCGCAGGCGCAGGGCGTCGTCCAGGAACACCTCGTGGATTTCCGCCACATTGCGCGGCAGCTCATATTTGAATTTTCCCTTGTCCTCCGCCTTGGCGCCGATAACCCAGAGCACGAACTCGTGCTCCGGCATTCCCTGGATATATTCATGCATCCAGCTGGACACCCCGCCGCGGACATAAGGGTAACAGCCTTCCAGTATCATACAAATCCGCAATTCGACCACTCCGTTTTCAGGATGCCAGCACCACCGTAACCTCCGGGGCCGTGGCCCGCAGCACATATAAGCTGCCGTTCACCTGCTCCAGGCTGCCGCCGGTGATTTTCTGGCAGCGGCCGTCCAGCCGCAGAAGCAGATAGGCCTCGTCGGCAAAGCCCTGCAGGTTCAGGCGGTACACCCCGTTTTCAAGCGTGCGATCCACCGTCAGGCAGTCGTAGCGCTGCACCGCGCGGGAGGCCTCGGCGGCCGTTTGGTTACGCAAGCCGGGGGCCGCGCCGTACAGCCAGTCCATATAGCCGTCCAGGTTGTCGCGCAGGGTGTTCCAGCCCAGGGCCGCCCCTCGATCCTCGTCCAGAACGTCGTCAGGATGGATAAAGTGGGAATTGACGTACTGAAAGTTCAGCTCGTTGAAGGCCGCCCAACGCATATACGGGTCGAGAATGGCGCCCGATATGATGCGGGGCAGTTCCACAATACCGTCGTCGCTGACACAGAATTCCTGCTCGTATTCATAGTCCTCCTTGAGGAACACCCCGGACAGAGTCCGGATCTCCGGAAAGCTCTCCGCGAGCATCGCCCGCCCTTCGGCCGACAGGATATTGGACGGCGGCACATACGTGGAGATGGTGTTTTTCGGGAACAGGGTTTTGGTAAAATCCATCAGTTCCGCGATGGCGCTGCGCATGTCGTTCGCCGTCGGCCAGGTCTCATAGTCCACCTTGCCCAGAAAATCGAAGCCGTCGGGGCACAGGGGCATGTGGTTATACCCGTGGATGCCGATTTCTCCGCCCTTCTCCAGCAGCAGTCCGCCGAAATAGCGGAACCGCTCGGTATCCGTCGTGCGCGGAAAAGTCCCGGAGGTCCGCTCCGAGTAATCCTCGATAACCACACCGGTATAGCGCACGCCGTGCTTCTCCGCGATTTTCAGCATATCCGGCCACCAGATGTTGGAATAAAAGCTGGAAATGTCCCGGCCGAAATACTTGCGGATGTATTCCCCGTTGCCCATAGGCACCGGAGAGGGAAAATCGTCGAGGAAAAACACGGAGGAATTGATAACCGGATAGGCAAACACGTCCTGGAGCAGGCTGTAGGCCGCCGCTGTCAGGCCCCGCGTTACCTTTTCGCACATGCCATGGTTATTGACCACAAACCGCCCCTTGCCATAGTTCCGCTCCCAGAGCATCGGCACGGCATTGGCGCCGTTGGACGCGACATGTACGGTGCAGGCGGCGTCCAGCCGCACATCCAGAACGCTCGCGGAGGGCTCCTCCCAGGCGTACTCGAAGCCGGCCGCCCCCACCATGAAGTTGTCCTGAATCTTCAGACCGACGACGCTGGTATACCCCACGCCGCCGTCCACAATCCCCAGTTTTGAGGCGATGGAACGGAACACCACCGTCGGATCGAGGGTGGCAAAAAACATGCAGCGCCCGCCGGCCTCCACCCAGTCGCACAGCGTGAAAATATTGTCCTGAAACGGAGATAAGTCTGGACAGAGCACCACCGCCGTGGCATAGCCCTGCAGCTTCGGAAAGCCGCCCTTCGCCAGATCCGCCACGTCATATCCCACACTCATGTTGTCGAGAACAACGGTCATGTGATCGTAAAATTCGGCATGAGTCTCCTGGCGGCTGTCCACGATAAGCAGGCAATCGATGGTCTTATGCTTGGCCGCCTTGCTCTGTTTGACAAAGTCCATGGATAAAAATTCCGTTTCCACATGGGACACCCGATAGCTGATGCCGGAGCGCTCGAACAGCAGCAGCAGACCGATGACGGTCAGCGCCAGGATGGGCCAGATGAGGATCCACAGCCGGTCCTTGCTTTTCATGTTTCATGCACCTCCCGCTTCTCCGGCGCGCCCCAGAAGCGCAGCGCCTCCCGCCCCACGGCGGACAGGTAGATTTCCCGGCGCTGTATCTCCTCGGTCGTCCGACGAATCAGCGCCCCGTCGCCGGTTAAAAAGCCGTATTGCAACTGCAGCAGCCAGGAATTTTCATCCTGCGGCCACTGCCTCAGGCAGTCTTCGATAAGCTCCGCGGCCAGCCCGAACTGCCGCAGCGCCAGTCGGTTCTCCGCCGCCGCAAACCATACGCGGCGATCCGGTTCCCCGCCGCCGGCCCGCTTTTTGTCCAGCAGCTCGCCATAACGTGTCCGCTGAACGCCCAACACGCTGTCCTCCAGCAAGCCGCTGTCAATATACCGCCGCAGCGCCAGGAGACAATTGTCCAGCGCCCGAGCGCTGTCCGGTTCCTCTGCCAGCCGGCGTTCGCAGCGCTGCAAATCGATTTCGTATTCCCGCTGTACCTCCATCATGGCGGTGGACGCATAGTGCGTCACCTCGATATCGTCGTTCAGACGGGCCTGCTGGAGGAGCTGGATATACTGGTTGGGATCCTGTCGCAGAATCTCCACCATCAGCCGGCGGCGGGTGACGGCGTCGTTTATCAAAAACGCTTCCTCCAGCGGGACCACCGGCATCTGAGTGCTTTCTTCCTCGATGCCCAGCAAGCGATAATCGTTGATATGTAAATCTTCTAGATCTATTAATTTTGCACCAGACTTATGCCGGCGCGTGTTCCATTCGGCTGTTGCCGCGGCCAGCAGTCCCCATACCGGCACCAGCGCCACCAAGGGAAACGCCTGGGAGGAAAATTTCAGAATTTCCGCCCGCCGGCACAGGTATACCCCCAGGCAAACCAGCGCGTGAATGAGCAGGCAGACCAAGAGAATTCCCCAAGTCATACCGTCGCGCCACCCCTTTCGGAACCGTCCAGCGCCTGGTAGCCGATACCGCAGCGCTTCAGCCGCTCCAGCACCACGCCGATGTTCTCCTGGCCCGTCTGGGTAAGAATGACATACAGGTCCCCGTCCGCGCCCTGCCCGACGACGTCGATGCTGCGCAGGGCCTTGCTGATCCGTGCCCCCACCTCATCCAGCTGCTCGGGTGTGACGGCAATATGCAGCAGCGAATACTCCGCCACCGCCTTTTCCTCCATCTCCTCCCGGACGGCCAGCACCTTGCGGAACGCTTCCTTCTTCATGATGCGGGTCCCTTCGATGAACTGCTCTGTCTCCGTGTAAGCCATGAATTCGATGGCCCGCAGCAGTGCTGCCTGGATGAGGCCGCAGAGCACTTTGATCAGGTTCTGGTAATACATGGCCATCTGGTCGAAGCGGGTCTTCTGAATGGTGATAAGCGCCACCAGGCGGCCATTCTGGAAAATGGGCGCGGCATACTCGGGATAGCCGAGCAGCCTCTCGTTGTTGCACCACACTTCGCCTTCCTCAAAGGACGGGACCATCAGCCCATATTTCTCCAGATCCACGGATTTCCCGGTGGTATCCGCAATGGCCTTCGAGCAAACCATCAGCCGGCCGAACCGCGCGTTCTGATCAAAGGTATACAGGCAAATGCTCTGGTTATCCAGAATATCCTCCATGGCGATCAGCGCCTCCTTGAACACCTCGTCGGGCATAACGGTGTTCAGGCGGCGTGTCACCTCGAAAATCCGGCCAAAGCTGTCGCGGTAGCTCATAATCTGGTTCTTGTACTGGCTCTTGTTCTCCAGCGTGCGGATATACAGCTCGTTAAGGAAAACATACCGCTGCTCCAGATCCGCTTTCTCCTCCTGGACAAAACGCAGATCGTTGCGCATACGATCCCGGGTATACCCAGCGACCGCGCCCATGATGACGAAGCAGGCAAAGGGGATCCAGTTGTCCACGTTGTAGGCGATGATCCGCCAGTCCATGCCGTTGGCCATATAGCTTAAGAAACAGGACAGACACGCCAGCGCGGAAGCGGCCAGCCCCGTGCGCAGGCCGTGAAGGGTGGCCAGCAGCATGACAAACAGCAGCCGAAAATCCACGTACTGGAACTGAACGGAGGTTTTCGTAACGGCCAGCAGCAGCTCCATAAGCCCATATCCCAGCAGCAGCTCCACCGTCCGGATAATGATAGGGTGCGCGGACAAATAGCCTTTTATCCTCTCCCCCGCCGATCGCTTCGGGAGCTGAGTGGCGGCCTGAAAGGCGGCAATCAGCCGTTCCAGTTCATCCGTTACCGCCCGTGTCGGAATCCAGTCGTAATCCCGCCGAGGAATATCCGAAGCCACCGGCTCCGCGATCGGCGCCAGATGCTCGGCGTAAGAAACGCGCAGGGTCGGGAAGCGTTCGATAAACGCCGCGCCCAACTCTCCAAACGTGACCGCTTTCGCGCCGGGAACATGGATCACCGGATGCTCTTCCGGCCAGCTGTCCAGCATACGCATCAGCAATTCGGCCAAATCCTCCTGCGAAAGGAAATCGCACAGCTGGTTGGCCCCGCCTTTGAAACGCACGGCTGCGTGCCGCACCGCCTGGGCGATGAGTCCGCCCACCATGGACGCGCTTTCCCCGTAGCCGAACGTCACGGGAGTGCGGAGGATAAGAATCTCGATGGCGTGCCGCATCCGATAAAACGCGCACAGCTCCTCGCAGGATGTCAGCGCCACCCCCGCGCTTGTAATGGGCGCCGGGCGGGTTTCCTCGTTCACGCCGTCGAGCCCTGCGAACACCGAGGTGGAAGAAAAAAACACGACCCGCCTCACGTCGTGGGCCGCGCACAGGCGCAGCACCTGCTCGAGCTCCCGCAGATCGTCGGCGCACGCCCCATCCTCCTCCGGACGGCGTGCGAAATACATCACCGTATCAAAGCTGTAGGAATGAAAGAGCTTTTCGAACCGATCTTCATGCAGCCCATAGGAAAAGGGATCCACCCCTCGCCCCAGATCGACGGATGGAATCTGTTTGGCCGCCACCACCAGCTTGTGCTCCTCCGTCAGCCGCCGGCAAAAGGGAGCCGACAAGGCCGCCACCCATCCGGTCAGCAATAACTCCATATGAACGCCCCCTCTTTGGCAGTACTACTCAGGTCGCTTCCGCCGCCACGGCGGGCTTCCGGACGTTCTCCGCCCGATAAATCGCTTCGATCTCCTCCCGGCTGCCCTCGAAAAGCTGGACGATTTCCGGATCGAAAAAATCCCCGGCATGATCGAGAATATACAAAAAGCCATCTTCAAAGCTCCAGGCTTTTTTGTAGGTCCGTTCCGTGGTCAGAGCGTCGAACACGTCGGCCACGGCCGTCATCCGCGCATAGCGATCGATTTCCCTCCCGTGTAAACCGAGGTAGCCGGAGCCGTCGAAGCGTTCGTGATGCTCTCTGGCGATATTGGCCGCCAGCTGGAAAAATGGCTCCTGGCTGCCGCATAATATATGATAGCCATACAGCACATGGCACTGGATTTGCTCGAATTCCACCGCCGTCAGCTTTTCTTCTTTGAAAAGCACGTCGGGGGGGATGACGATTTTGCCAATGTCGTGCAGCAGGGCGGCGTTCGCCACATAGTCGGCTTCCTCCGCAGACATGCCGGCGGTGCGGCACATTACCCGGACATATTCCGCCACGTGAACCGTATGGTGGTTTTCCGTATCACATTTGATGCTCATCAGCTTTTTCAGCGATTCCAGAACAACCGTATGCCCCTCCTGATACCCGAACGCGAAATCCACCGGCGCCGAATGGGTTGCCTCCGGCGGCAGAGAAGCGGCGGCGCCGGCCTTCATCAGCCGGAGCCCCTCGATGATGCCCGCAGCGGAAACCAACACGACGCCGAAAAATACCGGCGCGCGCAGATTGACGGCGATTCCTATCAGGCTGTCCATCCAGAAAGCGGTTTCGACAAAAAACAGGGCCGCCGTCAGGACGAATCCCACGGAGGAATCGGGCTTCCGGCCGATTCTCAAAAAGCTCAGAAGCGCCGCAGCACCCGCCGCCAGATGCCAGAAGCCGTAGTATTTCGCTACCAAAAGGGTCAGCGGCTCATAGGGCGAAAGAGCAAGCAGCAGCCCTAGCAGCAGGCTGCCGCCCAGCATGACCTCCTGGGCGCGGTTCCAGGTCTGCCGGCTGGATAAGAGAAAAACGGTCGCCGCCGACAGCAGCACCAGGCTCAGCATATGGATCCGGTAGAACAGGGGAGCATGGAAAGCCGACAGGGTCGGTACCGACTGATTGAAAAAGCAGGCGGCGGCGCTGAAAAGCGCCAGCGCGCCGGCGGCCAGCAGCTGCCGCCGCCACGGCCTCCGGGCATTCAGCCCCCCCATAATCAACAGCACCACGCCCATAACCGCGAACGCGATGACAAACGAGGTGCTGGTATAGATGCTGACGCCGTCGATATTGGACAGCTGATCCATAGGAATCAGACAGGCGGAAAACTCCAGGCGGTAGGGGCAGAACACGGTCGCCGTCAGCCGACTTTTCGACGAGGAGGCCGGCAGGGTCACCGCGCTGACACGGTTACCCACAAAGCTGCCGGATGAACCTAGCGTGTCCAGAACGGTCTGCCCATCCACCGCAACCCGCAGCGGGGCGTTTCCCGTGGTGATCATCAGGCGCCGCCCCGCATCCGCCGCGGGAATTTCCCGGCTCAGAAACAGATAGTCTCCCTGGCCGAACCGGCGAATCGGGCTGTCCTTTCCCGCCGAGAGGGTCTCCCTGCCGCTCGTCGCGGAATCCGCCTGCTCCGCCCATGTATAGTCCCAGTCGGCCAGCATGTGACCACCGCTGGACAGATCGGCAACCGGCCGGCTCAGACCGCTCCAGAGAAGCAGAGCCCCCAGCGCGGCGGCGGACGCCAGAACCAGCCAGCGGACGCCGCGCGTCCATATGTTCACGGATTTTGAGCGGCTGTCCATCCTCCGTTCCCCCCCTGCCGAGCTGTCTTTTCCTACCTGTCCGCCTCTTCATCAATCGGCTTTGCCAAACACATCCCGCGCTTTTACGCGGGTATCCACCACGAGAGGGGCGATGAGCGGCGCGGTAGGCTTTTTAACAGCCGTTGACGCCGGAACCACCGGCGTGTCCGCGCGCTCCTCCGGCGCGGCCGGCTCCTTTTCACGCCGCTCCTCCCTGAAAGAGCGCAGCGCATTTAGGAGAAGCGGCGGCAGCGCCGCGTTCTCTTCCGGCTCCTCCTCCGGCTCTTCCGCCGGGCGGAATTCCTCCGGGATTTGCTCCCGTTCTTCCTGCAATGTAGCCGTGAAAAGCGCGTTCATTTTCTCGGTCAGATCCTCGCAGATAGCGGACACCTCCGGGAGCGCGCCGGCCATCTGCTGCCCCTGTCCGGCAAAGTCCTCCAGATTCTCCAGCATCGCCTCATAGGATTCCACCAGTTGGCGGGTCGTTTCCTCTTTAACGACCGCCATCTGCTCTAAAGAGGCGCGCAGCTGCCCGTCCGCCTCGGTAAGGACCGCGGCGTATTCCTGAATCCGCTCCTGCATCTCCTCAATGAGCTCCGCGCGGATTTTCTCCACGTTTTCATAGGCCCGGGCGTAAATCGGCCCCACGTTGATGCCGTAAGGCGCGGATTCCTTTTCCCGCTCCAATGCGCCGATTTTGCCGTGCAGCTTCTGCGCTTCTTCCTGCAGTCTGGCCGCCCGCGCGGTCAGCTCCGCGTTGGCCGCCCGCAGCTCCTCCAGCTCTCGGCGCATGTCCTCGGGAACGGCCGCCGCCGGGGCCGGCGTCTCCATCTCGGATTTTGCCGCCAGTTCCATATTCAGCTTGGTTAGCTTGGAACTGAGAATGCTGTTTTGACTGCGCAGCGAGTCGATAACCTCGTCAGCCTCCCGCACATCGTAACCCCAAAACGTTTTTTTCATAGAGCCAAACCTCCTGTCGGAATCTATCAAGGGTCAAAAAAATGGCTGCATTATTTTTCAAATAATGCAGCCAGACGATCATGGCAGGGTTTCCCGCTTTAGATTCTTAAGCTTTGCGTCTCCAGCTTTCGCTAGATTTGCCTATATTTGATTGGTAAGAACGAAATCTATTCAAATGATACCGTTTTTCCGCCGCCTTGTCAAGGAATATTTTTATAGTTGGCCTGGTGTCATGTTCTGTATACGAGTTACAAAATTTATTGCACGGAATCAATGCTTCCATTTTCTACAAAGTATGATATAATTGTGTAAAATAATCAAGGGGGATTTGCTAATGAGTATGGAAAGTTTAACAAGTTTGTCCATTCGAAATATAATTGATAAAGTAAATACAGGCGCAATCAGAATACCTTCTTTTCAAAGAGGGTTTGTTTGGGAACCAGAAGCTGTCGCTTTTTTATGGACAGCTTATATAAAAAATATCCGATCGGTGCGGTATTGCTTTGGCGGACAAAAGAGAGGCTTCATAGTGAGAGACAACTTGGTAGATTTATTTTACCGGAGCCAGTAAAGGATTATCCAATCGATTATGTTTTGGATGGACAGCAAAGATTGACCTCTGTATTTTCGGTATTTCAGTCGGGGTTATTACCCCAATCCGACTCTAGTTGGATGGACATCTATTACATAATAGGGACAAATGAATCGCCACAACAAAGCTGTTTTGTTCCGCTCGAGATAGAAGATGTTGATCCTAGAAAACATTTCCCTCTATGTTCTCTTTTTGATCCCGTCCAATATCGCCGATCCACAAAAGACCTGGATGATGATGTAATAATTGAACTTGATAGGTTGCAGGCTTGTTTTCAGGAAATTGCTATACCAGTTCAACTTATGGAAACCGATGATAAAGCTCATGTAGCAATCGTGTTTGAACGTATCAATCGCGCCGGTGTCCCCTTAGATTCATTTCAATTGCTAACGGCTTGGAGTTGGAGTACTGAATTCGATCTACAAGACAAATTAGATGAATTATCGGCGGAATTATCTGAATATGGTTTTGAGGGGTTGGCTGAAAATCAAGACCTTTTAATGAAATGTTTTACTGGATATATCTTAGGGAATACATCGCCTGGAGCGATAATGGATTTAGACGGCAAGATGATCCGCGATAATTTCGAGAGTATAAAGAATGGCTTAAAATCAGCAGTGGATTTTTTAAGAAAAGAGTTGCATTTATATTCTTTAAATTGTTTGCCATATCCGGCCATGCTGGTATCTTTAGTTCGTTTCTTTGGCTCAGAAAAGACAAACGGATGCTCATATACAGATAAACAGAGAAGACAATTAGTACGCTGGTTTTGGAGAAGCTGCTTTGCAAGACGTTATTCTAGTGGCGTAAACAGCGCTCATGAAACAGACCTTAATTCCATGGAACGACTTAGAGATAACGAAAACTTTGATATAAGCAGTTTTAAATGCGATATTCCGACCGGATTTTTTACCGATAACGTTTTTAATATCAATTCCGTCAACTCACGGACTTTTATTGCAATGTTGGCCAATAACAACCCCAAATCCTTTATTTCAGGAGCCAGTGTCGACTTATCGCAAACGTTGAAAATTGCTAGTTCAAAAGAATTTCATCATATTTTTCCGGATAAATACCTGCAGAAACTTTCACTGGAACGTAAGGATATTTATCAGCTGGCAAATTTTTGTTTTTTAAATAATGCAGATAACCAGAAAATAAAAGACCGTTCTCCATCAGAGTATAAACAGTTTCTCAATCCCGATTCTATACCGGATGTTCTTAAATCTGCAATTTGTCCCTCGGACACTTTTGAACTGGATTACGGAGAATTTATACTGAAACGGAAAGCCATGTTGATGGATTTTGCAAATAGACTCATTAACTACGGAAACGACTTTTGAGTCTTTTGGTTGACGACTGCTCAAACAGCATCGCCGAAAGCTGACCAACTCCACAGATAAAGAAAGCGCCCGGGAACCGTATGCCTATACGGCTTCCGGGCATTTTTCTAGCCGTCGCCCAGGGCTCTGAACCTCGCAGGTTCGAGTCTCGGACTCGTCAAGCATAAAAATGGCCTTGGTAATTTTGAGAAGCGACTCGAACTATCACACTTTTGAAAACCGTTTTTTCAAAACTACATAATGGTTCCGATTTGACTTGTCTCCACCATTGTCAGGAAATAGGCAAAACGGCAGGCTATCGGTCGTGCGGTGCTTAATTACACACGCACAGCATTTCCCGTGATTGGGGCAAGTCTGCTTTGGACAGCTACACTCTTTCACATTTTTACAAGGCATTGGGTTACCTCGCTTTTTTCAGAATGGCAATCACCTCATCCGGCTTCAGTACCTTGCCAAAAGAAACCACTTTACCGTCCACCACAAGGGCTGGGGTTGTCATCACGCCGTATGCCGCAATTTGCGTAAAGTCGGTGATATGATCGATTGTCGTGTCTAGGCCGAGCTGCTTGAGCGCCTCCAGTGTGTTTGCTTCCAACTGATTGCACTTGGCACAGCCGGAACCGAGAATTTTCACGCTTGCGCCTCCCGCCTTGCATACCTCCGCTGCTTTCATAGACTCCGCATTGCAGCTCCCTCCACAGCAGCATTTCTTTTCTTCTTTCTTTTTACTGAATAAACCCATTGTGTTTTCCTCCTAAATAAATACATAATGGAATGCGTTAAACAGATAGCCTACAACGATAATGCCGACTGTACAGATACCAATAAACAGAGCGAGCAGTTTTGGTTTCACAGCTTTTCGCAGCATGATAAGGGATGGCAGCGACAGCGTTGTGACAGCCATCATAAAGCTAAGAATTGTGCCAAGCTGCGCACCTTTCGAAAGCAGAGCCTCAGCCACGGGGATCGTCCCAAAAATGTCCGCATACATGGGAACACCGATAACCGTTGCCAAAATCACGCCGAACGGGTTGTCGCTGCCGAGTACCGCTTCAATCCAGTGTTCGGGAATCCAGTTATGAATGACCGCGCCGATTCCCACGCCCACAAGGATATACGGAAATACCTTTTTAAAAGTGGACAGCATTTGATCCTTTGCGTAAACCAGTCGCTCTTTTTGCGACAGCGTCGGAGATTCGACATCGACCGCACTTGCACTTTTGATAAAGGATTCCACATACTTTTCCATGTGCAGCTTCTCAATCAGTGTACCGCCCGCGACGGCAATCATTAAACCGACCACCACATAGGCGACGGCGATTTTCCATCCGAAAATGCTGGAAAGCAGAAGCAGGCTTCCCAGGTCAACCATCGGGGAGGAGATCAAGAAGGAAAAGGTCACACCGAGAGGAAGTCCTGCGCTGGTAAAGCCGATAAATAATGGAATAGAAGAACAAGAGCAAAAGGGCGTGACCGTTCCTAGCAATGCAGCGATGATATTCGCCCATATCCCATGAAACCGTCCTAAAATCTTCTTGCTGCGCTCCGGCGGAAAATAGCTCTGGATATAGCTGATGAAAAGAATCAGGAAGCAGAGCAGCACCGTGATTTTGATTACATCATAGAGAAAAAATTGAATGCTGCCTCCGATTCGTCCGGTAATATCCAGTCCTAAAGCGGACAGTCCCATACCAATCAGCTTATTCAGCCATTTCATACCGAGAAGCTGATTTTGAATAAAGTCCCAAACTATCGACATGCGCAGTCACCACCCTCGCAGCAGTTCAGCGTCCCTATGAACGCCTTGAATGCCGACAGCGTTTCGCAATTTAGAGAATAGTGCGACCATTTCCCCTCCTTGCGGGTTTCTACTAAGCCGCACTCGCAAAGGATTTTCATGTGGTGAGATAATGTCGGCTGGGTAATCTCAAAGGCTTCCAGCAGCTTGCAACCGCATTTTTCACCATCTGACAACATTTTTACAATTTTCAATCTGTTAGAATCTCCAAGCGCCTTACAGATCAAGGCAATATCCATTTCTTTCATCTCAAGCACCTCGCATTGATTATCATCTATGTAATCATTATATGCTATACATAGATAAATGTCAATGTGTTTCTGCTTCATCTTATTGGTATTCGGTTTCTGCTCATTTTCAAACGGTACAAAGGGATTCGGATTTAGCAAAAACACCTATTGATATCCAAACCACAATGGTTCAAATTTCAATAGGTGTTTCATTTTTGGGACGAGATGCTTAATCGTAAATTTCCCGTGGTAAATATTCTATGGCTGTGAGTTGGCCATCTTTATAAAAAGCACCATATAACCGAATTTTAAGATGTTTCAGAGCCCAATTTTTGTTGATCCGTCTTATACATCTTTCTGCCTCTGACCTTGGCAGAGCGATACCATAAATATGGTTGTTCTTTCTAGAATCAACTTCTATGCGTAAAATAATTTGAGATAACGCCCAGCGAAAATTTGTATTACAGGAAGAACGCATTTTGCTCCCATCGGCCTTTAAATTTCCCTTCGCTTCAATGAAATACCAATTGCCATTCTTCTTCTGGTTTTCCAATTTAAGTACTAGGTCAACACCGCGTTCCTTTTTTTCTGCATCCGCTTTATGGATAATTCGTTTATGAGAAGTACGCCCTTTTTGCCTTAGAAAATTTTCCACCCCTTGAATCACTTCATTTTCTGTCAACAGGTCTCTATGTTGCATGACGCCCCTCCTTTTTAGATGCCTTTTTGAAAGGCAAAAACTGTACGTACAAAGTTTTTATTAAGTAAAAAGAAAAATCGACAAGGTTCAAAAGAAACTTGTCGATTTGGTCGAGGCGACAGGGCTCGAACCTGCGGCCTGATGGTCCCAAACCACCCGCGCTACCAAACTGCGCCACGCCTCGCCGTTTATAAACTCTTTAGATTATACCGCGCCTTTATGTCTCTGTCAAGCCGTCCAGTGCCTGCCGGTAAGCCTCCTGCGTCATAGTGGCGTTGATGATTTCCAGCAGCCGGTTGGCCGACAGTTTCCGGGGCAGCCCCAGCGAAACCAGCAGCCTTTCCCGCCGCGCCGCGCTGTCCGGGCCGCCGGACAGGCCATCCTCCATCATGGCCGCCTTTGTGAGAAACGGCCGGCCAATCGGTGTCTCCTCTTCCTCAAAGGTTGCCCCCGCCCGGCGCAGGGTCTCCAGGATGCGGGCGTTGTCGATCCCTTCCACCCCGAGCAGCCCCTCTTTGGACGCCGCAGCCTTTCGCCGTTCCTTGCCCGGCACCTCGGGAATGTACGCATGTTTGAGCTGATCCGCCGGAATGGCGGCAGCCAGATAGTTCCGAATGACAAAACCGGCCCCGTCGCTGTCGGTGAGAATCAGCAGCCCCCGCTGCGCCGCCAGCCGACGCAGAAACGCTAGCCGTTCCTTATCATGAAACACGCCGAAACCGCCGGTTTCCACCACCAGGGCATCCACCGCCGATTTCACGCGGATCGCGTCGTATTTTCCCTCCACCACAATGGCTTCCCGTATCCGCGGCACCCTGTTTCCTCCTTTTTCAGCGGCTGCGCGCCAGCACAATCAGCCGCGCGGCCGTCTGTTCAAGCACCACCCGCTTGTCAGTGCGAGCGGATTTCAGCTGTCCGTCCGCCTGCGCCAGTATCTCCAGGCTCTGCCGCAGCATGGGCAGCGATAGCCGGGCACTGTCCCGGGCTGCGTTGCGCAGCCGCCATTCCCGGCCGCGATACCCAAAATCCGCTGCCAGCGACTCGGCCGGCACCCCCGCCTGCGCCGCTGCCTTGGCCCGGTACAAATCCGCGTAAGCGCCCGACAGAACCGCCAGAATGGCGACCGGCTCTTCCTTCTGATAAAACAGCGTGTTTAGAATAGTGTAGGAGCGCTCGTAATTGTTCTGCAGCAGCGCCTTGGACAGGTCGAATACCGAGGCCTCCAGGTTTTTAGTGGCGGCGGTCTCGATATGCTCCCGGGTGATTTCTCCCCCGCCAGCCAGGGCGGACAGCTTGTCTATCTCGTTGAGCAGCAGGTTCAAATCGTCCCCGCACCGCTCAACCAGGAGCTTTGCATTGTCCGGGGTAAGGGCGCTGCCTCGCCGGGCGGCGCCGCTGACCAGGAGCTTGACAATATCCCCCGTGGTCTTGCGGGGAAACTGCACGCAAAGCCCCGTCTTTTCCACCGCCGCCGCGAAGGCCTTCCACTTGGCGTTCTTCTTGAGATCCGGCTGGACTGCATCCTGCCAGAACACTGTCACACAGCTTTCCGGCGGATCGCCCGCCAAGTTCAGCAGCCGCTCCTGCGCCGCGCCGGCCGCGGCCACGTCAAAATCCCGAATCACCACGCATTTCCGCTCCGCCATCAGCGGCAGCGCTTCCACGGCCTCTTCGATTTGATCGAAGGAGACGCTCTGCCCATCCAGCTTCTGGAGGTTGAAGCCGCCCATATCGTCCTTACCCACCGCCTTCTCCGCAATTTGGGCCGCATAATGGGCGGTCAGATAGCTCTCCTCCCCATACAGGAAATATAAAGGGGCCAGCCCCTCCTTCAGTCGTTTTTTCAATTCGGCTTCCGTTATCGGCATGGCCGCCTCTCCTTTCGTCAGCTGATAAAGCCGCTGTCCCTCGGCAGATGCAAGTCCCCCAGCCCCCGGGTAGTCACCGAAACCGGTTCCTGTCCCACCAGCAGGCGGAGGGGATACGCGCCCCACGGCAGCGCCTTGGTCACATACGGAACCATCCCGTCGGAGCAGCTCATAACGCCGCCCTGAGCGGTCAGCGCCGTCGCCTGCCGGGGCGGCAGCCCGGTGAAAACCGCCAGATGGGTCCGCCTCCAATCGGCTGGCAGTGCCGCCGCGCTCCCACCTGGCGGGCACAGCAGCACCCTGGTGTCCCCGAAACACAGCCGAACCCAGCCGCCTTTTTCAAACTCCATCATCCCGTCGTTCCAGCAGCGCACCGCATCCCGCTCTCCATAGGTCAGCCGGCGCCCAGCCGGGATGGCCGCCTCCCCTGTCTCGGGAAGCAGCAGGCAGTCCACCGCTATATCCCGTGCAAACGTGTCCAGCCCTTGGGCGAAATCCCCCTCCGGCTGAGGCAGCAGCAGAAAATCCAGCCGCCGGATCCCCCTGGCCCGCAGCGCATAGGCCGCTTGCGTCAGCGTATACGCGTCCGGCCCCGCCGCCACCAACCCGGCATGCCCATCTCTTTCGAGTATCAACGCCAGGGAATCGCCGGCAGGCACCGTCGTCACCGTGGTCACACCCCGCATCAGCACCGTGTGCGCCCCTATCCCGCAGGCCAGCACGATCACCGACAGTGCCGCGCTCCGCCGCAGCCCCCGGCTCCCCAGCAGCCGGTACCCCAGCAGCATCAGCAGCAGCGCGCCGATCAGCCACACCAGCAGGTACGACTGGGTCATGGACACCGTGGCGAACCGCCAGCCGGCCACCCCGCCAGTCAGTCCCAGCAGATATTTGGCCACCAGTCCCGCCGCCAACAGCAGCCCCCTCGCCGCCCAGCCCAAAAAGGGCACCGCGTCCAGCACCATGGCCAGGCAGCCGGACACGACCAGCAACGTGGAGGGAAACACCGCCGCCAGATTGCTCAGGGGCGCTATGAGAGACAGCTCGCCGAAAGTAACCGCCACAATCGGCAAAGTGGGCAGCATGGCTGCCAGGCTTACGCACAAAGCGGCGGTGGGCCGCCGCGCCCATCCTGGGATCTCCCATTCCTCCGGCCGCCCTCTGCGCAGCCAGGCGAACGCCTTGTCCTGCATCCAGGGGCCGAGCACCACCAGCCCCACGGTGGCGGCAAAGGACAGCTGCAACCCCACATCCAACACCACATACGGATTGGGCAGAGCCAGCAGCAACAGCGCAAGCCCCAGGGAATTGCGGCTGTCCGCCCGTCGCCGCAGCAGCTGCCCGGCCAGCAGCACCAGGCACATCACCCCGGAGCGCACCACCGACGGCGTCATGCCGGTCAGCAGCATAAAGGGAACCACCACCCCCGCCGCGCCCAGCGCCGCCCACCGACGGGGCACCCGCAGAAAACGCAGCAGTCCCAGCACCGCCTGGGCAAGAATCGCCATGTGCAGCCCCGAAACGGCCAGCAGATGGGACAGCCCCGCCTGTCGGAACCCAAATTTCACGTCCGGCGACAGCGCCGTCTTGTCCCCGGTGCACATGGCGGTCACCAGCGCTCCCTCGTCGCCCGGGAGCCGCCGCCGGATGGAGTCACTAAACCGGTCGCGCATTTCCGCGACCCCGGCCAGCAGCGGCTTTTTTGCCGGCGTCTCCATCGTCAGCCCCTCCGGGCCATACACCGTTAAAGAGCCTTTGAGCTGCGCCCCATCCGCTTTCAGCCCGCTGCGCGCCGGCAGAGCCTGCAGCAGCATCTCCCCCGAAATCCGGTCGTACAGCGCGGGCATGGCCTTGTCCCTGCCCACCGACAGCGCGATCACCGTGCCTTTGGGAACGCCGTCCGCTTCCGCCTTGACAGAGCAAACGCGATCGCTGATTTTGACCACCTGCCCCGTCACGGTCTGCACCGTGCCGGACAGCGCCGCCAGCGGCCGGACCGTCAGCGTCTCCGTCCCGGCAAAGGCAAAAAAAGCCGCCGCCCCAGTCAGCAGCACCGCCGTCACGGCAGCCCGCCGGCGCAGAGCGGGAAACAGCAGTGCCCCCGCCAGCAGCAGCAGACAGACCACGCCCAGCCAAAGGGAGGTATTCAGCCCCGCCAGCGCCGCTACCAGCAGCCCCGCGGCATAGGCCAGCCCGATGACCCATAACGGCCGCTTCATGCCCGCCCCGTCACTCCCGCGGGAACAGGGGCAGCGGCTCGAGATACACGATGTCCTCGCGACCGATGGCATCCCCTTCCGCCAGGATGGCGCACTGCCCTGCCAATATGCCCCCGGCCCGCTCCACCAGCAGCGCCAGCGCCCGCAGGGACTCGCCCGTGGAAATCACATCGTCCACAATCAAGACCCGCCGTCCCCGCATGGCCGCCATTTCCGGCCCGTCCAGATACAGGGTCTGCTCCTTGTCGGTGGTGATCGAACGCAGCTGCACGCTCACCGGATCCGTCATATACAGCTTGGGGTACTTCCGCGCAATCTGGTACGGCTTGCCGCTTTGCCGCGCCATTTCATACACCAGCGGGATCCCCTTGGCCTCGGCGGTCAGCAGCACGTCGAACGCCGGCGCCTTTTTCAGCAGTGCCTCCGCCGCCGCCACGGTCAGCGGCACATCCCCGAAAATCACAAATGCCGCGATGTCCAGCTTGTCGCTGATGGGGCAAAGCGGCAGTTCCCGCGTCAGCCCCGCGATGGTCATGGTGTAGGATTTTCCCATCGGTCTTCCTCCTTCCCGCGGGGAAGGCATCCCCCGCGGCCCGTATCGCTCTATGTACAAAAAGGGGCGCGGCGGCGACAACCGCCCGACGCAACCCCTTTTAGCGGACAGCCGCGCTGTCCGTGTATTACGCTTTTTTCTTGGCGCCTTCCTTCATCCGCTGCTCCTTGGACAGAATCCGCTTGCGCAGCCGGATGGACTTCGGCGTCACTTCCACGAGCTCGTCGTCGTTGATGAACTCCAGCGACTGCTCGAGGGATAATACCGTGGGCGGCGTCAGGCGCAGCGCCTCGTCGGAGCCCGCCGCCCGCATGTTGGTCACATGCTTCTTCTTGCAGACGTTTACCGCCACGTCCTCGTTCTTGGGCGACTGCCCCACAATCATGCCCTCGTATACCGGCAGCCCCGGCCCCACGAACATGATACCCCGATCCTGGGCATTGAACAATCCGTACCCGCTGGTCTCCCCCGTTTCAAAGGCAACCAAGGAGCCCTGCACACGCTGGGGAATATCCCCCTTATAGGGCTCATACCCGTCGAACACGCTGTTCATGATCCCGTTGCCGTTGGTGTCGGTGAGGAACTGCTGGCGGTAACCCATCAGCCCCCGGGCCGGGATCCGGAACTCCAGATGGCTGACCCCCGTGTCCCGGGTACCCATGTTGACGATTTCCGCCTTGCGGGCCCCCAGTTTCTCCATCACCGCGCCTACGTACTGCTCGGGCACCTCGATCATCAGCAGCTCCATCGGTTCAAGCAGCTTGCCGTTCTCGTCCTTTTTATAAATCACCTGCGGCCGGCTGACCGCGAACTCAAATCCCTGCCTCCGCATGGTTTCGATGAGGATGGACAGGTGTAGCTCGCCCCGCCCCGACACCTCGAAGGCGTCGGTGGTGTCCGTCTCCTTGACCCGCATGCTGACGTTGGTCTCCACTTCCTTGAACAGACGGTCGCGGAGATTCCGGCTGGTGACGAATTTGCCCTCCTGCCCGGCAAAAGGGCTGTTGTTGACCATGAAAATCATGGAAATCGTGGGCTCGTCGATGCGCACGAAGGGCAGCGCCTCCACGCATTCGGGATCGCAGGCCGTCTCCCCGATGTTCAAATCGGTGATCCCCGTCACCGCCACAATATCCCCCAGCGCCGCGGTCTCATGCTCTACCCGTGCCAGCCCCTCGAACTGGTACAGCTTGCCGATGCGGGCGTTCTGGGTGGTGCCGTCGGTTTTACACAGGGTCACGAACTGGCCGTTTTTAACCCGGCCCCGCTCCACCCGGCCGATGCCGATCCGGCCGGTGTAATCGTCGTAATCGATATTGGAGAACAGGATTTGCAGCGGCCCCTCCAGGTCTCCCTCCGGCGCGGGCACATGCTCGAGAATCGCCTCGAACAGGGGGGTCATGTTCCCTTCCCGCACGTTCGGATCCAGAGAGGCATACCCGTCCCGCCCTGAGGCGTACACCACCGGGAATTCCAGCTGATCCTCGTCGGCACCCAGCTCGATAAACAGGTCGAGCAGCTCGTCGATGACCTCCGCCGGCCGCGCGCCGTCCCGGTCAATTTTATTGATGACCACCACCGGCCTTTTGCCCAGCCCCAGCGCTTTCTTAAGCACGAACCGGGTCTGGGGCATGCAGCCTTCGAACGCGTCCACGAGCAGCAGCACGCCGTCCACCATCAGCAGAATCCGTTCCACCTCGCCGCCGAAATCAGCGTGGCCGGGGGTGTCCACGATGTTGATCTTGGTGTCGCCGAACATCACCGCCGTGTTTTTGGCCAGAATGGTGATGCCCCGCTCCCGTTCCAGATCGCCCGAATCCATGACCCGCTCTGCCACCTGCTCGTTGGCGCGGAATACCCCGCTCTGGCGGAGCATCTGGTCAACCAAGGTGGTCTTGCCGTGATCCACGTGGGCGATGATGGCGATATTGCGCAGGTTTTCTCTTTTTCCCATGCTTGAAACTTCCAATCCTCAATCAATGTGCAGTCCGCACTTTTTTACCCTAACTGATTTAGTATACCACATTTTGCTGGTTTCTACAAGGTTCGCCGGTTATCGTCCCCGACAAAATGCGGGCGGCCTCATCAAAAAGCGCGGTGCAACATCTACAAATCCTCTACCAGCGGCAGCGGCACACGCCCAGTTTTTTCTCCGCATCCCGCTCCTCCTCACATATGCAGCCGCTTGCGCATCTCCTCTTTAAAGCGCTGCCGCCTGTCCAGCACCAGCACCAGCAGCGCCAGAATCAGGCAGGGGACGGACACGATAAGCGACCAGGTCAGCTGCCACGCGCCTTTTAAGAACTGGTTGACCGCCAGCTCGATGCCCACCAACAGCAGCGGGGACAAGGCCAGTGCCAGCGCCACCTGACGGAACCGCCCGCGCACCACCTTGGTACTCAGCAGGTAATCGGCCACAAACAGCAGGAGAATCAGCAGCACCACCGGCACCGCCAGCCGCACGAACCAGTCGCCATGAGCGGCGAACCGCTCCACCAGAAACAAATACCCCAGCACCGCGCCGGTGTCCAGCACCACCCCGAACAGCACCCGGTGGCGGCGGATATACAGCGTCGGCACAATGAACACCCACAGCATCGCCATGGCGCCCACCACCAGCATGGACCAGCCCGCCCCCTCGGTGTAGGCGATGTCGCAGGCCAGGCAGATGGCCGCCGGCAGGGCCAGCACCAGGGTGACGATGGCGGCGATAAATCCCCGGTTGTTGCTGGGGGTGAACAAATCCAACCGGCTCGGGAAGGGCCGCGGCGCCTTCCGATCGAAGGGCTGCGCGGGGTTGAGCACCTCCGTATGGCATAAAGGGCAGGCGTGCTCCGATTCGGCCAGCTCCACCCCGCAGTTTACACAGTAGGACACGAACGTTTTCCCCTTTCTCTCTAGGATTCTCCACTCCGGCCTTAATCCCGGTTGCTTTCTATGCGGACATGAATCCCCCGTTTCACCAGCTCGGTAAAGAACAGCCGCTCGATGTCGGTTTCCTCCACCGTGCTGGTGATATTGATGGCCAGTGTGTCGCCGTAGCTGACGGCGCAGGCCCCGTGGCTGTTGAAGCGCTGGGCTCCCATCATAAAATCGAACCGTTCCACATACGGCTCCATGGACGGCGGCACCCGGGTCAGGCCCAGATTGGAAAAGCTGATGGAATACCGGCTTTCCCCATACAGCCGGTATGCCATGCTCATCACGAAATTCTTGATGAACAGCGGCACCGCCCGGCTGACGGCGTTTTTCTCGCTGCCCACGTTGGCGGACAGCACGGCGTTGAGATACTTCTCGTTGAGCCGCAGCCGCATGAAGTGGTGAATATGCTGCACGATTTCCTCGAAGCTGTATTCCCCATAGGCGGGATCCACCCCAGGATTGACAAACAGGGCGAAATTCCGCACCGTTTTGGAGGGATAAAACGCCCGCATGTTGATGGGCACGCTGATTTTCACCGGGTATTCCCGGTGGTTACGCTCCTGCTTCTGCCGGATGTAGAAGGCATAACACAGCGCCCCCGCCAGATACTCGTTGATGGTCGCTCCCAGCGCCTTTGCCCTTTCGTGAACCTGCGCCACCGGCAGGAGCCCGGTAATCACATGCAGGGTGGGAGCCGGCTCCCGCGTCATCCGGGGATGATAGGCCTTTTCCTCCCGGCGGCTCTCAATGTGGCGGAACTGGGCGTACTTGCTGTGGCTGTCCTCCATCTCGTCCTCGGTGGGCTCCTGCGAGCAATCCAGCATCTCTCCGTCGGGGACAACGTCGTATCCCCGAAGCTGCAGATACCGTCCCGCCAGGGTCTTGAGGAAAATCATGGCGCCCGTCCCGTCCGCGATGGAATGAAACAGCTCCACGGCAATCCGGCAGCGGTAATACCGCACCCGGAAACAATAGCCGCCGTTTTCCCCCTTCTCCATCTTCTTGCAGGGGTTGGCCACGTCCGGCTCCACCAGCGGCCGCTGCCGGCTTGCATTCAGGTAATACCAGAACAATCCTCGGTGCAGGGACAGGCAGAAGGTGGGGATCCGCCTCACCGTGTCCTCCAGGGCCGCCTGCAGCACGGCGGGATCCACCGGCTCCTTAAGCGTCAGGCTCACCCGGAACATGGACGCCCAGTTGCGGGACATCACCGCCGGATAAATCTTGGCAGAATTGTCCAGCCGGTACCAGTTCTTTTTTACGGTTTTCGGTGCTTCCATCGGGTCACTCCATTCCTGCAGGCTGTTTTTCCCGGCCGGCGGCCGGTTGCACAGCGGTATATTTGGCGGCGAACGCCATGAACTCGTCCAGCGGCAGCGCCGGACTGTACAAATATCCCTGGTACAGCCGGCACCCCAGGGCGGCCAGCCGCTCCCGCTGCTCGGCTGTTTCCACAAACTCCGCCAGCAGCTCAAAATCCAGGGTTGCCGACAGCTCGGCAATGGAGGCGATGATGGACGACGAGCGGTCGTTTTCCATCAGGGAGCGCACCAGCTTGCCGTCCAGCTTGACCATCTGGAACGGCTGGTTCTGCAAATACAACATGGAGCTGTGCCCCATGCCGAAATCGTCCATAATGAGGGCCAGCCCGCAGTCCCGCAGGACCTGCAGCCGTTTATCCATCTCGTCCGTGGAGGACAGGGCCACCTGCTCGGTGATTTCCACCCCCAGATGATGCGGCCCAAAATCCAGCTGGACCAGCTGCTCCCGCAGCTGGTCGACGAACCGGTCGTCACTCAGCCGATCCGGCGTGATGTTGAACGAAATCTCCAGCGGCGCCGCGATTTCCTTGCCCAGCCGGCAGAGATCGGCGCAGGTTTTCCGCGCCACCAGCAGCTCCAAGTCGTCCAGGCAGCCATCCTCCCGCGCCAGGGCGATGACCAGCGGCGGGTACAGATAGCCCAGCTCCGCATGGTGCCAGCGCAGCAGTGCCTCCCCGCCGTAAATGGTGCCGTCCAGCCGCATCTGCGGCTGGTAGTACAGCTCCACCTCGCCGGCCTTCACATCGTGGCGCAGGTCGGCCAGCAGCATCTTGGCTACCGCCGCCAGCCGCGGCGGCGCTTCCAGCAGCCGGGGGGCCTCCCCCGTTTTCTCCGCCTGCCGCACCAGGTCGGTCAGGCGATCAACGCTTTCCCGCAAGTCCTCCTGCCGCCTGGTCTCCAGCCGCCGCACAAAGGGCAGATAAATAAGCACTCCCAGCACGATGTTCACCGCCTGCAGGACGCTGCCCGCCACCGAACCGGTGGCCGCGTAGCCGCTGAGGATGGCCGGTACCGTCCACTGTACCGCGTGGGTGGTCACCGGCACCAGTCCCAGCACCACCGCCAGGCTGCTGGTGCAGGTCGCCATCAACGGCACCAGCAGGAAGGGAATGAGCAGGGTGGGGTTGAGCACCAGCGGCAGCCCGAACACCATCAGTTCATTGATATTGAACAGCACCGGCGCGGCCGCCAGCTTGGCCAGCCGCCGGTTGCTGGGTTGCCGTCCGGCCACCAGGACGGCGATGACCAGGCACAGGCAGGTGCCGCAGCCGCCCATCATCACAAAGGTGTCCAGAAAGGATTTGGTGTATATCTCGGTGGGGATCTGCCCCGCGGCCTCCAAGGCCTGGTTGACCGCCAGGCCGTTTTCAAATATCCGCTGGGTCACGGCCTCCAGCATGTTGCTGCCGTGAATGCCGAAAAACCAAAGCACATGGATGCTCAGCACCAACAGCAGGGTCCCGAAGAAACCCTGCCCCACCGCCTCGAACAGCTTCATGAACAGCTGGGCGCCCCAGTTCTGCACATGGACGTTACCCAGCAGGGCGGTCACGCCCACGTTCAGCCCGGCCGCCAGGAACACGACCGCTGCCGCCGGCAGAATGGCCCGCAGCACCAGGTTGAAGGTGTAATCGGCACCCGGGGTATACATTTTCGTCCGCTTCATCCGCCAGCCAAGCAGCCGGTGGAACAGCGCGCAGGACAGCAGCGTCACCGCCAAGGCCGTGAACATCCACTGCGCCTGGAAAATCTCCAGCGGATTCTCGTAGTCGCCGAAGCTGAACGCCACAAAGGAGCTGAGCGCCACCGCCGGATAAAACAGCGCGTTTTCCGCGTCCGCGTTCTTACCGTAGCAATAACTGATGGACAGGATGAACGCCAGGGACAGAATGTCCATGGTGCCCCCCGATACCAAATGCAGCAGCCGGGACACACCGCCTCCCAGGAACCCGGCCAGCCAGTCCTGATAAGCCTGCACCGGGAAGGAACTCAGGACTAAGGCCATCGAGCCGGCCATCAGCAGCGGGATCACCAGGACAAGCCCCTGCTGCAGCGTTTGTATGAGGAGCGAATCCTCCCAGCGGGAGGAGAACCGCCGCCCGGCGGCTTCCTTGTTCCAACCCAATCTACCGCGCACCTTTCCTGCCGGGAACCAGAACTGCCCCCTAGTCCTCGATCTCCTCGAACCGGTAACGGGTGGTCCCGTCCCGATCCACCGTGCCTAAAAACATCTCCAGCGGCCGCACCCATACGCCCATTTCGCCGTACAGCTGCTGATAGACGACCATTTCCTCCAGGGTCTCGCTGTGCCGGGCGACGTACAGCACCCGGTATTCCTTGCCTTTAAAGTGACGGTACTTGGCTCCCGGGCGGATGACGCGCTTTTTCAGCCCGCCCACCTCCAGCTGGGCGTGGACGAACCATTGGATTTTCCGGATCGCCGCCCGGGCTTCCTCCACGTCGAACATGTGCCAAACATGCCACATGCCGTCGTAAATGTCGATGTCCACCGTTACCCCCTGGGCCTCCATCCGGATGGCCAGCTCCCGGGAATCGTCCAGCAGCACCTCGTCGCTCCCCACGTGGATGAGCACCGGCGGAAAGTCGGTGAAATCGCCGTACAGCGGCGATATATACGGGGTTTTCAAATCCTGTCCCCCCGCGTACAGCAGGGCCATTTCCCGCAGCTCCTCGCTGGAAATCAGCGGATCGCTTCCCGTGTTGCTGTAATGGGTGTCCAGGCTTTCGGTCAAATCTGTCCAGGGGGAGATCACCACCAGCGCGGCGGGCAGCGCCCGCCCCCGGTCCCGCAGCGCCATGGTCAGAGACAGGGTCAGCCCCCCGCCCGCCGAATCTCCGCAGAGCACGATGTCTCCCGGGTTATATCCTTGGTCAAGCAGAAAGTCGAAGGCCGTCACCGCGTCCTCCAGCGCCGCTGGAAACAGGTTTTCCGGCGCCAGCCGGTAGTCGTAGGCGAACACCGGCAGACGGCATTGCTCCGCCAGCCGGCAAATCAGCGGCTCATGGGTGGAGGGGGAGCCGGACACATACGCCCCGCCATGGGTGTACAGGATCGCCTTGTGGGCGGTTTCCTCCGCCGGTATGGCCCACACCCCCGGCAGCGGGCATTCCTCCCCGGTACGCCGCAGCTCCACCGTCTTATTCTTCGGGTGAATATACCGCATCATTTCCAGCCCCTTGCGCTGGCTGGCCACGGCAAACCCGGTCAGAATGGGCTTGACGCTTTTCATGGTGCCAATCAGCAGCTTGCTTTTCAAACTCGGCATATTCTCACCCGTTTCCTCTCGTTGTTCCACTCCCCGGCAGACATAGATATTTGTATTATAGCCCAAATCCGGCCGTAGCGCAACGCTTTTGCGCGTAAAAGGCAGCCGGGTCGAGATTCGCTGCCGGATGACCGCCTGGTACGGTGTCCACACCGCCACATTGGCTGGTTTGACGCCTGGCCGTCCTATACCCCAAAAAAACGCCTTTGAAGGTATTCGATCGGCATCTGCCCCTCTAAGCCCGCCGGATTTCGAATAAATCCGCACAAAAGAAAACGGAAGGCCTGCGTCAAAGACACGGGCCTTCCGTTTTCTTATTTTTTCTTCAGATAGGGCACCGGGTTGGTGGACGAGCCGTTGACCAGCACTTCGAAATGCAGGTGATACCCCTGGCTGTTGCCAGTGTTGCCCACATAGCCGATAAGCTGCCCCTGGGCCACCTTCTGTCCCACCTTGACGGTGATTTTCCCGCAGTGCGCGTACCGGGTGCGGTATCCGCCGCCGTGGTCGATGACCACGTAATACCCATACCCCTGTCCCCAGGAGCTGGTGGAATTGGCCTCCACCACCCTGCCGCCGTCGGCTGCCACAATGGCGGCGCCCTTGATGCCGTTCTGGGAGATGTCAATGCCGGCGTGCAGCTTGCCCCAGCGGTAGCCGTAAGGGGAATAGATGTTGGTGTACCCCGGCACCGGCCAAATGAAGCGGCCGGTGGCCTTGCCGTCCCCCGCGGTGGTGCCGGCGCTGTAGGTCTTGGCTCCTACCACCACCACCTGGGTCACCGGCTCCTGGGTCACCTTGGCGGACAGCACCGTACGGGATTGCTCCACCCCGTCCACGGTGACCACCTCGGCGGTCACCTGCCGCACGCCGTTTTTCCCCGCCGTCTTGACCTTCTCATACCCCAGGTACTTGGTCTTGTCCTGCACCTTCTCGGTGGTGAAGGCAACGGTCTCGGTGTACGTGAGGGTCTGGGCGATCTGTACCTGCAGATAGGGCTGCTCCCGCTGCACCACCAGGCTCTGGCCGATGGTCACCATGTCGGTGTTCCTCACTGCGGGATTGAGTTCCCGCAGCTCGTCCAGGGTCATGTGGTTGGCGCGGGCGATGCCGCCCAGGGTGTCCCCGGCCTGCACCTCCACCGCCTTTTCCACCACGGCCGGACTGGTTAGGCGGGCTTTTAAATCCTCCGTGGTCACCAGGGAAGAAATGGGATACAGCCCGTCCACCACCTCGGCGCTCTGCACAAAGGAGGCACGCTGACCGTCGGCGGTGATATAGGACTGGAGAATCCCATTGAGCATGCCGTCCAGTTCGCTGCGGGAATCTACCGAGCCCTCGAACTTGCCGTTGATGTACAAGCCGCTGGCCTGGGCGATGGAATCGCCGGAAGTGCGGAGGATTTCATCACACAAAGCGGTTTCGTCCAGCATGCCGTCCTTGGGCACCACCGCCAGCGTCAGCTTCGGGCTTTGCTCCAGGCGGAAGGAGCTGTCCGTGTTGATGACTCGCTCCACGGCCAAATTGGCCGCGTTCTCATAGACCGTTTCGTTGGAGATATACCCGAGGGTCCGCCCGTCAACCTCCAGCACCAGCCCGAACGTCCGGCTGGTCCAATACTGCACGGTAAGCAGCAGCACGAACGCCGCCGCCACCGGCGCGGCCAGATTGGCCAGGGACACCAGCGCCTTCCGGTGCCGCCGGATCGCCAGGAACGGGAGGAGAAGCGCCTGCGGCACCACCAGCAGGGGATGCCGCCGCCAGGCCGCCGCCAGTCTCTCCCCAGCCAGCGAAAACCCAGACAAAAAGCGGGCGGAGTCGGTTTTTACGGTAGTGATATGCGGGGTGACGCGCTTGTAAAAGAGGGCGCGCAGGCGGCGGGAAAGGGGGCGGAGCGTGCGCTTCTTGCAGGCCCGGGCCAGGCGGGCCGTCTGCAGGCCTGTCCGGTAGCAAAGCCGGTATACCCTCTCATATACCAAGGCGGCGGACGCCTTGCAGCGGCGCAGGAGCGCCGCGTTATCCTGCGGTTTTTCGGTTTCCAGCAAGTCGTTCACTTCCTTTTTGCCGATGGTTTTCCTCTAACGGTGGTGCTTATCAAATGATTACAAAGTTGTAACTTCTAGGTCTTAGTATAGCTCAAAAGTTACAAGATTGCAACCTTTTTGAAGAACTTCGTACCATTCTGTTATAAATCTATTCACCTTTGTCCTCTTATATGTAATTATTATATAAACATCCGCTAAACCTGCCGCAAAGCCCGGGAAATTTTAGGGGATTTTCGGCTGTGGTTTTTTTCAAACAATTCCGGTTTTTCCCTTCCAAAAGCGAAAAGAAAGCGCCGGAAACGAACGAAAATGCACCAATATTTCCCCCTTTTTCACTAGGAGTGGACACCGCCGTCTTCCAGACGCAAAAAGACGGCGGGCCAATGGCCCGCCGTCTGAAAGAATCAGCGGAAGAATTGCATGGGATCGACCTTGCGGCCGTTCAGCCGCACCTCGAAGTGGAGGTGGGGACCGCTTGTGCGGCCCGTACTGCCGATGAGACCAAGCTGCTGGCCCTTGGTGACCTTCTGCCCGGTGACAACGTACAGAGAACTACAATGGGCGTAAATGGTTTCGTAGCCGTTGCTGTGACGGATGCGGATCATGTTGCCGTAGCCGCCGTTCCAGCCCTTGGCCGCTTCCACGACCACGCCGCCATCCGCCGCGATGAAGGGCTTATTGCGCACGCTGACAGGGCCGTTGCAGATATCCAGCGCACCGTGGCCGCCGCGGAAGCCGCGGGAGGTGTTGCGGCAAACCGGGACGGGCCAGACAAAGCGGCCAGTAGCGACGCCGTCGCCCACCACCACGGTATTGCCGGCGCTGGCGACCTTCTTCTTGGTGCCCACCACCACGACCTGGGTGACCGGCTCCTTGGTGACGGTTTCGGAAATCACGCGGCGGGACTGCTCCACGCCGTCCACCAGGACGATCTCGGCCACCACGTCTTTGCTGCCGTTGACGCCCTTGGTTTTCACCTTTTCATAGGTGGTGTACTGCTTGCTGTCCTGCTCCTTCTGCACATCGAAGGCAATGTCCTCGCTGTACTTCAGGGTGCGAACAACCTGCACCCGCAGGTAGGGCTGCGGCCGCTGCACCAGAACCTCGTCCCCGATATGCACCATATCGGTGTTCTGATAAGCCGCGTTCATGGCGCGCAGCTCGGAAAGGGTCATATCGTTTTTCCGGGCCACCGCGCCCAGGGTTTCGCCGGCCTGGACGGTGTAGTGCTTGGCCACCACGGTTTCCCGGGTCAGATAAGCTTTCATATCGGCGGCAGAGACGATGGAGGAGATGGGATACAGCCCGTCCACCACCTGCACCTTCTGGATAAATTCGGCCCGCTCGTCGGCGCTGCCGTTGCGGTAGGAGCTGAGGATGTCGTTCAGCACGGCGTCCAGTTCGGCCCGGGATTCGACAGAACCTTCAAATTTATCATCGATATACAGGCCGCTGACCTGGGCGATGGAATCGCTCGAGGAGCGGAGGATCTCGTCACACAGGGAGGTTTCGTCCAGCTTATCCTTCTGGTTGACCACCGCGATGGTCAGCTTGGGCGTCCGCTCCACCTTAAAGGAGTTATCCGTATTGTTGACGCGCTCCACCGCCATGGTGGCCGCCTTGTCGTACACCGATTCGTCGGTAATATACCCCAGCTGCTGGCCGTCGTATTCGAGAACCAGGCCGAAAGTCAAGCCGCTCCAATACCGGACGGTGAACAGCAGCACGAACGCCGCCGCCACGGGCAGGGCCAAGTTGACCAGGCTGACGGCCGCCTTGCGGTGCCGCTTAACCGCCAGAACAGGCAGGAGCAGGGCCTGGGGAATGGACAGCAGAGGGTGGCGCCGGTAAGCGGCGCGCACCCGGCGGCCGGCCTCCGGGAAGCCCTGGGCGATGCGCTTGCACTCGCCGGCCAGAGCGCGCAGATGGCGGAGGAGCAGTCTGTCCGCCACCCGATAGAAAAACCGCCCGACCGGAGCGAGGAGACGGGCCAGGCGTTTACCGGCCCGGCGGGCCAGCCGCGCCGTGCGGACGCCCGTGAAATAGCTGACAGTATATACGGCATGAAGCGCCGTGAAAATTCCGGAAAGACACAGTTTCGAGACTTTGACCAATTGGCGGGCGATGGGCTTTTGATCCTCTTCGTTCCCGTTGCTTGACAAACGACTCACATCCTTTCACTGCCTGCCGGACGGGGGCTGCCCTATCCGGCCTATAAGCAAGACAGAAGTTACAGGTTTGTAACTTCTTTGTCTTATTATACTCATTTTTTTCCGGAAGGCAATGCCTGGATGCAAACTTCATTAGATATAAACGAATATCGCACGCTGTTTCGTGCAGAATGCCAACGATTTACCGGTTGTTTTCATAAGCTAGACGGGCGGGCGTCCAGGATTGCAGGACGGCGGCCATGGCGGCGGCGGCGCGGCGGGCACCCGGGAGATCGTGCTCTAGGTAATTGCCGCACTCCACGGCGGAAGCGCCGGGAATCTCCTCTTCAAAGGCGGCGGTGAAGGCCAGCGCGTCCCGCATGAGGGCGATGGCGTCGGCCTCGCCAATGCCGCGGGTGAGAAAATAGAAGCCGGTGCGGCAGCCCATGGGACCGAAATAAATCACCCCGTCCTTATGAGAACTGTTGCGCACATAGGTGGCAACCAGGTGTTCGATGGTATGGAGGACGGGAGGATCCAGATACGGTGGGGTATTGGGTTTGATGAAGCGGACGTCGTAGGTGACGACGTCGCCGTCGGTGCGGGAGGTATACATACCCGGCGTCAGGCGGGTGTGATCCACTTGAAAGCTGGCGATTTTCTCCATGGGGACGACCTCTTTCCTTTAATATGTATATATAGAGCGATTCCTTATAGAAATGGTTTTTTTCTTCCTCATCCGACAAAAGGGGAAACTTGTCCCCCCGTAGGGTTCGGGGATAGGGGTGGTTGAGCGCCGCCCCGCCGGCGGGCGATGCTCGCCCCTGCAGGGAAGCCGCTGGCTTCGGCGGGACGTACCGGCGCGTCGCTCGATCGAGGCTCTTACGGCGTGAGACTTTCCCACTTTTCCATGGTGGAGCTTGACGTTCCTATATACGGGCCCTATACTGTTGTACGCAAAGGGGGGATGACTTATCGAACGCAGAAAACCGGGGCCTCATCCGGAGAAGCCATTGGACACGGCCATTAACCTCAGAATCGATCGGGAAACGATGGAACAGCTTCAATTCTGCATGGACAGGCTGGACATAACCCGTTCCGCCGTTTTGAGGAAAGGCGTTCGCGACTTATACGACAGGCTGAAAAGTCCTTGAGGGAGGCGGCGTGACTACTATACCATACGCCGTCGGTTCTTTCAAGCAGGCCGGCGACATCCGAAAACGAGCACAGGCTTTTCGCCTGTGCTCGTTTTGTCAGCCATCGTACCGACCGGGTAGATCGCTGGAAAAGCCCCGATCCTGGGTGATTTCGATCATCGGCTGTCCGGTGGGCAGAGCGGCGCGGAAGGCGGTGATCATATCCTCCGCCTCCGCCGCGGCCAGCTCGTACAAATCGAAGAAGCTGTCCGTACTGGCCAGCGCGGGATCGTCCGGATTGTGCCACGGGCGATGGGCCTCGTTGGCATAGTCCCAGTCGGAGGTATCCGCCGGGCGCAGCAGGGCGGAGGCGAAATGGGCCCGGCCGCTCACCGCCTCGACCGGGCGCAGGATCCACCGGCGCCGCAGGCCCGAACGGTCGGTCATCAGGCGCAGCACCCGGCGCATATCCGCCGGCGCCTGGCCGATATGGGCGGGGTCCGCGTCCGCCGTGCCGAACCAGGCGGCGAACAGCGGGGCGTACAGCCGGCCAATGGCCAGGTTGACCGCCTCCCGCTCCGGGGGCAGCACGGCGGTCAGCTTGAAATCCTGCACCAGGCGGCCGGTTTCCCGCCGCAGGATAATGGTGTCCAGGGCGCTTTCGATCCGGAAATGATACGTATGGGCGCTCTTGGCGTAGGCCGGCTGTTCCTCAGCGAGCACCTCCTGCCAGCAGCGGACATAGGGGTGGGCCGTCCTGTCCAGGGCATAATGGCAGAAAAAGCCCTCCACATAGCTTTGCATCAAAGAGCGCTCCGGTTCCTCCGTCCGGTTGAGGACGGCACGGAAACCTTCGAAAATGCGGGCGGGGCTCAGCTTATGCATCCGCACGCCCTCGCGCACGTAGCTCTTCCCCGGCTCCCACGGCAGGATGCGGTGGAAGAAAAACAAATCGGGGCCCTGGGCGCCGATGAGGCCCGCGTCCCGGTCGGCAACCGGGGCCCCTGCCTGGCGCAGGCGGGAAAAGACCCGCTGCGCGAATTGATAATGGGTAATCAGAGCCGGCACGACCAGCCCTCCTTCGTGGTGACAAAATACGGCCGGAAACCTTGAAAAAGCCGGGTTTTGCGGCATACAAGGCCGCAAAATGCGGGCCACGTCCATGGCCCGCAAGGGAGTTTCCGGGTCGGCGCCATCCGTTGCGGCGCTGAACCCAGTATAGCACACTTTCCGGCAAAAGGGAGCAATAAACGTGAATTTCCAGCGGATTCCTGAAAGGAATACGCTGGATTCCTGAAAGGAATACGCAGGATTCCTGAAAGGAATACGCAGGATTCCTGAAAGGAATGCGCGGGATTTCTGGAAGGAATGCGCGGGATTTCTGGAAGGAATGCTCATGTGCGGTAAAGTAACACACAAGAATTTGATAGACAGCAGTCCTTTACTATTCCGTACACTGCTTAAAAAAGTAGAAAAAGGTAGGTTCGTGTGGTATAATGAGATTGATAAAGTAACGGAAATGCATTGTTTTATATGTGATTTGTTATATTACCCATTTTGGTTTGAATGGAATATTGCACCTCTTATTTTTGGATAAGGTTGAACACCGGAAGGGATAAAGTAGCATGAAGAAAAAAGCAAGATACATATTAACAACATTTCTCCTGCTTATGATTATCGGGGGAGTATTCTTTATACCATGGGCTTTGAAGCCCGAAAATCTTCGGGAAACTAAAAACAAAATAAATTCCATTTTATATAACTTAGAATTTGGAGATAGATCCTATAATGCGAAATCATTGGCAGTTGTAAATCTTTCAGATGGTGATATATTCATTTCTAAAAAAGCTAACGAACAGCGGCTCCCTGCCAGTTTAGCAAAATTATTTGTTATTGAATATGCGTCAACAATAGCAAACTTAGACGATATAGTTTCAGTAAGCACAGAGGCACTTGCTATGACGAAAGCTGGTTCTTCCGTTGCGAATATACAAGAAAAAGATTACTTTCTTCATAACTTGTTTGCTGCTATGTTAGTTCCATCTGGGAACGACGCTGCTTATGTAGTTGCCGATTATTGTGGAGGAATTTTATCGTCACAGGCAAACAGTAGTGAAGAGCGTGTGAGAATATTTATGGAAAAACTTAACGGATATTTACAAGAAAATGGGTACAAAAATACAGTCCTTTATGACCCAAGTGGATTTGATATGAGTGCGCTCACAACTGTTTTAGACATTAAAGCAGTCGTTGATAGATTATTAGAAAAAGACTGGTTTAGAGATATTATTTCACAACATTCTTATACGGCAACACTACCGGATACAAGCACGCAGACATGGAAAAATACAAATACTTTTCTTGACCCCGAATCCGATTACTATAATAAGAACGTCATAGGAGTAAAGACAGGTTCTCTATCTGACGATTATAATTTAGTAGTGCTTTATCAACAACACGGGAAAGAATTTTTAATATGTAGTTTGGGTTCTCAATCAAATTCATCACGATATGATGATGTAACTTATATTATCAAAACAATAGATGAATCAAACTCTTTAGCTCACTAAAAAATATTGGTTCAAAGATATTAGGAATACCAGAATACTATCATTTATTATTATCATACATTGAGCAGGAAATCTAAAAACATAGGTTTCCTGCTCTTTTTTACCAAAATCGAGGAGCTCTATGGAATTTTTCAACTCTGCCATCGACGTATTACAGGGGGCAAATACGCAGGATTCCTAAAGAGACAGCCCGCGGGCGCGCAGCAGAGACGCCATGTCCTCCGGCAGGGGGCTTTCGAAGCAGAGGGGTTCCCCGGTGAGGGGATGCTCCACCCGCAACAGGGCGCAGTGCAGGCCGTGGCGGGGCAGCAGGGTCTCGTCCGTCCCATAGACGGTATCGCCAGCCAGAGGATGGCCGATATGGGCCATATGCACCCGGATTTGATGGGTACGCCCGGTCTCCAGCCAGAGGCGCACCAGGGTGACGGCCCCATCGGTATCCAGGGCCTGCCAGTGGGTGACGCTGGCCTTCCCCCCCTCCCCCACCTCCCGGGTGATACAGCTGCCCTCCCGCACCCGGATGGGGGCGTCGACAGTGCCGGAGCCGTGCAGCTCTCCCAGGACAACGGCCAGGTATTCCTTGTAGGCCTTGCCGGTCAGGGCATAGGCCACATGGGGATTCTTGGCGGCCAGAAGCAGGCCGCTGGTATTGCGATCCAGGCGGTTGGTCGGGCGGAAGGACAAGGGGGTGCCCTGCCGGGCGTAGTGGGCCACCACGGCGTTGGCCAGGGTGGGCTCCGGCTTGCCGGCGGAGGGATGGACGGCGAGATAGGGCGGTTTATCCACCACCAGGAGGGCATCGTCCTCAAACACCACGGTCAGGGGGATATCCGCCCCTTCGATGCGCACGGTATCCTCCGGCAGGCGGAGGGTCACGGTCTGGCCGGCGCACACCCGGTCGATGGTACGGCGGGGAACGCCGTCCACCGCCATGCCGCCCTCCACCTGCTTGAGGCGCACCACCATCCGCCAGGACAGGCCGCAGTCCCGGCGGAGAAAATTCTGCAGAGTATCCCCGTCAAAGGCCGGGGGCACGGTATAGGTCAGGCACTGCATGAGGCGGCCTCCTTTCGAACAATGGGCCTGGACGTGAAAGGCGGGGGATCGGCGTGCGCCGCCGATCCCCCGCGGTTTATTCGTCGCCGTCGTCCTCGCCGCCATCTTCGGCGGCGGCCTCCTCCGCAGAGGGGGCTTCCTCGTCGTCGTCCTCCAGCTCATCCAGGGTGATCTTGCCCCGGCTGAGGAGATACAGCTTTTCGCTGTACTCATCGATGGTGTTCAGAGAGACATAAATCATGTATTTGAACACTTCCATGTCGATGAGGCTGTCCCGGTAGCTCTGCACCATCCGGAAAGTCAGGCGGCCCTTTTCAATCCCCAGATCGAAGTTGCCGTTGATGAGAATGTCGTTGATTTTGCAGACGCCCAGGGCGATCTCCTGGATGCGTTCCGGCTTGACCTTGAAGGGCAGGAAGGAGAGCAGGCGAATGAGATCCCGTTCACCGTCGATGGAAATGGTCAGCTCCATCGGCAGGCCGTCGCCGTGCACCTCGAAGTGTACGTCGAGATCCTCATCGTTCTGCTGATAGTGGTAGCCGATATCGTCGAGAGATGCGCACAGCATGCTGTAGGCTTGGCGGGCGTTTTGCAGGTCTTTTTCATCCATGGGGATTCCTCCTTATAGACAATATTATTTGGGGGCGTCCAGGACGGCGGTGAAGCCGATGGACGTGCCTTTGGCGTGGAGCAGCTGCTGGAATTCCTTATCCGCCACGGCACTGCGCAGATCCTCGGGCAGCAGGCGGATGGGTTCGCCGCGATTGAGCTGGTGCCGGACGGAGGCCTTGGCCCACACCCGCTCGTACAGGTTGCGTGCCAGGCGGGCGTTGCTGAAGTTTTTCGCCTTATACTGAGCGTCGCTGACCGAGCCGAAGAAGCTCGCGGCGGCCTCGCGGAAGGGCTCATCGAAATCAAAGGCCTTGCCCGCCATATTTAAGAAAATGCGGGTAAGCTGCTCCCTCGAATAGTTGGGGAAATGGATTTCGTAGGGCATCCGGCCGGCCAGGCCGGGGTTCGCCTTCATGAGAACCTCCATCTCGTCCGGATAGCCGGACATGATGACCACCATTTTGTCCCGGTTATTCTCCATTTCAGCGATGAGGGTATCGATGGCCTCCTTGCCGTAGTCCCGGCTGTTGTCGTCGCCGGCGTAGAGGGAATAGGATTCGTCGATGAAAAGGACGGATCCGTAGGCGCTGCGGCAGATTTCGCTGGTTTTGGGGGCGGTTTCGCCCACGTAGCGGCCGCAGAGGCTGCGGCCGGAGACCTCGTAGAAGTTGCCGATTTCGAGGATCCCCTTCTCCTTGAGGATCCGACCGACGATCCGGGCAACGGTGGTTTTGCCGGTGCCAGGGCTGCCCACGAAGCGCATGTGCAGGCAGGGCCGTTCCGGGAAGCGGCCGCTTTCGGCCAATTCCTTCTGGGTCTGCACCTGGGCCACCATTTCGAGAATGCGATCCCGGATATGCTCCATGCCCACCATTTCGTCGAGCTGGGCGACACCCGATTCCGCGGCCGGCTCCCGGGTGAAGCCGTCGAGATCGGCGGCGGCGATGCGGGTATCGTCCGACTGGGCGGCGGCGTTGGCCAGAAGCTTGCGGTAAATCATCTCGTTGGCCAGCTTATCGATGGAATCCAGGCCATAGAAGCGGGTGCCGCTTTTTTCCTCGGCCAGGCGCTGCTCAAACAGGGGCCACGCGTCGTCGGCCAGGGTGAAATGGCAGTCGGCCAGCAGGCGGCGCAGGCACTCCCCGTATTCCTCATTCGAGAAGGGGATGAAGGGCACCGAACGGGTGAACACCACGTCGGACAGGCCGGCGCGCACCGTCTCCAGCACGTCGGGCTGGATGTAGGGCACCCGGAAGACGAACACGTTGTCCTCCCGGGCTTCGGCCATCACGCGGAGCATCCGCTGAAATTTGGGATCCCGCACCTTGGGGATCCAGTGGCTGATATCCACGCACAGAACGCCCTTGAAGTGGTTGCGGCTGCGCAGGAAATCGGCCAGCTTCTGCAGGGGCTCCGCCTCGTCGCCGGCGGGAGGCTCGAGCGACCATTCCATCACCCGTTTTTTGGCGGGGAAGGCGAAGAGGCCCAGCTCGGCGGTGAGGTCGGCCAGCCGCTCGAGCGCGGTGGTCAGGCCGCAGCCGTCGTTGACGGCGAAGAGATAATGCTGGAACTGGAAGGCGCGGCGGGCGCCGGTGCGCTGGATCTGCGGCGCGATGGCGTGCAGCTCGGCCGCCAGCTCCTTCAAGGCGGCGGCGCCCACCAGGCCCTGGATGGCATCCAGGGCGGAGGAAGCGGCGGGGGCGGACTTTTTCGACCGGCGGGCGGGGAGGTTTTCCCCGTCCATGGCCTTTTCGGCGCGTTCCTCCTTTTCCACGGGGATATCGCTGGCCGCGGCACGTTTGCCCTTTTTCTCCGTTTTCCGGGCAGCCTCCTGCTTTTCGGCGCCGAGCAGGCGGTCGGCCTCCTCGGGCGAGAGGGGCTGCAGCGAGCAGGTGCAGGCCTTTTCGGCCTCGTCATCGGCCCAGTGCTGCCGCAGGATGCGGTGAATCTCCTGCTCCAGATTATGGGGATCGTCCCCCGGCAGGGAAACCACCAGGCGGCAGCCGGTATAATTCTTTTTAAGCACGGTGACGGACTTTTCGTCACCGAAGCCGGTGAGCAGGTCGCTCACCAGCACCTCCACGGGCAGAACGTTCTTTTTGCTTTCCTGCAAGACCCATTTGCCGTCGAAGGTGCATTCTATCAAGCAGCTTGCCATAACGATTCGGTTCCTTTCTGAGGGAAAGCGGCGGCCGGCGGGCGCCGGCTCACATGGGGTGGCTTATGAATGGAAAAGGGGGCTGTTGCGTTGGGAGTTCTTTCTCCTTTCGCAACAACCCCGTTCCCTTGGCGGCAGGCCCGTTTCGCGGGCGAGCAGTGCTCGCCCCTACAACCTCCGCCCGATGGGGCGCTACAGGCGGGGCGCGTCCGATCGGGCGGGATCGACGGGGGGCTGCTGCAAAAGGAGCGTATCCTCCTCATGCAGCAGCCCCATCGGCATGGCGTTTATGCAATCGGGACGACCCAGCCGAAGGGATCCGGGACGCGGCCGTTCTGAATACCGGTGAGGGTATCGTAGAGCCTCTGCGCCACCGCGCCGATCTGGCCGTGGTTGATATGGATCTTTTCGTCGTCCACCTTCAGTTCGCCGATGGGCGAAATGACCGCCGCGGTGCCGGTGCCAAAGGCCTCCTCCAGCGCGCCGGTGGCGGCGGCTTCACAGACCTCGGCGAGGGCGAGGCGCCGTTCGGTGACGGTATAGCCCCAGGAACGCAGCAGCTCGATGCAGGACATCCGGGTGATGCCGCCCAGGATGCTGCCCTCAAGGGCCGGGGTGATAATTTCGCCGTTTATTTTGAAGAAGACGTTCATGGTGCCGACTTCTTCGATGTATTTCCGCTCCACGCCGTCCAGCCAGAGAACCTGGGTATAGCCCTGTTCCTCGGCCACGGCCTGGGCCTTGAGGGAGGCGGCGTAGTTGCCGGCGGTTTTGGTAAAGCCCATGCCGCCCTTGACAGCGCGGACATACTGGCGCTCCACATAAATTTTCACAGGGTTGATCCCTTCGGGATAGTAGGCGCCCACGGGAGAGAGGATGATGATAAACAGCAGATGATGGGCCGGGTGCACGCCCACGTGGGGATCCACCGCGATGATGAAGGGGCGGATGTACAGGGCGGTGCCCTCGCCGGAGGGGATCCAATCCTGGTCGATTTCCACCAGCTTTTTTACCGCTTCCACGGCGAAAGGCTCGTCGATGGGCGGGATGCACAGCCGGTCGTTGGACAGGTTCAGCCGGGCCATGTTCTTATCGGGGCGGAACAGGACCACCTGGCCGTCGGGGGTGCGGTAGGCCTTCATGCCCTCGAAAACCTCCTGGCCGTAATGCAGGCACATGGCGGCCGGATCCAGGGACAGGGGGCCATAGGGGACGATGCGCGGGTTATGCCAGCCCTCGCCCTCGTCGTAATTCATCAGAAACATGTGATCGGTGAAAATGTTGCCGAAGCCCAGCTTGGAGGAGTCGGCCGGCTTCGCCTTAAGCGTTGCGGCGCGTTCTATCGTGATTTCCTGCATAACACATACACTTCCTACCAGTATTCCTTTAAGATAGGGTCTTGCTTTATTATAGTACCCGCCCGCGCAAATTGCAAGATCAAGATACGGTCTCGGGGACACCCTTAATATGGGCGCGGCGCCAGGAGCCGGTGCACAGGTAGACGACGCCCACGACCAGGCCCACCAGGGAGGCGGAGGGGGCCGCGAGGCCGACGCCGTTTAGGCCGAAGTGCAGCACCTGGCCGAACAGGACGGCGGCGGGGATGCGCACCAGCAGGGAGCTGACACAGCCGTTGAGCAGGGAAAACAGGGTCTGCCCCGCGCCCATGGCCAGGCCGTTGATGCAGAACAGGATGCTGGTGATGAGATAGTCCCAGCTGATGACCCGCAGGTATTCGGCGCTGGCGGAAACGATGGCGGGATCGGTGTCCCCGCTCATGAACAGGCTGGCGATGCCCGCCGGGAACAGATTGACCACGGCGAACATCAGGGCCGAGAAGACGAAGGACATGCCCATGGCCACGAACATGGTTTTCCTGGCCCGTTCGGGCTTGCCGGCGCCGATGTTCTGGCCGGCCATAGAGGAAACCGAGGCCTGCATGGCCAGGGAGGGCAGGATGGCCACGCTGTTGACCTTGCCGGCGATGCTCAGGGCGGCGGATCCGGTCAGCCCGGCCACCCCGTTGGCGACCGTCATCAGCACCATGAAGGACAGGCTGACCAGAGTGCCCTGGAGGGAGGCGGGAATCCCCAGCTTGACCAGCTGGCCGGCCAGGGCCTTATCCATCTTGAAGCTGCGGGGATGAAAGTCGAACACAAAGTCCCGGCGGCGCAGAAAAACGATGGACAGTGTAAGGCTCAGGGCCTGGGCGGCGATGGTGGCCCAGGCGGCGCCAGCCGCGCCCATGTGGAAAACGCCGACAAACACCAGATCCAGCACGATGTTGACCACGGCGGCCACGCCGACGAAGATGAGGGGATGGCGGGAGTCGCCCATGCCGCGCAGCACGGCGCTGACGGCATTGTAGCCCACGATGAACAGGGTGCCGCCCATGCAGATATTCAGATAGGCCAGGGCCTCGCCGTAGCAATCAGCCGGGGTCTGCATCAGGCGGAGCACCCAGGGGTTAATCAGCAGCATAATCACGGTGATGGCCGCGCCCGCAATGGCGTACAGAGTGAACATGGTGCCGACGGTGCGTTCCACCTCCTGCTGCCGTCTGGCGCCGATGAACTGGGCGATCATGATGGTGCCGCCCACGGCTAGGCCGCTGATAAGGTTGATGATGAGAATGGTCACCTGGCCGCCGATGCCCACGGCCGAAGCGCCCACCGCGCCGCCGAACTGCCCCACGATGACCATATCGGCCATATTGTACAGGGCCTGCAGCAGGTTGGACAGCAGAAAGGGAACGGAAAACTTCAACAGCTGTCCGAACACGCTTCCCTGCGTCAGGTCGGTTTGAAACTGGCTCAATTCTTGCACTTCCTCGTTTTACATATAGAATATAGGATAAAAGAGCGGTGGACTGTTGTCAAGCCGGATACGGAAAGTTTGTTCGGTGCACGGAGAATTTCAGCAATTTCCCACGGTATGGTCTCTCCGTACGGCGCGGAATTGTGGAACATTTCGATTCCGCATTTTCCGGCACGGGGCTTCTTGAATTTTTTCCACAGTATGGTACAATATAGAAATATCGCGCTGCAATATTTTACAAGAAGGAGGAGTTCCCATGGAAAAGAAGAAGTTCTATCTGACCACCGCCATCGCCTACACCTCGCGCAAGCCGCATATCGGCAACACCTATGATGTGGTTCTCGCCGACATGATCGCCCGGTATAAGCGCATGATGGGGTTCGATGTGTTTTTCCTGACCGGTTCCGACGAGCACGGGCAGAAAATCGAGGACTGCGCACGGGAACAGGGGATTTCTCCGAAAGCCTACGTCGACGGCGTTTCCGAGCAAATCCGCACCGTTTGGGACTGTCTGAACACCACCTACGACAAATTCATCCGCACCACCGACGGGTATCATGAGAAGGTGGTGCAGAAGATTTTCAAAAAGCTGTACGACCAGGGGGATATTTACAAGGGCGAATACGAGGGCAAATACTGCGTGCCCTGCGAATCCTTCTTTACGGCCAGCCAGCTGAAAGACGGCAAGTGCCCCGACTGCGGGCGGGATGTGACCGACGCCAAGGAGGAAGCGTATTTCCTGCGGCTGAGCAAGTACCAGGATCGGCTGCTGCAGTATTATGAGGAGAACCCGGACTTCATCAAGCCGGATTCCCGCCGCAACGAGATGATCAACAACTTCCTGAAACCCGGGCTGTCGGATTTGTGCGTGTCCCGCACCTCGTTTACCTGGGGCATTCCGGTGGAGTTCGATCCGAAGCACGTGGTATACGTGTGGCTGGACGCGCTGACCAACTACATCACCGGGTGCGGGTACGACCCGGACGGGAGCGATGAGCACTATCAGAAGTACTGGCCGGCGGACTTGCATGTCATCGGCAAGGACATCGTGCGGTTTCACACCATCTACTGGCCCATTATCCTGATGGCCCTGGGCGAGCCGCTTCCCAAGCAGGTGCTGGGGCATCCGTGGCTGCTGTCCGGCGAGGATAAGATGAGCAAGTCGAGGGGCAACGTGCTGTACGCCGACGATTTGGCGGCCCGGTTCGGAGTGGACGCGGTGCGGTATTATCTGCTCAGCGAAATCCCCTTCGCCCAGGACGGCACCATCACCCACGAGAGCTTCATTACCAAGTACAACGCGGATTTGGCCAACACGCTGGGCAACCTGGTCAACCGCAGCATCGCCATGGCGAACAAGTATTTCGGCGGTGAGGTGCGCCGGCCGGCCGGCTGGGACGAGGAGCCCGACGCGGATCTGCGGCGTTTGGCCGGGGAAACGGCGGACAGCTACGTCCGGCTGATGGACGTTTACCACAACGCGGAGGCGCTGGACGCGGTGATGGGTCTGGCCAAGCGGTGCAACAAATACATCGACGAGACCGCGCCCTGGGTGCTGGCCAAGGACGAGGCGGATAAGCCCCGGCTGGAGGCGGTGCTGTACAATCTTATCGAGTGCATCCGGCTGCTGGGGATCCTGCTGACCCCCTTCATCCCGGGGACGGCGGAGGAAATTCTCCGGCAGATTCAGGCGCCGGCGGAACTGACCGGCATGGAGACGGCGGTATTCGGCAAAGCGGAAGGGTTTCAGGTGGGGACGCCCGCCCCGCTGTTCGCCCGCATCGACATGGAAAAGGAGCTGGCCGCCATCCGGGAGGCGGCGGCCGCGGCTGCACCGGCCAAGGCGGAGGAGCCGGCGCAGGGGCTGGCCTTCCTCGAACAAATTGGGATCGAGACCTTCGCCCAGGTGGATCTGCGGGCGGCGAAAATCGTCGACTGCGAGCCGGTGAAAAAAGCCAAGAAGCTGCTGAAGCTCACCCTGAACGACGGCACGGACACGCCCCGGACGGTTTGCTCCGGCATCGCCAAGTGGTACGCGCCGGAGGATTTGAAGGGCCGCTCGGTAATCCTGGTGGCCAACCTCAAGCCCGCGGTGCTCTGCGGGGTGGAGAGCCAGGGGATGATCCTGGCCGCCGACGACGGCGAGAACGTCAAGGTGCTGTTTGTGGACGGGGTCGCCCCGGGCAGCAAGATACGATAAGCGCAAAAGGGCGGCCCAGCGGGCCGCCCTTTATTCATGGAGGATAGAATATGGAAGGAATTTTCGATTCCCACGCCCATTACGACGCGGAGCAGTTCGACGAGGATCGGGACGTGCTGCTCGGCCGGCTCCCCTCCCTGGGCGTGGTGGGGGTGGTCAACGCGGCGAGCAACCTCGCCTACTCCCGCACATCCATCGCGCTGGCTGAGCGGTATCCTTATGTCTACGCGGCGGTGGGGATCCACCCCGAGGAGGCAGGGGCGCTGACCGATGAGGATCTCCGCGAGCTGCGGCGGCTGTACGCCCACCCCAAGGTGGTGGCCATCGGGGAAATCGGGCTGGACTACCATTACGAGGACGCCTGTCCCCGGGCCGTCCAGCAGGATCGCTTCCGGCGGCAGACGGCGCTGGCGGCTCAGCTGGGCGCGCCGGTCATCGTGCACGACCGGGAGGCGCATGAGGATGTCCTGGAGATACTCCGGGAATACCGGCCCGCGGGGGTGATCCACTGCTTTTCCGGTAGCGTGGAGACCATGCGGGAGGCGGTGAAGCTGGGGCTGTACATCGGGCTGGGGGGCGCGGTGACCTTCAAGAACGCCCGCCGGCCGGTGGAGGTGGCGGCGGCGGTACCGCTGGACCGGCTGCTGGTGGAGACCGACGCGCCCTATATGGCGCCGGTGCCCCATCGGGGCAAGCGGTGCGACTCCTCCCTCATCGCCTATACGGCGCAGACGATCGCGCAGGCGCGGGGGATCGACGCGGAAGAGGTGCTGCGCGCGACGGCGGAGAACGCCCGAAGGTTATTCGGCATAAGGTGAGGGCCACACTTCATGGACCGCAAACGGTTCTTCAGGGGGCTGCTCTCTTTTGCCATCGTACGGCAGATAGAGTATCCGCTATCCCAGAAGGTCTTTTAACACCTGTTCTATATTGTAGTGGATACAGATGGATTTGCTTTTAATTTCTTCCGGGCAAGCTGCCTCGCCATAGTTAATACAAGCATACGCTGCTTTTGAATTTTGGGCGGTCATCTGCCAGAAGGGGTACTTTATAATTCCCGGAGTGTTGTAGCCTACGCCCAGCTCCAGGAACAATACAGCTTCATGGCCATGCTGATGCAGGAAATCGGAATATCTGGCAGCGGCAGTGTACCAACCCTCATCCTGCACAAAGGTATTGTCCGCCCGCAGGTTCATGCTCATAGGCTTGCCGCATACAGGGCAGCGGGGAACAAGCTCTGACGGCACCTTCATGTCTCGCTGCTCTGCAAGCATTCGGCGCACAGCCTCTTCGTTGTCATAGGTGTTTTGATGGCAAGGCTCCGAGCATTGCCACAGACCATAATCTCCCTGGGTATAGAACAGCCGTTTCTTATCAAAGCCCGCCATTTGGAATTGATGATCCACATTTGTGGTCAGAACAAAGTAGTCTTTATCCTCCACGAATTCCAGCAGGGCATCATAGACCGGCTTTGGAGCGCGTTGGTAGCGGTTTACCATGATGTGGCGACTCCACCACGCCCAATACTCCTCCAGCGATGCAAACGGATAGAAGCCCCCGGAGTACATATCCCGGATGCCATACTTGTCGGCAAAATCCTTGAAGTGTGCTTCAAACCGCTGGCCGGAATAGGTCAATCCTGCCGAAGCAGAAAGGCCGGCCCCCGCACCGACCACCACTGCGTCAGCGCTGTTAAGGGCCTGTTTCAGCGATTGAATCTGCACGGAGTATGCGGTGGTAAATCGTTTCGTCAATATCCTTGAAAACATTGAAAATTACCTTCTTGATGGACGTTTCCCACCAGAGAAAGTCCTTGACGGCTTTCACGGCGATTTCAGCGGCCTCCTGGTTAGGAAAGTGAAATTCTCCGGTAGAGATACAACAGAATGCCACGCTTTCCAAGCCATGAGCCGCCGCCAATTCCAGGCAGGAGCGGTAGCAGGACGCCAGGCCCTCCCGAGCCTGGCGGGTAACATGACTTTGGACGATGGGGCCGACGGTGTGCAGGATATATCGGGCAGGAAGATTATACCCTTTTGTCAGCTTGGCCCGTCCTGTGGGCTCCGGGTGCCCCTGGGCTTGCATGATTTGATGGCACTCGTCCCGAAGCTGGAGGCCAGCCGCCGAGTGAATAGCGTTGTCAATGCAGCCGTGGCAGGGACAGAAACAGCCCAAAAGAGCAGCATTGTCTGCGTCTACGATCGCGTCCACCCTCAGCCGGGTAATATCCCCTTTCCAGACGGCTATCTGCGGGCAGCCGTTGACGGGGGGCAGCGCCGCCCCCTCCACCACACCTTTGGCCTCCCGCTCGGCAGACAGAAGATTGTCCTGTATAGCGAGAAACTCCCGTTTCAGCGGCATGGGAGGGCGGACATTCATCAGACTGCGGAGCAGCCGCCGCTGACTGGCCGTGTCCTGCGGAAAATCCTGCGCCTGCGGCTGGTATTCGGGCATTTCCGCCAGCAGCATGGTGTTGAGCCGCTGTATTTGTTTCAGATATTCCATAATCACTTTCCCCGGCTTCTGATTTCAGGTCTAAGGGGCTGTTGCAAAATTTTACATTTTGCAACAGCCCCTTACGCCTTTCGGGTTTACTTGCTCACCACGGAAATCCGCTCCTGGATATGGCTTTCACCGGTGATTTCATCCACCATGGCGATAGCGTAGTCGGCGTAGCTAATGACGCTTTCCCCTTTGCTGTTCAAGGTTAGCTCCTCGCCGCCCAGAATATATTCCCCGGTTCGCTCACCCTCTGCCTGGAAATCCCCGGCAGGGCTGAGGTAGGTCCACTTGACATCCTTGCGCTGGCGCAGTTCGCCCAGGGCCTTGGCCATGGCAGCGGCCAGCGGCTTGAACATCTCGGGAAAGTCCGGGCCGTCAGATACAACGGCGGTGTGCTCCTGGTTGACGTACAGGCTCCCAGCTCCGCCTACCACCAGCAGGCGGGTATCCGTGCCGCTGAGAATATCACACAGGTGCTTCAGTGTCGTGCTGTGCTGGCCCAGCGTATCCGGTGTCCAGGCGCCGAACGCATCCACCACTGCGTCGAAGCCCTTCAAATCGGCAGCAGTCAGGTCAAACAGGTCTTTCGTGATCACCTTGCTGGCGGCGGATCGGTTCGCCCCGCGGACCACGGCGGTGACATCCAGACCACGATCCACGGCCTCCTTGACAATCAGAAGACCCGCCTTTCCATTGGCGCAGATAACAGCGATTTTCATGTTGCGTACCTCCATAGATTTTAAAATTTTTTGAACGCCGGGGGGGTTCCCTTCGTTGTCTGTATCATAGCAGACCTTTGGGACGCTGTGAAGTACGCACAATATTGTGGTATAGGCACCTGAAAGTAACGATTAGATAGTTACCGAGAGGAAACGATTGTGTGGTTTCAAGGGTTCTGGCTTTAGGACAGAAGAAAAAATTTTTCTCTTGCGCCTTGACCCCAACATGGGAGATACAGTAGAATAATGCTGTACAGCATTTTAGAAACTAACAGACAGGAGGATACTATAATGGAGGCAAAAGCTTTGCCCGCCTGCCCGGTGGAAACAACGCTGACGCTCATCAGTGACAAGTGGAAGGTGCTCATTATTCGAGATTTGCTGTCGGGGACAAAGCGGTTTGGAGAATTAAAGAAATCTATTGGCAGTGTGAGCCAAAAGGTACTGACCTCCCAGCTTCGACAGATGGAGGAAAGCGGTTTGCTTATCCGGACGGTTTTTCCAGAGGTTCCGCCGCGGGTAGAATACACGTTGACAGAGTTGGGACATAGCTTGAAGCCGGTTTTAGATGCTATGTGGAATTGGGGCGAAGAATATAAAGCGAAAAATGCCTGATGGATAGAGAACACAATTGCGGCTCGCGGGCGTAGAAATAGTCCTCCAGCATGAGCTTTTTGGTTCTGAATGGAAAAAACTTTCGTCTTGCAATTCATCGCCCCGGCTCAACCTCTTGTATAGTAAGCGCCATCTTAATTTTCGTCCTGGCATAGCCCTCCTTATAGGAAATATGCTCTAAGTGTCCTCGCCAATCACCGAAAAATCGGTTGATTAACAAGTTACTTAGAGCACATATCCTTTTGACGAACGAAAATATTTTACTATTTGTATTTTTTCAGAATCATTTCACTGTTTGTATCTTCACTCTGGTTTCTCACCCAGTTCCTCCAGCAGGCTGGCGGCTTGATAAACCAAATCCCCGCAGGGGCGCTTGCGGTAGAACTCCGCCGTGCGGGGCGTCGGCTCGGGCGACAGTTCTTTACTGGCCAGGCCCAGCAGCTCCCGGCAGACGATGCTGCCGTTTTCCTGGCGGAACCGGGCGGCCAGACGCTGCACCAGCGCATAGGTCTCCCGCTTCTCCTCCCTGGACGTCGGGTCGCTGTACCCGTACAGCATCCCAGCCACCAGCAGCATGCCGGACACCGCCCCGCACACCTCCCGCATCCGCCCCATGCCCCCGCCGAAGGCGGAGGCCAGCCGGGCGGCCGTTTCCTCGCTCAGCCCCATCTCCGGGGCGAAGGCCACCGCCACCGACTGGGCGCAGTTATACCCCTGCTGGAATAGGGTCTTGGCCCGCTCTGCTTTTGCTCCCATGACACTCATCCTTTCTTTGTGTTCAGTATACCACAGCCGCCGCGGTTTGTCATGGTCGACGAAAATCGACGGCGGCGGCCTTCCAACTTTTCCCCCGGAGAGGCTGACATTTGCCGCGAAATATGGTATACTGGGACGCGTATTGACAAACCTTTGACAGCGGCCGGTGGTGTGGGCGCCGGGCCGCGGGAAGACTGACAACCGCCTGTTTCGGCCTAGGGGCTTAGTGCTATAGGCCGAAAGCGGCGGGACTTCCGGTTTCTGCGAAATAGAAAGGATCCTATCGATGAACGCCTTTTATGTACCGACCAAAATCTACACGGGCGAGGCCGCCTTTGAAAACCTGAAGCAATATCCCATCCATAACCTGTGCATCATCTGCGATCCCTTTGTGGAAAAGTCGGGGATGGTGAACAAGCTGCTGCGGGTGCTGGACGAGATGGGCGCCCAGTATCGGATTTTTTCGGACATCACCCCCGACCCCAACACCGAGCTGGTGGTGCAGGGACTGTCCCGGATCGTGGCGCACAAGCCAGACGCGGTGCTGGCCATGGGCGGCGGCTCGGCCATCGACGCGGCCAAGGCCATCAGCTACATGTATCAGAAGACCACGGGGGCGGAAAAGCCGCTGTGCATTGCGGTGCCCACCACCAGCGGGACGGGCAGCGAGGCCACCAGCTTCGCGGTCATCACCGACGCGGAGACTCATATTAAGTACCCCATTACCGACGACAAGCTGCTGCCCAACATTGCGATTCTCGACCCCACGCTGGTGCGCAGCGTGCCGCCGGCGGTGACGGCGGACACCGGCATGGACGTGCTGACCCATGCCATCGAGGCCTATGTGTCCACCGGCGCCAACGATTTCTCCGACGCGCTGGCCGAAAAGGCGGTGCGCCTGGTGGTGGAATACCTGCCGTGGGTCTACAAGCACGGGGACGACATGGCCGCGCGCGAGCACATGCACAACGCCTCCAACATGGCGGGCATCGCCTTCAACCACGCGTCCCTGGGCATCAACCACTCCATCGCCCACATTGTGGGCGGGCGGTTCCGGATTCCCCACGGGCGGGCCAACGCCATCGTGCTGCCCTATGTCATCGAGTTCAATTCCCGCCTGGGTGACCGCACCCACGCGGCCGACAGCATGGCGGCCATGAAGTACAGCCAGCTGGGGGTGCTCATTGGCGGCGGCTCTTACGCGGGGCCGCAGGCCATCCGCAACCTCATCATCACCATCGAGAAGATGCAGGCGGAGTTCGACATTCCCTCCTCCCTGAAAAAAGCGGGGGTGGATCAGCAGGCCTTCATGTCCAGCGTGGAGGAGCTGGCGGAAATCGCCATCCAGGACAAATGCACGGCCACCAATCCCCGCTCGGTGAGCAAGAAGCGGATGGTGGAGCTGCTTAAGCGAATATACAACGGCCGGTAAGAGCCATAAAAAATGCAGCAGGACGGGGACACAAGGTGTTCCCGTCCTGCTTGCTTTATCCCCTAAAGAGAAAAGAAAATGAAGGCGATTTAATAGAGTTTTAAGAAAACAGGGGCGAACTTAATCGATTTTATACTTGCCGCCCACCGGACCGTACGATATACTAAAGTTAGCCAATCGTTCACGATTTCGTCACAAAGTACAGGCCGGAACCGGCCGGGAAGGATGAGGCTTTCGATGTTTGACGTTCAGATTCTGGGAATGGATATGTACCGTATCCTGCATACCTTTGTGCTCTTCAGCTTTCTCGGCTACCTGATGGAATGCGTGGTGCTTTCCATCGAGAAAAAACGGCTGGTACTGGATCGGGGATTCATGAAGGGGCCCTTCTGCATCATCTACGGATTCGGCGCCCTCATCATCCCGGCGCTGCTGCGGCCCTTCTCCCACAACCTGTTTCTGCTGTTTGCGGCGGGGATGCTGCTGGCCACGGTTCTGGAATACCTGACCGGCATCGCCATGATGCGGCTGTTCGGCAGCCTGTGGTGGGATTACAGCCACAAGCCCTTCAACTACAAAGGCATCCTGTGCCTGGAAAGCTCGGTGGGCTGGGGCGTGCTGGCTGTGCTCTACTTCCGGGCGCTGGAAGGACTGGTTTCCGGATACATAGGTGCCATTCCCGTGGCGCTGGGCAAGTTCGTGTGCGTGGCCGCGCTTATTTATTTCCCGCTGGATTTCGGCTATCATCTCTATCGCCGGCTGCGCGAACGGCGGGAGGAGCCGCCGATGGAAACCGCGGACAATACGTAAAGGAATGAAAGTCAGGCGCCGCTGTTATCTTTGCATAACAGCGGCGCCTGTTTTATTGATTTCTTTGTAAATTTTTTAATAAAACGGTATACAAAGCGGCTGAAACGCAGTATACTAGAAGCAAGGAACGGGAGAGATCCCGGGGAAAGGACTGGTTTTTTATGCATGATCGCACCATTATCACCATCGGGCGGCAATTCGGCAGCGGCGGCCGCGAAATCGGCAAAAAGCTGGCGGATCAGCTGGGCGTCCCCTTCTACGACAAGGAGCTGCTGGAGCTGGCGGCGGAGCAAAGCGGCATTTCCCGGGACGTGATTGAAAATTATGACGAGATGCCGACCAACAGCCTGCTGTATTCCCTTTCCATGGGCAATTACGGCATGGGCGGGGGCGGGCCGTTCACCATGCCCATCAACCACCAGATTTTCCTGGCCCAGTTCGACGCCATCCAGAAGCTGTCGGCCGATGGGGCCTGCGTCATCGTGGGGCGCTGCGCGGACTACGCGCTGAGCAAATACCCCCATCTGGTGAGCGTGTTCGTCCACGCGGAGATGAAAAAGCGGGTGGAGCGTGTCTGCCGGCTGTACAATCTCAGCGACAAGGAGGCCGCGGAGCGGATCATCAAGGTGGACAAAAAGCGGGCGTCCTATCACAACTTCTATTCCACCAAGAAATGGGGCAATGCGGACAGCTATCATCTGAGCGTGGACAGCGGGGCCATCGGTATTGACGGCACCGTGGATCTCATCCGTCTGTTCGCGGACAAAAAAGAAGCCTAGATAAAATCTTGCGGGCCATGAAATGTGGCCCGCATTTCGCGTTTATAAGCGCGAAACCGCGCTTTTCCCGACGCATGGCTTATCATTCGCCCAACGCCAGCACTTCACACCGGCAGGAACGGCAGAGATGGGCCGAGCCTACGGGCTTGAGATCGTCGCCGCCACCGCAGGCGCAGCAGGCGGGCTTCACCGGGCGCAGAACGACCGACACGCTCGCCGGGTCACAGGTCAGCTCCATGGTGGTATTGGCTTTGGCTTCCAGCGCCGCCCGCAGCGCCTGGGGGATGACGATCCGGCCCAGGCCGTCCAATTCCATCAGGAATTTTTCCGACCCGGCGCAGGACGCTTTTTCCAGCAGGAGGCCGGCCCCCTGCTTGTCCAGCGTGACGCGCACGCAGCCGCCCGGTTCCAGGCACAGATCCCGGCGCATATCCAGGGGCAGGACCAGACGGCCCACGGCGTCCAGCTTCCTCAAAATTGTATACGAATTCATGATCATCCGACTCCCTTTGACATTGATGTGGTTTGTTTTTTCGGCGTTTCTATACTATACCATCTTTATCTGTAAGATTCTGTCGAATAGCCGCATGAAAGAAGGGGATGCCGCGATTCTTTCGAGTTTTTCCGGGGCGGTTCCGGCGTTTTTCGACAGGATCCCCATGTCTTCCGCAAAATTGGTTTTTTATAAAAAAATCCATCGAAGCAGCGGCTTGCAGAAAGGCGGGAAACATGGTAAACTAAATAGGTATATCGAAAGGGTATGCGAGTAGGTTAAAAGGCGGTAATTTCCCATGGCAAAAAAAGCCCCCATCGATCCTTTGGTGCGGCCCTACCTGAAATGGGCGGGCGGCAAGCGGCAGCTGATGCCGGAAATTCAGCGGACCATTCCCCGAAGATATACCACCTATTATGAACCGTTTGTCGGCGCCGGGGCGCTGCTGTTTGCCATTCAGCCCCGCCGGGCCGTCATCAACGATCACAACGAACAGCTGATTGTCACCTATATGGCCATCCGAGATGACGTGGAGGCGCTGATCGCCCTGCTGAAAACCCATAAGGAGAACACCAGCCAGGAATATTTTTATGAAATCCGCTCCCTGGATCGGGACGCGGAGGCGTTTGCCGCCCTCTCCCCCGTGGAAAAGGCGGCGCGATTGATTTACCTGAACAAAACCTGCTTCAACGGGCTGTATCGGGTGAATCTGCAGGGGCTGTTCAACGTCCCCTACGGCCGGTACAAAAACCCCGCCATTTTCGACGAGGAGAGTCTGCGGGCTGTCAGCCGGTATCTGAACGGCAACGACGTCGACATCCTCACCGGGGATTTTGCCGCGGCGGTAGAAGGCGCGGACGGGGAATCCTTCGTCTATTTCGATCCGCCCTATCACAGCAAGGACAACACGAATTTTACGGGATATCAGGCCGGAGGCTTCGGGGAAAGCGAGCAGATCCGGCTGCGCGACGTCTACGCCGAGCTGAGCGGACGGGGCGCCAAGTGCCTGCTCAGCAACGCGGATACGCCTTTCATCCGGGAGCTGTACCGAGGCTTTACGATCAAAACGGTCATGGCCAGCCGGGCAATCAACGCCAACGCCAACGGGCGGGGGCCGGTCAGCGAGGTTCTGATTAAAAACTGGTAGCTGGCAGGCGGGCGGCGGCCCGCCTGATGCGGCCCGTACCACCGGCGGGGATGGGCTGTATGTATCCTTCGCCGGAGAGAGGAAGTCACCTATGGCGGAAAAGAGTATCAGCATAGACAAGGCTTGGGAAATCCTGTTTGATCAGCATGATATTGCCAAACAAGTGGCGACCAGGGGATCGTTCCGTATTTCCTCCGCCGATATCAATACGGTGAAGGAAGCCCGGCTGATGGCCAAGTTCGACCAGTCGACGCAGCTTCCCGCCATCTTCAAGGAAAACAAGCTGTCCATCCTGCCGATATCCCGGGGCGAGTATATCATTGGCGGCTTCGAAACCCATGCCAAGATCAAGTACGACTCGGTCCGGCCCACACCGGTGCCGGTGCCGAACCTGCAGACCATCGATTATACCAACCTATACAGCGAATCCTCCGCCCTGCTGTTTGCTTACAACAGCGGGATTATTGCGGACATTCTGGGGGGCGAGGCGGTTTTCACCGTCAACGGCCGGATGTCGTCGGGGTCATTTTCCTATTGGGTGCGCAATAACCGCCTGCCGGCGGGAGAGCAGCACCTGGACGTGGTCAACGCCCAGGTGGAGATCGACGCCGGATATGAAAGCCGGGACGCGCTGATGCTCTGCGAGGCGAAAAACGTGGCGGTGGACGAGCTGCTCATCCGGCAGCTGTATTATCCCTACCGCCTGTGGAGCTCGAAGATTTCCAAGCCGATTCTGCCGGTGTTTTTGGTGTATTCCAACGACGTGTTCCACGCCTTCATTTACCGCTTTTTCGATCGCGAATTCTACAATTCCCTGGAGCTGGTGGAGCACAAGGCCTACACCTTTGCGGACGAGGACATCCATCTCAAGGATGTCGTCGACATCTGGAACAGCATCCAGTGCACCGAGGAGCCGCCCATCACCTTCCCCCAGGCCGACACTTTCTCCCGGATTGTGGATATTCTCTCGGTGCTGTACGAAAAGACCATGACGCCCGAGGAGGTCACGCTCAAGTACGATTTCGACGCCCGGCAGACCAGCTACTACATATCGGCGTGCGAGTATCTGGGGCTGCTTTACCGGGACACCAACGAGTATGGAGAGCGGCAGTACACCCTCAGCCGGGAGGCCAAAAGCATCATGGAGCTGCGGTACAAGCAGAAATATCTGGCTCTCATCCGCAAGATGCTCGAGCGGCCGGTGTTCCACAAGGCGTTCGGCGTGGCGCTGCGCTCCTCCGGCGTGCCGGAGAAAGCCGCTATCTGCAAAATCATGGAGGAGGCGGATTTGCCCATCAACGGCACCACCATCATGCGCCGCTCCTCCACGGTGCGGGGATGGCTCGAGTGGATTTTCAGCCAGCTGTGTCTGGCGGATCAGCGGGAGCTGCATCTGATATAAAAGTAAGGCCGCCGGTTGTTCCGGCGGCCTTTTCCGTTATCGATCGCTGCCGGGCGAGGTGGTGAGCACCACCTCGCGCAGCCTGTTCATAAACCGCTTGTACTGCGGGAAGGACACGTTTTCCAGCACAAAATGATCTGGGCCGGGGATGCAGCGGCCCTGCCGGATCAGCCGGCGTGCCCGCTCCATCTGCTCCCCAATGGCCTCCTCCCCCAAGGCGCAGGCGTTTTTCTCCAGGCAGCCCAGGGCCGCCATGCCGGGGAGCTCCCGCAGGACGCGGAAGGGGTCGCACCCGGCCCCCACCTCGAAGGGGTACATGGCGTTGACGCCGTTCGCGTGCATCTGCCGGGCCAGCGCGTTGATGTTGCCGTCGCTGTCCACCAGCACCAGGGGAATCCGGTGGGCGTCGGCAAAGCGGCGCATCTTTTGGAAATTCGGGGCGAGAAATTCCTCGAAGATGGCCGGCGAGATGATAGAGCCGTTCTTGCTGGCCATATCCTCCCAGCTTTCGATCAAATCGAACGCCACGCCGTCGCACAGACGCTCCCAGAGACGGCAGCAAAAGTCCATGTAGCTGTCCATAATATCGTGCACCAGCTCCGGATCGTCGTAGAACGCGTAGCAGAGGGCTTCGTCCCCCATCATGTTCCGGGCAAAGCCGTAGACGCCTCCGCCGGTCAATTGCAGCGGGTAGTCCCGCTGCCGGTACATCTCGACATAGTGCTCCCAGTGGGGCGGAAGGCGGCGGGGATCCGCCGGATCCAGATACCGGCTTTTGATGCGATCCCAGTCCTCCCGGCTTTTCACAGGGTATTCCAGCGTGTGCTGGTGGTAGTCCGTCCCCTTGTTCTGCCGCACCACCTTGCCATAGCTGTAACGGATCACCGCCGACTGGGCGTCCTCGCTGAGGACTTCGGTTTCGATCTCCCCGCAGAGGTCGAAATTCACCGGTGTAATCCGCCAGCCGCGATAGCCGCCTTCAAACCCCAGCAGCTCGTCGATATACGTGTGCAGGCCGGGGTAGTCCCGCTCCCAGGCCGGCAGCACGTCGTTGGTTCCGCCGAAAATCTTCATGAACGGCACCCGGTCGGTATCCTGCCCGGTCAGGGTTCTGACAAACCGTTCTCTGGTGGTCAGCTGAGCCATTGTCAACACACTCTTTTCCTTTGGTTTCGCATCTGCTATACTCAATATAGCGCACCTTGCGCACCGGCGCGAAGCGATTCTTACCAGAAAGCGCGCAAACGGCGCAATTCCTACCATCTTGCCGGAAAGGACGGCGGTTTGATGAGAAGCATTCAGGAAACCCTGCCCTGGGAGGACGCCGCCCTCAAAATCCGCTGCTTCACGCTGCGGGGGCGGCTGGGCGTCCCCTCCTACTGCCATTGGCACAACGAGGTGGAAATCGTATACAGCCGGACGGGAAGCGGTATCCAGCAGGTTCACGAGACCTCCTACGTCCTGGCTCCCGGCGCGCTGGCGGTCATCGGCCAGAACCAGCTGCATGCCTATACCCCCTGTGACACCGAGGCGGACCTGCTGGTTCTGCAGTTCGACGCCGCTGCCTTTCTGAACGGCAGCCAGGCGGGCGGCCGCATGGGCGAGGCGTGGCTGGCGGGGCGGCTGTTTTTCGATGCGCCCGTCCCGGCGGGGCCGGAAATGGGCCGCCTTTTGGAGAGGATTCACGCGGAGCTGAAGGGGCGCCCCGACGGCTATCAAACCGCCGTGACCGCCGACGTGCTGCGGCTGCTGGTCGATCTGTACCGCACCGATCGGGGCCGGCTGTCCACGGTTTCCCTGGCCAATCCCTCCGATCGGCAGCGGGATATGCTGGCCAAGGCATTCGAGCTGATCAACGAGCAATACGATCGCGAGGGGCTGACCTTGGCTCAGGCGGCCGGGGCCGTCCATCTGAGCGTGTCGCACTTCTGTCGGCTGTTCAAGCAGGCGACTGGTATGACGTTTCACCGGTATTTGAACCATTACCGCATCGTGCAGGCCCGCCAGATGCTGGACACCGGGCGGACGCTTTCCGAGGCGGCCTTTGCCTGCGGCTTCGGCAGCCTTTCCGCGTTCCACCGCAGCTATAAAAAGTACGGAACAAGCTCTGACATATAGAAAAAAGCCATGGAAGCGTAAGCTTCCATGGCTTTTCGTTGGTTGCGGGGGCCAGATTTGAACTGACGACCTTCGGGTTATGAGCCCGACGAGCTACCGGACTGCTCCACCCCGCGATATAAATTGTCTGCGCCTCTTTAAGGTGCTTATCTAGTATATCCAATAATAACGCCGTTGTCAATACTTTTGCGCTTTTTATTTTTTAAATATCGCGTTGAGTTCGAAACACCTTTGCCTGGACAAGGTCCCGGAACATTCTGTCCCAAGCGGCCTGCTGATTTTTGCCGCCTCCTTGCAGATTCGAACAGACGATATTCAGAATGTGCCGGATCGTTTCCTCGTCATACCGGGCGGCGGTTTTCCAGCGGCCTTCCGCATAATGCTGTGTGTAGTCCTTGTAAAACTGTTCCGCAACCGGCTTCAGCTCCCGGCTGGTGGGCAGGCCGCGCGCCAGCCTCCGTGCGTCCCAAAGCGACTCCTGTGCCTGTTCGAAAACCTCCCGGGAGATTTTTTGAATACGGTCCAGCTTTTCCCAAACGTCATCCGCACTTAAAGCCGCCGGCTCCAGATCCAGTGTGTACAGCACGCCGGAACGGGATACGCTGTAAAAGGTATACGTTCCGTCCGGCTCCTCAAGGGAAAAGTAACCGTTTGGCAGGATGTTTTTGCTGCGCAGAAACTGCAGCAAATCAGACGACGGCTCGTGTTTCATTGCCGGCTCCTTTCTTAACGCACGAATGCGGTCTCCGCATCTATCATACTTTGCCCTGCGGCGGATGTAAAGAGGAGCGGTGTGACAAAATCCTGTCTGGCAGCCGCCGTTCTGCACAAGGAAGAACTTTCCACCTCGTACGCCTTTTTCAATGAATATCCGCGGCAAAGATGTCCATATAAGTTATAAAGGGCTCAGGCAGCGTATCCGGCCGCAGGAGCATGAGCGGGACGGAGGGGGAGTGCGGGATGACTATCTGGGATACGATCTTCAAAGCAGTATTCGTGGTAGCAGTGCCCATCACGCTGGCAGTATATGCCTGTGTGTATGTGGGGGAGCGGGCCGAACATGACGTTGCCCGTCCGCGTCCGCCGCGCCGCCGCCCGCCGGGGCGCTGACGCAGAGGGAGGATCTGTTTCTGGGAATTTGGAAAACGGCGCCGGGATTTGAATATCCCGGTGCCGTTTTCCCTTTATAATACATATTATATAAAGCTACTGTGCAGGATAGCTCCGCGCGCCGAACAGTGCGGTCCCGACGCGGACCAGATTTGCCCCTTCCAAAATAGCGTCTGCAAAATCGGCGCTCATGCCCATGGAAAGGTACTCCATGCTCACGTTGCCGCCCTGCGCGGCCTGCGCCCGCTCGAACAGGCCGCGCATCTGTGCAAAGTAGGGGCGGCTCGCGCCCGGCGCATCCGCAGCAGGCGGGATGGACATCAGGCCGCGCACCCGCAGGGAGGGCAAAGCATGGGCGCATTCCAGAAGCCCGGGCAGCTCTTCGGGCGCGATGCCGCTTTTGCTTGCCTCGGCCCCAATGTTGATCTCGACCAGGATATCCTGCCGGATGCCCTGCTTCTGAGCTTCTGCAGCCACACATTCCAGCAGCCTGTGCGAGCCGACGGATTCTATCATGCACGCACGCCCCACCACCTGGCGCGCCTTGTTGGTCTGCAGATGGCCGATAAAATGCAGCGGCTTGCCGCTGTATGCGCCGGTGGCGTATTTTTCACAAAGCTCCTGCACGCGGTTTTCTCCAAACAGGTCGATATCCAGCGCAGCCGCCGCGCGCACGGTCTCGGAATTCTGCGTTTTGCTGGCGGCGCACAGAAGAACCTCCCCGGGGGCGCGCCCGGCTGCGCGGCACGCCCGCTCCATTTCCGCGCGCACCTGTGCGACGCGTTCCTCCATCCGCCTGATCTCTTCTGCCGTCATTTAACGCGGCACCTCCAATTCGTCTGTTTGATATACGGCGCGGCTGCCGCCGATGTATTTCGGCCGCGTGCGCGCGCAAAGAATGCCGGCCTCGCCGATGCGGGCCAGACTGAGCCGCACGGGGACGGCCACAGGCCGCAGATGCATGCCGATGAGTGTGCCGCCGATGTCAATGCCCGCACCCGCGCGGATGTTCTCCACCAGCACGGGGTCCGCCATGTGCGCATATGCGGCGGTGGCAAAGGAACCGCCCGCGTGGGGCTGAGGCACGGCGTTTACTGTTTCCGCCCACGGCGGAAGCGCCGCCCGTTCCACGACGATGGCGCGGTTCAGGTGCTCACAGCACTGCGCGGCCAGATACAATCCGCTTTCCGCAAGCAGGGGCGCGGCGCCTTCCCACACAGCTTGCGCGGCCTCCATGCTGGAGCCGCGCCCAATGCGCTGGCCCACGACCTCACTGGACGAACAGCCGATGATAAAAATATCTCCCGCGCGCATCCGGGCTGCCGCCAGAAGCTCCGCCACGGCCTGCCGCGTTTGGGCGCGCACGGTCTCCGTCAAAGTCATTTCAATTCCCTCCCGGCCCGCGTGTCGCAGCACACCGGGCGTTTTTCTTTATTGTAATCCTTTTGCGCCCTCCAATACAAGTGCCGCTGGAAATGAGGTGGTTTTAAACACAGTAAAATCATAGGATAACACAGGAAAAGTCTTTTAAAAGATAAAATCACGTAAAAAATAGACTGTTTTATGAAATACTCTTGACGGTCAAAATTTATGAATCTATAATAAAAGAATAAGAGGGGAAGGTGCGCCTCCGACCGTCCGGGACACGCGGAAAATCCGGGAACATTCCCGGAGAAATGCCCGGCGGCCGCAGGGCGCATGTGAAATGGGGGGATGCTGGTGGACCAGGAGCTTGACATGCTGAAAGACGAAAACACCCGTCTGCGCGTGCTGGCGGAGCACGACTGGCTCACCGGCCTGTACAACCGCCGTGCTGCGGAAGCGCATGTGGATGAAGCGCTGCTGAAAAACGGCGGCGGGATGCTTTTGGTTTTGGATATCGACCATTTCAAACAAGTGAACGACCGCTACGGCCATCTCATCGGCGACGCTCTTTTGTGCGAGGCGGCGCGCACGCTGCGGGATATCTTTTTTCCGCGGGATATCATCGGCCGCGTGGGCGGCGATGAGTTCATCATCTACATTCTGGGCGGATGCTCTCAGGAGGCGGTGGACGGCCGTGCGGCGCAATTGGCCGAGCGCCTGCGTAAGGCGGGCCGGCGTTACGGCATGCAGTGGAACCTTTCCTTTACGCTGGGCCTTGCGGAAAAGCAGGCGGGGGACGATTATATTTCCCTGTTTGACCGTGCCGACCAGATGCTCCTGGCCCGCAAAAAAGCCCGCCGCGCCCGCCGTGCAGACAGCGCGGACGCCGGAGGAGAGCGCAGCATCTGCACAGACATGGCGCTCATCCGGCGTGAGCTGCGGGAAAAAGACCCGCCCAAAGGCGCGTTCTGTCAGGATTACGAGACCTTCAAACAGATCTACCGTTTTGTGGAGCGCGGCCTCAAGCGCAGCGGGCAGAGCGCATATATTATCCTGATGACCCTTACGGACGCACAGGGGCAGTTTGTGCCGCTGGCCGCGCGCGAGGAGTATATGAGCCGCCTCAGCGACGACCTGCAGGCCAGCCTGCGCAGCGGCGACCTGTTCGCGCCGTACAGCGGCTGCCAGTATCTGCTGATGGTGCTGGGCGCGTCCAGCGAGAACGCGGCCGTCATCGCCGGGCGCATCCACACTCGGTTTATGTCGCGCGTTGCGCCTGATGCGGGGCTGCTGCTGCGGTATGACGTTTACCCCATGGGGGAGCTTCCCCTGCAGCCGAAGGGGTGAAAAAGCCATGGTTTTACGCGGTGAAGGGCTGCTGCTTAAAATATTTTCAAAAAAAGTCAGCAAAAAATCGTTTTGTGACCAAGTTGTGACCGGCGACCGTTATACTGAGTATGTAAGATACATTTCCCGCCACCAGAGGGCGATCAACACGCATTTCAAGAAGGAGGAAAACGCATGAAAAACACATCCAACGCTTTGCGTCGCGTCATGAGTGTGGTTCTGGTGTTCGCGATGATGTTCACCAGCATGCCCACAGGCGCGCTCGCGGAGGACGTTGCCGGTATGGGCCCGTCCAGGACGGTGAACGAGCCGGCTGCGCCCAAAGAGACAGAGCCAACCACACCAGAGCTGACAGGCTCGGACCCGGCGCCTGTGACGTTCACCGTCACGTTCGTTGCCAACGGCGAGACGCTTGTCACCCAGACCATTCAACAGGGTGGCAGTGCCGTGGCGCCGGACGCGCCGCTGGTATCCGGCCAGCGCTTTGTACGCTGGGATACGGATTTTACCAACGTGCAGAGCGATTTGACGGTGACGGCCGTTTACGAGGCCATTACCGCCAAAAACATGACGGTGGAGTACTGGTACAGCGACGGCACGCAGGCGGCCCCCTCCCATGTGGAGCAGGCCGTTGTGGGCGAACCGTTCCATAAGACGGTTCCGTCTCCGGCGCTCGACGGCTTTACGCCGGACAAGGCGGAGGTCGTATTTGCGGTCGAGTCGGTCACCGAAGACGTAACGGTCGTTGTTACTTACAGCGGCGCCGCCCGGAATTACACGGTAAAGCACCTGTTCCAGAACGTGGAAGGCGCCGCTTATGCGGAAGACGAAGCGCTGCGTGAAACGCTGGAGGGCACCACGGGCCTGGACACCGCCGCACAAGCGAAAACGGTGGAGGGCTTTACGGCTCTGCCCATCACCCAGGTGAAGGTGGCGTCCAGCGGCGAAACGGTCGTGGAAGTAAAATACGACCGCAACAGCTACCTGCTCACGTGGAACACCGACGGCGGCAGCTATATTGAGCCGCAGATGCTGAAATACGGTGCTGCGGTGTCGGCTCCGGCTGACCCCACGAAGGTGGGCTATACGTTCGCCGGGTGGGATTTTGTTCCCGAAACGATGCCTGCCGCCGCCACGACGGTGACGGCGCAGTGGGCGAACGCCACGCAGGCGTCCTACCAGGTCGTATACTGGGGCGAGAACCTGACGGGCGGTTACGACTACCTCTATGCGGACAAAGCGACCGGCGCTGTGGGCGGCAATATCCCATACAGCACGTCCCTGACCGCCAGCCGTATGCCTCAGGGCCTGGAAGCGGCCGGGTTTGAGCCCGACAGCGCCAAATCTGCGGGAAATGTGGAAATCACCGCGGACGGCAGCGCGGTCAAGAATGTTTATTTCAGCCGCAGGACGTTTACGATTAAGTTCTATCGGGAAGGCTGGTGGGGGTGGAGCGAGGATACCAGCCTGCGCATCACGGCGAAGTACGGCGAGGATGTTTCTGCCCGCTGGGAAACCGCATGTGAGGATGACGGCTGGGGTCCCAATAAGAATGATAATGTACAGTATACGCTGATTGCGAATATGCCGGCTAAGCACCTGACGATGTATGAAAAAAGGTCCGGCACGGGGACAACTATTGAGTATCGCGTAGAAAAGATAAACGGTTCTGGATACGATGTATACGCAACATTTAAAGCATCCAGTAATGTTTATTTAACAGATGAAGACAAGATGCCGATCACAGGCTTTACATACGACAGCTGGCAAAAAAAGAACGCTAATCCCTTGTGGCTGTATTATACCCGCAACAGCTATAACCTCGTCTTTGAAAATTGCACGGGAGTTTCGCCGAGAGCGCTGAAGTTTGAAGCTCCGCTCTCTGGTGAACACCTTGCTGAT
>ERZ506979.91-NODE-91-length-81813-cov-7.773637_pt1 | contig 81813 bp, 75 predicted proteins | sample MGYA00512887_ERZ506979 | MGnify/ENA metagenome assembly ERZ506979 | reverse complement strand
TGTCCTCGCAAACACCGATCGGTAACCCGCCTCCGCTTTTTTCGTTTCACGAATGACGGATTCCCTTTTTCGACAGACTGAGGGCGGTTTTCTAAAACCGCCCCGTCTTTTATTCCGCTGCTTTATTCGTCGTCCACCACAATGTCGATGGCCGCCTTGGCGGCGGGCGCGGACATTTTGGCAGCCGCCGCCAGCGGGATTTCCACCGGCTCACGGTTGGTCTTGGTCCGGGAAGGGTTGAGCTTGTCGAGGTTGGCCCGCACCAGCGCCTCGATTTCCGCGGTCAGCTCCGGGTTGCCCTTGAACAGCTCCTTCACATTGTCCCGGCCCTGGCCCAGCCGCTCCTCCTTGTAGGAGAACCAAGCGCCCGACTTCTGCACGATGTCCAGCTTGACCGCCAGATCCAGCAGCTCCCCTTCCTTGGAGATGCCTTCGCCGTACATGATATCGAACTCCGCCTCCTTGAAGGGCGGGGCCACCTTGTTTTTGACCACCTTCACCCGGGTATGGGCGCCGATGGCTTCCGACCCGGCCTTCAGCGTTTCGGTGCGGCGCACGTCCAGCCGGACGGACGCGTAGTATTTCAGCGCGTTGCCGCCCGCGGTCACCTCGGGGTTGCCGTACACCACCCCCACCTTCAGACGCAGCTGGTTGATAAAAATCGCGATGCAGTTGGATTTGGACACCGCGCCGGCCAGCTTGCGCATGGCCTGGGACATCAGGCGGGCCTGCAGCCCCACATGGCTGTCCCCCATCTCGCCCTCGATTTCCGCCCGGGGCACCAGCGCGGCCACCGAGTCGACCACCACGATGTCCAAAGCCCCCGACCGGATGAGCGCCTCGGCGATTTCCAGCGCCTGCTCACCGGTGTCCGGCTGGGAGACCAGCAGGGAGTCCACGTCCACCCCCAGGGCCCCGGCGTACACCGGATCGAGGGCGTGCTCCACGTCGATGAACGCCGCCTCGCCGCCCTTCTTCTGGGCCTCCGCCACGGCATGCAGCGCCAGGGTGGTCTTGCCCGACGCCTCCGGCCCGTAAATCTCGACGATACGACCGCGGGGCAGGCCGCCGATGCCCAGCGCCGCATCCAGCGCCATGGAGCCGGTGGGAATGCATTCCACGTTCATGCCCACGTTCTGCCCCAGGCGCATGACCGCGCCCTTGCCGTAATTCTTCTCAATCTGCTGCAGGGCGGCCTCCAGGGCCTTCTTGCGCTCATCCCCCACGGCCGCCTTCACGCCCGCCTTTTCAGGAGCTTTCTTCTTGACATCCGCCATATCGTCATCCTTCTTTCCAAAGCGCTTGATTCAAACGCGCTCATATGTTCGATTTCGTTTTCTATTATACGAGATCCATACGGAAAAAGCAACCGATTCGGCGAAAAAAGCAAACATTCGTTCGAAATTATTCGCGTTTATTTTCTCCAGCCGACGACGACCCGCTGGATTCCGCCCAAATCCTCGAGGATTTCCAGCCCCGTCAAACCGACCTCTTCAAACAGCGCGGACACCGCGGCCGCCTGCCCGGCCCCCACCTCCACGGCGCAGAAGCCGCCGGGGCAGAGCTTGGCTGCCCAAACCCGGGCGATTACCCGGTAAAAGACCAAGCCGTCGCCGCCATCCAGCGCCATGCGGGGCTCCCGCCGCACCTCCCGCATCAGGGAGGGCAGCTCCGCCGCCGGGATATACGGCGGGTTGGCCAACACGGCCTGATAGACGCCGCCGAACCGCTCCCCGTCCGCCAGCACATCGGCCTGGATGGGCCACACGCGATACGCCGGATACCGGGCCGTGTTCTCCTTCAGATAGACGAACGCCTCGTCGGACAGCTCCACCGCCGTCACCGCTGCCGCCGGATACAGGCTGCACAGCCCCAGCCCCACGCAGCCGCTGCCCGCGCACAAATCGAGCACCCGCGGAGCGTCCCCGCCGGGCACCAGGGGCAGCCGGGCCGCCGCCGCCTCGCAAAGCAGCTCGGTGTCCGGCCGGGGAATCAGCACCCCTTCCCCCACCGAGAGTGTCAGCGTCAGGAACTCCCAGTTTCCCAGAATATACTGAAGCGGGCGGCCGGCCGCCCGATCCTCCGCCGCGTCCCGCACCGCCCGCTCCTTGTCGGCGGGAACGGTCCGGGCGTTCAGCCGGGGGGAGGTACCCCGCGGCAGCCCACCCACATCCTCCAGCAGACAGACGGCGTCAAAGGCCGGGCTGTCACACCCGGCCTCCCGCAGCCGCCGTTCCGTTTCGGCATACAATTCTCGGTATTCCATCGCCGCCCTCACCAGTTGTCGGCTTCGGGGTCGGCGGGGATGACCTCTTTGAGCGCCGCGATGGCGCACTCGATCATGCTGTCGTCCGGCTCCTTAGTGGTAATATGCTGCAGCCACATGCCGGGGGCCGAAATGGCTTTGGTGAACCAGTTGGTCTTGCGTCCCGCCAGCTTGATAAGCTCATAGCCGATCCCCACCACCAGAGGAATGGTCAGCAGCTTGATAGCGGTGCGCAGCAGCGGATCGTCCACCCGGATAATCATGGAGACAATCACGCCGATGAGCAGCATCAAAATCATGAAGGAGGTGCCGCAGCGGGGATGGAAGCGCCGCTGCTTGCGGACGTTCTCCACCGTCAGCTCTTCCCCCGCCTCGTAACAGAAAATGGCCTTATGTTCCGCCCCGTGATACATAAACACCCGCTTGATGTCCTTCATCAGGGACACCAGCAGCATATAGCCGATGAACAGCAGGATCCGGAACACCCCCTCGAACACGCCCCGCAGCGCGCTGCTGTCCAGCGCGGGCACGGCGCCCTTGAGAAGCGTATACAAAAAGGACGGCAGCCACAAAAACAGCCCGATGGCCAGGGCCACCCCCAGAATGGAGCTGAGCACCATCAGGAAGGTCATGAGCACCTTCTCGCCCTTGCTTTCCTCCTTGGCAGCTTTCTCCGCCGGCGGGGCGGCGGGAACAGCCGGCGCGGCCTCCTCGGCCCCGATCTCCGCCACGCTCACGGCAGCCTCCGGCAAACCGCAGGCCGCGGCGGTATCCTCCTGTGCCATTTCGGCGGCGAGGACCACCTCCTGCTCCCGTTCCAGAGCGCTCTGCGCGTCCGGGGCGGTGGATATGGCGAACGCGCCGGCCGGCGGCTCCTGTTTATCCTTTTTGCCTTTTGGCGGTTCCTCCTCGTCCTCCAAGCCGCTGAGTTCGGCGGAGCGCATCAGGCATTTATACCCATACCGCAGGGAATCGATGAAGTTGAAAATGCCCCGGATAAAGGGAGCGCGCAGCACCTTCGGCTTATGGCCTCCGGCCGTGGGCCAGCTTTCCAGCACGATTTCTCCCGAAACGTGCCGCACGGCCATGGAGGTGGTCTCCGGCCCGCGCATCATAATCCCCTCGATGAGGGCCTGCCCGCCGATGGAGGTCTTTTTCCCGGGACAAGCGTTCTTGGTGTTCTGAGACATAATCGTTCCCTGTGCCTTTCCTTTATTAACAGCGCGGGGACTGCCCGCTTTTACACCGCTGGTATTCTCTTAAGACAACGCGGGCGCGTCGGGCGGGGCCACCGGCAGGGTGATGATCACCGTGGTGCCGACGCCCTCCTCGCTCTCGATGTCCAGCCGTCCCTTGTGTCGCCGGATGATTTCGTCCGCCAGGGCCAGGCCGATGCCGGAGCCGGGACGGGTTTTATTGGCCTTGTAGAACTTGTTTTTGATATTCGGCAAATCCTCCTTGGAGATGCCCACGCCGGTGTCGCTGACCACAATCTGCACGTGGCCGCCCATATCCGCCGCCTCCACCCGGATTTTCCCGCCGGCGTTGGAATATTTGATAGCGTTGTCCAGCACGTTGATGAACACCTGCTTGAGACGGTCCCGATCCCCCAGCACCGGCTGTATATCGGGCGCCTCCACATACTGCATGGCGATCCCGCTCTTTTCCGCCCGGTCGCGGAACAGAAAGACCGCCTCCTCCAGTTCGGCCACCACATCGGTGCGGCCGAACTTCATCATCAGGTGCCCGCTCTGCATCCGGGAGAAATCCAGCAGCTCTTCCACGATGCCGGACAGGCGTTCCGCCTCCCCGGCGATGACGTCCAGCCCCTTTTCCATCATCTCAGTGTCGTCCGGCCCCACCTGGCGCAGGGTCTCGCTCCAGCCCTTGATGGCGGTCAGCGGGGTGCGCAGCTCATGGGAGACGGAGGAAATAAAGTCGTTTTTCATCCGCTCCGCCGTGTCGATTTCCCCCGCCATATAGTTGAGAGTGTCGCACAGCTCGCCGATTTCGTCGTCGTATTTTTTCTCGATACGGAAGTCATACTCCCCCAGGGCGATCCGCCTGGCCGCCCGCCCGATTTCAGTCACCGGGTTGACGATGGAGCTGATAAAATACGAGCTGGACAAGGCGACGAAAAACACGATGACCACACCGAACAGCAGCATGACGCCCACCAGAATCCAAACCTGCCGATCCACCAGGGTCAGCGACACCACATAGCGCAGCGCCCCGATCACATTGCCGTTTTGATCCCGCTCCAGCAGGGTATAGGCCATGACGTTTTCCCGGTTGGCGTTTTTGCCCGTCCAGACGCCCCTGTCGTTGGAGCCCGCCTGCAGCGCCCTTTTGAAATCCTCCATGTTCAAATCGATCGCCGGCACGAACCCGGTGGAGGAAATCAGAGCGGCGCCGGTTTTGTCCAGCACCTGCAGCTCCATCTTCTCTTTATTGTTGAATCGTTCCACCAGCTCCTGGGCCCGCTGGGACAAATCCACCGTTCCCGCGGACAGGTTGCTGAAGGCGACGGACATGGATACGGAATTGCGGTACGTCTCCGCCCGGTTGCTCAAAGCTGTCTCCACGCCCTGGTAATAGTACGAACGCACCGCCACCATAAAGGCGATTTCCACGATGACCAGGAAACCGACGATGACGGCAAACCCGTTGACCATCCAGCGCCGGGTGATCCCTTTGCGCATACGCCGCGCCTCCTTTTCCCGTCAGAATCAGGCCTTCGCCCCGTCGGCGCTCCATTTATATCCCATGCCCCAGACAGTCAGGATATACTTGGGGGCCGAGGGATCGTCCTCGATCTTCATCCGCAGGCGGCGGATGTTGACGTCCACGATTTTTTCTTCCCCGAAATACTCTTCTCCCCACACCCGGGTCAGGATTTCGGTACGGCTGAGCGCCTTGCCCGGATTGGTGAAGAAATATTCCATAATTTGAAATTCCACCTGGGTCAACTCCACCGGCTGGCCGTCCTTTTTCAGGGTGCGGCTGCGCAGGTTAAGCACAAAAGCGCCCGATTCGATTTTTTCCAGATAATTGACCTCGTTGCGGCTGCGCACCGCCGTCACCCGGCGGTAAAGGGCGTCCACCCGGGCCACCAGCTCCGACGGGCTGAAAGGCTTGGTCACATAATCGTCCGCCCCCATCATCAGGCCGCCCACCTTCTCCATCTCCTGGGTGCGGGCGGTGAGCATGATGATGCCCATGGTCTCGCTGCGCTGGCGCAACTCTCGGCAGACGGCGAAGCCGTCCATGCCCGGCAGCATGATATCCAGCAGGGCGATGTCCACGCCGCCCTGCTCCGCGTCGTATTTTTCGACGGCCTCTTCCCCCGAGCCGGCCTCCACGACCTCATAGCCCGCCCGCTTGAGATTGATCACCACGAACTCGCGGATGGACGTCTCGTCCTCGCAAACCAGGATCTTTTTCACCGCATGTCCCCGTCCTTTCCCACACTCTAGCAAAACGCCGCTTTCCTATAAGATCCGCCGCTATTACTGAAACAGCAGCCTGGTCACAATCACCTGCACCGCCTCCCGGGACGTCAGCCCATACGCGTTGTCCTGGTCGAACCAAAAGGCATATTGCACACTTTCCGTATAGCCCATGCCACTCCCATGTCCGCTGCTGCCGAACGGCTCAAACTTCTTGTCCGGATCCTCCGATACCGACTCGTTATCCTTATATATCCGGACAGCCATAAACGGCTCGCCGATTTGCCCGTTTTCCATCGGCTTGAACCACAGGGTGCGGTCGGCTTCGGTGTACAGGGTGGTGAACCGCTCCTTCCAGCTGTCGTCGATACGCACATAATAGCCGTCGGCCAGATTGAGCACCGTGTTGAATTTCAGCTTGGCCGTCTGGGCGGCATAATCCCAGTCATACCAGCCGGTCAGCCACATGGTTTCCTTGGGGTCCTCGGTTTCGTAATAACCGGGCAGCCGGTTGCACAGGGGAATCTCCACCCGGCCGTCGGCGTCGATGTCCCGGGCGGCCATGCCGGACGAGCGGGCCGTCGCGCTGGTGATGTTCTTGCTGGTATCATAAAACGGGGCGTTCAGCCGGCCGTGATCCCAGTAGACCAGCTCGGTAATGGTGGTGTTGGCGTCCTTGAGCGCGTCGATATACACCCCTTGGATGCCGTCCGCCAGCCGGCCCATCTGCACCGTGCCGAATTGGTTGATATACCCGTCCAGGCGCACCGCGCCCTTTTCCACCAGCTGGCCGTCCTGCAGGCCCTTGAGCCGGGCGGTGGTCACATTATTGCCCTCCAGCCGCATCAAGAGCAAATCGTCCCGCCCCGAGGAGGTGACGTCCCCGACGAACAGCTGGGTATAAACATTATCGGTGGACAGCGGGGTGATGGTGTCCCCCGCCAGGGAGTAGACGTGCAGCTGCTGATCCCGGTTGTTATAAATGCTCCAGCCGGCCATCAGCTCCTCGATCCCGTCCCCGTCCAGATCGCCGAACACCACCCGCTCGATATCGGTGCTCAGCCCCTCCACGTCGCTGACCGAGGTCCAGTCGCCGTCGGTCTGACGCAGCAGGTTGATGTGCGTGTTGGCGGCGGCCCCCTTCTGCGCCACCTGGTAAAAGGCGAGGGCCACGTCGTTGGCCGCCGACTGCTTGGAAGCGGTATCGAGCCGGCCGCTGTTCAAATCGGTCAGGATAAAGGCGGACGTATACTCGCCGCCCTTGGGATATTTCAGGGTGTAGTTCGTGCTGGCACCCTTGCCGTACCGCGTCTGGATAAACTCGTCCAGGGCTTGTTGAATCTGCTGTTCCTCGCCCTGGAGTTTTGGGGGAATCAAATACGCGTCCACGTCCATGCTGCAGCCGGCCAGCAGCAGCGTTGCCGCGGCCAGCAGAGCGGCCAAAGCGCCGCGCTTCATACACAATCCCCCTTTCGGTCGCGGGATGAAACCCCGTCTGAAAAACACGGCGCCACCCCGCCGTCCGTCGTCCTTTTTCCGCGGCAGGCGGCCCCATGCGCCGCCGATATGAAAAACGCTCCCACCCGCCGGGGGTGCGAGCCTCGTTTTCCGTTTTATTATACCCGCTGCGCCTACTCTTGTCAATAATATGGCCGGCTCTATTCGTCGGGCTGTTCGGCCAGCGCGGCGGCCACCAGCGCGGCGGTTTCGTCCTCGTCCAGGGCGTCCCGGCGGGAGAACGCGGCCAGATATTCCACGTTGCCGTTGGTGCCGTGGATGGGCGACACGGTCAGCCCCCGCAGAAACAGCCGGCTGTCCCGCGCGGCGGCGGCCAGGGAGAGCAGCAGAGGCGGCAGAATGGCCGGATCCTTGACGATGCCGTTTTTCCCCAGCTGCCGGGGTTGGGCCTCGAACTGGGGCTTTATCAGGCAGAGACATTCCCCGTCCTCCCGCAGCACCCGATCGGCGGCGGGGAAAATGCGCTTGAGGGAAATGAAGGAAACATCGGCCGTGACCAGCTGACAGGGCAGCGGCGCGGCGCCGAAGGCCTCCAGCTGTTCGAGCGTGAGGTTCCGGGCGTTGGTGCGTTCCATCACCGTGACCCGCTCGTCCTCCCGCAGCTCCCAGGCAAGGATGCCATAGGCCACGTCCACCGCAAACACATGTGCGGCCCCGTGCTGCAGCAGGCAGTCGGTGAAGCCGCCGTTGGAGGCGCCGATATCGCACGCCGTCATCCCCGCCGGATCCACGGCGAACACATCCAGCGCCTTGGCCAGCTTGTAGCCGGAGCGGCTGGCGTATTTGCGCGCCTTCTCCTTGAGGGTGAGCAGACTGTCCGCCGGCACAGGGGTGCCGGGCTTGTCCGCCGGGACGCCGCCGAGGAATACCCGGCCGGCCATGATCAGCCCGGCGGCCTCCTCGGCGGAGATATGAAACTGTTTGGCCGCCAATGCGTCCAGCCGGATGGTTTCCATGGGCGATTCCGCCTTTCCTGTCAGCGCGGGAGCGAGCCCGGCCGTAAAAGAAGTGTACCGCCCCCCGGCGCGGCTGTCAACCCTGCTCTGTCATTTTCACAGAAATTCGGCAATAGCGGTGGACAACCCGCCTAAAATGGGATACAATATGACCCATATACCGTCCCCCGTGTCAGGGGTGAAAGGAGCGAAACCGATGGAACGATGGGACCTGCGCGATGGGGAGGGAAACCCCACCGGCGAAACGATGGAGCGCGGCGAGCATTTGAAGCCCGGCCAATACCATCTGGTCGTGCATATATGGATCATCGACGGACAGGGCCGCCTGCTGATTCAGAAACGGGCCGCCCACCTCAAGCTGATGCCGGATATCTGGGCCGCCACGGGCGGTTCCGCCGTCGCGGGGGAGGACAGCCACACCGCCGCCGCCCGGGAGCTGCGGGAGGAGCTGGGCATCGAAACCGCTGGGGAGGATCTGCGCTTTGCGGGCCGGATCCGGCGGCGCAATTCCTTTACCGATATCTGGGTGCTTCGTCGGGATGTGGAGCTGTCCTCCCTGAGGCTTCAGACGGAGGAGGTGGCGCAGGCCAAATGGGTCACCCGCACCGAGCTGATGGATATGGTGGCCCGCCGGACGTTCCACCATTACGGCCGGCCGTATTTTGAGCTGGTGCTCCAAGCCCTCTATCCGGGCGAAGGCTGAACCGCGCAGAAAGGATTTTCACACCATGACCACCTTATATATTTCCGATTTGGACGGCACGCTGCTGCATGACAACCAGCAGGTGTCGCCTTTTTCCGCTTCCGTCATCAACCGGGCCGTTGAGCGGGGGCTGCTTTTCTCCCTGGCCACCGCCCGCAGCCTCATCGGCCTCGGGATGCTCGACCTGCAGGGCATCCATTGGAACACCCCGCTGGTGCTGATGAACGGGGTCATGCTTTACGACATGGCCTCCCGCGCCATCCTGCAGAGCTGCGAAATGCCGCCGGACGCGGTGGCCGCGGTGCTGGCCGCCTGCGCAGCCGAAGGGAAGAACCCCTTTCTCTACCGGGTGGAGGACGGCCGGCTGCATGCCTGCTTCACCGAACTGACCTCCGAGGGAGAACGGGTCTTTCTGGCCAAGCGGGGCGCCCGGTTTCCGGAATGCTTCCGGCAGCGTCCCGCCTACGGCGAGGGGGCGGGGGTCTATTTCTCCCTGCAGGACGCATACGATCGGCTGGACCGGATCCGAGACCGGCTGACCGCCCTGCCCGGCATTGCCTGCACCCTGTATAAGGACAATTATATGGAAAACAACTGGTATCTGGAAGTTTTCAGCGCCGAAGCGGGCAAGGACAAGGGCGCCCGGCGGCTTCAGGCGCTGATCGGCGCCGACCGGCTGGTGGCTTTCGGGGACAACAGCAACGATCTGCCCCTGTTCGCGGCGGCCGATGTGGCTTGCTGCGTGGCCAGCGGCCGGCCCGACGCGCGGGCCGCCGCGGATGTCATCGTGGCCGGCAACAACGACGACGGGGTGGCCCGTTACCTGGCGGCCCTGCCGGAGCTGGCCTGAGCGGCCGGCGGGCTTTATCAAGAGGAGGAATCGCCATGCTGACGAAATGGCTTGTCAAAACGTTCGTCAAACGTCCGGAGGATACGGACGACGAACGGGTACGCTATACCTACGGCCGGCTGGCCGGGGCCGCCGGGCTGACGGCCAACGTGCTGCTGTTCGCCGCGAAGCTCGCCATCGGGGCCCTGTCGGGCAGCGTGGCCATTCTGGCCGACGCGTTCAACAACCTGTCCGACGCCGGCTCCTCCATCGTCACCCTGGTGGGCTTCAAGCTTTCCTCCGCGCCCCCCGACGCGGAGCATCCCTTCGGCCACGGCCGGATGGAATACCTCTCCGCCCTGGGGGTGGCGGCCTTGATCATGGCCGCCGGCTTCGAATTGTTCCTGTCCGCGGTGGATAAGATCCGGCACTCCGCCCTGCCGGAGTTCGGGGTGCTGACCATCGTCGTGCTGGCGCTGGCCATCGCGGTCAAGCTCTGGATGGCGCTGTTTTACAAGAAAATCGGGAATACTATCCGTTCGGAGGCCCTGAAGGCCAGCTGCGCGGACAGCCGCAACGATGTCATCTGCACCGGCGTGGTGCTGCTCACCTCCTTGATCGGCTGGCTGAGCGGCGTGGCCATCGACGGCTATGTCGGCCTGCTGGTGGCCCTGTTCGTCATCTGGTCGGGCTTCACCGTCATCAAGGAAACCGTGTCTCCCCTGCTGGGGCAGGCGCCCGACCCGGAGATGGTGCAGGACATCAAAAACACGGTGATGGCCCATCCGGGCATCATCGGCGTGCACGATCTGATGATCCACAACTACGGCCCCGGCCGGCTGGTGCTGTCCCTGCACGCCGAGGTTTCCTGTCACGAGGATATGATGCGCAGCCACGATCTCATCGACTGCGTGGAGCGGGAGCTGAGCCGGAAATACCGGGCCATCGCCTGCATCCATATGGATCCGGTGGACAGCGGCAACGAAGAGGTGGAGGCCCTGAAAATCACGGTGGAAACCATTCTGGAGGACATCGATCCCCGCCTGACCATGCACGATTTCCGGGTGGTGTTCGGAGAAACCCACACCAACCTGATTTTCGACGTGGTGGCCCCGTTTGATTTCAAGGACGAGGCCAGCGTCAAGGCGGAGCTGCAGCGGCGGGTGACGGTGGTCAATCCCCAGCTGTTCACCGTGGTGACGGTGGAGCACAGTTTTACGTAAGACGCCTTGCGGCGCAAGAAGGGATGTCTCATGGCAGGCTATGTGTTCTATAACGGTTTCTGGAACCCCGACGGCCCCCCGGAGGTGGTGCGCTCCCTGACAGCCGCCGCGGCGGCCAGGGGAGCGTTGTGGACCCCGCTGCCCAACACGGCGGTGACGGCGGAATTCACCGGTGAGCGGCGGGAACGGGCCCTGCGCGTTCCGCCGCTTCAAGCGGGAGACTACGCCCTGTTCTGGGACAAGGACGTGCGCCTGGCCCGGGCCCTGGAGGCGATGGGCGTGCGGCTGTACAACACGGCGGCGGCGGTGGCCGTCTGCGACGATAAGGCGGCCACCCATCTGGAACTGGCCCGCCGGGGCGTTCCCATGCCCCGCACCCTGGTGGCCCCCATGACCTATGTGAACATGGACGCGCAGGGGGACGCGTTTCTCCGCCGCGGGGCGGAGACGCTGGGCTTTCCCCTGGTGGTCAAGGAATGCTTCGGTTCCCTGGGCGGGCAGGTGTACCTGGCCCGCGACCGCGGCCAGCTCTGCCGTCTGGCCGATACCATGGGACCCAAGCCGTTCCTGCTCCAGCAGTTTGTCGCCGCGTCCGCCGGGGAGGACAAGCGGCTATACGTGGTGGGCGGCCGGGTCGTCGCCGCCATGCGCCGCCGGTCGGAAACGGATTTCCGCGCCAACATCGGGAACGGCGGTCATGGGGAGGCCTGTTCCCCCACGGCGGAGGAGGAGAGCCTGGCCCTGGAATGCGCCGCCATCCTGGGCGCGGAAATCGCCGGGGTGGATCTGCTGCAATCCGAGACCGGTCCCCTGGTCTGCGAGGTGAACTCCAACGCCCACTTCGCGGCGCTGACCGCCTGCACCGGCGTGGATGTGGCGGGCCTCATCGCGGACTATGTCCTGCAGCGGGAGGAATAAACCGTATTGTGTTTCCCCCCGATTGATGGTATACTTACCCTGTTTGTCAAATACACGCATGTTGCGGAATACCTGGAGGAACCATGATTACTGTTTCGGATGTCAGCCTGAGCTTCGGCGGGCAGAACCTGTTCACCCACGTCAACCTGAAATTCACGGGAGGGAACTGCTACGGCGTCATCGGCGCCAACGGCGCGGGGAAATCCACCTTCCTGAAAATCCTGGCGGGGGAGCTGGAGCCCTCCACCGGCGAGGTGGCTATCGATCCCAAAACCCGCATGTCGGTGCTCAAGCAGGATCACTACGCCTACGACGAATACACCGTGCTGGACGCCATCATTCTGGGCAATCCCCGCCTGTATGAGATTATGAAGCAGAAGGATGCCCTGTACGCCAAGGAGGATTTCACCGAGGAAGACGGAGTGCTGGCCTCCGAGCTGGAGGGTGAGTTCGCTGAGCTGAATGGCTGGGAAGCCGAGACCGAGGCCGGTCGGATTCTGCAGGGGCTCGGCCTGGACACCTCCCTGCTGGAAAGCCCCATGGCGGCGGTGGCCGATAAGGAGAAGGTGAAAATCCTGCTGGCCCAGGCCCTGTTCGGCCAGCCCGACATCATCCTGCTCGACGAGCCCACCAACCACCTGGACATCGCCTCCATCCGCTGGCTGGAGGACTTCCTGATGGACTACATCGGCACGGTCATCGTGGTCTCCCACGACCGGCATTTCCTGAACAATGTCTGCACCCATATCGTGGACGTGGACTACAACAAAATCAAAATCTACGTGGGCAACTATGACTTCTGGTACGAATCCAGCCAGCTGATGCAGCGGATGATGAAGGATCAGAACAAAAAGAACGAAGAAAAAATCAAGGAACTGCAGAGCTTTATTGAGCGGTTCTCTGCCAACAAGTCCAAGTCCCGCCAGGCCACCTCCCGCAAAAAGCTCATCGAGAAGCTGTCGGTGGACGAAATGCCCGCCTCCTCCCGCCGCTATCCCTACGTGGGCTTCACCATGGATCGGGAAGCGGGCAAGGAGATCCTGGCCGTGGAAGGGCTGACCAAGACGGTGGATGGCGTTAAGGTTCTGGACAATGTCTCCTTCCGGGTGAACAAAGGGGATAAGATCGCCTTCGTCGGCCAGGATGAAATCGCCACCACCACCCTGTTTAAAATCATCATGGGCGAGCTTGAGCCCGATGCGGGCAGCTACAAATGGGGCGGCACCACCACCCAGTCCTATTTTCCCAAAGACAACTCTGCCTTTTTCGACGGGGTGGAAGACAACATCCTGCAATGGCTGGCCCAGTATTCCACCGACGTGACCGAGACCTACCTGCGGGGCTTCCTCGGCAAGATGCTCTTCTCCGGGGACGACGTGCTCAAGCCGGTGAACGTGCTGTCGGGCGGCGAGAAGGTGCGCTGTATGCTCTCCCGCATGATGATGTTCGGCTCCAACGTCCTGGTGCTCGATCAGCCCACCAACCACCTGGATCTGGAATCCATCACCGCCGTTAACGACGGCCTGGCCGAGTTCAAGGGCAACGTGCTGTTCTCCTCCTACGACCACCAGTTCATCCAGACCGTGGCCAACCGCATCATCGAAATCGAAAACGGCCAGATTCTCGACAAGCTGATGACCTACGACGAATTTCTGGACTTTAAGGACAGCCTGGGGAAATAACAAAAATAGGGTACGCAGGCGACAGTTGTCGCCGCGTACCCTATTTTTTATTACGACGCGATGTGGCTGGGGGAGCTGGCCTCCTGCATGGCCGCGATAAACTGTTCCGCCAAATCGGGATCGAACTGGGTGCCGGCGCAGCAGCGGACCTCGACAAAGGCCTCCTTAAATGTTTTGCGCTTGTTGTAAGGCCGCTCGTTGGTCATGGCGTCAAAGCTGTCGGCAATGGCCAGCATTCGCGCCGGATACAGAATCTCCCCGCCCCGCAGCCGGTTGGGATAGCCGGTGCCGTCCATCCGCTCGTGATGCTGCAGGACGATGGGCGCGATATCCCGCAGCTCGCTTATCCGGCTGATGGTGTCATAGCCGATTTCGCAGTGCTGGCGGAACAGCCCCCATTCCTCCTCACTCAGGGCGGTGGGCTTGATCAACACCTCCTTAGGGATATTGATTTTTCCCAGATCGTGCAGATATGCCGCGTACAACAGCCGCCGCTTCTCCTCGGCGGGGAGCTTTAGATAATCGGCGAAAATTTCGCAGTAATACACCACCCTCTCCACATGGTTGTAGGTATAGCTGTCCCGGGAGTTGATGATGCCGATAAGGGTTTTCAGAGAGTTGAGAGACTCCTCGCTGCACGGGCTGCCGCCGTTCTCGTGATTGTATTTGTCGATGGCAGAGGAATAAATCTCAATGGTGTCCCGCCGCAGATACTTGGCGCGGTACAGGGCGGCGTCCGCCCGGTTGAGCAGCGCCTCGTAGCCGCTGTCCGCCGCGTCCAGGGACGCCAGTCCCAGCGAGATGGTCAGCCGTCCGGAGGGCATGACCTCCTCCCCCGTGACGGGCAGTTCCCCCACCGCCCGGTGGATTTCCTCCGCCACCTTCTGGGCCTCCTGCATGGCCAATCCGGGCAGAATGACGGCGAACTCCTCGCCGCCGTAGCGGGCCAGCGTCTGTTCCGGGCGCAGATGCGCCCCGACTTCGGCCGCGATACTCCGCAGAACCTCATCCCCCTGCTGGTGCCCGTAAAGGTCGTTGTACTTTTTGAAGAAGTCGATGTCCATCATAATCACAGACAGCGGAGCGTCGGTTTCCACGCTGGCGGCATACGCCGCCTCCAGCAGCTGATGAAAAGACCGGTGGTTGTACACGCCGGTCAAGCCGTCCATTCGGGCGCATTCCTCCAGATACGCGGCATATTCCCTCTGCACCCGCACAAACAGCCCCAGGCACTGGGCCACCACGAAGAAGGACACCACCAGGGCCAGATCCTGCTGGAAATAGACGTTCACGTCCTGGCTATTCCCGGTGAACAAATCCAGTCCCAGCACCAGGGCCGAGCCGCCGGCCGCCACCAGGAACCCCATCTGCTTTGAATGGGCGATGGTGTAGTAGATGATGACGAATAAAAACAGGAACTTGTAGTTGCTCGTATGCAGGCCGGACATCCAAAGCGTCAGGATATATAAGGCAAAAAACAGCGGCAGCTCCAGCAGCAGCACCACACGCCGCTTTTTAAACTCCGCAAAGGTCGAGAAAAGGAAAACGCCCAGCACACCCACGGCCGCCACCAGGATGAGAATCCCCATCAGGGAGGGCTTCACCTGGGTCAGCGTCCCGCTTTTCCGGTCGCCGAACGCCTTTTCAAATACCGGGAACATGGAAAACAGCATAAACATGATCTTCAGCGTGAACAGCATCTGCGCGACCTGCTTGTCCCGCTGCATTTCCCGATTCTGCATGGCGAATCCCCCCCTTTTCCGTTTTCCAATACTATCCGCGAGCGGTCGGCTCCCCTTCCGCGTACATGTTGGAATAAGGGAAGCCAGCCTGGGCCAAATGGCCCCGCCAGCTCCCCTTTCCGTCCGTCTTATTTATCGGACAGCGCCTCGGGCTCTTCCGGCTGATAGAGATACCAGATGCAGGCGGAAGAAGCTACCAGCGTGGCGGCCAGCGCACAAACCGCGGCCAAAGCACCGAACAGTTTCTTTTTCACTCAGAGCACCTCCTTACTATGCAAATTTATCAATTACTTACCCCCACGGCGGCACAACAGCAATCCGGCAGGAGCCGTAAGGGTAAACGACTGCCAACAAAGGGCGAGAATCAGCGAAGCATATACGCTCAGCGCCGTCGTCGGCAGGGGCCGCAGCCAATATGCTGCCGCCGTTCCGGCACAGGCCAGGGTGCACACCCCCGCGTAAACGAAGCTCTGACGGCGCAGCCGCCGGATCTTTTCCGGCCGGCGGATGGGCTTGTTGGGGGAATCCACCGGCACCCTGCGGATGATTATCCACCAGATCCAGACGAACGCCAGCAGGCAAAGAGACGCGGTCAGCGGCGTCAGGCGGGGAGCCAGCAGATACCGGGCCAGCCCCGCCATCGCCCCGATGGTGAGCAGACTGGTCAGGATGCACCCAAGCAGACTCGGCGCGTGGGCGCCGCCGGTGCATTTGCGGAACGTGCCCACCACCAGATAGATGAGCAGGCATTCCCACACCATGCCTGCGGCCAGGCCGATGACGAGGGCGCCCAGCAGGATGGCCCCTATCTGGCACAGGGCGGTCAGCCCATAGGCGATGACGTCCTCCCGGCTCTGGTCAGCCCCCTGCGCTGCCGCCAGGCTGTGCGCCGCCTTCCGTATCCACTTTTGCACGGCGCACCGCCCTCCTCATTCGAACGACATAGAAAATCGCCACCACCAGCCAGAACAGCAGTGTGGTGGGGATGCCGTAAAGCGCCCACTGCAGCTCGTCCTGCTGCACGGCCAGGAATGCCTCCTTGCCGATGAGCAACGGGTACAGGGTGACGGCGGGCAGCTCCACCACCAGCATGACGATGGTTGTCAGCAGTGAGGAAATGATGCATTTCATCATGGGCAGCCGGCAGAAATACGTGCTGATGAGGATCAGGGAGATGATCACCAGCAGGGTGGACACCCCCGTGACAATGGGCAGCAGGCGCGCGATAATGCTCAGCGCCGACAGCAGCAGCCCGCCGAGCCAATACCGGTGGTTCCATTTCTGGTCGCAAAAACCGTAGACAAACAACAAAAAGCCGAAGGCCTGGGGCATGTATCCCGTCAGCACCTGCAGCAGAACAATCCATACCTTATCCATTTTAACCTCCCATTCCTGCCAAGTCACAAAGCATAATGAAATACCGCATCAGTCTGCTTGGCAGGTAGGGGCTTTGCAAAGCAAAGCTGCGGCGGCAGCCGCAAGGTGACGTGATTTATCAGGCCACCGCCCTATCCCGTTTATGGCCGGTTTTCACGCGGCCGCCGGCTGCATGGCCTTGACCGCGTAAAACACGATCAGCACCACAAACGCGCGAATGAACAAATCCCCGATGCTCAGCACCGAATACCCGATGTCTATGTAATCCGTTAGAAACTTCAGCCTGGTGGCCTCGGTTCCCAGGCAATGGATCGAGCCCGGCGCCTCGAGCAGCGCGGGGTCAAAATACCCGGTACGCAGCGACAGGGTGGGGAACGCGGGCATCTTTCCGCCGTTGGCGGCCATGACGATTTTATTCATCGCCGTGCCCGCCACGATGCAGCCGGCCCCTATCATCCCCGGCTTGTACAGCCGGTACCGCAGCAGGGGGAGCATGTACAGCACCATATACACATTCTTGAGTACACCGGCCACCGGCAGAAACGCATCATTGTGCAAAAAAATCTGCACCTGGAGAAACACCGAGAACAGATCCACCGCAAAAACCGGGTAAAACCAGACGGATTTCCAGAACGGCGCGATGCGGTAACCCCGGCATTTGGCAAGGAGAAGGGCCAGCAGTACGGTCTCAATCACAGGCGGCTCCCTCCAGCGAAACAAAATCCAGGCAGATGCGAGTACCTCATAGAGTATAGCACAGAACTTTCCTGTGTACAAGCACGATTTTTCAACAAACTCTACTAGATTTTCCTGTCCTCGGGAGGTAAGCCCTCCGGCCGTCTGCGCGGCTCCCCTTTATCCCTATCCGTCGGGAAGACAATTCCCGCCTGACGCCGGATTTCCCGCATGCAGCGGTGCACCCGCAGGGCCAGCCGGCTGTCCTCGTCCATCCGGCCGTCCGCATCCCCCGCGCCGACGGCGGCGCAAAACCGCGCCGCCTCGTACCCCATGAGTGCCGCCTTGTCCTGCTCCCCGACCAGCCGCTCCGGGGCTTTCCCCTTCTCGGTCAATACCATGTCCTCCAGCTTGGAGATGGAGCCGATGGTCAGCGTCCCCCGATCCCCCACGATCTGAGAGGGCGCGACCGCCTGGCCGGTTTTGGAATAGGTGAGCACCGCCACCTTGTCGGGATACCGCAGCACCGCGGCGCCCGCCCCATCGGCCCCGGAGTCGAGAAACACGGCGCTGGCCGTCAGCCCCTCCGGCTCGCCGAACAGATACAGCGCCGGATACACGCAGTACACCCCCAAGTCCATCAGCGCCCCGGTCTCCATGGCGGGATTGAAAATATTGGGCAGGGCCGCTCCCTCCAAATAGGCCGGGTATTTGCTGGATAGCTGGGAAAAATCGAAATGGGCCAGGGAAATCCGCCCCAGCCGCCCGACCGCTTCTTCCAGCACGGCCAGCTGCGGCATATGCAGCAGCATGATGGCCTCCATATACACCAGTCCTCGGTTTGCGGCCAGCGCCTGGAGGCTCTCCACCTCCTCCGGCCGGGCGGCCAGCGGTTTTTCGCAGAGCACGTGCTTGCCGTTTTCGAGAAACAGCCGGCTCTGCGCGGCGTGCAGAACGTTGGGGCTGGCGATGTACACCGCGTCGATGTCCGGGCTCGCGGCCATCCGCGCGGGATCGGTGAATACCAAATCGGCCCCGTGCCGGGCGGCGAATTCCCGGCCCCGCTCCTCGCTGCGGGAGCACACGGCCCGCAGCGCCATCCCGGGCACACCCGCCGCCCCCGCCAGAAACGCCTCGGTGATCCATCCCGTGCCGATGATGCCGTATCGTATCGTCATATTCCTTCTCCTACCCTTATTAAAAATCCGGACGAAAAAGCACTTGCCATCCACCACACAGTTTAGTCTTGGCGGATTACTAGGTAAGCGATGATTAAATCCAGTGGATGGCTTGGTGAAGGGAAAATTCCCCACCAAGCCGCCGCTGAGCCGTCAGGCGTGATTTATTCTTCGCTTACCTAGTATCATAGCAAGGCCCCGCGAAAAAAACAAGTCTCCCTCCATCCGCCCTTTTCAGGTATTTTCCGGCCCATCAGACGCAAACTACAGGTAATTGGGGGGAACATGTTGAACGATAAAGTCAAATATATTATCACCGGCGCCCTGGCCGGCGTGGCCAACGGCCTGTTTGGATCGGGCGGCGGCCTGTTTCTGGTGCCGCTGTTCGTCAGCTGGCTGCATATGGAGCAAAAGAAAGCCTTCGCCACCTCGGTGGCCGTCATCCTCCCCCTGTCCGTCGCGTCCCTGGCGGTTTTTCTTCTCAAGGGCGGGATGGACTGGGGGCTGGCCTGGCCCTACCTGCTGGGCGGTGTGGCGGGCGGCCTGCTGTCCGGCCTGTTTTTCAAAAAGGTGCCGGTGGTCTGGCTGCGGCGGGGCTTCGGCCTGCTGATTCTCTACGGCGGCGTGAAGGCGGTGCTGCTTTTATGACGGGCCGCACCCATAGCTTGACCATCTCGCGAACGGAAGGGGACGGACGATGAAAATTCTCGAATTCCTGGTGGGCCTGGTCACCGGGATTATCAGCGGTTTCGGCATCGGCGGCGGCTCCCTGCTGATCCTCTACCTCACCGCGGTGGCCGGGGTAAACCAGTATACCGCCGGCGGGGTGAATTTGCTGTATTTTATCGGCTGCGCCCCCTGCGCCCTCATCTCTCATATCAAGAACAAGCGCATCGTCTGGCAGGCGGTGCTGTTCTGCACCCTGGCGGGCGTGATCACCTCGGTGGCCGCCGCGTTTCTGGGCGCCCGGATGGAGGTGGGGCTGCTGCGCCGCCTGTTCGGGGTGCTGCTGCTGTATATCGGTGCGCGGGAGCTGTTCGCCAAAGCGCCCAAGAAAGAACCCGCCGAAAAATAGCTTGCGTCCCGCCCCCGCCTGTATTATGATACCAGCAGAGCTCCGATTTAACAGGAAAGAAGGAGAATGCCTATGGATTTTCAAAGCGAAACGGGCCGGATTTTTTTAGAGGACGAATACGGCCGGCTGCTGGCGGAGGTGACCTTTCCGTCGGTGTCCGCCCGCGTAGCGGACATCCGCCATACCTTTGTGGACGATTCTCTGCGGGGACAGGGCGTGGCCGGCCGGCTCATGGAGGCCGCCGCCCGGCAGATCCGTGCCGAGGGCAAAAAGGCCCGGCTGACCTGCTCGTACGCCGCCGCCTGGTTCCCTAAGCACCCGGAATACGCCGACCTGGTGACCGACGGCTTTCTGGAATAACGGGACCCGCCAGGCGTTTCCAGCGTTTTTTCCTCTCCCCGGCGCATACTAGTACCGGAAGGCGCGCGCCCTGTCCGGCGGCCGGCCCGCGCCGCATGATTCCCGCCGCCGGGGAAAGGACGAGCACCATGGAACATTCCTACAGCGGCCTGACCGAGCTGATCAGCCAGGATGCCCAGGCCCGGGCGTATTTCATGTCCCTGCCCGACTACGTGCAGGGCATGATTCAGCAGCGCAACGACAACGTGCGCACCGCCGACACCCTGCACCGCTACGCCGAGAACCTGCTGGCGGGCGACAAATAAAAAGTACCGGCATGCCGCCCAGAATCGGCATGCCGGTACTTTTTTGAACCGTGCTTATTCCACCGTCACGCTCTTGGCCAGATTGCGTGGCTTATCGATGTCGCAGTGGCGGGCCAGCGCGATGTAGTAGCCCAGCAGCTGCATGGGCACCACCTCCAGGGAGGGCATGAGCAGATCGTTGGTTTTGGGGATATAAATCACGTGATCCGCCTCCGGCAGCACCTCCCGGTTGTCGTCGGTGGTCACCACCAGCACCTCCGCCCCCCGGGCCTTGACCTCCTTGATGTTGGACATGGTCTTTTCCGTCAGCTTGTCGCTACAGGCCAGCGCCACCACGAAGGTGCCCTCCTCGATAAGGGAAATGGTGCCGTGCTTAAGCTCCCCGGCGGGATACGCCTCCGAGTGGATGTAGCTGATTTCCTTGAGCTTGAGGGATGCCTCCAGCGCCACGGCGTAATCCAGATTCCGCCCGATGAAATACGCGTGCTCCAGATAGGCGTACCGCTGGGCCAGCTGCTGCAGCTGGGGCGCCTGGCGCAGGATCCCCGCCACCAGATCAGGCAGACGGATAAGCGCGCTGAGCAGCCGGCGCTGATCCCGGTCGTCAATATGTCCTAGCTTGTGAGCGATGTAAAACGCCAGGAGGTACAGCATAACCAGCTGGGTGGAATACGCCTTGGTGGTGGCCACCGAAATTTCCGGTCCCGCCCAGGTATACAGCACGTCGTCGCTCTCCGCCGCGATGGAGCTGCCCACCACGTTGACGATGGACAGCACCCGCGCCCCCCGCCGTTTGGCCTCCCGCATGGCGGCCAGGGTATCGGCCGTCTCTCCCGACTGGCTGATAACAATGGCCAGGGTGTTCGCGTCCACAATGGGGTCCCGATACCGGAACTCCGACGCCACATCCACGTCCACCGGGATGCGGGTCAGCTTTTCCAGCACGTATTTGCCCACCACCCCCGCGTGATAGGCGGAGCCGCACGCGAGGATGGCGATGCGCCGGATTTTGCGCAGCTGGGCGGCCGTCAGGCGGATGCCGTCCAGCACGATCCCCCCGTCCGCCCCGACGCGGGGGGACACCGTGGCGGCCAGCGCCGCCGGCTGCTCCAGAATCTCTTTGATCATGAAGTGGGCGTGCCCGCCCTTTTCCGCGCTGGTCACGTCCCAGTCGACCAGCATCTCCTTCTTCTCCACCGGCCGGCCGCCCTCGTCGAGCACCCGCGCCCCGTCCCGTGTCAGGCAAACCACCTCGCCGTCCGCCAGCTGGAGGATCCGCCGGGTGTGCGCCAGCACGGCGGGGATATCGGACGCGATGAAGTTGCCCTCCTCCGACAGCCCGACAATCAGCGGGCTGGAACGACGCACCGCGACGATCTCGTCCGGATGCTCGGCGCACAGCACCCCCAGGGCGTAGGAACCCTCCAGCCGGGCGATGGCCGCCCGCACCGCGGCGGTGAAATCCCCGGTATACGCCTGTTCGATGAGGTGGGCGATGACCTCGGTGTCCGTCTCGGAAAGGAACGTCACCCCTTTATCCTGCAGCTCCTTTTTCAGCACGGCGTAGTTCTCGATGATCCCGTTGTGCACCACGGCGAACCGCCCGCTTGAACTGCGGTGGGGATGGGAGTTCTCGTCGCTGGGCTTCCCATGGGTTGCCCAGCGGGTGTGGCCGATGCCGGCCGTCGCCTCCATCCCTTCCCCCGCGTGAATGCTTTCGCTCAGGACGGCCAGCCGCCCTTTGGTTTTGTAAATCTCCACGCCGGCGCTTCCCACCAGCGCGATGCCGGCCGAATCGTACCCCCGGTACTCCAGCTTGGCCAGCCCCTCCAACAGGAGAGGGGCCGCCGGCTTGCGGCCAATGAATCCCACAATTCCACACATAAATTGACCAGTGCTCCTTTCTTCCCACACATGTGTCAGCCTGCCGTTCCGCCTCGTTCCCACAAACGCGGCGGAACGCTCTTTATTTTACTGCATCCATCCCACCCTGACAAGAAAAAAATGGATCGCCTCCCCTGTGAAATCGAAAAAATCTCTTAAGAAGCGGTAAAGAATCCCTCCCTCCCTTGCATTCGCCCTTATAAATGCATACAATAAGAGAGAAAGGACGTGGCGGCTTCATGAAACTCACCCGAGACGAGCATCTGTACTTCAATGCCTGCGCCAAGGCTCTTCTGGCCTGTCCGGAGGTGCAATCCATGAGCGCCTTCACCCAGCACGGGCGTGTCTCCTGTCTGGAGCACAGCCTCTCCGTCGCCTATTACAGCTATTGGCTCTGCCGCCGCCTGCGCCTGCGGGTGGACGGGGAAAGCCTGATCCGCGGCGCCCTGCTGCACGACTTTTTTCTCTACGACTGGCACACTGTCGGCCGGCAATACGGCCTGCATGGCTTCACCCACCCCGCCACCGCTCTGAAAAACGCCCGGCAGCGCTTCCGCCTGTCCCACAAGGCGGAGAACGTCATCGCCAGCCATATGTGGCCCCTGACACTCCGCCGCCTCCCCCGGTGCAAGGAAGCCGCCGCCGTATGCCTTATCGATAAATGCTGCTCCCTCGCGGAAACCTTCCGTCTGGCCAAACCTATCCCCGCCCTCCCCCAGCCGTAACCAGGCCGCCGCCCTTCGCGGCGGCTTCTTTCTTTGTGGAATCCCCCTGCTTTCTGTAATCGCCTTACCATTTAAAACGTGTCGATATTTGTGCATTTTGCTATTTTCAACAGCGTATTTCTGCCTATTGTAGAAAATGTTTGGATATTATTGTTGAACTATTGCTTTTTTTCCGCATACACTATATAATGAAGCTGCAGACAGGCGTCCTTTCGTTCGCTTGTCCCGCCCCGTGCCGAGGCTTCCGCCGGGCTGCCCCTTGCAGCCGGCATTTCCGATAGCCCATCGAATGGAAAGGAATGAATTAAGACCATGGCTGAGAAAGCGAAAGTGATAAAGAAGAAATCCGCTTCCCCCGTGCCCAAGGCCCAGCCGGAAGCGGATTTGAAAGCGCTCCTGACCGCCAAACTGCTGCACAACTTTTCCGTGCAGCCCGAAAGCGCCACCAACGAGCACTTCTATAACGCGCTGGTGCTGGTGCTGCGGGACATGATGCGCGCCCGCCGGGTGGAATACATTGGGGAAGCCCACCGGCAGCAGTCCAAGCAGGTGTATTACCTGTGCATGGAATTCCTCATGGGCCGCTCGCTTAAGAACACTCTGTATAACCTGAACCTCACCGAGGAGGCCCGCCAGGTGCTGGACGGCTTCCACGTCAAGCTGGACGCCCTGTTCGAGCTGGAACCCGACGCCGGCCTGGGCAATGGCGGCCTGGGCCGCCTGGCCGCCTGCTTCCTGGATGGCCTGGCCACCGCCGCCATCCCGGCCGTGGGCTATTCCTTACTGTATGAATACGGCATTTTCCGCCAGAAGCTGGTGGACGGCTGGCAGACCGAGCTGCCCGATTTCTGGCTCCCCGGCGGGGAAAGCTGGCTGCTGCCCCGTCCCGAACTGGCCAAGGAAGTGCGCTTCGACGGCAATATCCGGGAATGGTGGGACGACAACGGCTTCCATCACGTGGTGCACGACAACGCCAATATCGTCATCGCCCAGCCCTACGACCTGATGGTCGCGGGCAAGGATGGCCGCGGCGTGTCCACCCTGCGGCTGTGGCGCTCCACCGCCCCGGGCATGAACATGTCCCTGTTCAACCAGGGTGAATATATGCGCGCCATGGAGCAGAAGGCCATGGCCGAGGTCATCACCCAGGTGCTCTACCCCGCCGATAATCACCGGGAGGGCAAGTCCCTGCGGCTGTCGCAGCAGTATTTCCTGGTCTCCGCCTCGGTGCAGGACATCGTGCGCCGCCACCTCGAGCAGTTCGGCACCCTGGACAACCTGCCGGACAACGCCGCCGTCCACATCAACGACACCCACCCCACCCTGGCCATTCCTGAGCTGATGCGCATCATGCTGGATGAGTGCGGCTATTCCTGGGACGCGGCTTGGGATCTGGTCACCCGCACCGTGGCCTATACCAACCATACCGTCATGGCCGAGGCCCTGGAGTGCTGGCCGGAGGATCTCTTCCGCCAGCGCCTGCCCCGCATCTATCAGATCGTGCGGGAAATCAACAACCGCTTCAGCGCCCAGATGATGGAGGCCACCGGCGGCGACACCGAGAAGGTGGGCCGCATGGCCATTATCAGCTACGGCCTCATCAAAATGGCCAATCTCTGCGTCGCGGCCTGCCACTCGGTCAACGGCGTGTCCAAGCTGCACAGCGAGATCGTCAAGCACACCGTTTTCCCCGACGCCTTCTCCGTCACACCGGAGAAATTCACCAACGTCACCAACGGCATTGCCCACCGCCGCTGGCTCTGCCAGGCCAATCCCGGCCTGACCGCCTTCATCCGGGAAAGCATCGGGGACGGCTTCGTCCTCCACGCCGAAGAACTGGCGAAGCTCCGCCCCCTGGCGGACGACAAGGCCGCTCTGGAGCGCTTCGCCGCCATCAAGCGGGAAAACAAGGCCCGCCTCTCCGACTACGTCAAAAAGACCGCCGGTGTCTCCATCGACCCCGACTCCCTGTTCGACGTGCAGGTCAAGCGCCTGCATGAATACAAGCGCCAGCATCTTAACGCCCTGCACATCCTGCACACCTATCTCCAGCTCAAGGACAACCCGCACATGGATTTCGTCCCCCGCACCTACCTGTTCGGCGCCAAATCCGCCCCCGGGTACTACCTGGCCAAGGAGATCATCCGCTTCATCTGCAACCTGGCCAAGGAGATCGACAGCGATCCCGCCGTGCGGGATAAGCTCAAGGTGGTGTACCTGGAGGACTACCGCGTCACCCTGGCCGAGATGCTCATGCCCGCCGCCGACATCAGCGAGCAGATCTCCCTGGCTGGCACCGAGGCCAGCGGCACCGGCAACATGAAGCTGATGATGAACGGCGCCGTCACCCTGGGCACCATGGATGGGGCCAATGTGGAAATCTATGACGCCGTGGGCCCGGACAATATCTTCATCTTCGGCATGTCCACCGAGGAGGTGGAGGCTCTTAAAAAGCAGGGGTATCAGCCTCAGTCGCTGTATACCGGCAATCCCCATATCCACCGGGCCATCGACGCCATGTACGCCGGCTTCGGCGGCCACACCTACGGGGAAATCGCCGGCTCCCTCACCTCCAAGGACCCGTATATGGTGCTCGCGGACTTCGAGGACTACCTGCGGGCGCAGAATCTCTCCGCCGAAACCTACCGGGACAAAGAAAAATGGGCCCGCATGGCCCTGCTCAACACCGCGGGCAGCGGCGTCTTCGCCTCCGATCGGTCCATCCGGGACTATTCCGACCGGATCTGGCACTGCCGCCCGGTGAAATAAAAAGACAAGCACAAAGGGCTGCCGCGCCGCGGCGGCTCTTTGTGTTTTGCCGGCGCCCGCCACGCCGCCATGGAGCTGCTGCGCAAAACCCCGCCCGCCGCCGAGCAAACCGTATCCCTCTATTTCCGGGCCGAGAGCCGCCTTTTGCAACCCCGCCCATTCGGACAGAGGTTGTAGGGGCGAGCACTGCTCGCCCGCGAAACAGCCCCGCCGCCATGGGAAACGGGCGAGCGATGCTCGCCCCTACAAGGCAGCCGCGATCCGGCGTCCCCGTCCAACAGCTTGTCGACTTTGTCGACAAGCTGAAAGGGCTGCCGCGGCGCGGCAGCCCTTTGTGTTTTGCCGGCTAAAAATTTTTTCGCGATCCCGTCGTCTTTTTTCGCCCGCGCTGTCACTATTCTACAGAGAGGGGGACGGATATGAAAGCCAACGCCGAAATCGAGCGGCTGCTGCTGGCCTGTCCCGGGGACATGGGTGCGCTCGAGCAGCTCTACCGGCTGATGAAACGGGATATTTTCGCCTTTGCCTACAGCCTGCTGGGGGACGTCCCTCTGGCGGAGGACTGCGTGCAGGAAACCTTCGCCCGCCTGCCCCGCGCCGCCGCCCGCCTGCGGAACCCGGGCAGCGGTAAGGCCTTCGTGTTCGCCGTCGCCCGCCACGCCGCCATGGAGCTGCTGCGCAAAAACCCGCCCGCCGCCGAGCCGCCCGCCGACCTGCCCGACGATGCGGGCGATTTCACCCGGACGGTGGAGGCCGCCCAGATCCTCCTTCGGCTGGACGAGCCGGAACGCCAAATTCTGGTGCTGCATATCTATTGCGGCTGGACCTTCCGCCAAATCGCCGCCTTGCTGGACCGACCGGCCAGCACTGTCAAATCCTGCTACGCCCGGGCCAAGGCCCGGGTGCGCCAAGAATGGAGGAACGCCAATGACCTCGTTTGATAAGGAACTGACCCGCTTTCTGGACGAGCGGGGGGACGCCTGCGACGTCTGGGCCGCCGTAAGGCAGCGCGCGGCGGCCGGCGGCCTGCTGGATACGCCCTATCTGCCGCCCCCCTGTCCCCCGCCAAGGAAAAGCCGCGCCCGCCTCGTCGCCCTGGCGGCAGCCGCCGCGGCTCTGGTCGTCGTTGTCGGGGCCGCGCTGACCCTAGCCGTCCGGCAGGCCAACCTTCCCCTGCCGCCTGCCGGCCCGGGGGGCTTGGCCGTGTCCGCTGTCTACCCGGGCGGCGCTTTGCTGCGCCTGGATCTGGAACGGTACGACGCGAAGGAAAACACGCTTGTCGCCCGTCTGATCAACGACACGAGCACCGGTTATACCTTCGGCATGGAGTACAGCCTGTCCCGCCTGACGAACGGCTCGTGGACGTCCTGTCCCCCGGCCGACGACTGGACGATCATCGACCTGGCCGGCCTGCTGCCGCCCCACGGCGAGTTCTCCCGGCAATTCTCCCTCGCCCCCTTCTTCCCCGACGGCCTGGAGCCGGGGGATTACCGCCTCGATATGACCCTTCACCCGGACGGCTCCGAAGGAGGCGCCGAGCAAACCGTATCCCTTTATTTCCATGCCGCCCAGCCATAAGCCTTTTTCCAGTTCCTCAATCCGTCTGCGACGGCAAAAGACAGAGCCCACCGGATAAGGGCCCGACATTTCTTTGATTAGTAAGCTAATTTTATCGTGTAAAAGGATGGCGAGTTACTCCTCTCTGAGTACCTGCCTTCCTTTTTTTGTTATCTCAAGAATAAGGGAGCAAAGACTGCAACGAGCACTTAATTTGCTTGAATTTTATTTCTATTTTATTAAATACATTTGACTTAATAATAATTATATGTTATTATTTAATTGGTTTTTCCTGGAAATTCTACTTTATATGGGAAAAGGTGATTCCAATGTTTAATTAATATAATTTCATTTTTTAATTATTCAATAAAGTAAAACATTTAAGATCGTAAAGGAAGGGTAGACAATGAAAAAGATACTTTCTATAATATTATCCATAGCATTACTAGTATTTATTCCATTTAGCATTGGTGCATCATCTTACTTAGACAATTTTGCAATTCCTACCTTGATAGTTAATAAATTTGATTTGACACCAGATAAAATTGATAAAATAACCCCGTTATATAATGTTGATGAAAACATTATTGCTTATTGCATAGAGCGTATTGATTCTGGATATGTTATTTACGATCTCAACGATATGCCTATTGAGTATTCTTATGAAGGACACTCATCGATATATAACATTGAGCAGAGAATATATATGTCAGGTCCTTCTAACTTTTTCATCAAAGAAAATAATAGATATCGAAACATTTTAAATGATGATATAGTTTATGAAAAGGCTCAACTTAGTAAAAATATTATTGTCGAAGCCCAAAAGAACTATAAAAATCAAAATTCACTGGTGTCCCCGCGTAGTATAACAAGTGGTCATATAAGTTATGAAACAAGACTATATGCAACAAATACAAGCAATAAAAGGTGCATGGCCACCGCAGGAGCCTCCTTGATCGCCTATTATGATGATCATATTAATGGCAATGTCGCGCCTTCAAATCACGTAAACAGTGATGGGTTTACATTAACGGGTTTGCTTGAACCTCGTATGTATAAAGAGAGTTCTGTTTCTTGGGCAATGAATTGCAGGGACACATTTAACTGGTACTTTTCAACGTATAGCACGGGAAGTGCAAAATCTTACACGGCTACATCTTTTGAAGGTTCATCATATGATGTATGGACAAAATTAATGGGTAGAATAAATAACAATCGACCATTAGAAGTATTTATAAGCGGGACCCCCAACCACGCTGTTGTGGCATGTGGTTGGGAGAATGATACAAATTTTCAACTAAAAAGTTTTCATTGTGATTATGGATATGGAAGTACCAAGTGGATAAATGCCACATATCTATATGCGGCAATTTGGATTAATGCGTAAATCAGCATATATGAACCCCTAGGTAAGCACTACCTCAATCACGCCTGTGGCTTGGCGTGCAAAATTTTCCACACCAAGCCAACCACTGGAATTAATCAGCGCTTACCTAGAAAGGGGAGAGGCTTATGAAAAAACGTTTGGTTCTATTGGTAGCCTCATTTTTCATGACTGTTTTTGGCTGTGTAGGATGTCTCGGCAATATGACACACAGCAATACAAATAGTAGCATGCTAAAAGAGGAAACCAAGCTAGATATCAAGCGCAGCGATTTGGAGCAAATCGGAGAGATTGTGCTGGCTGAATTCGGTTCTAATATGCAGAAAAGAATACGCAACAAAGACTCTTTGTATAAAGTAGCCGATATATTGGAATCTATCGTACTCAAGAAAAAAAATCGGCAAGATGGCCCACCGGGTACAATATTCATAGTTACCTGTGACCAAATTGATTTTTCCATGTCACTTCAAGTCGGAGGGTTATACTACAGGGGAACATATTATGAGCCGCCTCCCAATTTGCTCGAGCAACTGCAGTCTGTATATAAAGAAGCGCCTGAAGCAGCTGAACAATCACATTGGTTTTAATTACAAACAAATAGGGTGCTGCAAAATAAACTATTTTGCAGCACCCCCTTTTTCTCATCGGCTTCCAGACGGTAGCAGACGGAGCGCTTGTCCGTGCTCCGCCCGTTGCCTGAGTCGTCGTCCTTTACGCAGCCGGTCAGCCCCGCGGCCAGGACGGCCGCCGTCAGCAGAACCAGCAGCCGTTTCATTACCGGCATGGTCGGATCCTTCCTTTTTCCGTGGCGTTACTGGTAGTGTGCCCGCCAAAGCCCGCCGCCCGGCAGGAAATTCCTGCCGGGCGGCGAATCGTTTAGAAAATGGTCTGTAAAAGGAATCGATGGCCATTCCCGCCGGACTTCCGTTACGCCCGGCCGTACAACTCCGCCAGCCGCCGCAGCTCCCGCGCCAGCTCGTCGGTGAACTGCCCGGGAGACAGCCGCCACAGCCAGTTGCCCCCGATGGTGGAAGGCGTGTTCATCCGGGCCGTGTCGTCCAGCTCCAAAATGTCCTGCATTTGAAAAATCGCCGCGTCCGCCACGCTTTGGTAGGCGGCGCGCAGCAGGGCGCGCGGAATGTCCTCCCGCCGCCCCGCCTGCAGATAGTCCATCAGATACCGCAGCTCCTCGTCGGTTTTTCCCGCGCAGTAGCCGGCGATGGTCTCGTTGTCGTGGGTGCCGCCGTACACCGCGGCATTGTGATCGAACCAGTGGGGCAGATGGGTGTTCCCCGCCCCGCTGTCGAAAGCGAACAGCAGCACCTTCATGCCCGGGTATCCCGTGGCCTGCAGCAGCCGGCGCACCGACTCGTGAAGCACCCCCAGATCCTCCGCCAGGATCCGGGCGTCCCCCGCCGCTTGATCGATGGCGTCGGTCAGCCGCTTGCCCGGCCCCTCCCGCCACTCTCCCATGAGAGCCGTCTCGCTCGCCGCCGGGATGGCGTAATACCGGGCGATGCCGATGAAATGGTCGATGCGGATCACGTCGTACAGCCGCGCGCACCGCGCCACCCGCCGCCGCCACCAGGCAAAGCCGTCCCGCTCCATGGCCGCCCAGTCGTACAGCGGATTGCCCCACCGCTGCCCGGTGGCGGAAAACGCGTCCGGCGGCACCCCCGCCACGTGGGTAGGATGCCCCGTCTCGTCCAGCTGGAACTGCCCCGGCGCCGCCCATACGTCGGCGCTGTCCAGCGCCGCGTAAATCGGAATATCCCCGATGATGGCGATCCCCGCCCGGTTGGCGTACGCCTTGAGCGCGGCCCACTGCCCGTCAAATAGGAATTGGCAGAACTGCCAGAACCGGATATTCTCCGACAGCTCCCGCCGCCAAGCATCCACCGCGTCCGGTCGGCGCAGTCGGATGTCCTCGTCCCACTGCAGCCATTCCCTGTGACCGAACCGCTCCTTGAGCGCCATATAGAAGGCGTAATCGTCCAGCCAGTCGCGCTGCGCGTCGCAATAGGCCGCGAACGCCCCGTTCCTGTCCGCGAACCGCCCGAACGCCCGGCGCAGCAGCGGGAATCGTGTCTCGAACAGCCAGCCGTAATCCACCCGATCCGGGCGGCCCGCCGGGATGGCCGCCAGCTCCCTGGCCGTCAGCAGTCCATCCCGCGCCAGGGTGTCCAAATCAATGAAATATGGGTTGCCCGCGAAGGCGGAAAAGGATTGGTACGGGCTGTCCCCATAGCTGGTCGGCCCCACCGGCAGCACCTGCCAGTAGGTCTGTCCCGCCCGGTGCAGCCGGTCAATAAACTCCCGGGCGTCCTTCCCCAGCGTGCCGATGCCGTAAGGCGAGGGCAGGCTGCTGATGGGCAGCAGGATCCCCGCTCCCCGCTTGAGTGGCGCTTTCATCTTCACCGCCGTCCTTTCCCGTTTGCTCGATACCGCGACCGGTCATAACGCTAGTATATGTTCAAAAAGCGGCCGGTATCCCCAGCCGCTTTTCTCCTCCCTAACAGCGCTTCCGCCGAATAAAACACCCCATCGCCAAGCCCATACGGGCCGGTGATGGGGTGTTGCCGTCCCGCTTACGGCCTTTCTTCCCGCGGCTCATCCGCCGCCGGCCGCACCAGGATTTCCGTCACCCGGCGCATCTCGGTGGCGGTGATGGTCACCTCGAGCCCCTCGGCCTCGAACCGGTCGCCGGTCTGCGGCACGGCGCCCAGCTCCTGCTGCGCCCAGCCGCCCACCGACACCACGTCGTATTCCTTGTCGATATGGAAAAACTCCAGCATATCGTCCAGCCGCACATCCCCCTTGACGCAGAAGCCGCCGTCCGGCAGCGGGCGGATGTCCTCCACCACGTCGTCGTGCTCGTCCCAGATTTCGCCCACCAGCTCCTCCAGGATGTCCTCCATGGTCACGATGCCGCAGGTGCCGCCGAACTCGTCCACCACCGCCGCCAGATGCGCCTTGTCCCGCTGCAGCTGCCGCAGCAGCGCCGAAATCTTCATGCCGGTCGGCACGCAGGGCACCTCTTGGATGATGGCGCTCAGATCCGTCCCGCCCTCATGGAGCAGGGTGTAAAAATCCTTTTCATGGATGACGCCCAGCAGGGTGTCGATGGTATGCCGGTACACCAGCATCCGGGAATATCCGTTTTGCAGGAACTTGTCGGAGATTTCCTCCAGCGTGTCCCGCTCCTCCACCGCCACCACCTGCACCCGGGGGGTAAGGATATCCTCCACGTCCAGGTCGTTGAACTCGATGGCCGAGCGGATCAGCTCTCCTTCGTGCTCGTCGATGCTGCCCCCACTCTGCACCTCGTCCACCATGACCTTCAGCTCCTCGCCGGTCATGCCCGTGTCTGCCCGGGGACGGAACACCCGGTTGAGCAGCTTTTTCCACTGCAAAAACAGCCAGTTCAGCGGCTTGAAAACCACCAGGAACACCCGCAGCAGCGGCGCGGCCAGCATGGCGAAGCTCTCCGCGTTCTGCTTGGCCAGGCTCTTCGGGGAGATCTCCCCGAAGATCAGCACCACCACCGTCATCACCACGGTGGAGATGGTCACGCCCTTGTCCCCCAGAAACCTCACGAACACCACCGTAGCGATGGACGCGGAGGCGATGTTGACGATGTTGTTGCCGATGAGGATGGTAGAAAGCAGCCGGTCGTAATCCTCCGCCATGCGCAGCACCAGGGCCGCCCGCTTGCTGCCGGCCGCCGCCATGGTTTTCAACCGGATCCGGTTGATGGTGGTAAAGGCCGTCTCCGTCGCCGAAAAAAAGCCGGAAAAAGCCACAAGCAAAATCAAAACGGCGATGTACACCCAACTGGAACTGTCCACGAAGGACACCACACTCCTTTTCTGTCGTCCATTGTCTATGCCGTCATCTGGAAGCCGGGCGGTTTCCTCCCGCCCCTGTTTTATGATAATACGGTCCCCGCCGTGAAAAAATGCCTGGGGCAGCGCCGCATTCATCATGTCCAGAGAACCGGCGACGGCTTGGCGGGGAATTCCCCGCGCCATCCCAATCACCGGATTTACTCATTACTTACCTCAACGGCCTAAAAACCGCGCGGGCCGGAAGCGCCGATCAGCCGCTTCCGTTCGGTAACCCGCTGGCGCTCAGCCACTCACGGGCGTAGTCGCGAAAGGCCAAGAGATCCTCCCGGTTCCAGCGGACGCCCCCGTTCTCCCGCTGCGCCTCCCGCACGGGCGTCTCCGCGTGGTAAACGTCCAGCGCCGCCGCTATCAGGGGCCGGAACCTTTCCGGCAGCCGCCGCAGCCCCCACGCGCCTCCCTCGTCCTTGCTGTAGGGGTAGACCTCCCGCACTGTCAGCGCCTGCAGCACCCGGCAGAGGTTGAGCACGCCATAATAGGGGATTTCCAGCAGACGTTCCCCCTCGAGTATTTCCCCCGCGTCCGCCAGAATCGCCCGCAAAAACGCCTCCCGGCTCACGTCGCCGAACACCTCGGCAATCGGTCTCCCGTACAGGCAGACGCCCCGCCGGCGCACGCAGAACAGATGCGCCGGCAAATCCCCGTCCGTCCGCCCCGCGTCGTAGGACACCTCGCCCCGCAGAACCCGCTCATGCCAAGCGGCGGAATAATGCAGCTCGTAGGGGGTGGGGATGGGAACCCGCGCCGCCGTGTCGGCGGTCATCGCCGACACCTCGAGGCTTCCCACCGTTGGCCTTTTCTCGGCCAGCCGGGCGATGGCCAGGTTCAGCCCGGCGGCCATGCCGCCGTCCAGCCTGTCCGGCACCACGATTAGCAGGTCGATATCGCTTTTCGGCCGGTAATAGCTGCCGGTGGCCAGCGAGCCATGGAGGTACACCCCCGTCACATTCGCCGCTCCCAGCCGGTCGGTGGCCAGCCGGATAAAGCGCTGCACAAACTCCCGAATATCCGCGTCGCAGGTCTGCCAGCTCTGTGCGTGCACACCGTCCGCCCCTTTCCTATCCGGCCGCGCCTACCCCCAAACCTGGGCCACCGCCACAATCAGCGGCATGGTGACGACGGAAAACAAGGTGGACAGGCTCACCAGGTTGACGCTCAGCAGGGTGTCCTGCCCAAATTTGGTGGCGAACATGGTGGAAGCCGCCGCCACCGGCGCGCTCACCGCGATGACGCAGGAAATCAGCAACGGCCCCCGCATCCCGCACAGTACCATGCCGAACAGCGCGAGCAGCGGCAGCGCTACCAGCCGCAGCCCGATGGCGACGTAGCTGCGCTTGTCCCGCAGGGCGGCGGGCAGATTCGTCTCGGCCAGATAAAAGCCGATGATCAGCATGGGCACCGGGGTGTTCAGGGCCGCCAGATGCCCGATCGGCGCGGCCACCACCTCCGGCACCGGAATGGACAGCAAAAACACAAGAAGCCCCGCCGCCAACCCGATGACCCCCGGGTTGAGAAGCAGCTTTTTGGCCGACAGCCCCGTTTTCTCCCCGCTCATGGTCACCAGGCCATAACTCCACAACACCAGGTTGAACACCGCCACATAGGCCGCGCCGTAAAACACGCCGGTCTCCCCCAGCAGGGCGGACTGCAGCGGCAGCGCCATGTACCCCGCATTGGAAAACACCGTGCAGAACCGCAGCACCCGCCGCCTGGCCTCGTCCTTGTCCCGGAAGACCAGATGAGCGATGAGGATGGAGACCACATGAACCGCGAGCGCCGCCGCTCCAGCCGCCAGCAGCCCCCGCAGCATGGACGGGTCGAACCGCCGCATGAAGGACTGGACGATGACGCAGGGAAAGGCCACGTACAGCACCACATCCGCCAAACACTTGACCGCCCCCGCGTTCAGCAGCTTCAGCCGCCCGCACACAAAGCCCACCCCAATGAGCAGAAACAGCACCAGCACCTGCTGGCCAACGGTCCAAAAACTCTCCGCCACTTGTCACCCATCCTCTTGCCTTATCCGGGCTCGGCGTCCCCCGGCGCCCCGCGGGAAACCGCCCGCGGCCGGGCCGGACAGCGCCGGGCGCCCGGCGAAAAATCCATGGGTTCTATCTTACACGATATCGGTTGGCTTTTCAAGGAAAATGGACGGAAAAATGCGATTTCGTCCCCTAGAAAAGGCGGAAAAACTCGAAAAAATTCGAAAAAATGCGCGTGTTTTCGCGTGTTTTTCGCCTTCCGCGCAAAACGGCCCCCGCACCGAACCGGTACGAGGGCCGTTTTAACCGCGCGTCATGCGCATTGGGGGGGCTTGGGAACCACCCGCAGCCGCGGTGCTTCCACCGCTGCCCGCCGGGCCCGGGCGCGCCGGCGCGCCCGGCTTTTGGCCATGGCCGCGTCCCGCCGCAGGGCCGCCACGCAGCAGCCGATAATCACCAGCCGCATGGCGATCAGCAGGGCCGTGAGCGCCGGATACAGGCCCGGCCGCAGCAGGCCGGCCGCCAGCAGCTCCACTGCCGCCGTCGCCAGCGGCACCAGGGCCAGCTTACGGGTCTCGGCACATTTGGCTTTATTCACCATATACATAAACAGGATGGTCATGACCACCACATTCAAGCTGCTCCACAACATTTTTTCTTCCTCCGTTCGCGTTTGCTCAAGAACGCTTGTTCCGAACAAATGTTTACAATCCCATTATACCGCGTTTCTCTCAAATTGCAAGTCTTTTTTGAAAAACCACACTTTTCACGCATTTCTCTATATATAGATGTTTTTGTAATTTTCTATCTATATATTGTATGTCCACCTTGTGTCCGTCTGGCTTTCCTTCAACAATAAAAAGTATACGCTGTTACGTGTCCCATAAAACGGACTCTTAAAAATTATCGAACAAAAAAGCCGCCGGCGGCTGCCGGCGGCTTTTCCTGATAGGTTGAAAGAGTCGATTTCATGGGCGCGCGTCCGCCTCTTCCCGCTCCGCGGCCTCATACAGCCCGCAGAACACCGGCGGTTCCGTCTCTCCGTCGAGGCGGCGGCCCAGGACGTAACGATAATACAGATAAATCGGCACGGCCGACCAGCCATGGCAGAGGCTGCCCGCCCGCTCGAAATCCCAGGCGCCAGCGTCGGTTTCCCAGAAGCTGGTCGCCCCGGCGAACAGCATGCCGCCCCAAATCCGGGCGACATCCTCCATGACCCACCGGCCATACGCCTCGGGACGGCGCATAAGCGCCTCGTACTTGAAAATGCTGCAGCTCAGGGTGACAGGCACCAGGCCGTTTTGCGCGCTGGACAGGACTTCCAGCGCCCGATCCAGCCGCACCCCGTCCGCCGCGCCGGCGCACACCAGCAGCGCCTGGGTCAACTCGCAGAAATGGCGGCGGCCCGTATCAGTCAGATAGGTGGCGTAAGCGCCCCGTTCCTCCTCCCAGAAGGCAGCCATGGCGCGGTTCAGGGCATCCCTCTCCCGCCGGCAGCGGACGGCAGCATCCGTATCGCCCAGGCGGGCGTACAGCCCCGCCGCGTCGTTCAGCGCCAGGGACAGCATGGCGTTCAGAGGGGCGTCGTAGGTTTCCGGGATTTGATCCTCCCGGAAAATGGAGCCGCCGTCCAGCCCGTCGCGCCACTCGTAGAAATTCCACAGGCCGGGGGCGGTAAAGCAAGGGACCAGGCCGTTTTCGCCGCGCCGCCCCAGGAACAGGGACAGGATGCGCTCCGCCACGGGAAGCAGCTCCCGCCCGAAGGCGAGCTCCCCGCCCGCCTCCACGTGCTCGCACAGCGCGGTGACAAAGCTCAGGGAAAAGCAGGGAATGGTCACCCCCACCCGGGCCGGGGCGCACAGCTCGAGCAGTCCGTCCTCCCGCTGGCCCAGCGCCAAAAGGCGGAGACTGGACGCGGCGAATTCCTTATTCTGGAACACATAATAGCCGCAGAGCATCTGGTTGCGGGAATCCATGGCGTACAGCGCCTGTTCCCGCCAGGGACAGTCCTCGTAATGCTCGTGCATGCACAGCTCAAGCGTACGGCGGCTGACTTCGAAAATGCGGTTATGGAGAGCGTCCGCGCAGTGGAAGGCCGGGCGATAGTCCACCGGATAGACGGTGGGACACACGCCGGCGTAGTACAGCGTGGCGGCGTGGGCGTAAATATGCAGCTGCACATACCGGCAGCCGGCGCGTTTGAGGGCATGGGTGAAGGTCTGCCGGCCGGCCCGCGCCTCGTAGACGGCGGCGAACTGCCGCCCGCCGACACTGGTGCGCGCCCGCAGGTCGTCGAGATGCTCTCCGAAGCCGATGAGGATACGCGCGGGCTCCGGCAGCGCGATGTCCAGGTGAAGGAGCCCCGCCTCCTCCCGCTGCAGATCCACCAGCAGGTACAGCCCGTCCCCGGCCGGGTCAGCCAGCCGGAGGCCCTTTTCGACCGGCAGGCTGGCCGGCGTTTCCGGCAGGCCCCAGTCGCCGGGGGCGCGATAGGCCAGCGCCGCGCGCTGCATCCGCTCCCCGCAGGGGGCGGCAGGGGACAGCGGGTCGGTGAACACCCCCTGGGCCGTCAGCCGGCCGGGGCAGGGGGGCCGCCGCACCAGCGGCCGGTTGGGACGGGGAACCAGCACGGGGCGGGCGCCGGTTTCCCGGGCGGGGCCCCAATCCGGCCCCGGACGGTAATCCGCCGCCTGCCAGCCATCCCGTGCGGAGGCGTGATACCGGAAGGAAAAGGAGAGCTGACCGGAGAAGCGCTCCACCTCGCCGCTTTCGTATTCCCGCGACAAGCGGCAGAGCGTCCCCCCGCCGCTGGCGGCGACGACGGCCCCATCCGCCTCCACGGCGAAGATCACACCCGGCGTCCCCAGGCGGTATACCGAGCTGTCCTCTCCCTGGCAGTAGCCCAGGACGGCCAGCACATTTTCTCCGGGGTGAACCAGGGCGGTGATATCCATCGTGTCGTATGCCTTATACGCCGGATAATCGGCAAACTGGGAAGCGGGCAGCTCCCCGCCGTTGATAAACGCCGCGTAGCGGGAATCGGCGCTGATATGCAGGCGGACGCTCCCGACCGTTTCGGGAAGCGTGAACGCCTGCCGGAAATCGCCGTACTGATTGATTTGCTCCGGGAGAGGCAGCCAAATCCACCTCGCCCGATCCAAGCCATTACCCATACCGCACCTCACGTCCAAAATCCCGGCGTCAGCCGCCGGATAACTATGCGCCCCGGTTCCGGGCACTTATCCATAAACACCAGTTCCATGGCCGTCATGTCGGACACATCCGCTGGCTCCTTGCGCTCCGGCGCGAGATAGCAGCCGAAGAAGGCCCGCAGATCCACCCGGTATACCGCGCCCCGTGCGCCGGCCGCCAGGGGGGCGAACAGACGGCGTTCCTCCCCCTGCGCCACCGGCAGATAATAGCGCCGCCCCCGCAGCGTTTGTATCAGGATGCCGGCAAAGGCCTTGTCCCGCTCATCCGGATTGTCCACCGTCACATCCAGATAATCCACCGTATCCAAGCCGTGATACCGGCCGGCCAGCGCGATTTCCGGCGAAACGCCGGCCAGAAATCCGGTTTCCCAGCCGGTGCGGTAGTCGAGACGCACGCCGTCCTCCACCGCCACCACGGCTTCCGCCGTGCCGCAAAGGCTACCCGGTCTCCACAGCGGCTTATAGCCCGCGCCGCCCAGGGCGCATTCAAAGCAGCTTTCAAAGGCGTCCGTCCTGTCCGCGTCCAGCCATTCGCGGGGCTCGGTATACACAGGCGGCACCGTATCCCGGCGGCAGGGGACGGCGGGCACGCCGCCGCTGCCGTACAGGTTGGCGCGCTGGTTATACAGAGCGAAGGCATAGGTAAAACCGGCGGCCCGGCCAACGGCGGGATGGGTCACCTCCACCGTGTCGGGTGAGACGATGCGCGCCCCGGCTTCCAGGTGGACGCCGTTTTCGCCGCATAGGGTAAAGCCGCGCAGCGTCCCGTCCGGGCAGCGCAGCCCGGCGCCCACATCCCGGAAGCGGACAAGAGTCCGTCCGCCATCAAACGTCACGGCGGTCATGCGGGGCGCGAGGGCCCCGTCCTCCAGGCCGTAGACGGCGGTGCAGGCCACCGCCGCCGCCCGGGTTCCCACCGGGTATTTTTCAGAGGGGTGGATGGGATGGCCGTCCGCCGTCCCGTCGATCCGCCAGGTGAGAGGCAGATCGTACACCGGCACCTCCCATACGGCGTCCAGCGTCTCCACGGCGGCGGCGATGCCCTCGTTGAGATGGGGGACGGCCAAAGGCTCGAACTGATAGTTTTCCGCGGCGATGTCCACCACGATGCAGGGAAGCGGGGCGCCGAACAGCGCCCGCCAGGTCGTCACCAGCGCCGTCAGGGCGCGGGTGTAGAACGCGGCCTCTTCCTCGCTGCCCGCGCTGCTTTCCCCCTGCAGCCAGACCAGGCCGCGCAGGGATACGCCGCGCAGAGGCGCGATGCGCTCGTTATACAAACCGCTCAGCTGCGTGTAATTCCGGCCGCCCATGGTGTTGAACTGAGATTCCGACACATAGCGTTCGGCGCGGCGCAGGTGGTCGGCCAAAAGCGGATCCGCCTCCACCGTGTCTCGGGACAGCCAGGCTTCGATGGTCGTCCCTCCCGCCGCGGTGCAAATCATCCCCACCGGCACGCCGAGACGGGCGAGGAGGGCGGCCGCCATAAAGAAGGCCACGCCGGACATGTTCCCGGCATTTTCCATCGAATCCGCCGCCCGCCAGCCGGCGGCAGACAGCTCCTCCAGCGGATGGACGGCGCGCGCCACCTCCCCGCCGTCGGCGGCGTCCGCCGGCTTGGCGCAGTTCAGGTACCGGATATAGGGGGAATACAGAGCATCCGCCCTGTCCCTATCCGCGCAGCTGCGCAGCACAAACTCCATATTGGACTGGCCGGAGGCCAGCCACACCTCACCAAACAGCAGGCCGTGACAGGAAGCCGTCTCCCCCTCCCCCTCGCACAGCAGCGCGTAGGAGGCGTAGGATCCGGGGCGGCCTTGCAGCGCGGCGGAAAAGCGCCCATCCGCCGCCGTGCAGACGACCCGTTCCAGCTCCTCCCCGTCCTCCTCGCGCATCAGGCGCACGGTGATCGTCCGTGCCGTTTGTACCCTTCCCGTTACCGTAAAGGGGGCGCCCTGCTGAATCACCGCGCCGTCTTGCCAATAGCCGTGCAGCTGCATATCCATTTCCTCTTTCATTCCGCCGCGAACGGCTTATTCGCCGCTTTGCAGCACGATTTGATCGAAGGCGTGTTCGAGCGCGTCTCCGATGGCCCCATACAGCGTGGACTCGTCGCCCAGCTTGGACCATATCAGGCGGGGCGGGAACGTAGGCTGTACCCGGCTTAAAAAATCCCGCACGATATCCAAATAATAATCGCCGAATTTACGGGCGAGGCCGCCGAGGATGACCACCTCGACATCCAGAAAATCGATGAGGTTCTTGAGGGCGCAGGCAAACTTGACCGCCGCCTCCTCGACCACCTCCATGCAGAGCTTGTCGCGCAGGCGGAAAGCGTCGAGAATGCGCTCAAGCGTGACGTCCTCGTCCTTTTTCGCCCAGTTGAGCAGAATGCTGTGCTGGCCGGCGGCCAGCCGGTGCCGCACGTTCTGCCGGATGGCGAAACAGCTGACGATGCTGTCCAGCCCCAGCTGATCGGGCAGCGTATTCTGGCGGTACCGCTCGTAGGCCTCCTGAGGGTCCATCAGCCAGAGGCCGATTTCCCCCGAAAAGCCGCGAGCGCCCTCAAACAGCCGCCCGTCCAGAATCATGCCGGAGCCGATGCCGTAATCCAGCGCGATATAAAGCATATTGCGGCAGCCGCCGCCCGCGCCGAACAGGTTTTCCCCCATGGTGGCCAGATTCACGTCGTTTTTGACCAGGACGTCGACCCCGAACGCCTCCTGGAAAATGGTGTGCAGATTCAGCTTTGTGCAGTCCTCAAAGCGCGGGGCGTACAGGAAATACCCGGTCTGGCGATCGATGTCGCCGGGGGTGCCGATGCTGATGGCCAGCAGCCGCTCGCGCATCTGGTGCCGCTCGAGCATCTCCCCCAGCAGGGCGATCGTCTGCTCGAGGTGGCTCATATTCAGGCGGCTTTCCCCCGGCACGGTGCCGTAATCGATCATATCCGCCTTCATATTGGAAATGGCGATCCGGATATCCGTGCTACTGAAATCCACGGCGGCCACGCAGCCGTATTGGCGGTTAATGCCCACCAGGCTCGGGCGGCGGCCCACGTTGGTGGCCACCGTGCCGGTTTCGATCAGCACGTTCCGGCCGATGAGGTCGTCCACATTTTTGGAAATACTGGGAGCGCTGAGCGACAGCATGCGTGCCAGCTCGCTGCGCGAGAGCAAATCATGCTGCCTGAGCTGCGTCAGGATCAGACGATGATTGGCGTTTTTCACATCGCGCTGTTTGCTGCCCACTGCTTTCACCATGGTTCCCCTCACATTCTGTACATGTATCATAACAATTCCCGTTGCAAAACCGCGGAATGGCAGTTTTGCGTTTATTATAGCACAAGCGCTTCGGAAAGGAAATGCTTTCCTGAAACTCTCGAAATTTGCGGACAGCCGGGGAAACGGCAGGCGTAGCGCCTCGTCTCCCCGGCCATGCGGTTTTCTTATGCTTTCTTAAAGAGCCGGCCTTTTTTCCAGAGAATGAGAACCGTGACGCCGCCGCCGAGGACGAGAACGGCCGCCACAATGCCCACAATCAGACCCACGGGCGCGCCGGCTTTACCGTCCGCGGGGACGGCGGAACTCTCGTCCGCGCCGCCGCCGGCGTTCAGGCTGATGGTATAGGTTTTCACGGTTTCCCCACCCTTAGTGACCAGCAGCTTCATGGCGTCGGTCACGGCGGTGTCTTCATCCTCCACGGCGGCGCCGTCGGCGTCGACGACCTGCAGGGCGTAGCCGTCGCTGAGTTTGAAGCTGACAAGAAGATCCTTGACCTTCAGATTCTTGGTCAGGGTCACGGCGCCGAAGGTGTTATCGACGGTGACATCCTTATAGATGGATTTGATAAAGCCGCCGTCCTCGCTGCCGCTGGCGGTGGTCTGCGTATCGGGCTCGGACACATCGCTCTGCGCGGGCTCGGTGCTGCCGCCGGGGGTGGTCGCGGCGGTCGCGCCGCCGGGCTTAGTGGTGCCGCCGGGCTTGGTCGTGTTTCCGGAGGCGGTCGGCTTATCGGGCGCCTTGGTGGGTGCCTGGGTTTTTCCGGTGGTGGGGGTGGCGCCGGCCTCGTATTCGGTGATCACTACGTCGTCCACCGCGCCGTCAAACAAGCAGGCGTTAATGCTCAGCGCGCCGGCGTTGGCGTTCTTTTTATATTCCCAGTCACCGATGAGCTCGTTGTTGACGTAGCTTTTAAAGGAGGATCCGCTGACCTCCAGGCGCCAGGTCACAAAGCCGGACACATCGCCGCGATAGGCGGCGTCCGTCTTGTTGCTCAGCGTGGCGGGCGGCGATCCGGTATAGCCGCGGTAAGCCTGGGACGCGATGCTCTTGTCGGGCTGGAATCGCAGGGTCACCATGTTGTTGTTGCAGCCGTTGTACCGGTCGTTGACGTCCTTGCGAAACGACACGCCCAGCCAGCCGTCCTTGAACTGGTTGGCTTTGACCTTGAGCGTGATGGTGAAATCCAGCATGTTGACGCCTTTGGCGCCGATGTAGAAGAACGATCCGGTCTTGGAGATGTTTTCGATGGCCATAGCGCCGCCTTTGATTTGTGCAACCCCTTCGCATTCGGTATCCTTACGGTCGGGATCGTTGTCGATGGCGGGATTGGTCCATTTGTCAAATTTCCCGGAGGAAAAATCGTCGCTGAACACGGTTTTGGCCGCCGCGCCGGCCGTCATGGCGGCGCAGGAGGCGCCAATCAGCAGCGCGCTGACACAGGAGACTAGTTTTTTCAGCATAATCGGTTCACCCGTTTCCCTTCTTCACTTAACTTATGAAAGCGTGATCAGAGCGCCCTCGCCGGCCTTCAGCGTCAGGCTCAGCGAGCTGCCGGAAAAAGTGGTTTTGGCCCCGTCGATTACCCGGCTGCCGCTGACCGATTTCTCGAACCGCAGCGTGACGGTGCCGCTTTGCGTGATGGAGTTGTTGACAACATAAAACGCATTTTTGCCGCCGTAGTCGAAGCAGCCGGTCAGGAAAGCGGCGCCCGAATGGCTGACGCCGGTCAGCGCACCGTATTTTGTCAGTGTATCGGCGGCGGGAATCGAGGGATCGGGAGAGGTGCCGGTGACGATGACGCCTTTGCTCACGCTGTTCATCAGCACGTCGTCCACCGCCGCAATTTGCCGGTTGGCTTTCTGGCCGTAGGCGTAAATTTCCGTTTTGTTTCCGTTTTTATCGATGAAGTTGCCCTGGAAGATATCATCCTCAATCGGCGTGAAATAGCAGAAATACTGGATGCCCTTGGCGCCGTAGGCGAGCGACGTATTGACCTGCCAGAGGATTTCCGCCTCGTTCGGCCGCCGGGTCAGGCTGTTGAAGGAGCAGGCCTGGATGAACACCCAATAGGGGATGTTGTTTTTCAGCCCGAGCTTACGGAAGGTGGACAGCTCGTTGAAATACCCCGTTTGGATGAAATCCTTCTTCTCCGTCAGGGCGTAATAGTCATACGAAAGGAATTTCGGCTTGACGGTTTTGATGTACGCGTCCAGGTACTGCTCAAAGGTTATGCTGCCGCTGGTCTGGGTGGTGGCGGCGCCGTACTGCAGCTGAGCCGGCGTGGAGTAGGAGGGAAGCAGGTTGATGTAAAAATACTTATCCGGCAGCAGCTTCTGAAAAATCGGGTGGGCGTCGCCAAAACGCTCAAAGCTGTTGACACCCGGCTCGTCCTGCACCTTAAGGCCGGCAAAGGCGGGATGTTTGGCGTATTTCTTCAGGGCGGCCCGCATCAGTTCCTCGTCGGGTTCGTTGGTATTGGAATCCCGCACCAGGTATTTGATGCCGTATTTCTGGCAGAGATCCAAGGATTTCTGCACATCATCCAGCTGATCGTTGGCCGTTTCGTACAGGCCGTAAATCAGGTTGATGCCCGAATCGCGGAGCATCTTGTACTGGGCGTCGTTGATAAAGCTGGGATTGTTGTTTTTCACGCCCGCGCGCGGGGGCGCCACCCAGGCGCCGATCGGCATGATGTTTTTACCCAGAGGGGGATAGCTGCCGTTGGTTATCGCGCCCGAGGAGGACGGGGTGCTCTCGCCGGAGGTGGGCTTGCCGGAAGGCGGCTTGGCGGAGGCCGTCGTTTTCGCCGTCGTCCGGCCGGGCTGCGTCGGGCCGGACGCGGCAGATGTTGGGGAAGAAGGGTCGGTTTCCCCGGAAGAGGAGACGGCTCCCGCCGATTCCTCCGGCCAGGTTTCCCGGCTGTCCACCAGCTCCCGGCCCTCGGAGGCCGTGGAGGAGGCCGGCGTCGTCCGCCCACCGCAGCCCGCCGCCAGCGCGAAAATCAGCACGGCGGCCAGCAGAGCGGGAAGGCGCCGCTTTCTTGTTGCTCGCATGGTTTCCTGCCTTTCCGGGACGGACCGGCCGTCCCCGTTGTCACATGGTCTAGGTAAGCGATGAGGGTATCCCGTATGCGGAGCGCCAGCGTCCATTTGGCGGTTACCCGCTGAAAGAACTTGCGCGGGATATCTTCAGCCTAGCCTTTGAGGCCGCCCGCCACGGTGTTCTCGATGATGGTGTTGGAGAAAATCGCGTACACAATCAGCACCGGCACGGTGGCGATAATCATGGCGGCGAACAGCTTGGGCCAGTCGGCGGCGTAGGACTGCTCCTGCACCAGGTTATAGATGCCTACGGCCAGGGTCATTTTGCTTTTGTCCTGCAGGAACATATACGGGTTGAAATAATCGTTCCAGACATTGATGCCCTGGATGATGGCCACGGCGATGATGCCGGGGCGCGCCTGGGGCAGCATGATGCGCAAGAACACCTGCGCGTCCGACGCGCCGTCCACGAAGCCGGCCTCGGCGTAGCTCCAGGACACGCTTTTGAAGAAGCCGTATAGGAGAATGAAGTTGAAGCCGAAGCCGCCCGAATACAGCAGCACCAGACCGAGATGGGTATTGAACAGGTGGGTGCTTATCATGAACTTGTATAGGGCAGCAATGGTGCCGATGGAGGGGATCAGCATGACCACGATGGCCATGGTATACAGCAGCTTGGACAGCTTGAACTTATATTTGGCGATCACATAAGAGGCCATGGAAGCCGTAAGAATGCTCGCAAGGGTCCCCAGAAGCGTCAGCTTGATGGAATTGCCGAAATACACCAGCAGATTCATCTGATCCCAAACATTCACATAGTTACTCAGCAGCGGCTTTTCCGGCAGGCTCCAGATATCCTTAAAAAAGTCCATGTTGGTTTTCAGCGAGTTAAGCAGCATCCATACGAAGGGGAAAATCAGGGTGAGCATATACAGGAAAAACAACGCGGACACCACTGCGAAAATGCCTTTGTGCAGCCGGGACGTTTTCAAGCCAAACACCTCATTCTAGTCAGAAATACCCGGAAGCCGGGCGCGTTGCAACAGGGAAGAGCATGCAACGCGCCCTTGAAAACCGTGGGCACATGAGTTATGGCCCGCATTTCGCGCCGACAGACGCGAAACCGTACTTTTTCTCACTTCCTGCGTATATTTACGCGTTGTGCAACAGTTCTGAGACCTCCCGCCCGCGGGGGATCAGCCCCGGGCTTTTTTGGTCAGAATCAGCGCGCCGGCAGCCAGGGCGGTCAGCGCCAGAGCGGCGAAGGGAAGGGCCGCACCGGTGGCCGGGGCCTCGCTGTCGGATCCGGCCGGCGTGGTGGCGGTGGTCGGGGCGGTGGTGGCGTCCGACTCGGCGGAGGGGGAGGTCGTCGGGTCGGCGGGCTTCGCGGCTACCTCCAGCGGCACGGACACGAACACCACGTTGTTTTTGGAAAGCCCCAGGGACATGCCGGTGGCCAGCGCGGCGTTTTCATCGGTAACCACCTGGCCGTCCGCGTCCAGGACGACGGGCGTCACGGTCGCGTCCTCGCAGGTCACGGCCGCCGTCAGCGCTTTCACCGTGCGCAGGGAGTCCTTGTAGGCCACGGAAATCTTGCCGTTCGCCTCGGTGACAGCCGTGTCGGAAAAGGCGTATTTGCCGGAGTTTTCCTTGAGATCGAGCTTCTGGGGAACGACGGAGTCAATCCGCAGGTTATCAATGGCGAAATCGGCGGCAGCCCCCTGCGAGAGGAAGCCGATATAGCCCGCGCTTTCCACGCCGACCCAGGAGGAATGCTCCACGTACAGCATCCAGTCGGGATCGGTGTTCAGCTTATAGTACATCCGCATGGCCGTTTTATCGCCGGCCTTGTCGAACACCAGACGGATGTTCAGGAACTGGCCTTCTTCCATGTTCGCCACATCGTAGCCGGGGCGCCACCAGCACTGGGCGCCGGCGTTCGCCGCATCGGTGTCCAGGCCGCTTCCGGGCGTATAGAGCAGCTGCCCGCCGCCCGTTACCGGGTCGCCGACATTATAGACGGTGGGGGCTAGGGCGATGCGGGTGGTGCCGGCCGTCCAATAGTTGGAGGGGTTGCCAACGTCGGTCAGGCCGACCATCACCGCCAGAGCGGTGGACGTTTCCCCCTGCTTGAAATCGAAGGACAGCGCGTAGCTGTCGCCGAGGGCTTCGGGAAGCTTTACGAAAACGCCGGTGCCGTCGACATTGTTCTTGAAAACCAGCTGCCCGTCCTTGACACCGACGGCGGCCTCGTCGGCCGTGGAGGTATAGGTGTCGCCCAGGGTATCGCGCTCAAAATCGTCGGAAAATACTGTCGTGCCTTCTGCCGCGGCCCCAAAGCCGGACAGCGCCATGGTCGCCAGAACCGCCAGAGACGCGCCAAGGGAAAAAACCTGCTTTTTCATAACGAATCTCCTTTTTCTAATATTCCACATCCGAACCGATGCGATCGACCAGGGATTTGATAAGCAGAACCACCAGAATGCCCATGATGGAGAACATCACGCCGACCGTCGCCGCCCAGTTGAACTGTCCCGTTTCCGTCTGGGAAACCACATACAGCCCGATGGTGGAGGAGCTGAAGTTTGGCCCTCCGGCGGTGAGCAACTTGGGCTGCATGAAAATGGTGAAGGCGGAGGTAGTGCCGGTGACAAAGAGCGTCGAGATGGTGGGCCAGGTCATGGGGATGACCACACGGGTCAGCTCCGTCCACAGCCCCATCCCCTCCAGCCGGCCGTATTCGATAACATCCTCCGGGATGCGCCCCATCGCGCCGCCCAGCAGCACCACGTTGAAGCCGATACCGGCCCAGACGCAGTACAGAAACACCATCGGCATGGCGGTGCCAGGATCGCCGAGCCAGGTGCGCTGCAGGGATTCCAGCCCCATTTTTCCCAGCAAATCGTTGACCACGCCGAAGGTGCTGTCGAACATGAAGGAAAAGCACATGGTCATGATCACAATGGAGATAATGGAGGGGATAAAGAACACCACCCGGTACATCCGCGAAAAGGGCACCTTTTTAAACAGGAAGAACGCCGCGAGAATGGACAGGGGCAGCAGAATAAAGTTGGTGACCGGGATGAACCAGAGGGAGTTGGTGAAGGAACGGCGCAGCGCGTAGGATTGGCCCAGCTCCTCGAAGAAGCGCTTGAACCAATACAGGCCGGAAAACTCGGTCTGCCCCGTGGAAAAATTGAAGCGCTGGAAGCACAGGGCGATGGTGTCGAAATTGATGTACAGGGTGAACACCAGCATGTGCAGCACCGGGTACAGCAGCATGCAGGCGATAAAAATATTCCGTTTAACTTTGCTGTTCACGTTCGCTCCACACCTTTACTCTTAGTCCAGTCCCAGTTCCTTTTTGGTCGCGTCCCATTTACTCTTGGCGAACGCATAGTCGTTGCTGAAGGTTTCGGCGGCGGTTTCATCCCCGATCTGAATCCGGGAGTAGGGCGTACCGGCCGCCGGCCAATAGTAATACTTCATGAAATAGATGGGGCTCTCAGAATACATGTACACCTTGTTGGCCTTGCTCCACAGGTCGAGGATATTGTTGCTGAAATCGCTTAGACCGGTGATGGAGGCGATGTCGTAGGTGAACGGGCGGGGGGATCCCGTCTTTTCGGTATAGAGCTTCAGCATGTCGTCGCGGGCCATGAATTTCAGGAAATCCTTAGCCACCTCCACGTTTTTCGCTTTCTTGGGGATGAAAATCATATCCTGAGAGGTGCAGACAGACACGTCGGTCATCTTCGCGCCGTCCAGCGCGGGGGTCAGCATCATTTTCATCTTGAAGCCTTCGGGAATGGAATTTTTCATTTCGGTTTCCATCCACGCGCCCATGGGAATCATAGCGGCCTTGCCCTGCAGGAACGCCATCTGGGACTGGATGTGATCCATGCCCATGGCGCCGTCTACATAATTGGTTTTGTCTTTAATGATTTTTTCGAAAACTTCCAGCGCCTTGAGACGGCCCTGCTGGTTGTACACCTCGGGAGAATCCATCTTGAGGAAGGTCTGCATGCCGTCCATGCCCTCGGCCTGGGCCCACCAGGCCAGCACCGGGAAATCCCAATAGCTGATGACCTTGCCGCCAAAAGAGAAGGGGGTGACGCCTTTCGCCTTCATCTGCTCCATCAGCGTGAACATCTCGCTGACGGTTTTCGGCTCGGACCAGCCGTTCTGGGCAAACAGGGTCTCGTTGTAGATGATGCCGTTGCAAACGTCCGTCCACGGAACCATCCAGTATTTGCCGCCGTATTTGCCGACGTTGCGATCCGCCTCGATGATTTTATCCGCCATTGCGGTGCCGTTCACATCGGCGGCGTACACGTCCGACAAATCTTCGAGATACCCTTTGGCCGCCCATTGCTGCCAGTTGGTGGCCAGGATCATGGCGATGTCCGGCAGATTGGCGCCCGACTCCAGGCGGGGACCGATTTTCAGGGTCATGTCCGCGTCGCCTTCCAAATCAAAGGTGACATTGGGATGCTCCTTCGTATACGCCGCCGTAATGGCTTTCAGCCACTCGTCGCCATACCCGCCTTTAAAGAAGGAAATTTTCAGCACCGTTTTTTCGCCGTCCCCGCCGCCGCTTTGCCCGGAACCGCCCGAGCAGCCGGTCAGCCCCGCGGCGCCCATCAGCAGCGCGGCACCCGCCGCGGCCATACGCAGCCATCTTTTCATTGCCCGTACCTCCGTTATTTCAAAATTTGGATAAACTTACCTTCGCCGGCACCGAACTCCAGTTCCGCTTTTTTGCCTTTGAGAGACACCCGTTCCTTTTCGCCACCGGTATAGACATTGAGCGCCCGCGCCCCGTCAAACGTCACGGTGACCTTGACCGTTTCCTGCTGGCCTGGATCTGTCATATTCACCAACATAATGGCGGCATTCCCGTCCTTGTCCTCGAAGCAGCCCATCAGCACCGGACCGCCTTCCACGCTTTTCACCGGCGCGAAACTCTCGAGCGGCTCTTTCATATAGGTGTGGGCCGGCGCCCCCTCCTTGGGCCAAACCATCTGGCCCACCGGGCTGTACGACAGGAAAACATGATCGAACTTCAGCAGTTCATGATTCAGCCGGCTGGCGTAATCGTAAATGGGCGTCTTATTGCCTGCCGCGTCGATCATGGCTTCGCCGAAGGATTCGCTGGTGCCCGCGGTGGGCGTCCAATAGCAGAAGTGCTGGATCCCCTGCCCGCCGAAGGCCAGGGTCGTGTACGCCTGCCAGCGGATGTCCTCATAGTTCGGCGACCGGTTCACCAGCCCGAAGGACATGGTCTGTATGAAGTTCCAGAAGGGAATGCCCGCCTTTTTGGCCGCCTTGGAGACGATTTCCAGATTCAGGAGGTAGTCCTCCGTGACAGAAGTGCCGTCCACATTTTTCAAAAGCGGATAGTGGTCATACGAGATGACCGACGGCTTGACCTTCTCCACGTACTCGTTTATGTAGGCCTCGTAATCCCGCCCGTCCCGCTGAGCCAGTGAGGAATAGGTAGGGAACAGATTGACGTAAAACAATTTGCCGGGCAGGGACTTATCGTAAACCTGTTTCAGCGCGCCGAGCCGCTCAAACTGGTTCGGCCCCGGCTCGTCGGAAACCAGATGCCCCAGGAACGCCGGATACTCTTTATACTTCTCAATCATTTCCGGCACCAAATCGAAATCCTCTTCCGGAATGGAACCCAGGCCCCAGTCCCGCACCAGATACTTAATGCCGTACTTATCCGCCAGTTCCAACGCCTTGACGGCGTTGGCATCCGCGCCCTCATACAGGGCATAAATACAATTGATGCCCGAATCGGCCACGGCCTTGTAGGTTTCGTCGCTGATGAAATCCGGCGGCGGCGCCACCCAGGCGCCGATATGCAGCGCTTTGTTGTCCTCATAGACCGGTTCGGCCACCTCTCCTCCCGAGCAGCCGGCCCCCAGCGCGCATCCCAGCGCCGCCACACATAGCAAAGCCCCGGCGCGCAGCCCTCGCTTTCCTTTCATGAACGATCCCTCTTTTCTGTCGAAATGGTTCATTTGCATGCGAAAACATAGAAATACTGCTAAATTCTTGCGGATTTTCCTAGGAGAAAACGGTGCGTAAGTAATTTACTAAACTTTATTTAAAATATGGCGTCGAAATAAAGAATAGTCGCACCTATCTCCGATAATCGCATTATAACACTCGGAACATTTCCCTGTCAATACCTTTTTTACAAAGATTTATTGTTTATTTTGCTGCTTATAAAGGAATTAAATTAAATTTAATTTCATATAGTACTTGTACGCTTTTCTTTATAATCGGTACAAACTCCCATATATCCAGCTATACCCTCCAATATTCTTGACAAATATCAGATAAATTAATTAAGTTTAAAAAGTTATTGCTTTATAAAAAGGAAGGTGTTATACTGAATACGAACATTGAAATCTAGTCAAACAAGGGGTTGTCTGTCATGCTGCCTATTTATCAGCCCGAGACCGCGCCCGTCTCCATTCATGATATATTGGCGGGGACGGTATTGCCGATTGGCGCCTGGGTGGCACCTCCGCCTGCCGGCGTAAGCGGAAATAATCCGGATTACATAACGGACGAGACGTATCGTCTGGCAAAAGAGGCCGGGTTCACCATGCTGTATGGGCTGTATGAAAATCTGGAGCACCGGCGGGAGGACGCCCGCCGCGCACTGACCTGCGCACAGCGCAGCGGGCTGCGCTATCTGGCGGTCTCCTGCGGGCTGGCCGACGGCCAGACGCCGGAAGAGCTGGTGCCGGGCCTGATACAGGGCGAGTCCGCGCATCCCGCCTATTTAGGCGTTCTTGCCTATGACGAGCCGTCCGTCGCGCAGCTGGATACGCTGGGGACGATAGCCGCGGGGTATCGGGCCGCCCTTCCCGGGCGCTTGTTTTATGTCAATCTGCTGCCGCTGTGCGCCAAATCCACTCAAATTGAACGGCATAAAACCGATGAGAGCGGGCGGCCCTGCACCGTTGAGGAGTACCGCCGGTACCTGGAATTGTTTATCGAGAAGCTGAAGCCGCCGGTGCTGTCCTTCGACAATTACCCTTGTGAAGGACGGTTCCCCCATATGGCGGATCATTACTTTTTGAATTTATCCCTCGTAAGCGCGGCGGGCAAGGCGCATAGTCTTCCGGTGTGGTGCTTTATTCAGACCTGCGCCTGGAACAGAAAGGTACGCGTGCCTCAAGAGGCGGAAATCCTGTGGCAGGTGAACACGGCGCTGGCCTACGGTGTACGGGGCATCCAATATTTTACCTTCTGGCAACCGCTCGAGGACGGGGAATGGCGGGGCGGCATGGTCCACTTGGACGGCCGGCTGAATCCGCAATACGCTTATGTAAAAGCGGCCAACGCGTGCATCCGCCTGTCTCAGGATTTGCTGATGCGCGGCTGCTTCGAAGGGGTGCTGGTGCATCTCTCGTCTCCCGCGCCTGTCCCGAAGGAGGATATTCTCCCGGCTTTCGGCCCCCTGTGCGGCCTGGCGGGCGAACTTCCCGCCCTTGTGGGGTGCTTTTCGGGGAACGGCGAGGCAGGCTATTACGTGGTCAACAACACCGTGACGACCGCCGGCTGTGTGCGGCTGCTGTTCAACCGCGCCGTCCGCGGGCAGGTCCGGGAAAACGGCGATATCCGTCTGTTTCACGGAGACAGTCTGGAGCTGCGCCTGGCCGCCGGGGACGGCGCTTATGTACAATTGAGCTGAAAGGAGCAAACGCTGTGCAGGAAACCATAGATTTTGCCCGCGCGGAACTGACGCGCTACATGCGGCGCATAACCGGCGGCAGCGGCCATATCCGGCTTGAACTTATGCCTCAAGCGGACACCGCCTCCCCTTTTGACGACGCGTTTTCTATTGAAATCCGGAAAGGAAACGGCGTTATCGCCGGCTGCTGCCCGCGCAGCGTTCTACTGGGGGTTTACCGCTTTCTCTTTCTTCTGGGATGCCGCTTTTTTGCCCCGGGAGCGGACGGCGAGGTTCTCCCCTCCCTGTCCCTCGAGGCCTGCACCGTTTCTTACCGCGGCCGGCCGGCTCTGCGCCACCGCGGCGTCTGCATCGAAGGCGCGGTATCGGTGGAAAATGTGCTGGATATGGTGGACTGGCTGCCCAAGAACGGATTCAACGCCTATTACATCCAATTTCGGGAGGGGCACACCTTTTTCGAACGCTGGTACACACACGAGGGCAGCGTGACGCAGCCAGCGGAGCGCTACACCCTGGAGGACAGTCGGCGGCACGTGGCCCGCATTGAAGCGGAAATCCGGAAGCGGGGACTGATTTACCATAAGATCGGCCACGGCTGGACCTGCGAGTGTCTGGGGTATCCCTCTACCGGATGGCACACGGTGGAGGACGAGGGAGTGCCGCCGGAAATCCGTCCGCTGCTGGCGCAGGTGAACGGAACTCGCGCGTTTTTCGGCGGCATTCCGCTGAATACGCATCTGTGCTATTCCAATCCGGAGGCGCGGCGCCGTTTTGTCGATGAAGTGGCGGATTACGCCTTGAACCACCGGGATATATCCATCCTGCACATCTGGCTGGCGGACAACTACAACAACATCTGCGAATGCAGCGCCTGCCGCGCCCGCTCCCAGACGGATTGGTACGTGATGCTGCTCAACGAAATCGACGAACGGCTGACGGCGCTGGGCCTGGATACGCGGCTGGCCTTCCTCATCTATTTCGAGCTTCTCTGGCCGCCGGTGACGCAGCACCTGAAGAACCCCGACCGGTTCATCCTGATGTTTGCGCCCATCACCCGGACCTATACCCGGCCGTATTATCAGCCGGACGAACCGGTCGACCGGGAGAAAAGAGCCCCTCTTCCCTCGTACAGCCACAATCAGGCGGTATTCCCCACCAACGTCAAAGAGAATCTAGCGTTTCTTTACCGCTGGCAGGAGGAATTCCATGGCGACAGCTTTGTGTACGACTACCATCTCATGTGGGACATCGACAAGGAATATGGCGGACTCCAACTGGCGCGGGTGCTGTACGACGACTGCACACGCCTTAAGGACATGGGGCTGAACGGCCTGATAAGTTGCCAGCTGGGGCGGGCGGGTTTCCCCTCCGGTATCTGCCAGTACATCATGGGCCGCGCCCTGTTCGACGGGGCGTCGTCCTCCTTTGAGGCGCTGACGGAGGAATTCGTCGAAGCCGCCTACGGCCGGGACGCGGCGCTCGCGCTCGCCTATCTCCGCGGGTTGTCAGAGCATTTCTCGCATGCATACATACGAGGCGAAGACGAGGGCATGACAGCGGCGGATTATGTGCGGCGTTTTCAAGAGGCCGGCGCATTTGTCCGGGACAGCACGCCGGCTATCACAGCCGCTGCGGCGCGCGCTCAAACGAGCGGACATGGCCGGGCCTGGCGCGTGCTGGCGGTATCGACGGCCATTTTCTCCCATCTGGCCGACGCTCTGGCGGAAAAAGCGGCGGGTGCGCCGCCCGCCCGCTTGAAAGAATTAGCACAGACGCTGCGCCATCTGGTATCGGAGGCGGAAACCGCCGTACAGCCCGATTTGGACGGCATGTATTTCAATATGCTGGTGGCCGGCTTTCTGGAGCACACCGGCGAAGCCCAGGAATAAACGACAGAAGGGACGAAAGAGTCATGGCACAGAACGAGGAACGCATTCAGAGGCAATACGAGGACGCCAAGGCGGTCTACGCCGGTTTCGGCGTGGATACCGACGAAGCGCTGGCGGAATTCCGGCGCATCCCCTTATCCCTGCACTGCTGGCAGGGCGACGATGTTAAAGGGTTTGAGGACGTGGGCGACGTGGCCAGCCAGAACTTGGTCACCGGACAGTATCCGGGAGCCGCCCGCAACGGCGACGAGCTGCGGGCCGACATGGATATGGCTTTTCGCCTTTCTCCCTGCCGGCATCGCGTCAATCTTCACAGCATGTATGCCGAGCCCAAAACCCCGACGCCCCGCAACAAGCTGACCACGGAGGATTTCCGCCGCTGGATCGAGTGGGCGAAGGCAAACGGATACGGCCTGGATTTCAACGCCTCCTTCTTCACGCATCCCATGATGGCGGACGGGTTTTCCCTGGCCTCCCGGCGCCGGGAGGTGCGGGATTATTGGGTAGAGGCGGGCAAGGGTGCGAGGGAAATCGCGGCCGATATGGGCCGGGAACTGGGCACCCCCTGCATCAACAACATCTGGGTGCCGGACGGTCTCAAAGATATGCCGGCCAATCGACTGCTGTACCGGGAGCATCTGCGGGAATCCCTGGATCGTATTTTCGAAAAGCGGCTGGATCGATCGCTGATGCGGGACGTCCTTGAAGGCAAGGTATTCGGCATCGGCACCGAGAGCTTCACAGTGGGCTCCCATGAATTTTATCTGGCGTATGCGGCGGGGCATCATGTGGGGATATGCATGGATACGGGACACTATCATCCGACGGAAAACGTGGCGGATAAGCTGTCCGCCATGGTGCCGCTCATTGACGATGTGCTGCTGCACATCAGCCGCGGGCTGCGCTGGGACAGCGATCACGTGCTGATTCAGGGGGACGATTTGAGCGCGCTGATGCAGGAAATGAAACGGGGTGGCTTCTTCCACCGGGTCGGCATGGGCCTCGACTATTTTGACGCCAGCATCAACCGCGTGGCGGCCTGGGTGATCGGGCTGCGTGCCGCCGGGAAAGCCATGTTGACCGCCCTGCTGGAGCCGAGCGCTTTGCTGGAGCAGGCCGAAGCAGACGGCGATTTCACCGCTCGCCTGGCATTGACGGAGGAATTTAAAAACCTGCCCGCCAACGCGGTATGGGAATACCTCTGCCTCCAGGAAGGCGTGCCCGTCGGTACCGATTGGCTGACCGTTCTCCGCCGTTACGAACAAGACGTGCAGAGCAAGCGCCGGTAATACGCATATTTCAAACTCTTCACTCCACTCAAACAGAGTAAACATAACGCGCCGTCCTTTCGGACGACGCGTTATTTCTTGGCTGAAATGCAGTCATGGGTCTTAAAAAGCGGTATTCCTACTAGCAGAAGCACCGTCTCATGATACCGCAAAACATATAATCGGCCATGTTTAATGCTTCGTTTTCGATGTTATCGAACACCTTAATATCCGCCGTGTAGTTTCCCTGCAGGCGCAGCGTCGCTTCTTTTTCCGTCATTTCCAGATGGCTATACAGCATGTCCCTCCATGTTGCTTCTTCCCAGCACGGATTGATGGAAGCTAGAAAGCCGGCAATCTCATCCGCGTTTTTATACCATCTTTTACGAGCGTTATCAGCTTTTTCGCCTTCCGCGTTTTTCGCTGCGTTTACCAGTTCGGCTGCAATCAGCAAATGCTGAGTGAAAAGTTCCTGAAACCGACTGGCTATTCTTATGCCGAAAATCGGCGTTAACAGCCTTGCAAAATCCTTTGGATTTTGGAGCAGCCTATTGGTGACCGGCTCTAAATCGCCCAGGTCAGCCGCTGTACTAATAATGAAGAACCGCGTCCAATACACGTGCTGCTCCCATAGTTGGCGTATCCGATTCATCAAACACATCTGCTGTTTGGTATATCCATTACACATAATCCCCCCTCCTCCCCATCGTTGCAGTATTACTAGCAGTATATGAAAAAGAGAAATTGATGTTTCACTATTCTTTCCGGCTACATGAAAACAATCGAAATGGGAACTCCTATTTATTCAAGAAATCAACCATCCTTTTGGGGCAAAAAAAGAAGAAACCCTGAAAAATCAAGGTTTCTTCTGCATTTGGTCCGAGTGACAGGAGTCGAACCTGCGGCCTCTTGAACCCCATTCAAGCGCGCTACCAATCTGCGCTACACCCGGATATGCAATTATACAGCAATCGGCGCATTTTAAGTCCTGCCGTTGTGCCGCGAATGAGATTATAGCATACCCCTTCTATAAAATCAAGGGGGAATTTCATATTCCCCCTTGATTTTTATTCAAACCGGACGCAGCGCTTCCCTTTCGCGGCGCAGCTCCCTCATCAGCTGCGCCAGACTCCACCCTTTATTGTGCGGCGTGGCAATCGCCTTAAGCGGTATGATTATCCCCGCCGCCTTCATCGCCCCGAGCAGCCCGTCCAGCTGCGCTTCCTCAAGCCCGCACATCACCAGGCAGGTCTCCGGAACCAGATCCGACGCAGCTGCTTGCGTATGGGCATACCCGGCAAGCCCCAGCAAATAGCCCACGCTCTCCCCTTCCTGTCCGGCCTGAGCCAGCCGATAGGGCAAACCCATGCTTTTCAAAATCCCCGCCAGCTTTTCCCTGGTGGATTCATCCGCCCCATACAGCAGCACCGCCGCCGGATCTTTTGTTACCGGTATTCTCGCTTTCATATATGCCCTCCTTATAGCTGCCGCACATAGTCCTTGGGCGACAGGCCGAACTCCGCCTTGAACGCCTTGGAAAAGTTGGCATAATCGTTAAACCCGCTCTCGAGATACGCACTGCGCACAGGCTGTCCCCTTCGCAGCATACCCCGCGCGGTCATCAGCCGCTTCTTGGTAATATACTGGTGAATCGGCACCCCAATATACTGCTTGAACTGCCGGCTTAAATGGTACTTGCTGACATAAAACCTTCCAGCCAAGGCGTCCAGTGACAAATCCGCATCCAAATGCCGATTGATATACTCCACCACGGCGTTTATCTTCTGGTTTTCCACCACATCGGGGACCAGTTCCTCCGCCGTTTCGAAATACGCCCGGTTAAGATACACCAGCAACTCCATCACATAGGCCCGCTCCAGCACCCGGCATCCGTAGGCGCTGCCGCCGTATACCTCCTCCAGCCGCCCGCACAGCCGCATCAGGCGGGCGATCAGCTCGCCGCCGGGACGAATGCGCTTATATTCTCGCCGAGCCGCGTCCACAAAGCACGCCGCTAAATCCGTCCCATCCTCCTGCAGCTTCCGGATATACTCGGGACGAATCCACAGCACATACCGCTCGTACAGCCGTCCCGGCTCCACCAGCGGCCGATGCAGCTCCCGATCGTTGGTCAGCAGAATGTCTCCCGGACGCAGCGCATACGTCTTACCCTCGATAATATACTCCGCCCGGCCAGAAACGAACAAAAACACCTCGTAAAAATCGTGGCTGTGGTAGGCGATATCCAGCGGACGGCTGCCCTGACTATGAAAAAACTCGTAATCCGGCCGCAGCATTTCCTGCCGATCGTCGAAGGGACATTCCAATCCCATACCGCATCCCTCCTGCTTTTTAGTATACCGCAAGTTTTACCATGTTTCAAGCAACAAATCCCATGAAACCGGGCAAAGTTTGATGTACACTAGAAGCAGTTCTACCGATAGGCTATGGAGGTGGTATTCCTTGACAACCTTTATCCGGGACGATTTTCTGCTGCAATCCACCACAGCCCGCCGCTTGTACGAAGAGTATGCCCGGAACATGCCCATTTTTGACTACCACTGTCATTTAAGTCCCCGGGAAATTTGGGAAAACGAGCCGGCCGCCGATATGACCGCGCTATGGCTAGGAGGCGATCATTACAAGTGGCGGCTGATGCGCGCCCACGGCGTGGAGGAGCGCTTTATAACCGGCGGCGCCGAGCCCTATGAGAAATTCCTCCGCTGGGCCGACACGGTGTCGCACAGCGTGGGTAACCCGCTGTATCACTGGTGCCAGCTGGAGCTTCTGCGCTACTTTGGCGTGGAGGAGCTGCTCACCGCCGAAAGCGCCCCCCGCATCTGGGAGACATGCAACCGCCTGCTGGCGTCGGAGGCGGGGCGTCCCCGCTCGCTTATCGTGAACAGCGGCGTCAAAGCCCTGTGCACCACCGACGACCCCGCCGACGACCTGCGCTGGCACCAGGCCTTGGCAAACGACGCCGCCTTTCCCGTGCAGGTGCTGCCCACCTTCCGCCCGGACAAGGCCATCCATCTGCAAAACCCCGGTGCCCGGGAATGGGTGGAGCGGCTGGGCGTCGTGGCCGGACGCGCCATTGATTCCTTCGACAGCCTCCTGGCCGCGCTGGCCGACCGGGCGGCTACCTTCAAGGCGGCGGGCTGCCGCCTGTCCGACCACTCCTTTGGCTCCCCGGATTTTACTGTGCGGGACGCCGCCAAGGCCCGCGCCGCCTTTTCCCGCCTGCTGAAAGGCGAGCCCATCCCCGCCGAGGAGCTGGCGGCCTATCAGACCGAGCTGATGCTGGAGCTGGGCCGGCTGTATCACCGTCTCGATTTTTCCATGCAGCTGCATTTCGGCGTGGTGCGCAACACCAATACCCGCCAGTTCCGCGTTCTCGGCCCCGACACGGGCTTTGATTCCATCGGCGATCCCCTGCCCGCCGCCTCCCTCATCGCCCTGCTGGACGGGCTGGAGGTCACTGGAGAGCTGCCCCAAACCGTGCTTTATACTCTCAACCCGGCGGACAACGCCAAATTTGCCTCCATTGCCGGCAGCTTCCAAAGCGGCCCGGCCCGCGGCAAAGTCCAGTGCGGCGCCGCCTGGTGGTTCAACGATCATCTGGACGGCATGCTGGATCAGATGAAAGCGCTGGCCAACACCGGCCTTCTCAGCACCTTCATTGGGATGCTGACCGATTCCCGCAGCTTCTTATCCTATACCCGGCACGAGTATTTCCGCCGCATCCTCTGCGACCTGCTAGGCGGCTGGGCCGAACAAGGGCTGGCTCCCGGCGATCCGGCCGCCCTGGGCGGCATGGTGCAGGATATCTGTTACAACAACGCTGTCCGGTACTTCGGACTGTCTGTTTAGAAAGGAAGAACAACGCCCATGAAACTGTCTTTTCGCTGGTATGGCCAGGACGACCCCGTCACCCTGGGCTACATCCGTCAAATTCCCAATATGCGCAGCATCGTCACCGCTGTCTACGACGTGCCGGTCGGCGAGGTCTGGAGCCGGGAAAGCATCGCCGCCCTGAAAACGGAGGTGGAAGCCAACGGACTTATTTTCGACGTGGTGGAAAGCGTGCCCGTCCACGAGGACATCAAGCTGGGCCGCCCCACCCGCGACCGTTTGATCGCCAATTATCAGGAGAACATCCGCCGTCTGGGAGAAGCGGGCGTCAAATGCATCTGCTACAACTTCATGCCGGTGTTCGACTGGACCCGGACCCAGCTGGACAAGCCGTTGGCCGATGGCTCCACCGCCTTGGTATACTATAAGGATCAGTTGGAAAAGATGGATCCCCTGACCGGCGAGCTATCCCTCCCCGGCTGGGATGCCAGCTACAAAAAGGAGGATCTGAGGGCCCTGTTCGAGGCTTACGGCCGGCTGAACGAAGAGGATTTGTGGGAAAACCTCCGCTATTTTCTGGAGGCTGTTATACCCGTGGCCGAGGAAAGCGGCGTGAACATGGCCATCCATCCGGACGATCCGCCATGGAACATCTTTGGCCTGCCCCGCATTATCACCTGTGAGGCTAACCTAGACCGGTTCCTGAATCTTGTGGACAGCCCGGCCAACGGCTTGACCCTCTGCACCGGCTCCCTGGGCTGCGCCGCCTCCAACGATATCTACCGGATGATCGACAAATACGCCGCGCAGGGCCGCATTCACTTTATGCACGTGCGCAACGTCAAAATCCTGCCGGACGGCGGCTTTGAGGAAAGCGCGCATTTCTCCGCCTGCGGCTCCCTGGACATTGTGCGGATCCTCGACATCCTCCACCGCCGCCGGTTTAATGGGTATCTGCGGCCGGATCACGGCCGGATGATTTGGGGAGAAACCGGCCGGCCCGGCTACGGCCTGTACGATCGGGCACTGGGCGCGTCTTACATCAACGGCATCTGGGAAACCCTGGATAAGCTGCGTAGGGAGGAGACCTTGCGATGATAAACCTGCCATTTGAAATCGATCTAAAAGACAAAGTCGCGGTGGTGACCGGCGCGGGCGGCGTGCTGTGCAGCCTGTTCGCCAAAGCCATCGCCCGGTGCGGCGCCAAGGTGGCCCTGCTGGATCTCAATCTGGAAGCCGCCGCCAAATTTGCCGCCGACATCACCGTCGAGGGCGGCACGGCCAAGGCGTATGCCGCCAACGTCCTGAAAAAGGAAACCCTGCTGGAGGCCCGGGAACAAATCCGCCGGGATTTCGGCACCTGCGACATCCTGGTGAACGGGGCGGGAGGCAACAATCCCCGCGCCACCACCACCAACGAATACTACCTCGACGGCGACATGGAGAAGGACATCACCACCTTTTTCAACCTGGATCCCGCCGGTGTGGAGTTCGTCTTCAACCTGAATTTCCTGGGCACCCTGATTCCCACCCAGGTATTCGCCGAGGATATGCTGGGCAAGGAGGACGCGTGCATTCTCAACGTCTCCTCCATGAACGCCTTCACCCCGCTGACCAAAATCCCCGCCTATTCGGGCGCAAAGGCCGCGGTCAGCAATTTCACCCAGTGGCTGGCCGTTCACTTCTCCAAGGCGAATATCCGGGTCAACGCCATCGCCCCCGGCTTTTTCGTCACCGCGCAGAACCAGGCCCTGCTGTTCGACGAGGCCGGCAACCCGACGGCCCGCACTGCCAAGATCCTGAACAGCACCCCCATGGGCCGGTTCGGCGAGGCGGAGGAGCTCATCGGCTCCCTGCTCTTTTTACTGTCCAAACCCGCCGCCGGCTTCATCACCGGCGTGGTCATCCCCGTGGACGGCGGCTTCAGCGCCTATTCCGGGGTCTGACGGCCCCTTCCTCCCGGAAAAATTCCGCATTCACAGAAAATTTGCAGACGCCGCCGCATACACTGTGGTATACTGTGGATAACAAAACCTTTGGGAGGGCGTGCTATGGCCAAGTTTATTGAGTTGGATCCCAGCGAGATCACCGGGAACGTTTTCGATCGCATCGGTAAGGAATGGATGCTCATCACCGCCGGGAAACCGGAAAAATACAACACCATGACCGCGAGCTGGGGCGGGCTGGGCGTTCTGTGGAACGCCAATGTCAGTTTCGCCTTCGTGCGGCCATCCCGCTATACCTTCGAGTTCCTGGAAAGGGAGAAATACTACACCCTGTCCTTTCTCGGCCTCAGCCAGCGCCGCGCGCTGCAAATCTGCGGTTCTAAGTCGGGCCGGGATACCGACAAGGTGGCCGAGGCCGGCTTAACCCCCGTGTTCGACGCGCCCGCCCCCTACTTTGAAGAGGCGGAGCTGGCCCTGGTCTGCCGGAAGCTGTATACTCAGGACATGGATCCCAGCCGCTTCCTTGACCCCTCCATCATGGCCAGCTATAAGGACGGCGATTTCCACCGGATTTATGTCGGAGAAATCACCAAGGTGCTGGCCCGCACCCGCTGAACGACAAGCCCCGGAAGAAATTTCTTCCGGGGCTTGTCGTTTCGGAACGCTGTTAAAACCCGCTCATACATTTTTCTTTCTAATCAGCCCTCTTGACAGGTGAAACTTTCCCACGGGATATTGACTGGTTTTCTCCCGGTCAATATCTCATCGATATGCATAAGCAGCGGAAAATCGGCCGCGTCCAGTACGCCGTTCGCCACTTGGATCTTCACGGCGCGGGCAACCCTCTCCGCCACCACCAAAGATTCCAGCGTGACGCCGTTGAGCTTCGCCTTGGCTTCATCGATGTTCATCCCCCTGCCCAGCAGGATCCCTACCAGCCGCGTGCGGCCGCCGTAAACTGTCACATATAAATCGCCGGCCCCGACACAGATATTATGGAGGGACAGCGCGTTTTGAAATTCGAGCAAGCGGTACATTTCCTTGATACCCTGCTCAAAAACCGCTGCCTGCGAGTTGAAATGCAAGGGGCTGTTTACCCCTTCCCGTTTCTGATTGAGCCCGATGGTAAGCGCGATACCGAGCGCATACCCATTCTTCAGAGCCACCGCGCTTTCGATGCCCACCACATCGGTGGTAGTGCTTACATGATAATAGCCGGTCTCCATAATGGCTTTGAGTCGGGCGAGCACCTTCCGATCGCCGCCGCAAAAGGTGACCGTGGTCTGATCATGTGCGACCAGCTCATAGCTGGTACAAGGTCCTCCAATGGCATTGAGGGAGAGCCGTTTACCGATGGCATTCAGCTTCTGCCGCCATATTTCCGGGTAGGTAATCAGCTTTCCGTCCGCTGTATCCATTAATCCTTTCGTCACGGTCAGCACTGGCATGCCGTCCGGAAGGGCCGGCAGCACGTTCTCTGAAAACCACTCTACGCCGAAGCTGCTGACGCCGCCAATGACAACATCGGTATTTTTCAGCGCCGTGTCAAGCTCTTCTGTCGGATAAAACTGTACGCCCGCCGGAAAATCCTTTTCAAATTTCGGATGACGATTCCTCTCACGGCAGGCAGCAATGATCTCCCGGTCCAGGTGCGTTCCAACAATTTTAACCGTGTGCCCGTTTTCCCGGGCCGGAAACGCCAAAGCGGATCCCATCATACCCGCGCCTACTATGGTAATCACAGCCATATGCTTCACCTCTTTTGAAAAACTCTGCAAAATTTGAAAAAGTTTGAAATCTCTGATATGATTATAAAGAGATCACCCCCTCCCGTCAACGGATGGCGGCATTGTTGATACCTTTTCAATCTTTTGCAAAGGAGTCTCACGGATGCGGACATACAAGCGACAACAGGAAATTTTGGAGTATTTAGAAGAATGTCAATACGCAACCGTCAGCGAACTGGCGGGCAAGGTGTTTGCCAGTGAAGCATCCGTGCGGCGGGATATCGCCGCGTTGGAGAGCAAAGGATATGTAAGCAAAATTTACGGCGGTGTGATGCTGGCGGAATATAAAAACAGCGTGATACCGGTGGAACTGCGGGATCGCGATCATCCCTCTGTCAAGGATGAAATCGCAAAAAGAGCTGTCGAATTTGTTTTTGACGGCGCCACCATCTTCATGGACGGATCCTCTACCGTGCGGCGCATGCTACCCTTTCTGGATGAATACCGGGAACTGACCATTATCTCCAATAATCTCCGCATTTTTAAAGAATGCAAAAACCCGCGCATCCGGCTATATTGCACCGGTGGCTGTTATGACAGGAAAAGCTCCATTTTCACCGGAACCGCCGCAGAAAAATTTTTGGACGGCGTGACTGCGGACCTTTTATTCTTCTCCAGCCAAGGCATTTCCGAGACCGGTACGATCAGCGATGTCTCCGAAGCCGAAACCACTTTGCGGCAAATTCTGCTGCGCCGGGCGCGAAAAAAATTCTTTCTGTGCGATGCCTCCAAAATCGGGGTGCAAAAAATGTTTACAGTATGCGGGAAAGAGGATATCGATGATATTGTCTGTGATGTGCCTTTGCCATGGGAGAAATAATAGCGCGCCGAATATTGTCAAAGAGGCTTCATCCTCTTTAACCAGCCGGAGGGCCAGTTGACAAACCGGCGCCTTTCTTGTATCATAGTCGGGAAGTCCTCCCGCCGATAGGAGCCGGGAGTTACCACTTTGTGGGGAAGCGGTTTCCCTTCAAGGTGGTTTTTGTTTTGAAAGGCGTGAATCCTCTTGCGTAAAACATGGTTTTTTGACAAGCAATTCTACCGCACGCTCGCGGTGCTGGCCCTGCCCATCCTGGTGCAGAATTTTCTGGCCTCCTCTCTCAACATGGTGGATACCCTGATGATCGGCCGGGTGGGGGAAAATGAGGTGGCCGCCGTCGGCATCGCCAACCAATTTTTCTTTCTGTTCAACCTGATCGGCAATGGCGCCGCCATGGGCTGCAGTATTTTTATCAGCCAGTATTGGGGCCAGAAGGACACCGCGAGCATCAAAAAGGTGATGGGCTTCGGCCTGACCGTCAACGTCGTCATCAGCCTGCTCTTCACTGCCACCGCCCTGCTCGCTCCGGAGTTTATCGTCCGGCTGTTCAGCCGCAGCGAGGAGGTCGTGCCGCTGAGCAAGGACTATCTGGTCATTGTCTGCCTGAGCTATCTGTTCACCGGCATATCCTACATGCTGGCCAACGCCCTGCGCAGCGTGGGGAGCGCTTATCTGCCCATGCTGGTCAGCCTATTCGCCGTTCTGACCAACACCGGCCTCAACTACCTTCTCATCTTCGGCAAGGGCGGTTTTCCCGTTCTGGGCGTGCGGGGCGCCGCCATCGCCACCCTGATCGCCCGGGTGGTGGAGACCCTGCTGCTGCTTATATTGACCTTCCGTCCCCGTTCTCCCTTCGCCGGAAAAGCGGGGGAATACCTCCGCTATGGTAAAACCTTCGCCTGCAAGGTCATGGGCGCCATGGTGCCGGTGGTGCTCAACGAGGGCTGCTGGGCGCTGGGCTTCGTGCTGTATACGGTGGCCTACGGGTTTATCGGCGACGGCACCCGCGCCATCGCCGCCTCTCAGATCTGCAACTCGATCCAAAATCTGTTCATGGTGTTCTGCTTCAGTTCGGCGAGTGCGGCGCTGGTGATGATCGGCAACCAGGTGGGGGCCAAGGAGGAAGACACGGCCAAGGCCTACGCCCGCCGTTTCTCGTGGCTGTCCGTTTTGATGGGGATGGTCATCGGGGCGGTGGTGCTGTTCACGGCGCCGGCCATCCTCTCCCTGTTTAAGGTATCGGAAGAAGCCCGGCTGGCCGCCGTTGCCATGCTGCGGATCTTCGGCATCATCCTGCCGGTACGGATGCTCAACGTGGTGCTTATCGTCGGCGTGTTCCGCGGCGGCGGCGACGCCTCCTTCGGGCTCAAGGTGGAAGCCGGCACCATGTGGCTCATCGGGGTACCCCTGGCCTTCATCGGTGCCCTGCTGCTCCAATGGCCGGTGGAGCTGGTGGTGCTGCTCATCTGCGCGGAGGAAATCGTCAAATGCATCCTTTCTCTGGTACGACTGAAAAGCAACCGCTGGATTAAACACGTGACCTAAAAAAACGCCTTGCGGCATGGCCGCAGGGCGTTTTTCGTTCGAAGTGCTTATAGCATATCCTTTTTGTGCAGCAGCCAGCCGACCAGACCCATCAGCACCACGGCGATGATGATGGGGAACCACCACAAATGATGCAGCGGCAGCCCTTCCACGTTCATGCCGTAGAAGCCAGCGATGATGTTGGGGATGGAAATCACGATGGTCACCGACGCGAGCACCTTCATCACAATGTTCAGGTTGTTGGAAATCACCGAGGCGAAGGCGTCCATGGTGCCGGACAAGATGTTCAGATAGATGCTGGACATTTCGATGGCCTGCTTGATTTCAATCAGCACGTCCTCCAGCAAATCCTGGTCATCCTCATACAGCTTGATATACCGGCCCCGCATCAGCTTTTCCAGGGTGGTTTCGTCCGCCTTCAGGGAGGTGGAAAAATACACCAGGGACTTCTGTACGTCCAAAAGCTGAATCAGCTCTTTGTTCTTCATGGATTTGCGCAGCTGCTTTTCCAGGGAACTGGACAGCTTGTCGATCTGCTTGAGGAACTGGAGAAACCGGGTGGCGACCCGCAGCATCAGATGCAGCACAAACTGCGTGCGCAGCTCGGTCTGCACCCCCTTGACCACGCCCTCGGTGAATTCCGCGATGATGGGATTCTCCCGCAAGCAGACGGTGATGACATGGGACTGGGTCACCAGAATGCCGATGGGTAAGGTGTAATAGGAGATGCTGTCCCCATTCTTTTCCGCCACCGGCGCGTCCAGAATGATGAGGGTGTTGTCGTCCTCGCTTTCGATACGGGAGGACTCCTCCTCGTCCAGCGCGGCGCGCAGGAAATCCGGCTCCAGGGAAAACTCCTGAATCAGGCCGTTTATCTCCTTTTCATCCGGATTGATCACATTGATCCAGCAGCCGTCCTCCATCTCCTCCAACGGACGGACGCGGCCGTTGATGGTTTTGTAGTATTGAATCATACGTGCATACCCCTTTCAGGGACGCACGTAAAGCGCACGAAACAGCCGCCCCGCCTACCGGCAGGCGCCGTTCCGTTTGCAGCGGATACGGTGCATCCCCCATAATCTATGGACCTGCGTTTGTCTACTTCGACTGCCAGGGTCAGGACTCACCCTACCCACCTCCTAGTATAATCAAATCCGCCGGAAAATCCGGCGGCCTCTCGGCCTCCCTAATTATAGCACAATATTCCACGATTGCAAGAGAAAAACGCACCTATCCGCTCATATTCATCACTAAGCGCTCCTCATCCCCGTTTCCGGCCGAAAATGGCTGTATTTTCGTTCTTTTTACACAAGATCAAATTGCAAAAAAGGCGCCCCGGACGGGGCGCCCTCAGCTTGTCAAAAATGTCCTCCTGGCGTCGGCCCTTTTCGCCAAGCTGAGCAAAAGTGGGGAAATCGGTACGATTTCCCCACTTTTGGCCGCCTGCGGGCGGGTGATCCGCTTCGCTCGACGCGGAGTGGGGAACCCTGACGGTTCCCCCTCCACACCTTCCCTTCCCTCCGGTACTTTTTTGACAAGCTACAAAAAGGCGCCCCGGACGGGGCGCCTTTCTACACGTCGAATACGGTATGCAAATCGATGATCCGCTGGTTGCTGCTTCCCCGGAATTCCAGGGTCAGATCCCGCAGCTCTTCCACGTACCGTCCGTCCACCAGCGTGTCCGCCAGCCGCAGCAGGCGCAGCACTGCCGGCTTGGTTTTCCCCATCTCCAGCAGCTGCTCCAGCGTATAGCCGGAATACACCATGACGTGCTTTCCGCGGACCTTGACCAGCTGAGCCAGCTCGCAAAGCGGCTCCGGCTGGCAGAAGGGCTCGCCGCCCGAAAAGGTGACCCCGGTCAGCAGCGGGTTCTCCTCTACCTGCGCCGCCAGATCCGCCACATCCACCAGACGCCCGCCGTCGAAGGCATGGGTCTGCGGATTGTGACAGCCCGGGCAGTGATGGGGACACCCCTGGGTGAACACCGTGAAGCGGATACCCGGCCCATCCACGATGGACTCGGGTACGATGCCGCTAATTCTCAGCTTGGAGGCCATGCTTAACTCTGTCCTTTTCTTCCGCGCGCTTGGCATTGTTGAACCGATCGGTGGTGCCCACCAGATAGCCGGTGATCCGGCGAATCCGCTCAAAGCCGACGCTCTCTCCCACCGTTGCCTGGGTGTTCTTCTTCTCGTTCATGCTGTTCCGTCTCCTTTTATCAGTCGATTGTTTTTATTCGCATCCGCAGATGTGAGGCATGTGCGGATATTTTTTTCGAAGCTCCATCAGCTTTTCCACGCTGACCGGCTCGCCCTCCCGGCGGCCACAGCGGGGACAGACCTCGTCGATAACGCCGGTATAGCCGCAGATGGGATCCCGGTCCACCGGGTGATTCACCGAGCCGTAGCCCACGCCCGCCTCCTTCATGCAGCGGATGACCGCCTCGAAAGCGTCCAGGTTCTTGCAGGTGTCCCCATCCAGCTCCACATAGCTGATATGTCCGGCGTTGGTCAGCGCGTGATACGGCGCCTCGGTGCGGATTTTCTTGTACGCCTGGATGGGATAATACACCGGCACATGGAAGGAGTTGGTGTAATAGTCCCGATCCGTAATGCCGGGGAGCTCCCCGTAAAGCTCCTTATCAATCCGCAGGAACCGGCCGCTGAGCCCTTCGGCCGGGGTGGCCAGCAGGGTGAAATTCAGCCCCGTCTTTTCCGACTCCTCGTCCATGCGCCGCCGCATATAGCCAACGATTTCCAGCCCCAGCTTCTGGCTCTCCTCGCTCTCCCCATGGTGCTTGCCGGTCAAGGCTTTCAAGGTTTCAGCCAGCCCGATGAAGCCCACGCTCAGCGTGCCGTGCTTGAGCACCTCCTCCACACTGTCGTCCGGGCCCAGCTTGTCGGAATCAATCCAGACGCCCTGTCCCATCAGGAAGGGGTAATTGCGGCCCTTTTTGGTGCACTGAATCTGGAAACGATGCAGCAGCTGGCGGCAGACCAGCTCGATGCGGCTGTCCAGCAGCTGGTAGAATTTCTGAATGTCCCCCTTGGCCTCGATGCCGATCCGGGGCAGGTTGATGGAGGTAAAGCTGAGATTCCCGCGCCCGCAGGTGGTCTCCCTGCTGGGATCGAAATGATTGCCCATCACCCGGGTGCGGCAGCCCATATAGGCGATTTCGGTGTCGTAATCCCCTTCCTTGTAATACTGCAGGTTGAAGGGGGCGTCGATGAAGCTGAAGTTGGGGAACAGCCGCTTGGCCGACGTCTTGATGGCCAGCTTGAACAGGTCGTAGTTGGGATCGCCGGGGTTGAAATTGACCCCTTCCTTCACCTTGAAAATCTGCACCGGGAAAATCGGGGTTTCCCCGTCTCCCAGCCCCGCGTCGGTGGCCTCGAGCAGATTGCGCACCACCATGCGCGCCTCGGGGGAGGTGTCGGTGCCGTAATTGACAGAGCTGAAGGGCACCTGGGCGCCCGCCCGGGAGTTCATGGTGTTCAGGTTGTGGATGAAGGCCTCCATCGCCTGGTAGGTGGCCCTGTCCGTCTCATACCAGGCGGTGTCCGCCGCGAAATCGTGCGCTTCCCCCGCCTGCTCGGACGTGATGTCCTGGAAGCCGCCCTCCCGCTGGTGAGCGGGCAGCCAGGCCTTCAGCGCGTCCTTGTACGCGTCGGCCTCCCGCATGGAAACCGTCAGGGGGATGTCCTCCCGTACCCTGTCCGCGAGCGCCTTGGCGTCGGGCATGGACAGGCCGAGCCGGATATGGAAATAGGCAGCCAGGGCACGGAAATATTCCTTGATAAAGGTTTTCGCCACACCCGGCGCCATGGAATAATCGAAGTTGGGCACGCTCTGGCCGCCGTGCATCTCGTTCTGGTTGGCCTGGATGGCGATGCAAGCCAAGGCGGAATAGCTCTGAATGCTGTTGGGCTCCCGCAGGGTGCCGTGACCGGTGGAAAAGCCGTTGTGGAACAGCTTGAGCAGGTCAATCTGGCAGCAGGTCTCGGTCAGCATGTAAAAATCCTTGTCGTGGATATGGATGTCGCCGTTGATGTGGGCGGCGGCAATGTCCTTGGGCAGGATATAGTTGTCGATGAAATATTTGGACCCCTCCGACCCATACTTGAGCATGGTGCCCATGGCGGTGTCGGCGTCGATGTTGGCGTTTTCCCGCTTAATGTCGGCGTCCTTGGCGTAGGCAAAGGTCAGCTCCTTGTAAATGTCCATCAAGTCCGCCTCGCTCTGGCGGATTTTAGCATGTTCGGCGCGGTAGAGGATGTAAGCCTTGGCGGTTTTCGCGTAGTCCGCGCCGATAAGGATTTCCTCCACCTTGTCCTGAATCTGCTCCACCGTGGGCACCTGGCCCGCCGGCAGGGAGCCGACCACCTTGTCGGTCAGTTCCCGCAGGGATTTCGCGGGGATCTTCTCGTCCGCCACGGCGATATTGGCTTTATGTATGGCTTCGCGGATTTTCTTCGCGTCAAAAATGACGATTTCTCCGTTGCGCTTCTTTACCTGTTCTACCATTCTTCCAACCACCCATTCCTTCTGCAGAAACCCGCGTGATCCTCCGCTTTCCTGCCATATAGAGGCGGCAGCTCCGCCCCAAATCGTCGCGGCGCCAGGCAAAGCCGGCGCGAATTCCCGCTGGAAAAAGCCCGAACGCCTCGCATCGGCCTGGCCGGCCCGTCCGAATGGGCCGTTAGCGGGAACGGCTATAATATTACAACATATGCGCAGACTTGTCAATCCCAAACACAAGATATAGTTGCTTTTCCCTTGTGGCATTTTTTCGGCAGCTTGTCCGCGCAGGCCTTCAAGGCGCAAAAATGCCCGCTCTGGCCTGTCCGGCCGGCGGGCGCGCGTCTGTATTCAGCCTTGAAAGCTGAGGACCCCCAGCACCAGCGACCCCAGCAGCATGGCGGCGGCCAGCGCGATGCACAATATCCGTTTTCCCCATTTCATCCGGAACCCTCTCCTTTCGCCGGCTTGTCCAGTGTACACCATATTCCGGCCGCTTGTCAACGCCCCGCCGCGATCCCTTCATGCAATCTCAAGAAAATCTTCCGCATTTTGCCGAGCTGTTTTTCCGCTTTGTCCGCTATACTGATTCCTGTAACAAAGCTTAGAGCAATTCGCCCGGAAAGGACAGGTCTTCATCGATGAACGTACTTGGAAATATTTTTTGGCTGCTGCTCGGCGGCCTGGTTTTGGGCATTATGTGGGCGCTCGCCGGCCTCCTGTGCTGCGTCACCATCATCGGGATCCCCTTCGGGGTGCAGTGCTTCAAAATCGCGGGCCTGGTGCTGTCCCCCTTCGGCAAAGAAATCGAGGGCGGGGGCGGCCCCGGCTCCTGCCTGATGAATGTGGTGTGGATCCTGCTGTTCGGCTGGGAGCTGTTTCTCAGCTCCGTGGCCGTCGGCCTGGTGTACTGCGTGACCATCGTGGGCATCCCCCTGGGGCTGCAGAGCTTCAAGCTGGCCCGTCTGGCCCTCTTCCCCTTCGGCTCGGCGGTGGTATGAGTGCGAAAAGGCGCCGGATGGCTCCGGCGCCTTTTCATTAGGACGCGCCCTTTTCCCGCTTTCCCTCGATGAGAGCGGGAACAAACTGGACGGTGCGGGTCTCGATGGCCTTTTTGGCCGTCATGGCGATAACGAAGGCGCTGTAAACCTCGTCGATAGAGGGCGAGGCGGAAGCCTTGCCCTCTATCATGCCGATAAGCGCCGACAGCTGGGCGTACATGTCCTTGTATTTGGCGGCCACGTTGATGGTGCGGTATTCCCCGGTGTCGCTGGTATAGAGGGTAATGCAGTCGCCCTCCTCCTTGTTGGTTATCCGGTTGTCCCGCAGCGTGATGGTCAGCCGGCCCTTGTCCCCAATGAATTCCTTCAGGTTTTGGGCCGCCAGATTCCGGCTCCAACCCGCCTCATAGCTGGCGATGCAGCCGTTGGCCAGCCGGGCCTGGATCATGCCGTAGTTGTCCTGCCCGCTGTCCGCGTCCAGGCGGCAGCCCACGCCGCTGACCTCCACCACCCGGGAGCCGCTGAACCACTGCATGACGTCGATATAATGGACGCCGCAGTCCACGATAGGCGGGCAGTCGGCCATCAGCCGCTTATACCGGGGCCAGTCCATGGCGTGATGATTTTGTACCATCCGCATCAGGGACAGCCGGCCGACAGCCCCCTCTCCGATCAGGCGGGCCGCGGTTTGATAGGTACGGTTGTGCCGCAGGATATGGGCCACCAGCACCTGGCTCGAGGCGCCCTTAACCAGACGGTAAAAGGCCTCCCCCTCCTCCAGGGTACCGGCAATGGGCTTTTCGCACAGGACATGCTTGCCCGCCTCCAGGCAGTCCCGGAGAATGGACAGATGGGTGTTGACATAGGTGGCGATGATGACGATGTCCGTTTCAGGCAGCCGCAGAAAGGGGCGGTAATCCGTCCCGTAATGGTCGGCCCCGTACCGGCGGGCGAACAGGCGCGCCTGCTCCTCGCGGGTGTCCACCGTCGCCACCACCCGTATGTTGTCCCGGAAATAGATGTCCTCTATGTGCTCCTGCCCGATGTGGCCGCAGCCGATGAGCACCACGCCGTACCGCTTGTTCATGATTCGATCCCTCTTGCCTTTATCGATATCTGTTCAGGAATTCCACAGCCAAAGCGATGTCCGCCGCCGGGTTCTCCCCCACTTCCCGTTCGATGGTGAGAAAGCCGGTGTAGCCGATATCCTCCAGCGCCTTCATGTAGCCGTCAAAATCCACGCCGCCCTGTCCCAGCGGCATTTCTTTAAAGTACTCGTCCAGCCGAAGATCCCCGATGCCGCCCTCGGCAAAAAAGTCGTAGATGACACGCGGGTCGGTTTTCCGAAGCATCCGCCCGTCCTTGGCGTGCGTGTGGACAATGTAGTCCTTCAAGGTATATACCGCCTGCACCGGGTCGTCCCCGGTCACCATCACCAGATTGGCGGGATCCAGGTTGACCGCCACCCCCTTCGAGGACAGACCGTCCAGGAAGGTTTTCAGCCGTTCGGCCGGCTCCGGCCCCGTTTCGATGGCGAAAAACGCGCCGTTTTCATGGGCGTACTCCGCCAGCTCGTTGCAGGCGGCCTGCATCACCAGGTAGGTGTCGCTGGCCGTATCCTCCGGCACCACGCCGATATGGGTGGTCACCACCCGGGAGCCCAGCTCCAGGGCCAGATCTACAATCCTCTTGGATTTCTCGATTTTGGCTGGATTCTCTGCCGCCCGGGCGAAGCCGTGTCCGCCCAGATCGCCGCACAGCGCCGACACCGTCAGCCCGTTGTCCTTCAGCAGCGCCCGTTTCTCTTGCAGGGAAGCGGGCGTCATGTTTTCCGGCGCCATTTCCCCGCCGACAGCGTACAGCTGTACGCCATCGGCCCCCAGCGCGGCGCATTTGGCCAGCGCCTTGTCCAGAGGCAAGCCCAGCCAGTCGGCGATAATTCCAATTTGAAATTGCATAATACTTCCTCCCATTCTGTCGCCCGTAGGCAGCTACGGTCGACTGGAAAGAGGCGTGTCCCCGCGCAGCGGGGCGCCGGCCCCCCGTGCGGCCGGCGAACGGCTCTTTCCAATCCCTTTTCTGGTTTGCTTTCTTGGCTATCCTCCCATTCTGTCGCCCGTAGGCAGCTGCGATCGACTGGAAAGAGGCGTGTCCCCGCGCAGCGGAGCGCCGGCCCCCCCCGTGCGGCCGGCGAACGGCTCTTTCCAATCCCCTTCCTGCTCAGTATAGCATATTTGATAGTTTCGCAAGCCATTGTGCGGAAACTGTTCAGAGGGATTATAAAAGTATCAACTTTTTTACAATGGTTACGTCCAGCCCTTCCAAATTTCCGGACAAAAACCCACCGTGGCCAGCCTGCCGTTGCGGACGATGGGGGTGCGCAGCAGCCGGGGATTGTCCAGCAGCTTCTGTTCCTTGTCCTCCTCATAGGCCAGGTACCGCAGCAGCGCCGCGTCGGGATGCCTATCGTCCACCAGCGCGTCCAGCCCGCCGACGGCGGCCTTCACGCTGGCCAGCTCCCCCTTGCTGATGCCGGATTTATCCAGGTCAATGCGCTGGAACCGGATGCCCCGCTCTTTGAAATACCGCTCCGCCTTTTTAGTATCGAAGCACTTGGCCTTTCCGAAGATCTGAATATTCATGCGGCGTCTCCTTTCGGTTGCAGGGCGTGTTGAAATCCGATATACTATACCTAAATAGGAAAGGAAGGGGATGGGGCTATGGTGGCAGTGATAACCGGCGCGTCCGGCGGGCTCGGCCGGGAACTGGCCGGGCAGCTGGCGGCCAAGGGCTGGGATCTGCTGCTGACCGCCCGTCGGGCCGGGCAGCTGGAAGCCCTGGCCGCCGCCCTGCGGGCGGCCCACGGAGTGGCAGTCCAGGTGTGTCCCGCCGATTTATCCCGGCCGGAGGAGGTCGGCGCCCTGCTACGGGCCTGCGCCGATCTGCCGGTCGGGCTGGTAATTAACAACGCGGGCGCCGGGCAAATCGGCGCCTCCTCAGACATCCCGTGGGAGGCCGAGGAGGCGCTGCTGACAGCCAATATGCTGGCCCCCTGCCGGCTGACCAAGGCCTTCGCCGCCTCTATGGAGCGGGGCTGCATCCTCAACGTCGCCAGCCTGGCGGGTTTTCAGCCCGAGCCGGGCATGGCCTCCTACGCGGCGTCTAAGGCGTTCCTTCTCCAATGGAGCCGGGCGGTGGGCTATGAGCTCAAGCGGGAAGGCCGCCCGGTGCGTCTGGCCGTGCTCTGCCCGGGACCGCTGGCCACCGGCTTCGACCGGGCGGCGGGGGCAACAGCCGTCCGGCGTGGCATGTCCCCGACCCGCTGCGCCCGCATCGCTTTGCGGGGCCTGGCGCGGGGGAAAACCGTCATCCTCCCCGGCGCGGGGGCCAAGCTGCTCCACCTGTTAGGCAAGCTGCTGCCTACCCGGCTGATGCTGCCCGCGCAATACCGGATACAAGGCCGGAAAATCCAGCGGTAAAGTCTTTATCAGTATACCAGACCTCCGCGCAAATGCAAGCGCTTGCCGCCGGAAGGATAAAAAAAGAGACAAACGCCATGCAAATGGTCATACAGTCTTTGAGAAAAAAGCAAGCCCGCAGATTCATGAAATGGAATCTGCGGGCTTGCCGTATTTATCTTATGGGTTGGCATCCTCGCTCCTAAATACCATCGGCGGGGCGCCTCCTTTGCGTCGATATCCCCGCAAGCAATCGCTTTAGAGAAACCGGGTAACCTTCCGTCACTCCATTTCCCTCTTTCCCTTCCGAAGGTTCGGCAGCGTTCCTCTTAATTCCGTCCAAACTCGGACAGGACGAGATCCGGGTTATGCTCCTCGGCCCAGTTGATGTTCCAGCTGTTGGTGAACAACAGCAGATACCGGCCACGGACGTCCTGGATTCGCTTGGTGTCGGAGGTGAGGTTGAGGGTCTTGGGATCCAAATCCTCGTTCTCGATCCAGCGGATATACTGATAGGGCAGGCCCTCCATGCGGATATCCACATTGTACTCATTTTTCAGCCGGTATTCCAGCACGTCGAACTGGAGCGTGCCCACCACCCCCACGATGACCTCCTCCATGCCGCCGCCAATCTCCTGGAAGATTTGGATGGCGCCCTCCTGGGCGATCTGGGTGGTGCCCTTGATAAACTGCTTGCGCTTCATGGTGTCCACCTGCCGCACCAAGCTGAAATGCTCCGGGGCGAAGGTGGGGATCCCCTCGAAGGTAAAGGCCTTGCCGGGCGCGCACAGGGTATCGCCGATGGAAAAAACGCCGGGATCGAACACGCCGATGATGTCCCCCGCATAAGCCTCCTCGATGATTTCCCGATCCTGGGCCATCAGCTGCTGGGGCTGGGAGAGTTTCATTTTCCGCCCGCCCTGGACATGCAGCACGTCGGCGTTTTTGTCGAACCGGCCGGAGCAAATGCGCATGAAAGCCACCCGGTCCCGGTGGGCCTTGTTCATGTTGGCCTGGATCTTAAACACAAAGGCGGAAAACGCCGGGGAGAAGGGATCCACCTCTCCCCCGCTGGAATGGCGGGGCAGAGGCGGGGAGGTCATGCGCAAAAACTCCTGCAGGAACGGCTCCACCCCAAAATTGGTCAGGGCCGAGCCGAAAAACACCGGAGACAGCCGCCCGTGGCGCACCGCGTCCATGTCGAAGTCATATCCCGCGCCGTCGAGCAGCTCCACGTCGTCGGCCAGGTTCTGGTACAGCCTTTCTCCGAGCATCCCTTTGAGGCTCTCGTCGGCCAGATCCACCTCGGTGGCGTCCACCTCATGCTGGCCGTTGTTCGCCGTGAAGGCGATGATCCGGCTGCGCTGGCGGTCAAACACCCCCTTGAACTCCTTGCCCGAGCCGATGGGCCAGTTCATGGGATAGGTCTTGATGCCCAGCACCGTCTCGATCTCGTCCAGCAAATCGAAGGGGCTGCGAGCCTCGCGATCCATCTTGTTGATGAAGGTGAAGATCGGGATGTCCCGCAGCAGGCAGACCTTGAACAGCTTGATAGTCTGCCTCTCGACGCCCTTGGAGGCGTCGATGACCATGACGGCCGAATCCGCCGCCATCAGGGTGCGGTAGGTGTCCTCCGAGAAATCCTGGTGTCCCGGGGTGTCCAGGATGTTGATGCAGAAGTCCCTGTAATTGAACTGCATCACCGAAGAAGTCACCGAAATACCGCGCTGCTTCTCGATTTCCATCCAGTCGGAAACCGCGTGCTTCATGGATTTTTTGCCTTTGACCATGCCGGCGGTCTGGATGGCCCCGCCGTAGAGCAGCAGTTTTTCAGTCAGGGTGGTTTTGCCCGCGTCGGGGTGGGAAATGATGGCGAAGGTGCGCCGCCGCCGGATTTCCCTTTCCAAGGGCGTGCCCGCGGGGGCCGCCGTCTCTTCCGGATTGATAGCCAAGTTCTTTCCTCCACTCAAAAGCGCAATAACTGAAATATTATACCTCTTTTTCCCACTTTAATCAACCGGGCGGCGCACTTTTCCTATGCGATTTTGCATTTTTTCGCACCGTTTTTTCTCTTTGGCCGCTCCCCCGTGTCCATACGGATTGCCGCTTGTCATTTATAAAGATTTGGGCTATAATTTTTGTGAGGTGATAGTGGATGAAAATTTCTACGGAAATCGGTTCCGCCGCTCGTCATGTAGGCGAAGAAAGGGCCGTCGAATACATCGCGAAGGCCGGCTTTGACGCCTGGGACTTTTCCATGTTCGAAATGTGCGGCTACGATTGGGGGACCAAGACGGCTCTGAAAAGCGATCACCCGCTGGCGGGCGGCGGCTATCTGTCCTTCGCCAGAAAGCTGAGGCGGGTGGGAGAGGACAACGGCATCGTGTGCAATCAGTCGCACGCGCCCTTCCCAAGCAGCTGCCGGGAAATCCGCTCCTATTTTCAGCGGGCCATCGAGTGCACCGCGGAGGCGGGGGGACAAATCTGCATCATCCATCCGGATAACGATCAATCGCCCGAGGAAAACGCGGACATGTACAGGGAGCTGCTGCCCTTTGCCAAAGGGTGCGGCGTCAAAATCGCCACCGAAAACATGTGGAACTGGAACGCGGAAAAGGACTGCTCCTCCTTCGCCGCCTGCGCCACGCCGGAGAGCTTTTGCGCGCATTTGCAGGCCGTGAACGACGATGCCTTCGTCGCGTGCCTCGATATCGGTCATGCCGAAATGAAGGGATCCGATACGTCGGCCGTCCAGATGATTCAGGCTTTGGGCGATAAGCTGCAGGCGCTGCATATCCACGACAACGATCAATGGCACGATGCGCATCAAATACCGTTTTCCATGAAAATCGATTTTGACGGGGTGGTTCGGGCACTGAAGGCCATCGGCTATGCCGGGTATTTTACGCTGGAAGCCGATCAGTTCCTGCGCAATTATACCAGCGAGACGGTTTTCGAGGGCATCCGGCAGTTGGCGGACGCGGCCAAGAGGCTGGCCGCCATGTATGAGAGCCTATAAATGGACGTAAAAAAGTCCGGCAGAAAATTCTGCCGGGCTTTTTGTCACGGTGGCTCAGTCGAAGAACACCGGCATGGATAGGTACCGCTCCCCGGTGTCGGGCAGGAGGGCGACGATGGTTTTCCCCTCGTTCTCCGGCCGGCGAGCCAGCTGAATGGCGGCGGCCACCGCCGCGCCGGAGGAAATCCCCGCGAGCACGCCTTCCAGGTGGGCCACTCGGCGGGCGGCGGCGAAGGCCTCCTCGTTCCCGATGGTCAGGACTTCATCGTAAATTCCCGTGTCCAGGGTATCAGGCACAAAGCCCGCCCCGATGCCCTGAATCTTATGCGGGCCGGCCGCGCCGCCGGACAGGACGGGGGAAGCGGCAGGCTCCACCGCCACCACGCGGACAGCCGGATTCTTCTCCTTTAGGAAAGCGCCCACGCCGCTGATGGTGCCGCCAGTGCCCACACCGGCGACAAAGATATCCACCCGGCCGTCGGTATCCTCCCAAATTTCCGGGCCGGTGGTCGCCTTATGCACTGCGGGATTGGCGGGATTGACAAACTGGCCCGGCAGGAAGGAGCCAGGTGTTTCGGCGGCCAGCTCCTCCGCCTTGGCGATGGCGCCGGGCATCCCCTTGGCCCCCTCGGTCAGCACCAGCTCCGCCCCGTAGGCGCGCAGCAGGTTGCGGCGCTCGACGCTCATGGTCTCCGGCATGGTAAGAATCACCCGGTAGCCCTTGGAGGCTGCCACGGCGGCCAGGCCGATGCCGGTATTACCGCTTGTGGGCTCGATGATAACCGAGCCCGGTCCCAGCAGGCCCCGGGCCTCCGCGTCCTCAATCATGGCCTTGGCAATCCGATCCTTGGCGCTACCCGCCGGGTTAAAGCTCTCCAGCTTGACCAGCAGGGACGCTTTGAGCTCCTCGGCCTCTTCCACGCGGGTCAACTCCAGCAGGGGGGTGCGGCCGATCAAATCGGTCATTTTGGTATACACACGGGACATCATCAACGCCTCCATATATTCATATAGGTTTAGTATGATTTATAGTATACACGGGATCCCTCTGTCTGTCAAGACCCTGGTTGTCCCTATTTCGCCCCGCCGGAGCGTTGCGCAAAAACAGCGGCCTTTTCGGCCGCTGTTTCAGCTTGTCGACGTTGTCGACAAGCTGCTGGACGGGGACGCCGGATCGCGGCGGCTCGTTAATACGAGCCTTACTCCCTCTGTCCCCGCCAGTCCCACCCCTGCTCTTGAAAACCGGCGGAAACACGGGTGTTTCCGCCGGTTTTCGCCTATAAGGTGTGTTTGCGAGGCACATGTCCTCGCAAACACAAATCGGTAACCCGCCTCCGCTTTTTTCGTCTTCCGAATGGCGGATTTCCTTTTTTGACGGCCTGAAACAGCGGCCTTTTCGGCCGCTGTTTTTATTCGGAACTCATCTTTTGCCAGTCGTCCTCGGTCAGCACCTCAACGCCATTGTCCATCAGGAGGCGGGCGGCGACGCCGGCGCCGGGGATTTTATGGCCGGAAAAGGTGCCGTCGTACACATGGCGGCAGCCGCAGGAGGGACTGTTCTCCTTAAGGATGGCCCGGCGGATCCCCAGCCGACGGCACAGCTCCAATACCTGACGCGCCCCCGCCTCATAGGCAGCGGTCACGTCCACACCCTCCCGGTTCAGCACCCGACCCGCCCGGATTTCCGCCGGGCAGCGGGGCGTGGGCAGGCCGCCCAGGCATTCGGGACAAACCGGAACGGCCCGGCCGCTCTCCGCCAGGAGGCGCAGGCCGGGGATATTGAACCCGCCGCCGTCATACCGCACCCTCTCGCCGCATAGGCAGGCGCTGACGACGAACTCCGGGCGCAGCTTCGTCTCCATCAGAAATACCGCAGCAGGGAAACGACCTTGCCGAGCACCACGGCCTCCTTGACGATAATCGGCTCGAACTCGTCGTTTTCCGGCTGGAGGCGGATGTGATCCTTTTCCACGAAAATGCGCTTGACCGTGGCCTCGTCCCCCACCAGGGCGACGACGATGTCGCCGTTTTCCGCCACCGGGGTTTTCTTGACAATCACCACGTCCCGATCGAAAATCCCCGCCTTGATCATGCTGGTGCCCGACACCCGCAGAGCAAACAGATCCCCCGGATTATACCCGCCGCCCGAATAGGGGACGTAATCCTCCACCTCTTCCACGGCCAGGATGGGCACGCCGGCGGTCACCTTGCCGAGCAGGGGCACGCGGGCCACGCTCTCCCCCGGCAGGCGGATGGCGCGGTTGAGGCCGCTTTTACGGGAAATATATCCCTCATCCTCGAGCACCTTCAGATACGCGTGGACGGTGGAGGTGGACTTGATACCAGCGGCGGCGCAGATTTCGCGCACGGTGGGGGGCAGGCCGTCCTGGGCCCGTTCCTTCAGAAAGGTCAGGATTTTCTGCTGCTTCTCATTGAGTGGTTTCATGGATAGGCGCCATCCTTTCATCTACCGGTTCTATACGGGGGGATCCCGCGGATTCTTTACTGCCAGTATAGCACATGTGTTCGACAATTGCAAACAAATGTTTGAATTTTCCGCAGTCCGGACAGTTCACAGGATCTTCACACGACTCTCAAAAAAAGCTTACAGTTTATTCATAGTCAATTCACACAAAGTTACGCAAATAAAACTATAATAACAATGTACTCAGAAGCAAGACGGAGCCGCACCGCTCTTGCCTCATCCAAAATGAGTACGTTCTACCCTCCTCAAAACACCCCTCTAACTTAGTAAAAACCCCGCCGCCGCAGGCGGGGTTTTTACTGCCCTTTTTTACCGTCTGCCGAGCAGGCGGTTTTTTATTAGGAAAATAGTTGTATGAAGACCTAAAAATAGCTGTTGCTCTTGTCCGCCAGATCCGATACTATGAAGACAGCAGATTCATATTAAAGGAGGTACTTTACATGGAAAAACTTCGCGTAGGCATCATCGGCTGCGGCGGCATCGCCAACGGCAAGCACATGCCCGCCCTGCGGTCGCAGGCGGACAAGGCCGACATGGTGGCGTTCTGCGACATCGTCGTGGAGCGGGCCGAAAAGGCGGCCAAGGAATTTGGCGCGCCGGGGGCCAAGGTGTACGAGAACTATCGGGAGCTGCTTGAGGACGGCAGCATCGACGTGGTGCATGTCTGCACCCCCAACCGCTCCCACTGTGAAATCACGGTGGCCGCGCTGGAGGCGGGCAAGCATGTGATGTGCGAGAAGCCCATGGCCAAGACCGCCGCCGACGCCCAGAAAATGCTGGACGCCGCCCGTAAGACCGGCAAAAAGCTGACCATCGGGTATCAGAACCGCTGCCGTCCGGACAGCCTGCTGATGAAAAAAGCGGTGGACGCCGGGGCGCTCGGTGACATCTATTTCGCCAAGGCCCACGCCATCCGCCGGCGCGCCGTCCCGACCTGGGGTGTGTTCCTCAACGAGTACGAGCAGGGCGGCGGCCCCCTCATCGACATCGGCACCCACGCCCTCGACCTGACCCTGTGGATGATGGACAACTACAAGCCCAAGGCGGTGCTGGGCTCCACCTTCAAGAAGCTGGGCAACCAGACCGAGACGGGCAACGCGTGGGGCGACTGGGATCCCAAGGAGTTTACGGTGGAGGATTCCGCCTTCGGCTTCGTGACCATGGAGAACGGCGCCACCATCATTCTGGAATCCAGCTGGGCGCTCAACACCCTGGACGTGCGGGAGGCGCAGACCACCCTGTGCGGCACCCTGGGCGGCGCGGACATGGCCGACGGCCTGCGTTTCAACAAGGTGGAATGGGGCAAGCAGTGCGTGCAGAAGCCCGACCTGAGCGGCGGCGGGGTCGCCTTCTTCGACGGCGCGTCCTCCGGCGATCCGGCCGAGGTGGAATGCGCGCAGTGGCTGAACGCCGTGCTGAACGACAAGACACCGTTGGTGCTGCCGGAGCAGGCGCTGGTGGTCACCCAGATTCTGGAGGCCATCTATACCTCCGCCAAGACCGGCAAGGCTGTGTATTTCGAGTAAAAACCTCTGCAGAAAGGAAGGCGTCCTAGTTTGAAAGAAAGGCATTCGCCTTTCTTTCAAACGGGAATTTTGTCCTTTCGCGCCAGAAGCCCGGCGTGAATTTGCTTTGCAAACCAGACATTCCTGCGAAAGGATGAGTCATTACGATGAAAGATTTCAGCCTACAGCTTTATTCCCTGCGGGAGGTGCCGACCCTGCGCCAGCGGATGGAAATCGCGGCACAGGCCGGCTATACCGGGGTGGAGTTTGCCGGCTACGACGGCATAGCCGGTCCCGAGATGCGCCGGCTGCTGGCCTCCCTGGGGCTGCGAGGCACCGGTTCCCACGTCGCCTACGACGCGCTGCGGGACGATTTGGACGGCTGCGTGCGGTACTGCCTGGAGGCGGGGATCACCTCCGCCGCCTGTCCGGGCTGTGAGATGAACGACCGGGATCAGGCGCTGGCCCAGGCGGAATTCCTGGAAGCCTGCGCCGAGCGGTTCGGGGCAGAGGGGATTCCCTTCGCCTACCACAACCATGCCCACGAGTTCGCGGACGCGGGAAACGGCGAAACCCTGTTTGACGTGCTGCTGCATAACACCAGCAAGCTAGGGGCCGAGCTGGACGTGTTCTGGGCGGCCTATGCGGGGGTGGATTCGCTGGCCTTTATTCAGACCTATGCCGGGCGGGTGCCGCTGCTCCATTTTAAGGAGTTCGGCGCGGAAAACGCCAACGTGGAGCTGGGGCGGGGATGTCTCGACTTCGCGGCGCTGGCCCGGGCAGGGCTGGCCCAGGGGACGCGGGAGCTCATTGTGGAGCAGGAACAGTACACCATGCCGCCGGAGGAGAGCATCCGGGTGGACGCGGCCTACATGCAGGCGCTGACCCTGGCATAGAGAGACGAAAAACCCGGCCCGTATCTTGACGATGCGGGCCGGGTTTTTTACTGTTAGCCAGGCAACCACCGGCTAAGCCGGTGGAGTAAGAAAAAGCGAAAGCGTCAA